>Ga0209465_10000895_pt1 | contig 13533 bp, 10 predicted proteins | sample PanSoiPlot1MoBio_FD_188321 | JGI IMG/M metagenome (GOLD analysis project Ga0209465, IMG submission 188321) | Tropical forest soil microbial communities from Panama analyzed to predict greenhouse gas emissions - Panama Soil Plot 1 MoBio (SPAdes)... | ecosystem: Environmental > Terrestrial > Soil...
ATTTCGTGGGCGATCTTCAAATCGCTCTCGATTCGCTCCTTCGCTGCCGTGGTTTCTTTGAGATGCTCGATAGATTCGTTCAAGCGCCGCGTCATCTCGTTGAACGAAGCGGCGAGGGTGCCAATTTCATTCTTTGCAGGAATGTCGATCCTTTGATTGAAATCACCATCTGCGATCCGCCGGGTCATCTGCGTCAATTCGGCAATGGGCCGGGAAATCGTCTTGGCGCCAAAGATGGCGATCATCGACCCGAGAAACAACACCAACCCGCTCACGACCACGCCCCAATGAATTCTGTTCCGAATGGCAGCCTGCAAGTTATCCGTAGGGAGACTGACGAGAATCGCTCCGCCTTTCAGTTCTCCGCCTTCCTCGCCAATCGGTACCACGACCTCTAGAAGGGACCCTTCCAAATAAGCGTCGGTTCGCCCTTCGCTTACCAACTTGCGAAGGTTTGCCAGATCGTTCTCCGAAGGCTCGGGTAGCTTAATGTCCTGCATTCGCTCAGCATAGTCCACGGTGATCATGTTCTTGTCGAGGACGCGGATCGCAATGACGCTTCCGTCGGAGACCAGCTGATTGACCAGACGGGTCGGCCCCATGCGCTGCCGCAGTTGTTGGAGAAAGGCGGCGTTATAACCTACCTGGACGATGCGCGGCTTATCTACCCCCGCGACTCCGACGTACTTGAAAACTTGTGTGTCGATTTCGCGCTGGCGCGCTTCCTGAACGACGCTCTTGGCCTTTCCTGTGAGTAGCGGCCAAAAGACATGGGCTTGGGGCTGCCGCTTGGGGTCCGGACTAAACGTGAAATCGATTTCCGAGATGTTTCTCAAGTAGGCATGACCTTTCTCATCGGTAATCCAGATTTCGTCCAGCATAGTATCGTCGGCGATTTGTTTAAGTCGCCGGTTGATCTCCTGCGGGCTGACTCCCGCCGCCTCCCCCAAGGCCACGAGATGTGCCGCCAGCGTGGCCTCTATGACCATCTGTTGGCCGATGGCCGCTTCCACATCACTCATGACTCGGGCACCGAAGGCCGCGCTGCGAGCCAACAGCCGAGCGACGACCAACCCCTGGGTTTCGCTTTCAGCGAGCAACCCACGGCGCGAGTTCCAACCCATCACTCCCGCCGTGGCAAGCACCGCTACGACGAGCAACAGGGTCACCATCAGTAGCGTTTGTGTTCTTATCGTCACGAGTTTCTCCTTCGCCGTTTATTGCCGCGCGCTGTACACGCGTTGATGAGGAGAAGATTTGTCAAAAGACCCGCCGCGAGTCATCGCAAAAATTATCCGGAGTCTTTCAATGATCGAAGTGCATCTGGATCCGACAGCGGCCGTTTGCCGTCTCAGCTTTGACTCGATCGGCGTATTGGCGAATCAGAAAGCCTGAGAGGCTGACGACGGCCTTGTCATCCGCAAGAAGGGCCTCTTCGGTCGGCCCCCTACTCGGAAATTCCATCTGCTTGCCATCGTAGCGAATGTCCATATCCAGATTGAATTCGTCGACACTGACTTCGACTTGGGCTTTACCGTTCACGAGACCCAATGCGGCGGCGGACTCGACAAATTCATTGAGAGCGGCCGTCGCGCGCATGATCACGTCCCGGCGCGCTCCCCAAAGGCCCCCTTGGCTCTCCATGAATTCAAAAATCTTCTGCGAACCGTCAACACCGGGAGTCAACTCCAGAGACTGGCGTTTCGTAACGCCGATGCGAAAAAGCAGGTTCAGAACCACGACGAGAACTGTAGATATAGCCAGAGATGACGAGAAGAGGGGTTGGATTTGATTGGGGATGTCGCGGTACAGTCCAGGAACCATGTCGACGCTCAGGCCGAAGATCAGAGCGATGCCGACAACGAAGATCCGCCGCGCGTCGAGCATGCGCGAGGTGATGACCTGAATACCGGCGAGAATCATAAAGCAGGCGACGTAAACGAGAATTGCGCCCATGACCGGGTCGGGCATGACGGCAAAAAAGGCCGCAAGCTTGGGTAGGAAAGCCAGGAGGATCATCAGGATACCGCATGGAATGGCGATCGAGCGACTGGTGGCCCCGGTTGCGAGCGAAAGACCGACGTTGCCGGAAAAGGTGGATTGGCCGATCCCGCCCAGCAAACCCGACAGACCGGTCCCGATCGCGCCTGCCAAAATCCCTCCACTGACCGACTGCATGTCGGTGCGCTTCCAATCGGCGTCGTTGATTTTCTGACAGAGGGTCAAGTCACCCACGCTTTTCAAGGTTGAAGCCAGGCTTGCGATCAGGAACGCAGGCAGCAGCGCGAGATCAAAGGCCCAGCCCGTGTGCGCCTTCCGTGGCAGACTGATCGTTGGCGCGGCGAGCATCGCCTGCAGCCGTTCCGTATGAAAGATGCCAAAAAAATGAGCAAGCAAGTAACCTACCGCAAGACCGATAAGCACTGGGTATAACTTGAGCTTGCCTTTGCCCCACACCGTGGGACCGATCATGGCGGCCAACGTGACTATCGCGACAGCGCTAACGGTTCCTTGCGGGTCCGTACCGTTCTGAAACCCTAAAAACCTGGGACAACCCAGGGCCACCAGCTCTATTCCCACCATCGTTACCACCAATCCGGTGACTTCGGGAGGAAAAAGCGGACGTAAGCGCATCACGACCCGGGCGAGCAGTCCCTCGAAGAAGCCTGAGATCACCGTCATGGCGAAGACCGATTTTAAACCGCCAACCTTGCCCGCCAAGATTGACGCAGATATATATGCGGGTCCGCCGCTAATAGGGCAAAAATATCCGGAACCGATCGGACTGTTAGGTAAAGATTGCAGAATCGTTGCGATTCCCGACGCGATCATCGACATCCGGAGCACGTTGGCGACTTGTTCCTGAGTACCGCCGATGGTGGTGACGATCACCACTACGATAACCCAGCCGGCGGTCATCACGAAGACATGCTGGAGCCCCAACAACAGCGATGCGGTCAACGGAGGTTTGTCGTCGACACCATAAATCAAGCCGGCGGGTTTTTTGGCCATAACTCCAAACCCTTTTGGATTGCGAAGCGTTGCTGCCGTGGTCACAATAAGATATCACGTGGTGACTAATTTCAATTGGCGCGCCATATCCAACCGGATCCTTGAATGACTACCACGGGGTCTGATTAAAAGGAGGATTTTTTTACAACGAGGATTTCTCGCTCGTATGTTGTTGGCCGAGATGAGTTGCAACTCTTGGCCATTGGCTTGCGGCCTTAACTATCGGTGCGACGCGATGTCGGTGTCGAAGAATGTTGGTTGGACCATCGCTGTGGTTGTTCCCAACCTTGCCGGTGGGTGCCGCAGTTTGAGCCTAGATCTCTTCTTAGCGCCCGATGTCAGATGTACGCCCGACGCAACATCTCCGCTGCGGTCTCGTCCAGCTCTTCCCGCCGCCTGACCTCCTCGAAGCGCGCCAACAAATCATCCACCCGCGCGCGGCGCTTTTCCGCGCCGCGCAGATCATGAATGATCCGGCCTCGGTGCATCATCACCAGACGATCGCCCAAACTTGCTGCTTGTTGCATCGAGTGAGTCACCATCAGAGTCGTCAGTTTATCCCGCGACACGATTTCTTCGGTGAGGCGAATTACCTGATCGCCGCTTTTTGGATCTAACGCCGCCGTGTGCTCATCCAAGAGTAACAGTCTAGGTCTTACCCAAGTGGCCATGAGCAAGGTAAGCGCTTGTCGTTGCCCGCCGGATAGGCTGCCGATAGTATTGCCCAGGCGGTCCTCCATTCCAAGGTTCAAACGCCGGACGCGCTCCTTAAGGGCCTGCTTCAGATCTGAACCGAGCGCCCACGCCAGTCCGCGCCGCATCCCGCGCCGCGCCGCTAGAGCGAAGTTTTCAGCTATGGACATGTTGGCCGCTGTGCCGCTGAAAGGGTTCTGAAAGACGCGGCCGATAAACTTTGCGCGTTCGTGCTCGGGCGAGCTGGTCACGTCCTGGCCGGCCAAGCTAATCCTCCCCGCATCTACGAAGAAAGCTCCCGCAATCGCGTTGAGCAGGCTCGATTTTCCCGAACCGTTGGTTCCCACGACAACCACCCAAGATCCTTCTTCAACGGCAAGGTCCACTCCGTTGAGGGCTCGGACTTCGTTGGCAGTTTGGGGGTTAAAGGTCTTTGCCAAATTTCGTGCTTCAAGCATAGACTCCGAATTTCCCATGCCGGCGGTGATCTTCTAGCGAACGGCGATCCGACTCTCTTCACTACCCAGAACAGGCCGTTTCCCTAATCGGCTGAGAAAGTTGGGCGCCACCAGTGCCAAGAAAACGAACACCGCGGTGATCAACTTGAGATCGTTGGGGTCCAAACCCCACCTTAGGGCGATGGCGACCAGAAGACGAAAGAGCACCGATCCCATGACAGCGCCGGCAATCGAGAGACCGAGACTCCCCGGACCCACCAGCGCCTCCCCAATGATGACGCTCGCCAGCCCCAAAACCATCATGCCGATTCCCATCTGGACGTCGGCGAAGCCTTGATACTGGGCGAGCAAGGCGCCTGCAAGCCCGATAAGACCGTTGGAGAAGGCGAGACCAAAGACGATCATATGCTCGACATTGACGCCCAAGGCGCGGATCATCTGGTCGTTCTCACCGGTCGCGCGCATTGCCGTTCCAAGGTCAGTGCGGAAGAAGATATAGAGGATTAGCCCGGCGACCGAAACTGCGACCAAGATTGAGACGAACACAAAGGCATCCCGGGTGCTCACCTCCCAACCCAACAGGCTCAGGCCAGGGCCGCTACCCAAGATGGCCGCTCCGGCCCACTCCGCATAGCTCGCCAAGGTGACTTTGGAAATCAACGGTACATTGCTCCTTCCCATAATATCGAGATTCACTGAGTAGAGGGCCGTCATCACCAGGATGCCGGCGAGCAGACCATGAATTTTGAACTTCGTATGCAGCACGCCGGTAATTGATCCCGCTAACAACCCACCGCAGAAAGCGGCGGCAGTAGCCAGTGTTGGCTCGACTCCTCGGGCCAGCAGCACTGCAGCGATCGCTGCCCCCAAGGGTAGGGAGCCTTCGGCGGTGATGTCGGCGAAACGGAGGATTCTGAAGCTGATCAAAACGCCGAGCGCCAAAAAAGAAAGAATCAGTCCCAGGGATAGTGCCCCAATCAAAAGGGTCATTTTATTTGCTCGCCTCGGACTCATCAGAGATAGGACCCATCCAGCAAGTTCCACGGACAAACTGGCTCTCGCCCGCGCCGGTTATTTCGCGATTATCACTTAAGAGATGGAGCAAGGCCTGAGGTGCCTCTACCTCGAACAGACTTGCCGTCGCAGCTTGCGAATCCAGTTCGCGCTTTTTTACCGGTCGATAAGAAAATACCGCAGCGTGAAAGTGAGCGGCCAATGCAGATTGGCCCAGCGGGCGGAGCAGGGGCACGAGCCGTTGCGGGGCGGTCCGTGCGACGACGCCAACTACCAGAGTCAGCGCGTGTGTATAGACGGGTTCTGCCGCAAACGAAAGCCAGTCGCGCACCTGGGGAAAAGCAAAGAGAGCATTTCCAGAATCCCGAAGTGCCGGCGATCGCCGCAATGCAGTTCCGATGAGCCCGGCAGACTCAGCGATCATGACGATGCCCAGAGCCTCCGCCTCGGCAATCTCAAGACATCCTTCGACGATTTCGCTAAGCTTCGGTGCGTTACCGGTGTCCTTGCGCTCGAAGTGCGCCACGATCTGAAAATCTCCCTCACAGAGAATGCTGTAGAGAACCTGGATCCGTGGGATGAAGTTTCCCGCCGCCAGCATGTAGTCGGGGACGTTTGTCCCATCCGCGGGGAGATAAGTCACTGCGCCACACGCCGCGAGAAACTCGCCGAAGCGGCCGGCGCAGTCCGCAAAGCTACTACCGAACGCGCCGAGTCCCAAACCGAACGAGGAGTTTGAAAACGCCACGCTCCGGCAGTCCTCCTCTCCGAAGCCACCGCCGAGAAGTTGCGCAGGATCGCCGATTACCTGGCAACTAAGCCGTGCTTCCGGAGTAAGACTGATAACCTCGAATCTGATATTCTCCTTTTCCAAAATTCGGGCGCCTGATGACTCAGCTTTCAAACCCGGTGTAACAGCTGGGACCAGAAGATCCATCAGCCCGGTTAGTTCGAGAATTGATCGCACGGCTTCTGACGGCGCCGAAACCGAAAGAGAACCTTGAATCGCGCTGAGCTGCTTATGAGCCCGGACCAATACGCGGATGCCCGCAGAGCTGAGATAGCTGACCCCCGACAAATTCAATCTAAGGTTGCGCGTTCCCTCGCGAACGACGTCATCGAGCGATTGCGAAAGGTGGTCGGCCCAATAACCGTCCAGCCGTCCCTGGATCTCCAGCTCTAGAACATCGCCTATGCGCTGCTTTCTAATTTCCATAGAATCAACAGAACAAACTTTTCGCAGTCGAGATCAACCCGCGCTCGCCTCTTTGATCAGCTTGTCGGGAAAAGTTACCCGCAACTTCTTTGCGACATCGGAATTCAAGACAAGCTTTTTCACCACGACATTTTCGAAGGGCAAGTTTTGCGGCTTCTCGCCGAGCAGCACCTGCGCGACCCTCTTGGCGGCTCCTTGACAAGTTTTTTGCCAGCCAATCCCCACGGCGACTAGAGCGCCTCTTTCGGTGAATTCGGGGTCGTTGATGACGAGTGGTAGGCGGGCATCGGCAGCGGCCTTGGCGACGCCTTCAAAGGCCTGAAGGGCGGTGTTGTCGCCGGTGATCCAGATGGCCTGGATTTTTCTGGTCGCTAGCACCTGGGCTGCCTGGAATACTTCGCTCGTGTTGGTGACCGTAACTTCCTCGAGTTTTATGCCGTGCTTTTGAAACAGCTTGCGGCCGACCTCGATAACTTTTCTGGAATTGGCCTCAGAGCTGTTGTAGAGCGTGCCGACGGATGACACTTTAGGCAGCAGTTCCTGGATAACAACCAAGGTATCATCCACCGGTGGAAAGGAACCCGTCCCGGTAATGTTCGGTAGATGATCCGTCGGAGTTTTTCCCGCGCCAGCGGCGATGGGGTCGTAAACGTAGGTGAAGACCACGGGCTTCTTTTTCACTGCGCTGATGGCTGCGGTCAGAACAGGCGTGGACATGGGGATGATTAAATCGAGATCCTCATTGTCGAAGTTTTGCAGTATGGAAGGGATGTTGATGATCTCTCCCTGGGCGTGCGCCTTGCGTACCTGCAAATTCCTGCCCTCGACAAAACCCAAATTTTTGAGCTCGCCGAACAGTCCAGCCATACAGGCGTCCGCGCTGGGATCGGGGCCGAAGTAGACCAGGCCAATTTTGAAGAGGTGTCCTTTCGGTGGTTGGCGCAGCGCTCCGCTCTCTTTCTGGCCGGCCTCTGTTGGAACCGGGGAAGTGCGGGCTTCCTTTCGCTGCAACCCGGCTTCGTCGACAATCACGTCGGCGCGAGCAGTGATGTCTTGTGGAAACTGCCAGGGGTCTTTCAAACCCTTAAGAGCTTGCCTGTTCACCACAAGCTTCTGCGGAATCTTGTCCGGTATGGGAATAGTCGCGGGATCGACCCCTCCGAGAATTTCCACGGCCATTTTGCCGGTCATTCTGCCGGCATCGTAAAAGTTAGTCCCGATATCCAAGAGGGTTCCGCGGTTTGGTTCTGTTGGGAGAGCAGAAATGACCGGGATTCGAGCCTTGCGCGCCGCCGAGACGACCGAATCCAGCGCCAGGGCCACGGTGTTGTCGCCTCCCACCCAAAGCGCTTGGACCCCTTGGGCGGTCAACGCGGCAGCCGCCTCCGCTACGGCGACGGAGCTGTCGACGTTTACTTCTCTCAGATTGATTCGTAGCTCTTGGCAGATCTCGCGCGCCTGCATCGTAGTGATTTCCGAATTTGCTTCGCTGGGATTCCACACAACCCCAACGGACTGGAGCCCTGGAAATAGCTTCCTGGCGAGCCGGAAAGACTCCGCCACCGGCAGCGGCGTGGGGACTCCGACCAGACTTTTAGGATGATCTAAAGGACTTTTTCTACCAATTCCAACTCCAACGCGATAAGGATCAGCCACAAGCCCAAAGACCTGAATCACCCTCTCAGAGCTGTTGGCTTTTGCCACGGTCTGAAGCGATGGAGTGCTGATCGTTACAACCACATCGAAACCGGCCGCGACCACCTGCTCGGCAATGGCGTTGGCGACGGCGAAATCACCGTCGGCGTTGAACCGTTTTATGCTAATGTTTTGTCCGTCGACCAGACCGTTTGCGGTCAGACCGTCAAGTACTCCCAGAACGCCTTCGTCTAACGCAGGTTGAGCCGAGTGTTGAACGATTGCCGCGCGCGGGATCTTGCCGCCGCCGGCCCTGCGCTGATGCCAATCGGAAATCAGCAGGATGGCTGAGGATAGAACAATGAGGCTTCCCCCTAGCGAAAGCCTTCGAACTACCATCCACATAGTCTTATTGCCTTGCCAAAGAGAGTTGGATCGGATGCCATCTTGCGCTTGAAGAGATTTGCTACGGGTCCAGTTTAACACATGAGTTTCGTTACTCTTCAAGCGAGGGTATTCAAGTTTTAGGCAAATTTCATCGGCTTCCTCGCTGCGGACGCCTAACGGAATTCGAACTCTTCGGTGATAATCCGGTCACGCGTTACGCCAAGTGCTCGGAACTGTCGGGCGAGGTCGGAAATAAACCTGACCTGGCCACATAGCATCACAGCATAATCTTCCAGAGGCGCGATCTCGGCTGCGATCTGGGCCGCGGTGATCCTCCCACGGGTCGCTGTTGTCCATAGGATATAGTCAATGTACGACTCCGCATCCAAGTAACTCTCGCGAATTTCGGAGTCATAAACCGCGTCCCGTTCGTCGCGGGCGACGTAATAGAGCCAAATCCGCCGGAAATCGTGGCTGCTGAGTTCAAAAGCGAGCATGCCGAGAAACGGCGTGATACCAATGCCTGCGCCGATAAAAACAAGCCGGCGGAAAGGAGCGAATCGGTGGGGGGTGAACCCGCCGAACGGGCCGTACACGTCCACGTGCGTACCGCGCTCTAGCGTGGGCAACCGGCGCGTAAAGTCTCCGATTGTCCGGATGGACACGCGCAGATCCCGGTCCACCGGTGTCGAGGAGATGGAAAAAGGATGAAGTTCTTTTTGCTGCCCTTCCATATCCGGGACACGCAGAAAGACAAAGGTACCGGGCTCGTACATCATGCGCCGTTCGGTCGGGCGCATCACAAGATCGATGATATTGCTTCCACGTAAAGCTATCGTATCGAGACGGTAGGGATAGCGGGGCCCAAGCCGGTTGAACAGCACGACTCGATAGAGCCACGCGGCGCCACCGGCCAGGATTAGAATCACCATCCACGTTCTCAACGGCTCGAAGTCGGCAATGGTTCCAGGTTCCATGGCCGCGTGCGCGGAGCCGCCGAGAAAGATCAGGCCGGTTAGCCGATGGATCGACAGCCAGCGCTCATAGCGCATGCGGCGATCATAGGCCAGGCCGCCCAGCAGCAAAAGCAAATAGAAGACGATGATATCGATCGAGCGCGCCGACTCCGACCAAAACGGGATGAACACGTTGCCGATGGAAGCGCCTCTCTCGATTTCCATCAGAGCCAAAAAAATCACATGTGCGATCAAGAGGACGATGGCTGATGGGCCGAGGATTCTATGGAAGCGAACGGCGCGATCGAGACCGCCAAAGACCGGTTCTAGGGCGTGGGCCCGGACAACCGCGAGCATGGCGATCGCCATTAAGGTAACCGACCAAAGCACGGTGAGCTGAGAAAGCCCGCGCCAGGGCCAGAATGCGGGCGGGAGTTCGCCTGGGAATCGGGCTGCGATCCAGAGAACAGTCGTGATGATCAGAGAGCCGGTAGTCAGAAGCCAACCTGGTCGAAATGCTTCAAGGTTAGGTAACCACCTGCTAAGAGCATTCCCAAGCATACGTGTGTTTACCTCCCCGGTGCTGGGACTTTCCTTAGCTAAATAGCGTGAATTTGTCGAGGCAGCGGATCTGATCTGCCATTAAGAGACACTCATGGTTTACGCTTGGAGATTTTTGATTGCGTCGTCGTGGGAGCCGTAAACGGTAAAGATGGAAGAAAAGCCTGCTATATCGAACACTTCCTTGACTAGATCCTTAAGCGAGCACAACACGATCTTGCCGTTCGCGCTACTGAGACGCTTGGCCGCAAGGAGAAACACGCGTAGGCCCGCGCTGCTGATATAATCTACCTGTGCAAGATCGATTATGAAGCGGCGATCGCCCGATTCTATTTGGGCGAGAATTTTCTCCTCAAACGTCTTCGCGGCGATCGTGTCCAGTTTTCCAAATAGGCTTAGAGTAAGAATGTCCGCCATTCGGCGCTCGGTAATGTCCATAGGCTAGGCTCCTGTGTCCTCTTTATCATCCGCATGAAATTTTTCCAGTCTTGGCGCCGACGTGACAACCCAGTAATCTAGGAACGTAGGATGGATTGAGGCGCCCTGCGCCGCCGTCCACCAAAACACCGCTGGGTTAGGTGAGTTGCGCGGCCACCCGAGGTAGTCAAACTCCAACGACTGAGCTTCGGACCCTCTAGCTTTCAGCTTCTTCTGCAGTTTTTGACGGTCTCATTTCATATCAGGCCCTCGTGCGTTGCGGCTGCTTCCTTGGGGGAACTTGTCTGTCGCCAGTCAGTATGAGTGGACGCGACTTTCCAATGGACAGAGGTTTCGTCGAGATTATCAACCTCTCCCATCTAGTCGCCGCATTAAGTCTAGCGGTGTGGCAGTTGCCTCCTCAAGTATTGGCCCACGCAAGCCTGGGTTACTTTCGCGCGCGGTTCGCTTTCGGGCCACTCCATGACGATGGTGCCGCGCACTAGCGTCATCACCGGCCAGCCGGTGACTTCCCGCCCTTCATAAACAGACCAGGGCGTTATTGTCTGGAGAAGCTGCTTGGTAATCGTCGCTCGCCGTTTCAAATCCACGACAATCAAGTCCGCGTCGGCGCCGGGGATGATCGCGCCTTTTTTCGGATAGAGTCCGAAGATCCGCGCCGGATTTTCACTGGCTACCTGCGCCAGGCGCTCGATCGTGATCCGCCCTTTGTTCACGCCCTCGCTCAGCATCATCGGCAACATGCCCTCCACGCGGGAGGGAAAGCCGCTGATCGTCGTCCAGACATTGCCGGTTTCCATCGACTCGCGGGTGCGCGTGTGGGCGACGTGGTCGCTGCCTATACAATCGATGGCGCCGGAGGCAAGCGCCTGCCACAGCAGCTCATGGGTCGATCGATCGCGCAGCGGCACGTTGATCTTCCAGGCATCTTTATGCAGCACCAAGTAGTGCGTGCCGATCTCGCTGTAAACCGTTAGACCTTCGGCTTTCGCCTGGTTAATTTCCGCGATGGTGTCCTTGGTCGTCACGTGGACGACGTAAATCGGGCAGCCCGCAACACGGGCGTAATAAAGATAGGTGCGCGCATGTCCCGCTTCGGTAAACGCCGGCGAGCGATCGTCCCACGCGCCCATGTCCGTGCGACCGGCCTCTTTCAGTTGCTGTTCCAAGACGCGCGCAATCTCCCAATTCTCGCAGTGTAGAAGCGCGATGGCCGGCGCGCCGAGTTTGGCTACCGATTCGAAGACCCGATAGACGCTGCCGTCGTCAAACGCGTAAGCGGGCCAAGAAGATTTCCACGGCCCCTGCATCTGCAAATGCAGTTTGAAAGAGCTTATGCCATGTTCTTTCGCCAAGTAAGGAATTTCCGCCACATGTTCGTCGGTGCCGAGAATCGGCGTCAGGAAAAAATCGATCGCTGCGCTGCGCGAGGCTTCATAGTAGAGCGGCATCGCTTGGGTGAAAGAGGGAATATCCGCTGGCCCCTTCACCTTTTCCGCCCCACCGGTAATCGCCAGACTGACAAGCTGCATGCCCCACGTCGTCACCCCGGCCGCCGCGGCCGCCCTCGTTTCGGAATAGAAATCATCCGCCAGCGCGCGATGGCTGCCAAGATGGCACTCAGGATCGATGGCGCCAGGAAGAAGATATTTGCCGGCGAGATCAATCTGCCGCTCCGCCGTCGGCAAATAGGCATCTCTGCCGACAGCGGCGATCTTGTCGCCGGTAATCGCCACGCCGCCTTCCACCACACCGGCCGGCGTGACGATCCATCCGTTCTTAAAAACAATGTCTGCGCTTGTGTTAGCCATTGGATCTAGCGCTTTGTGGATCCGTTGAAACTCCGGTGGAATGCAGCAATTTTATTTTCTCGCTTCCGCCAAGTAGCTCAAGTCGATCACGCCGTCAACCGGCGGCGGCATTTTTTGCAAGCCAAACTCTTTCCAGTTCTCGGCCACGCGCCGCGCGCCTTGCACGTCCACGCCGCCGTCGCGTGGTATGGTCTTCTTCGTGTTCATGTACAGGAGGTAAGTTTTTTCCGCCTCATCCTTGTCCACCTTGGCTCGTTCCGCCAGCGCCCGCACCGCCGCTTCCTTATTTTTTGGCTCGTAGAAAAATTCGCAGGCTTTGACATAGGCGCGCAGAAAGCGCACCACTAACGCTCGGTTTTTTTGCGCCCAGTCGCGCCGCGCGCCGGTGATGGTGTACTGGAAGTCGTCGACGTAATCCGTCGACAGCCCGAGCGCACCGAAGCCTGACGCGAGGGCGACGAAATCCGAAGGCTGATTGAGCAGTGCGCCGGCTACACCGCCCTTCTGGACGGCGGCCATACGCTGCGGTGCTCCACCGAGGCCGATCATTTCATAGTCCGTCGGACCAAGACCGTTGGCCGCTAACATGCGCGCGAGAATATAATTCAGAGGATCGGTCGGGCCGGTGACGGCAAGGCGTTTTCCCTTTAAATCGGCGTAGCTCTTGATGGACGGATGGACGATCAGCGTGTAGATTGGCACCGTCGAGTCGCCGCCCACCACGATCAGATCCGCCCCGGCTGAATTGGCCGCCAGCAAGTTGACCAAGTTCATCTGCGCGAAATCCGTAGATCCGGCAACCAGCGCCTGCGTGGTCGCCGTCGTATTGCCGCCAATGACGCGTTTGAAGTCGATCCCTTCCCTGACAAAGAACCCTTCCTGTTCGGCAATAAAAAACGGCCAATTCGACGCCGACAACACGATGTTGCCGTAATTGACGGTGGTGAGTTTTTGACTGGTTTGTGCCTGCGTCCGGCTCGACAAAATCAGTGACGAGAGCAAAATAAACAACAAACCAACACCACGCATAAAATTTTCTCCTAACATCGCCGAGCGGGTTGATCTTTCGGACGCTTAAAAGCTGAACTGGAACACGGGTTACTTACTATGCGATAAGTGAAGGTGTCAAATTGATATTTCCGCGCAGAATAATGTCGCGATCGATGGCGAAATGAATCAAATAACTTATTTTTTCGAGAGAGGCTATTTTCTTAGATCGACTCTTTAAAAAATGGACACAGCCAGGATTGAATTGAATTCTCCGTCGATCCAATCTTATCATTCACGACCATGTAGCGAGAAGACGGTCATCGTTACAGCTCGTTACGCCTCTTCCATTCCGCCAAATCTTT
>Ga0209465_10000897_pt1 | contig 13525 bp, 13 predicted proteins | sample PanSoiPlot1MoBio_FD_188321 | JGI IMG/M metagenome (GOLD analysis project Ga0209465, IMG submission 188321) | Tropical forest soil microbial communities from Panama analyzed to predict greenhouse gas emissions - Panama Soil Plot 1 MoBio (SPAdes)... | ecosystem: Environmental > Terrestrial > Soil...
TTGCCGCTGCAAGCGCCAGCGCGCGCCGCGCATTGGCGGTCTGCACGAACGCGACGCCGTCGGGCAGCGCCGGGGCGCGCTCCGCCATCACGGCGACGGCGCCGGCGCGCAGCGCGTGCGGAATGAAGGTCGCGCCGTCGGTCTTGGTTCCCGGCACCGCGACGAACAGGAAGCCCGGCTTGACGGCGCGGCTGTCGGCCGCAAGCCCGGCGATCGCCAGCGCGTCGAAGCACGCCTCGGATCGGGCGTCGTCGGACAACAGGTCGCGCAGCTTCATAACAGGACGGTCTCCCCGCCGTTCCGGAACAACGCGGAACCCGCGCGCCCCCGATCGACGAATCGCTGGTTTAGCGCGTCTGCCTGGCGGAGGCGAGGATCAGACGGTCGGCGGGCGGCAGGTCGAAGCGCGGCTCGACGCCGAGCAGCGGCGCGATACGGGAGATCACCTTGGCGGCGACCGGAACCGCGTTCCAGCCCGAGGTTGCAAAACCGTGCGTCTCGGCGGTCGCGTGCGGCTCGTCGAGCATGATCAGGATGACATAACGCGGGTCATCGGCCGGCAGAACGGCCATGACGTCGGTCAGGAGCTTGGTCCTGACGTAGTGGCCGTTGAGGACCTTTTCGGCGGTTCCGGTCTTGGCGCCGACGTAGTAGCCGGGCACGTCGGCCTTGGTGGCGGTGCCCTTCTCGGCATTGAGCCGCATCAGGTAGCGCATGATCGCGCTGGTCTCGGGCTTGATGACGCGGGTGCCGAGCTTGCGCGCCTCCGCCTCCGAGCGCCTGAGGAAGGTCGGCGGGATGAGCAGGCCTCCGTTCATCAGCGCGCCGACTCCCATCACGGCCTGCAGCGGCGCGACCGAGAGGCCATGGCCATACGAGATGGTGACGGTGTTCACCTCGGCCCAATGTTTTGGAACCATCGGCTCGCGGCTTTCAGGCAGCTCTGTCTTGAGGCGATCGAGCTGGCCCATCTTGCGCAGGAAGGCCTTGTGGCCCTCGATGCCGATCGCGCGCGCCATCAGCGCGGCCCCGATATTCGACGAATAGGTGAACACCTCCGCCATGTTCAGCACCCGGCGCTGGGCGTGATAGTCGTTGATGGTGAAGCGCCCGTAGTGCAGCGGCGACCGGGCGTCGAAGGTCGAATTGAGGTTGAAGCGGCCGGAGTCGAGCGCCATCGCGACCGTGAAGGCCTTGAAGGTCGAACCCATCTCGAACAGGCCGTAGGTCAGGCGGTTGACGCGGTCCTTGTCGAGCGCCTCGCGTGGATTGTTCGGATCGTAGTCGGGCTCCGAGGCCATCGCGACGACCTCGCCGGTGCGCACCGCGTAGACGAGACCGGCCGCCGCCTTGGCCTTGTACTTCTCGCGCGCGGCGATCAGTTCGTCGCGCAGCGCGTGCTGGACGCGCAGGTCCGCCGCAAGCGTCACCGGTTCCTGCTGCCGGTCGGACGCGAAGCCGGCGCGGTGGAGATCGGCGAGCCCCTGCCCGTCGAGCCAATTCTCGATGCCGGCGACGCCCTGGTTGTCGACATTGACGTAGCCGATGAGGTGCGAGACCTCCGGCCCGTTGGGATAGACGCGCTTGTTCTCGGTCAGGAAGCCGACGCCCGGGATGCCGAGGCGGTGCACCTCGGCCTGCTGCTGGGGCGTGATTTCGCGCTTGAGCCAGGCGAATCCGCGCTTGCCGCCCAGGCGCGCGCGCAGCTCGTTGGTGTCGAGGTCCGGCATCACGGCGGTCAAGAGCTCGCTCGCTTCGTCGGGATCGATGATGCGGCGCGGCTCGGCGAACAGCGACGGGCGCTTCACGTCGGTCGCGAGAATCTCGCCGTTGCGGTCGAGGATGTCGGGACGCGCGGTCGCGACCGCGTCGCCGGGCCCGGCGCGCCGCGACCCGTGCCCGTCCGCCGAGATCGCGAACATCGCGAGCTTGGCGGCGATGACGCAGTAGATCAGCGCGAAGCCGAGCAGCGCGAGGCCGAGACGGGCGCGCGCCTTGCGGTCGCGGTCGACGTTGTCGCCATAGAGCGCCGCCTGCACCAGCCGGCGGTGCCAGGGCGCAGCGGGCGGCGGACGTGCCGGCCGGACGTCGTCAAGCGCCGCAACCGTCATCGCGGCGACCTCGATGCCGGCGCCGTGATGCCGCCGGTCAATGCATCGGACGTCGAAAGCTCGATCATGGCGCCGATCGGGTCGTTGACGTCGGGGACGGTGGGGATCGGCCGCTCGGGAAGCTGGTCGAAGCCGTCGAACTGCGTCGTGACGATCGGCTTGAGCGCGAGATGGCGCTGCACCAGGCCCTGGATGCGGGTCGGATTGTCGAGTTGCGACCACTCGGCGCGCAGCGACGCGGTGGCGTCGCGCTCGCGCTGCAGGTCGGCGCGCAGCTTGGCGACCCGCTCGGCCTGCAGCGTCGAGTCGAACTTGATCTTGTAGACATAGGCTGCCGCGCTCACCAGCGCCGCCACCACGATGAGGTGAAGGAACCGCATGCGATCAGCCCTTGCGCAGCACGTCGGCGAGCGCCGGCAATGGCGGCGGCGTCGGCTGATCGGCCGGATCGACCGGCGCAGCGGTGCGCTCCGCGGCGCGCAGCTTGGCGGAGCGCGCCCGCGGATTGGCCGTAGCCTCCACCTCGTCGGGCCCGATCGGACGCTTGGTGAGGATCGCGAAGGACGCAGGCCGCGGCGCCGCCTGCGGCAGGTGGCGCGAGCCGGCGCGGCTGCCGGCGCGCGCGACGAGGAAGGTCTTGACCATGCGGTCCTCGAGCGAATGGAACGACACCACCACCAGCCGGCCACCCGGCCTGAGGATGCGCTCGGCCGCCAGGAGTCCGCGCGCGAGCTCGCCGAGCTCGTCATTGACGAACAGCCGCAGCGCCTGGAACGTGCGGGTCGCCGGATGGATATCGCCCGGCCGCGCGCGCACGACGCGCGCCACGATGTCGGCGAGCGCCGCGGTGGTGCGGATCGGCCCCTCGTCGCGCGCGCGCACGATCGCGCGCGCGACGGCGCGCGCGTGGCGTTCCTCGCCCAGCATGAAGATGATGTCCGCGAGCGTGCGCTCGGAGGCGGCGGCGATCACGTCGGCAGCGGTCGGTCCGCGCGCCTCCATGCGCATATCGAGCGGACCGTCGAGGCGGAACGAGAAGCCGCGCTCGGCGGTATCGAGCTGCATCGAGGAAACGCCGAGGTCGAGCGCGACCCCGTCGACCGCTTCGATTCCGAAGCTTGCCGCAATCTCGTCGAGCGCCGAGAAGCGGCCCTCCGCGACCGTGAGCCGGCCGCCAAACTGATCGACCAGATCGGCGGCGCGCGCGACCGCGCTCTGGTCGCGGTCGACCGCCAGCACCCGGCAGTCGGCCGCGGCGAGGACCGCGCGCGCATAGCCGCCGGCCCCGAAGGTCCCGTCGACGTAGACGCCGCCCGCTCGGATGCTGAGATGCTCGACGACCGGACGGACGAGCACGGGAATATGGCGGGCCAGTCCGCCAGCGACGTCCGGGTGACCGGAGTCGCGGCCCGTCATCATTCCCGTGCCCCCTCGTCCGCGTCCGGACGCTTGGAGTCCCGACGTCGCGTCAGCGTGCGCACCGCCGCGGTGGCCTTCGCGAGATGCGCGCGGAAACGCTGCGGCTCCCAGATCTGGAACTTGTGGCCGAGACCGACGAACGCGACCGCATCGGTGATCCCGGCATGCGATTTCAACTCCTCCGGCAGAACCACCCGGCCTTCCCCGTCGATGCTCACGGTTTCGCTCCTGCCGTAGAGCGCGACCAGGAATTCCTCCCGCTCGTCCGAATACGGCGGGAAACGCGCCACCAGGGCTTCGATCTCGGCGAGCAGCGCCTGGCCGCCCGCATCGATCGCCGGCTGGTCGAGCGCCGGATAGCAGTAGAGCCCCACGAAACCGTCGCGGGTGAGCACTGACCGAAACGAAGCCGGGATCGAGACGCGCCCCTTGGCGTCGAGCCGCAGAATGGTGTTCGACACGAAGCGGTCCATACGCACCCGCACTCCACGCCGACTCGGACGCTTTGGACTCGGTGTTCGGGATCGATGCGGCGCCCGCGCGCGCCCGCAGTCCGATCGCAGTCGTCGCCTTGTCTGGTATTTTGATAACTAGCGCGACTGGGTCTATATGGGATATCATGGGAAAGCATGGGCGTCAATGGAACGGAGCCGCGCCCCTTCCAAGCTGAGCGGTGACAGATCAAAGTGATTAACTGCCGTTAGACTTAAGGAACCGTTGCCGACCCTTCCGGAGCCTTGCCGTCCATGCGGATCGCGCTCATGTCCGACATCCACGGCAACCGCGAAGCGCTGACCGCCTGCCTCGAGCATGCCGCGCAGAACGGTGTCGGCCGCTATGTCTTTCTCGGCGACTATGCGGGCTATGGCGCCGATCCGGGCTGGGTGATCGACACCGTGATGGCGCAGGTGCAGCGCGGCGCGGTCGCCCTGCTCGGCAACCACGACGCCGCCGTGCTGGCCGACGACGTCGCCATGAACGACGCCGCGGCCGCCGCGATCGCGTGGACCCGCACGCAGCTCGACGACCGCCAGCGCGCATTCATCGCCGGTCTGCCGCTCACCGTCGAGGACGACGACCGCCTCTATGTCCATGCCAGCGCATTCGAGCCCGGCGAATGGCACTACGTGACCGAGCTCTATTCGGCGGCAAAGAGCCTGATGGCGACCCAGGCGCACGCGACGTTCTGCGGCCACACCCACGTGCCCGCGCTTTTCCACGTGTCGATGACCGGAAAATTCGCGAGTTTCGATCCGGTGGCACGGGTCGAGATTCCGCTCACCCGCCAGCGCCGGTGGCTCGCGGTCATCGGCTCGGTCGGCCAGCCGCGTGACCGCGACCCGGCCGCCTGCTACGCGGTGCTCGACGACGAGCGCGACGTGCTCAGCTATGTGCGCGTGCCCTATGACATCGACGGCGCGGCGCGCAAGATCCGCGCGGCCGGCCTGCCAGCCGTGCTGAGCGCGCGGCTGTTCGAGGGATATTGAGCCGACATGGACGTGCAGCACCTGGAGGCCGGCCAGGTCATCGACGGCTTCGTGCTGGAGAAGCCGCTCGACCCCGGCGGCATGGCAAGCTTCTGGCGCGTGAGCCGGCCGGGCAGCGACCTGCCGATGGTGATGAAGATCCCGCTGATGCGCCGTGGCGAGGATCCGATCACCATCGTCGGATTCGAGGTCGAGGGCATGATCCTCGCCCGCCTCACCGGGCCGCACGTCCCGCGCTTCGTCGCCACCGGGGACTTCGAGCGTCCCTACATCGTGATGGAGTTCATCGCCGGCCGCTCGGTCCGCACGCTGCTCGAGCGCACGCCGCTGCCCCCCGCCGAGGTCGCCGAGATCGGCGTCAAGATCGCGTTCGCGCTGCATGATCTCCATCGCCAGCACGTGATCCATCTCGACCTCAAGCCGAGCAACGTCATCCTGCGCGACGACGGCGAGGCGGTGCTGATCGATTTCGGCCTGTCGCGCCACGACCAGCTCCCCGATCTCGTCGCCGAGGAGTTCGACGATCCGGTCGGCACCGGGCCCTACATCGCGCCCGAGCAGGTGCTGCGCGAGCGCGGCGACCCGCGCAGCGACATCTTCGCGCTCGGGGTCATCCTCTATTTCCTCGCCACCGGCGAGCGGCCGTTCGGCGAGCCGCACCGTGCGGCCGAATGGCGCCGCCGGCTGTGGCGCGATCCGCCCCCGCCGCGGCGCTGGAACGAGAAGGTTCCGCCGTGGCTGCAGGAGGTCATCCTGCGCTGCCTCGAGATCGATCCGGCCCGGCGCTACGCGAGCGCGGCGCAGCTCGCCTTCGATCTGCAGCATCCCGATCAGGTGCCGCTCACCGAGCGGGCCACGCGAAGCCATCGCGACGGCTTCCTGACGGTCGCGTTGCGCCGGCTGCGCGCGCCCAAGCGCGGTCCGCTTCGACCGCGCTCGGTGTCCGGGCTGCTCGCGCGGGCGCCGATCATCATGGTGGCGCTCGACCTCGCGCCCGACGCCGAGAACCTGCGCGAGGCACTCGCCGACGCGGTGCGGCGCGTGCTGGCGACCGAGCCGGAGGCGCGCCTCGCCTGCGTCAACGTGCGCAAGACCTCGCTCATGGGCCTCGATCCGACCGCCGACGAGCACGGCCGCAACCCGCATCTGCAGCGGCTGGTCGAGCTCAAGCACTGGGCGCGCGCGCTGCCGGTCGCACCCGCACGCATCACCTACCACGTCATCGAGGGGGTCGACCCCGCATCCGTGCTGATCGACTATGCCCGCAACACCCGGATCGACCACATCGTCATCGGCGCCCGCGGCAGCTCGCCCATGCGCCGGCTGCTCGGCAGCGTGTCCGCCAAGGTGGTTGCCGAGGCGTCCTGCACCGTCACGGTGGTGCGCACGCGTGACGTCTCATCGTCCGCCAAGGCGGTTTGACGCGGATGTCTTCGTCGTCGCCACCGGCGACAGACATGGGATAGATTGCGCCCATGAGCTTCCCGCCGGATTCGCCCCTGGTCGCGCGTGTCGTTGCGTCCCCCAACCGTGAGGCCCGCGTCGATGTCGCGAAGCCCGACATCCTGCTGCTGCACTATACCGGCATGGCGACGACGCAGGCCGCGCTCGAGCGCCTGTGCAACCCGAAGGCGCGCGTGTCCTCGCACTATCTGGTGTTCGAGGACGGCGAGATCGTCCAGCTCGTCCCGGAAAGCGAACGCGCCTACCACGCCGGCGAATCGTCGTGGGAAGGCACCACCGACATCAATTCGCGCTCGATCGGCATCGAGATCGGCAACCAGGGACACGATGCCGGCAGCCCGGGTTATCCCGAGCCGCAGGTCGCGGCCGTGATCGCGCTCTGCCGCGACATCGTCGCGCGCTGGCAGATCGAAGCGCACCACGTGCTCGCCCATGCGGACGTCGCGCCCGCACGCAAGCGCGACCCCGGCGAGACGTTTCCGTGGGCGCGCCTCGCCGCGGCCGGCGTCGGACTGTGGATCGCGCCGGAGCCGGTCACGGCTGGCGCAGCCCTCAGGCGGGGCGACGCCGGCGAGGACGTCGCCAGGCTGCAGCGTGCGCTTGCGCAGTTCGGCTACGGGGTTGTGGCGACCGGCACCCACGACGCCGCGACCGCCGAGGCGGTGACCGCGTTCCAGCGGCACTTTCGGCCGGCATGCGTGGACGGCATCGCAGACGGGTCGACGATGCGGGCGCTCGAGAAGGTGGTCGAGAAGAAGCAAGAATGATGCCTCACGGTGAGGAGGAGTTCGTTTCGATTTGCTGCGCCGGCCGCCCGAAAACCTCATCCTGAGGAGCGAGGCCGAAGGCCTCGCGTCTCGAAGGATGGCCACAGTGAGATCGCTGCCCTGCAGCCCATCCTTCTAGTCGCGGCCCATCCTTCCGCCTTCGCCAAGGCTCCGGCGGACAGGCCGAGACGCCCAGGCGAAAACCCAAAAAATGTTCTTGGATCGGGCGGTCGTCGCCGCTATGGCGAAATGGGATGAAGGCGACATGCGCCTCGCGTCGCGCACGACGGATCGATCCCGCGGCTGGTCCGCGCGGCCCGGTTGCGCATGGGGCGCATGGCTCGAGTCGATGAGACGGGATTTTCGATTTTGCATCGGCCCGTCAGCCGCCCGCGCGACTGGCGGCATCTCCATTGTAGATTCCCTGTTTTCCATTGCTGATAACAATGGAAAACACCGGCGCTGCGAGCCATGCGGTCTCGGAAATGGCGTCGTCCGCGAGGCGCACGCTGGCAGAACAAAGCCAACGGGAAAAGCGCAACGATTTCAGCGACGGCAATACACGGATCGCGCGGAGCCCATCCTTCGAGACGCGCCCTGCGGGCGCTCCTCAGGATGAGGTGGAACAAGTGGAGTGGAGCAAAGACCGAGCGAGATTTGATCGAAACGAACTCCTCCTCGTGGTGAGGAGCGTCGCGCAGCGACGCGTCTCGAACCACGGGCCGCAGGACATAGGTCATAGCCTCTCACAATGAGGCGGAACAGGCCTCACGCGTGCTCCTCGATGATGCTCGCCCGCACGTCGTCCTCGATCAGGCGCCAGATGTGGTCGACGTAGCGCACGAATTCGGGCGTGCGCTTGATCGCGAGCGCGCGCGGGCGCGGCAGCGTGACCTCGACACTCTCCTGCAGACGCCCGGGCCGGCGCGCGAACACCAGCACGCGGTCGGAGAGAAACACCGCCTCGTCGATCTGATGGGTTACGAACAGGACGGTCTTGCGGCCCTGCTCCCAGATGCGCATCAACTCGGTCTGCATGATCTCGCGGGTCTGCGCGTCGAGCGCCGAGAACGGCTCGTCCATGAGGAGAATATCCGGATCGATCGCAAGCGCGCGCGCGAGGTTGACGCGCTGGCGCATGCCGCCGGAGAGCTGGCGCGGATGGTAGCCCTCGAAGCCTTCGAGCCCGACCAGCTTCAACAGTTCGAGCGTGCGGCGGCGGGCCGCCGCATCGGCGCGGCCTGCGACCTCCGGCCCGATCATCGCGTTGTCGAGCACGGTGCGCCACGGCAGCAGGTTGTCGGTCTGGAATACGAAGCCGCGGTCGCCGCCCGGCCGCGTCACCGGCTTGCCGTCGATCAAGACCCTCCCCGACGTCGCCGGCTCGAGGCCAGCGACGATGCGCAGAAAGGTGGTCTTGCCGCAGCCACTCGGCCCGACGACCGAAATGAACTCGCCGGGCGCGACCGACAGCTCGATCGCGCGCAGCGCCTCGAGCGAATCGAACCGTTTGGTGAGGGCCGAGACGGTGAGCTTGGCGGTCATCCCGTGCCCCCGGTTCAATCGCGCGTCCATGGCACGAGCTTGCTCTCGAGCCAGCCGAAGCCCGCCGTCATCGCAATGCCGGCGGCCGCGAGCACCACGACGCCGGCAAACAGCTCCGGCATGTTGAAGGCGTCGGCGGACTGGCTGATCAGGCGCCCGAGCCCGGCGCGCGAGCCGAACAGCTCGGCGACGACCACCGCGATCAGGCCGCGGCCGATGCCGAGCTTGAGGCCGGCGAGGATGAACGGCGTCGCCGACGGCAGCGAGACCTTGACGAAGATCTGACGTGGCGTCGCGCCGAAGCTGCGCAGCATCTCGATCAGCCGCGGGCTCGTCGTGCGCAGCCCGGCCTCGGTGTTGATGGTGACCGGGAACAGCACCAGGAAGATGACTACCAGCACCTTGGACCAGATGCCGATCCCGAACCAGAGAATGAACAACGGGGCGAGCGCGATCGTCGGCGTGGCGTAGAGCCCGGAGATCCACGGCTGGCACACCTGCTTGGCGACCGCGCTGCTCGCCATCGTGAGCCCGAGCGCGATGCCGATCAGGCTCGCGATCGCGTAGCCGATCAGAAACTCGACGCCGCTGATCGCGATATGGCGCTCGAGCTCGCCGCTCTTCGCGAGCGCAACGACCGCCCCGAAGATCTGCGAGGGCGCGGCGAGAAACAACGGATTGGCGACCACGATGCGGCTCAGGAACTCCCACAGCGCGAGCCCGCAGGCGATCGAGATGAGCCCGGCGAGATGATTCCGACGCAGCACCCTGGCGAGCGAATGCGGTTCGCCCGGCGCCGGCGCGCGCGACGGGGCATCCTCGATGTCGGTCGCCGCCATGCTCAGTCGCCCATTTGGGTCACGCCTGGCAGCACCAGGCGATCGAGCGCGAGCGGCGGAATGTCGCCGAGGCCGACCAGGGCGTCGACCAGTGCGCCGAGCCGCTTGCGCGATACCTTGCCGGTCGGCTCGAAGAAGTTTCCCTTGCGGAAGAAATCATACGACTTCTCGACCTCGTCGGGCTTGAGGCCGCTCGCCGCGACCAGCATCTTCACCGCCTCGGCGCGATTGGCGTCGTCGTTGAACCAGGCGATCGACTTGGCGTGCGCCGCGAGCACACGGGCGAGCGCCGCCTGATGCGCCTTCGCCCAGGTGAGGTTCACGACCGTGCCGGAGAACGGCAGCTCGGGCGCGAAATCGACCGTGAGGCCGAGCTCGTTGTATCCCTGCGCGACCGCCTGGAAATTGAACGGCGGCAGCAGGATCGCGGCATCGACCGCGCCGGCGAGCAGCGCCTGCGCGCGCGCCGAGGTGGCGCCGGCATAGACCATGTCGAACTCGCCCGGCTTGACGCCGCTCGGCGCCAGCATGCGCTCCACATAGATGCGGGTGATGTCCTTCGGGCCGCCGAGCGAGATGGTCTTGCCCTTGAGGTCCTTGAGCGCCTTGATGCCCGGTTTGGCGACCAGCGCATAGGGCGGCGACTGCGACTCCAGGCGCACGATCGCGATCGGCGAGCCCTTCTCGATGGCGCGGATCGGATCGACCAGACCGGTCGACATCGTGACGTCGAGCGAGCCGGAGGTGAGCTGCTGGATCATCTGCGCGCTCGATTGCACGTAGACGAGGTCGACCTTGATGTCCTGCTCGGCAAAGAAGCCTTTGTTGAGCCCGATGAAGACCGGCCAGATATTGGCGGAGGCCGAGCCGACCGTGCCGATCGTCACGCCGTCGGCGGCGTGGACCGGCGCCGTCGGCGCAACGAATGCCAGCACAAGGGCGAGGGCTCGCAGAGATCGTAATGCGCGCATCGTGGACCTCGTCAGTCGGCAACCTTGGTGATGCCGGGCAGGAACAGCCGTTCGACCGCGAAATCGGCCGGAATGTCGCCGAGCTCCTTGAGGGCATCGACGACCTTGGCGAGCTTCGCTTTCGAGACCGTCCCGGTGGGCTCGATGAAGCCGCTGGTGATCAGAAAATCGTAGCTCTTGCTCACATCGTCGGGCTTGAGGCTCGAGACCGACACCATCACGTCGATCGCCTCCTGGCGGTTCGCCGGATCCTTCAGCCACGCGATCGACTTCGTGTAGACGGCGAGGAATTTCTCCAATGCCGCCTGGTGCGCCTGCGCCCAGTTGCGGTTGGTCGACACGCCCGAGAACGGCATGTCGACGACATCCGCGGCCCGGCCCAGATTGGTGAAGCCCGCCGCCTCGGCGTGGAAATTGTACGGCGCCGTCAGGATCGCGGCGTCCGCGGCGCCCGACTGGAGCGCCGCAAGCCGGGCCGAGGTCGCGCCCGCATAGATCTGGTCGACCTCCTTGGGGTCGACGCCGCTCGGCGCCAGCATGCGCTCGAAGAAGATGCGGGTGATGTCCTTGGCGCCGCCGACCGAGACGACCTTGCCCTTGAGCTCCTTGATGCTCTTGATCGCCGGCTTGGCGAGCAGCGTGTAGGGCGGCCGCTGCATCTCGATCCGCGCGATCGCGAGCGGCGCGCCCTTGTCGACCGCGCGGATCGGATCGACCAGCCCGCTGCCGACGCTGACGTTCACCGCGTCGACCGTGAGCTGCTGGATCACGCCCGCATTGGCCTGGACGTAGACCATGTCGATCTTGATGTCCTCGGCGGCAAAGAACCCCTTCTTGATGCCGACCATGACGGGCCACAGGTTGGCCGAGGCCGATCCGACCGAGCCGACCAGAATGGTCTCGCTCGCGTGCGCGGCGGGAGCCGCAAAGGTCGCGACGCCGAGGATCGCCGCCGCAACCGCGTGCCGTGCCCGCAACGTCGCCCTCATCACGTGCTTCCTCCGGTCTTGAGCTGCGCCAGGTAATGCTCGGCGATCTCGCTGCCGGTGGTCCGCCACACGCCGGCGTGGCTGCAGATGTACTCGAGCGCCGCGTCGAGCGCGCCGATGCGGTGCGGCACGCCGCTGATGTAGGGATGCAGCGCGATCGCCATCACGCGGCCGGACTCGGCGCCCTCGCGGTAGAGCACGTCGAAGGTGCGGCAGAGGATGCCCTTGAACTCGTCGGGCGAGACGAACATGCGCTCATAGGCCGGCTTGTCGTTGCACTGCTGCGCATAGGGCACCGACACCAGCCGGCGCCCGCCTTCGAGGTTCATCAGGTAAGGCTGGTCGTCGTTGCACCAGTCGCACTGGTAGAGGCCGCCTTGCGCCGCCAGGAGATCGAGCGTGTCCCACGTCTGCTGCAGGCCGGAGCTGAGCCAGCCCTTGACGGGCGATCCGGTCGCGCGCGCGATCGTCTCGAAGGTGCGCCGGATGATGTTCGCCTCCTCGCCGGGCGGCGCCTCGTTGAGCCGGCGCGTATTGCTCTCGTTGTGGCCCATCCACTCCCATTTGCGCTTGTTGCCCTCCTCGATGATGATCGGATGGGCATCGCAGAGATTGGCATTGAGCGCGACGGTGCCGCGGACGCCGTAGCGGTCGAGCACCTCCATCAGGCGCCAGACGCCGATGCGGTTGCCATAGTCGCGGTCCGACCACATCACCACGTCAGGTATCTTGCCGCCTGCGCCGTAGCCGCCCGGCCGCTCCTGCAGCGAGAAGTATTCGATATTGGGAATGACCCACAGCGCGACACGCTCGCCGTTCGGCCACGTCAGCTTGGGGCGGCGGATGATCGGCGAATAGTCGAACGGACCGTAGTCGCGCGGTTTCATCTTCAGCTTGCCCCTTCTCAGCTCGCCTTGCGCACCGCGAGGCCGTCGAGATGGGAGACCACCTCGTCCAGCTTCATGACGTCGACATATTTGTGATGCAGGTCGAACAGATTGACCTTGTGCGACAGGAGGCTGCGGTCGAAGCAGCATTCCTCGACCAGCACCACATGGAAGCCGTGCGAATAGGCGTCGACCGCCGAGGCGCGCACGCAGCCGGATGTGCTCTCGCCGCAGACGATCACGGTTCGGATGCCGAGCTGGGTGAGGTGCGCGACGAGCGGCGTGCCGAAGAAGACGCTGGCGCGCTGCTTGGTGATGACGACGTCGCCCGGCTGCGGCTTGAAGTCCGCGCGGATCGCATAGATGGCGGGGTCCTGCGGAATTTTTCGCCGCCTGGTCGCCGTGACGGCGTTCGGCAGCGAGTCGCTGCGGGTGTCCATGGTCGAATAGAACACCGGCAGGCCGGCCGCGCGCGCCGCGGCGAACAGCCGCCTGGTCGGCTCGATCGCGGCGTGCGCGTATTCGCCGCACGAGCTCGGAAACGCCTTGGCGATCTCGGCGACCGGCCTGGCGCCGCCCTGGTAGGACAGTTCGTACAGGTCGATCGCGATCAGCGCCGGCGCCGGGCCGACCAAGGTCGGGCGCGCATAGTGCGAGTAGATCTCGAGAACGTCGCTCGGAACGATGTCGCGCCAGCAATGGTCCTCGAAGTCGCTCGCCATGTGATTGCTCCCCGCACGCGTCGCGCGTTTTGCGCACGCGCGCGTGTGTCATCTGCGAATGCAGGATCCGTCCGTCTTCATCTGATCCGTTCTGCGGCAGGCATTCAATAGCCCAGCCGATACCCGCCCTTGACGGGCGAGCCTCGCGGCCCCATTCCTCTGGGCGTCAGTCGGCCGGACGGCCGCTCCGGCAAGCACCGAAAGGTCGCCGGGGAGGAAAGTCCGGGCTCCATGGACATGCGGTGCCGGATAACGTCCGGCGGGCCTCTTCGCGCGAGCGGAGCGACTCAGGGAAAGTGCCACAGAAAAGGAACCGCCGCGGCT
>Ga0209465_10000898_pt1 | contig 13507 bp, 4 predicted proteins | sample PanSoiPlot1MoBio_FD_188321 | JGI IMG/M metagenome (GOLD analysis project Ga0209465, IMG submission 188321) | Tropical forest soil microbial communities from Panama analyzed to predict greenhouse gas emissions - Panama Soil Plot 1 MoBio (SPAdes)... | ecosystem: Environmental > Terrestrial > Soil...
TTTCTCCAGGTCCGGGGCCTCCAGCTCCGACGTGATGAACGCGACGTCAATTCCGTTCGTGCCGCACAGGGACGCGCCGGGCGGCAATTTCTGAAGCGCCGCCGGGATCTTGCCCCAACCCGGCTTCAGCTTGTTGATGGAGACCTTGGCGCATTCGATCTTGCTGCGTTTCGGTTTCGCCAAGGCGGAAGTGGCCACGAACGCGCCCACGACGACGACCACCAACACGATGCTTCGCATGGCGCGATACTGTACTCTAGAGAAGGTATGCCGCGCGCAGTCTTCGTCATCGCCGATATTGGTGGCTACACGCGCTTCATGAAGGTGCACCGGATCAACCTGGTGCACGCTCAGTACGTGGTGGGACAGTTGCTCGAGTCGGTGATCGACGCGGCCGGGGCGAAGTTGAAGCTGGCCAAGCTGGAAGGGGACGCCGCGTTCTTCTACGGCCTGCTCGCCGACCAGCCGAAGGACGGCGAGCTGGCGACGTTCGCGGACACGGTCGCCGCGATCCGGGGCGCGTTCATGGCGCGGCGCCTTCAGCTCGAGTTCGATCGGATCTGCAGCTGCGACGGCTGCGCCAAGGTCGGCGAGCTGAAGCTGAAGTTCGTCGCCCATCTCGGCGAGGTCGCCTTCCAGAAGGTGAAACGCTACAAGGAGCTGTGCGGCGTCGACGTCATCACCGTGCATCGCCTGCTCAAGAACAGCGTGCCGATCCCGGAGTACGTGCTGATGAGCGAGCCGATCTACGAGCGCGCCAGCGACCGCCTGCGCAGCTTCGGGAAACAGGCCACGGAAAACCTGGAGGGGCTCGGCGAGGTGACGACCTATTACGTCGATCTCGAGGAGATGGCGCACGCCCCGCCCGCCGCGCTAGAACCATCGCGCTTCCGGCGGATCATCGCATGGGTCAAGCTGGCCCTGCGCTCGACTCCGTATCTGCTCGGCTGGCGAAAGGCCTGCGACGGCTTCCGCAACGTGCCCAGCGTGGGGTGAAAATTGGATCACCTGGAATCGGAGACACCCTCCGAAATCCGGAGAGTACCGACCGTCGCGACGTAACGGTTCGCATCACCGCCCGAATGATGTTGCTGGTTTGAGCATCGCTCTTCGGACATGTGCTATGGCGCACGAATTGCTGGGCGCCCACTCATGTCTACACGTCTGTTCCGCGCCTTCATCGTAGTCGTCGCGCTCGGCACCGTCGCGACGCTGAGCTCGGGCTGTTCGACCGAACCACGATCCACATCCAATTCGGACGTCGGTTCGATCGGGCTCGCGCTGACGCTCTCGTCCGGCACGATGCTGAATTCGGTCTCGTACACGGTGACGGGGCCGAACAATTTCTCGCGCAACGGAACGATCGACACGAGCCACAGCAGCACCGTCTCGACCGTCATCGGCGGCCTTCCGGCGGGCAACGGCTTTTCGATCGCGCTCGACGGGACGACGACGGACGGCGGCACGCACTGCGCGGGCAGCGCGCCGTTCAACGTGACGGCGAACATGACGACGTCGGTCTCGGTGCACCTCACCTGTCACGAGGGGACGCGCACGGGATCGGTGCTGATCAACGGCACGATCAACATCTGCGCGACGCTGGACGGCATCTCGGCGTCGCCGGCGGAGGTCTTCGTCGGCTCGTCGCTCTCGCTGTCCGCGGCGGCGCACGACAGCGACGCCGCACCGGCCGCGCTCTCCTATCACTGGACAGCGACCGCGGGCGGCACGCTCAGCGCCGCCAACGTCCCGAACCCGACGCTGACCTGCACGGCGAGCGGTACGGTGACGGTCTCGCTCAGCGTGACGGACGGCGACTGCGGCGACTCGTCCTCGGTCACCGTGACGTGCTCGGTCCCGATCGGCACCGTCCGATCGGTCGACCTCTCGAGGTACGTTCGCATCGCGCGGTACAACCTGCCGGAGCCGACCCGCACCACGCCGCCCGACAGCGTCAGCCTGCTCGCCCAGGAAGCCTCCGCGATCACGTACGACTGGGACACCGACACGCTGTTCGTGGTCGGCGACGGCGGCACGTCGGTCGTCCAGGTCACCAAGACCGGCGGCCTGATCAACTCGATGACGCTGGCCCCAGGCAGCAGCCCGCAGGGAACCGAGTTCTTCGACACCGAGGCCGTCTCCTACGTCGGCGGCGGCAAGTTCGTGATGACCGAGGAGCGGTACCGGCAGGCGGTTCTGTTCACCTACGTACCGGGCACGACCTTGCACCGCGCCGACGCCCAGACGGTCAAGCTCGGAACCACCATCGGCAACATCGGGCTCGAGGGTGTGACCTTCGACCCGAAGACCGGCAACTACATCTTCGTGAAGGAGAAGGAGCCCCAGGGCATCTTCATCACCAGCATCGACTGGGCCGCCGGCACGGCGAGCAACGGCTCGCCGACCACCGACGAGTCCGTCAACCTCTTCGACCCCGCGCTGGCGGGCACGATCGACTTCTCCGACATCTATGCCCTGTCGAATCTGCCTTCGCTCGCCGGCGATCCCACGTTTGACCAGCTGCTGATCCTGAGCCAGGAGTCGGGCCAGATCGTGCAGATCGATCGCTCAGGCAACGTCAAGCACCGGCTGACCCTCGTCACCGATCCGGGCGACACCATCTCCATACCGGACATGACGGTCGAAGGCATCACGATGGACCGCAACGGCATCATGTACCTCGCCAGCGAGGACGGCGGCGGCGACGTCAACCACCCGCAGCTCTGGGTCTACGCGCCGTCGACGGCGCCCAACCAGGCGCCCACGGCCGTCTCGCTCACGGGCGCCGTCACGTCGCTCCCCGACAACACCAGCACCGTGAACCCGGTCCACCTGGCGGACATCTTCGTCACCGACGACGGCATCGGCGACAACACCCTGTCCCTGTCGGGGCCGGACGCCGCCTCGTTCCAGCTCACCGGCACCGCGCTGTTCCTCAAGGCGGGCACGACGCTGAACGCGACAACCAAACCGAGCTACGCCGTCACCGTGAGCGTCGACGACACGACGGTCGGCGCGACGCCCGACGCCAGCACCGCGTACACCCTGACGATCACCTCGGGAGCGAGCGGCGGTCCGATCAACCTCGCGATCACCGAGGCGGCGCCCTGGTCCAGCGGGAACAGCCCCGTCGCGGCCGACTGGTTCGAGGTGACGAACTTCGGCACGTCCGCGGTCAGCCTGGTCGGCTGGACGATGGACGACAACTCGAACTCGTTCGCGGTGTCGGTGCCGCTTAACGGCATCAGCAGCATCGCCCCGGGCGAATCGGTGATCTTCATCGAGACGGCCAACACGACGGGGCTGCCCGCTGCCGCGCAGGCGTTCGCCAACGTCTGGTTCGGCGGAACGAAGCCGGCGAGCCTGCAGATCGGCAGCTACTCCGGATCCGGCGTCGGCCTCAGCACGGGCGGAGACGCGGTCAACCTCTTCGACGGCGGCGGCACGCTGCACGCCGCCATCTCGTTCCCCGCGTCGCCGAGCGGCACGACCCTGGCCAGCTTCGACAACTCGGCGGGGCTGAACAACGCCGTGATCTCGAACCTGAGCGTCGTCGGACAGAACGGCGCGTTCGTCGCCCCCGGCGACGCCACCATCAGCGAGATCGGTTCGCCCGGCACCATCGGCGGGGGCGGGACCCCGATCGTCGGCATCACCGCCACCGACGCCCTGGCGTCGGAAACCGGTCCCGATCCCGGCGTGTTCCACTTCACCCGCAGCGGCAGCACCACCTCGGCGCTGACGGTCCTTTACACCATCGCCACGGGCGCCGGCCAGGCGACGGCTCCCGACTACACGCCGGCGCTCACCGGCTCGCAGATCATCCCGGCGGGCGCCGCGTCCGTAGACGTGACCATCACGCCGGTGGACGACGCCATCGCCGAAGGGACCGAGACGCTGACGCTGACGCTGACCGACACGGGCAGCTACGACGTCGGCCCCAACCCGAGCGCGACCATCACAATCCAGGACAACGACGCCGCCAACCAGGCGCCGACCGCCGTCACGCTGACGAACACGGTGCTGTCGATCTCCGAGGCGGCTGACGTGTCCAGCCACGTGCGCGTGGCCGACATCTCGGTGACGGACGACGGCCAGGGCACGAACAACCTGAGCGTGACCGGGACCGACGCGGCGTCGTTCGAGATCGTCGGTGCGTCGCTGTTCCTCAAGGCCGGCACGACATTGAGCCACGCCACGAAGCCCACGCTCACCGTCACCGTCGCTGTCGACGACCCGAACGTCGGCGGCTCGCCTGACGCCACCGTCGCCTTCACTCTGACGGTCGCGGCGGCCGTGCCCCCGGGCGCCATCGTCATCTCGGAGATCGCTCCCTACTCCAGCTCCGTCGCCCCGCTGATGGCCGACTGGTTCGAGGTGACCAACACCAGCAACGCCACCATCGACATGACCGGCTGGAAGATGGACGACAACTCGCACTCCATCGCCAACGCCGTGCCGCTGGCCGGCGTCACCTCCATCGCCCCGGGCGAGGCGGTCATCTTCATCGAGACCTCCGACCTGGCCACCGCGGCCGCGACCTTCCGGTCCGTCTGGTTCGGATCGAACCCCGCGCGCGCGACGCAGATCGGGAGCTACTCCGGCTCCGGCGTGGGCCTCTCCAGCGGCGGCGACGAGGTCACCCTCTTCGACGGCGCCGGCAACATGGTGGCGGGCGTGGGCTTCGGCGCCGCGGCGTCCGTGGCGCCGTTCGCGACCTTCGACAACCACGGCGGCGCCAACAGCACCACGCTTCCGCTGCCGGTGATCTCGACGTTCAGCGCGGCGGGCGTCAACGGCGCCTTCGTCGCGGCCGGGGACGCCAACCAGACCGGCTCGCCGGGCGTCGGCAACGTCGGCCGGCTGATCGTCACCGAGGTCGCGCCCTGGGGCAGCGCCGCCACCACGCCGTACATGGCCGACTGGTTCGAGGTCACCAACGTCGGCGGCGCGCCCGTCGACATGACCGGGTGGACCATGGACGACAACTCGAACAACGTCATGTTGTCCGTCCCGATCACGGGCGTCGGCAGCGTCGTGCCCGGCCAGTCGGTGATCCTCATCGAGGGCAACAGCACGACCGCGGCCAACTTCGTGACGGCCTGGTTCGGCGCCAGCCCGCCCGCGGGCTTCGTGATCGGCACGTACAGCGGTTCGGGCGTGGGTCTCAGCACCAGCACCGACGCGGTCAACCTGTTCGACCCGTCGGGCGTGCACATCACCGGCGTGACGTTCAACGCCTCCACCAGCAACGTTTCGTTCGACAACACGGCCGGCCTCACCGCCCTCAGCACGCTCAGCGCGGTCGGCGTCAACGGCGCGTTCACCGCCGCGAACGACCCCGTCGAGGTCGGCTCGCCGGGCCGGACGCACTAGCGTCACCGAGTCGGCGCGGAATCGGCACGGCGGGTCGCACCGCAATCGAGACAATCCCGATGCGCCGCCAGCCGGCGGCTCAATCGGGAGGACTCGAGATGCGCCGTAAAACCATTGCTGTCGCCGTGCCTGTTGTTGCCGCCGCTGCTGTCCTGGCCCTGACGACGGGCACCACCTCCGCGACGCCGCCGACGGCTTCGCGGGCGGCGCTGCCTCCAGGCGCGATCAAGCACATCGTCGTGATCAACCTGGAGAACGAGGACTTCGGCGACACTTTCGGGCCGAGCTCGCCTGCGATCTACCTCAACCAGACTCTGGCCCCCCAGGGCGAGCTGATCCAGAGCTACTTCGCGACCAGCCACGCCAGCCTGGGCAACTACATCTCCCAGGTCTCGGGGCAGGCCTCGACAGCAGCGGCGAACGACGATTGCATCGACATCAAGAAGTTTCCGAACCTGATCGGTGGCTTCTTCGACGTGGCGCCGGGCACCGACGCCGACCCGACCCAGTGGCCGGGCCAGGTCCTCGGCGACGGCTGCGTCTATCCGGCGCCGACCGCCACCTCGCACGGCGCGCAGACGATCGGCGACCAGCTCGACGCACGGCCCGGCGCCAGCGCCGGCGCTGGACCGCACATCACCTGGCGCGCCTACGCCGAGGACATGGGCAACATCCCGTCGCGCGATTTCGGCGTCCCCGATCCGCTGGGCGGCACCGCCTGCGCGCACCCGCCCCTCGGCGGCACCGACGTGTCGAACCAGGCGGTCGCCGGCGATCAGTACGCGACCCGGCACGTCGGCTTCCTCTACCTGCACTCCGTGATCGACGATGAGGCCCGCTGCGCCGCGCACGTCGTTCCGCTGGGGACCGTCACGGTCGGCGTGAACGGCGCGCCGGACACCTTCGCCGGGCACCTCGCCGAAGACTTTTCGAAGCAGGACACGACGCCGGAGTTCTCGTTCATCACGCCGAACCTCTGCAACGACGGTCACGACGCCAAGTGCGCCGGCACCAACACCGAGGGCGGGAAGACCGGTGGCCTCGTCGGCGCCGACCTGTGGCTGAAGCACTGGATGCCGTTGATCCTCGGCTCGCCCGCCTACCAGAGCGGGAAGATGCTGGTCGTCGTCACCTTCGACGAGGGTAACCCGCTGAAGACGGCCTCGGGCAGCGCGGCGTGCTGCGGCGAGCGGCCGGGCCCGAACTGGCCGTTTCCGGGATACGCGCCGATTCTCGGGCTGTTCGGAATCCCGATGCCGCCGCCGGGCTCGACGGCGTTCCAGGGCGGCGGGCCGGTGGGCGCGGTCCTGCTGAACCCGAAGTACATCGTTGCCGGCTCGGTCAACACGACCGGCGCGTACAACCACTTCTCGGCGCTGCGGAGCTACGAGGACATGCTCGGGCTCACTTCGGGCGGCGACGACGGCCTCGGCCACCTCGGTTTCGCCGCCGACAGCGGCGTCACGCCGTTCGGTCCCGACGTCTTCAACGCGCGCGCCCGCTGAGGACGGCGGCCGCTTGCGCCTTCCGGTCGCGCCACAAAGGAACCAGCGCGCAAAAGCCCTCGGGGGTCAGAAAGACTCGCGCGGGACCGCCCCACAGGCCCGCTGGAATGTCGTCGCTGGCGACGTAGCCGGTGTCGACCCCCACCAGCTCTGCTTCGAGACCCAGGCAAAACAGCTGTGCGTCGCGCGCGCCGCGCGCCCCCGCGACGGCACGCCCCTTCAAGCTGCCGTAGACGTGGATGTTGCCGTCCGCGAGCAACTGCGCGCCCGAGTGCACCGAGGCCACGACGATCAGGTCACGCCCGTCAGCGTAGATCACCTGGCCGGAACGAACCGGCTCGCGAATGACGAGCGAAGAGCGCTGCGGACCGTCGGCGGCCACCGGCGCTTGCGCGATCTCGCCGCGCCTCGGTATTCCGGCATCCTCGGTGGCGGCGCCGCGGGGTGCCGGCGCCGCGCCCGCGCCTCCGGTCTCGAGCTCCGCGATGCGCGCCGTCCACGTCTCGATGCGCGCGGCATCATCCGTCCCGGATTGGCTGGTCGCCACGAGGTGCCGATAGATGGCGATCGCGTCCGCGATGCGCCCCTGTCGGGCGGAAAGTTCGGCCATCGTCTCGGTAGCAAACAGCGTGTCCAACGTGCACCGAACGCCCATTTTCTAGCAGAGGGTGCGGCCGTCAACTAAACAGACCGGCCTCCTCGCAGGCGCAGACCGAGCGCTCTTCGCGCTCTGCTAGGGACGATCTGAGGTCGGTGCCTCTGCGATAGCCCGGGATTGATCGTCAACGACTGTCGTGCAGCCCGTTGGGGAAGGTTGCCGGGACGACGAAACGCGTTGCGCTGGCAACTGGTGTTTGTAACGATCACAACGTCGTTGTTTGCAACGATCGAAAAATAAAAAAGTTGGTTGCCTAATTCAAATTGGTTGCGTTTATTAGGGCGCACAGGAGGTCCCCATGGGGCAGGAGAGTGGACGCAGCCTCGGTCGCTTCGGGTTCGCTTGGTGTGCCGTTCTGATCGCGGCAGGATGTGGCGGCGGCAAATCCAAGCCCCCCGAGCAATCGGTCGCGGCACCGCTCGCCGCCGCGTCGGGATCGCCGGTGGCGCGATCGGTCCTGGCGGGGCTGCGGGCACGCGCCGCCGCTACGCTGCCGATCGGGCTGGCGGAAGGGTTCGATCCGGTGACCGACGGGTTGCGCCCGCGATTCGCCGACGCGCGCGCCTCGGCGCGGGTGCGGCTTCCCGATCTGTCGCTATCAGCCGTGCGGCTGGAAGACGCCCGCAGCGACGCCGCGGTGGACATCGCACTGGACGGGGCGCTGATCGTCGAAGCCGAGGCGGCGGAAGGGTACGTCGTTTATCCGAAGGCGCACGTTTCGGGCGCGACGCTGCTGCACCGCGCGCTGCCGGACGGCGTCGAAGACTTCCTTTCCTTCGACGAGGCGCCGGCGAACGCGTCGATCTCGTACAAGGTTTCGCTGCGGAACGGCGTGGCGGGGCTTCGTCTGATTGCGGGCGCGCTGGAAATGCTGGATGCGAGCGGCACGCCGCGGTTGCGCGTGGCGCCGCCCTACGTCGTGGGAGCGGACGGTGAGCGGGCCGACGCGGTGCTCGCTGTCGAGGGCTGCCACTTCGACTCCAGCGGCGCGCCGCCGTGGGGACGAAAGGTGACGCCGCCGGGCGCGAAGAGCTGCACGGTGCGGGTCAGCTGGAACGACGATGACGTCGCGTACCCCGCGATCCTCGATCCGAAGTGGACGACGACGGCCACCAGCATGGTCGCGTCGCGGACCGATCACACGGCGACGCTGTTGTCAGACGGGCGGGTGCTGGTGACGGGCGGTCGGACCAGCAACACCAGCACGACCGGGGTCAGCACGGCGGAGGTATTCAGCCCGGCCGGCGGCGGCACCTGGGCCGCCACTAACTCGATGACCGGCGCGCGCTACATGCACTCGGCGACGCTGCTGCCCACCTCGGGGAACACGTCCTTGAGTGGCCGCGTGCTGATCGCCGGGGGCGTCACGGGAACGGCCAGCGTCAACACGACGCAGCTGTGGAACCCGGCGAACGGGCAGTGGGCGAACGGCCCGAACCTGAACGCGGCCCGGCACGGCCATACGGCGACGCTCCTGGTCAGCAGCGGCACGAACAACGGCAACGTGCTGGTGACGGGCGGCATGAGCCTGGCCAGCGGCACGACGACGGTGCTGAACACGGCGGCGATCTTCACGAACCCGACGACGGGGACCACCACGGGGTCGTGGGCGGCGACCGGGAACATGGGGACGGCGCGCCGCTTTCACACGGCGACGATGCTGACCACCAACAGCCCGAACAACACGAACTTCGTCAACATGGTGCTGGTGGCGGGCGGGAACACCGGCGGCACGACCAGCACCACCAGTGCCCAGCTGTTCAATCCGACGAATGCAACCTGGACCAACACGACCGCGCTCGGCGCGGCGCTGGAGAGTCACACGGCGACGCGGCTGGCGAACGGCAACGTCTTGATAACGGGCGGGCGGACGAACAACGGCTCGCCGATCAACACGACGGCGGTGTTCACGATCCCGACGACGGGCACGTCGGCGACCTGGCCGGCGAACGGGAACATGCAGGCCGCGCGCATCGGGCATACAGCGACGCTGCTCGGGACGACGCTGGCGTCGACCGGGTCGGTGCTGATCGCGGGCGGGTCGACGACCGGGACGGCTGCGATCAATACGGCGGAGCTGTGGAACGGTACGGCCTTCTCGCTCGTCGCGACGAATCTCCCGTCGGCGGTTCAGGCGCACACGGCGACGCTGCTGGCGAACGGTACGGCGGCGACGAACGGGACGGTGCTGATCGCGGGCGGCAACAGCGGCACGAACGCAGTCAACACCGCGCGGCTGTTCGACCCGTCGCTCGGGGTGGCCTGCACAAGCAACGGCCAGTGCCAGAGCGGCTTCTGCCAGCAGGGCGTCTGCTGCGCCACGGCCTGCACGAACCAGTGCCAGTCTTGCAACCTGACCGGCTCGGTAGGGACCTGCACGACGCGCCCGGCGAACTCGACGTGCAACGACGGGAACAACTGCACGAGCGGCGACACCTGTTCGGGCACCACCTGCGCCGGCACGCAGATCATCTGCCCGGGGGCCGACGCGTGTCACACGGTCCTCGCCTGCAACCAGAACAGCGGCTGCCCGCAGCCGATTCAGTTCGCCGACGGCACCGCTTGCAACGACAACAACCCAAACACGGAGATCGACGCCTGCGCCGCCGGCGTCTGCGTCGGCACGGCGAACCCGGCCAACGTGACCAGCTTCGACCTGCTGGGCCGCTGGTCGATCGGCGCGGGTGGGACGGGGACGATCGTCGGCCTGAACAGCAATCACACGCAGGGGACGAAGTCGCTGGAGGTGACCGCGCAGAACTTCGTGCCGTTCAACAGTGTCCGCATGGGCTCGCTGAGCGGCGTCGGCCCGATCGTGCTGCTCGACATCATGCTGCCGACGCAGCAGGCGAACCCGTTCTGGTTCGGCCAGGTGCAGATGTACGTGAACGCGCCGTCCGTCGGCATCAACAACGCCTTCCTCGGCGCGGCGGAGCTGACCGGCTTGCCGCTGGCGACCTGGCAGACGGTCGCGTTCCAGCTGAACTCCGACCAGGTGACGCGGCTCTCCGGCTCGTACAACGATCTCACCTTCGAGATCGCGCTCAACGTCCCGTACAACGAGACCGGCCATTACCTGTTCGACAACCTGCGCTTCAGCCAGGACATCATCCCGACCTTGCAGGGCATCGCGAAGGACAGCGCCAACGTGGAAAAGGCGATCTTCACGTACACGACGACCGCCACGTCGACCAGCCTGCCCTACGGGCCGATGAACAACCTGTTCGACCAGAACGGGATCATCCACACGCCGCTCGAGCTTCCGCCCCAGGTGTTCGTGTCGGCGCCGCACGCGGCGTTCGTGGCGACGATGCTTGGCTCGCAGCTGGGCTGGCGGGTTGCGACCCATTCGGTGACGGCGACGCTGAGCTCGACGCAGCTCCCGACCGAGACCGGGACCGACGGCGGCAAGAACGCCATCCTGCCCGACGGCACGCGCGTGCCCCTCGATACGGTGTCGCCCGCCGTCGCGGACGCCTTCCTGCCGACGGACAGCTCGTATACGGCCGCCGACCAGGCGCGTGATGCTCAGCTGACGAACCCGATCGGCCCCACGTCCGCGGGAACCCTGCCCGGAAATTTCAAGGTGACCGACGATGGCGCCGCCGAATACGTCGTCCCGCTGGACACCCCCGCCGGCCGAAACGGCGTCGAACCGCACCTCGCCCTCGTCTACAACTCCCGGAGTAACAAGTCGCAGAAGGGGGACGGCTTCCTGGGGCCGGGCTGGACCCTGCGCGGCCTGCACAGGATCACGCGTTGCAAGACAACGTTCGGCTACGCGGACGAGCGGGGCAAGAGCCCGGCGCCCATCATGTTCGACAACACCGACCAGTTCTGCTTCGACGACGAACCGCTGGTCCAGGTTTCGACCAACGAGTACCGGACGAAGCGCGACATTGGCGCGAAGTTCGTCGTCACCGCGAGCGATTCACTCGGCCCGGTCACGTTCCAGGTGTTCCGTCACGACGGCATGATCGAGACCTATGGCGTCGGCGCCGGGAGTGACACCAATTTCAGGGTCACGGCCGTGAACGGCACGGTCCCGAGCAACAGCGCGTTGGCGGTGTCCACCGTCGACGTTCGAAAGGAGTGGTTGCTGACAACCGTCGCTGATCGTTTCGGAAATACGATGACGTTCACGTACCGGCTGGGCGTGGTGGTCGGCGCTTCCCCGCTCCTCCACTTCATCGGTGGCACGACCGCCGAGGCGGCGCCGGACACGATCACGTACACGAGCAACAGCGCCACCGGTCGCAGCGCAACCAAGACAGTCAGGTTCCGATACACGGGGTTTCTGAGCCCCTTCGTCGTGAAGCTGGAGAGCGGGGCTTCGACCGGGACCAGCAGCGAGACCCTGACGTCGATCGAGATCAGCGCGCCCGATCCGGTGAAGCCGGCGATCGTGACGACGTACAAGCTCACCTACGAAGCCCCGTCGATCACGAACCGGCAGCTCTTGACGCGTGTCCAACGGTGCGGGCGGGACGGCTTCTGCATGCAGCCGACGCAGTTCACCTGGGAGAAAGGCTCCTACCATTTCCGGCACGTCCTCTCCAACGTGGACGACGCCATCAGGCCAGACCTCGCATACGACACCGACACTTTCATCCGATCAACGAGGTCGCGGTTCCTCGTCGCCGCCGACGTCAACGGCGACGGCCGCGACGACCTCATCTATCGCACGTTCATACAGGACATCACCATCACGGGCATCAGGCAGCAATCAAGGATCAAGGTGAGGCTCGGGGGCCCGGACGGCTTCGGGGATCCGATCGACACAGGCATACCGGCCGTCCTCACAGACATGGGGAACGACCAGATGGCGGGCAATTTTTATCACAAGCCCGTTCCGTTCGACATCAACGGCGACGGGCGGGCGGATCTCTCGCTCGGCAACATGTTTACCGACATCCCGGGCCACCGCCGCTACGATCTGTTCTTCGGCAACGGCGACGGTACCTTCTCTGCGGACCCGCCAGGACTGACCGACGATCAGCGCTGGGACCCGGCGCTGAATCCGGAGGCCGTCCAGCCTTCGCTGATATCGTTCTTCCTGCCCGGCGATTACGACGGCGACGGGCGGTTCGACATCGCGCGCAGCCTGGGCGAAATTTCGTTCGGCTTCCGGCGCAACGTCGGCGGCGTTCTCGTGCCCAACTACATCACGCCCACGTTCGGCACGCTGAGCCCCGGTGGTCCGATTCCGATGGGCGGCACCCAGCTCGACATCTTGACCGCCGACCTGGACGGCGACGGACGAACGGAGGTCGTGATGGGGGGAGACGCGCACTACGCGGTCCACGACGATCCGCATTCTGACAACGACGCCTTCAACATCAACCTCACTGGGATCGCGCCCAACGATACCGGGCCCTTCTTCACCGGGCGCCGGGTCGATCTGAACGGCGACGGCCTCCCCGACATCCTGGTCACGCAAGGGAGCACGACGACCACACAACCCCCCAAGGCGGGCAGGATCTGGTTCAACCTCGGAAGAACGTCGGCGAACACGAACCTCCTCCTTCCGACCGCTGACCTGGACGTCTCGAACACCGCCTCGAACGATTTCGACATCGAGGGCGGCATCGTCACCGATCTGAACGACGACGGCCTGGATGACTTCTTCGTCCCGGCCGGGTGCAACACCCTGGTCACGAAGGCCTACATCTCGAAGGGCGACGGCACCTTCACCAGGGTGGACCTGCCCGACATCAGCAACAACGGATATGCGGCTCTCATCGGTGCGGCTCAGTTCTGCCCGCACGTGATGATGGACATCGACGGCGACGGCCAGATGGACTTCGTGCAGCCCGAAAACGCATCGCAGAACGCCGGGCACCTGCAGATCTACTTCCGCGACAGCAAGAAGCCGGATCGGATCACGAACATCGTCAACGGCATCGGCGCCAGCACGACGATCGAATATGGGCGCGCCGGCCTCGATTCGGGTCCGCCCATCACCTGT
>Ga0209465_10000901_pt1 | contig 13491 bp, 13 predicted proteins | sample PanSoiPlot1MoBio_FD_188321 | JGI IMG/M metagenome (GOLD analysis project Ga0209465, IMG submission 188321) | Tropical forest soil microbial communities from Panama analyzed to predict greenhouse gas emissions - Panama Soil Plot 1 MoBio (SPAdes)... | ecosystem: Environmental > Terrestrial > Soil...
CTACGTCGGCGACAAGATGATCCTCAACAAACGCCGCGCGGAGGCACTCAAAAAGTGCACTCATAACATCGCATTTGAATCGGACCGTTACGTGGCATGCATGGCGAAGGAGGGCCAGGCTCCCTAGGCGGGCGAGCCTGCAATCTTTTTGATCGTTGACGGTAATACGGGGTGTCGGCTCCAACTAAAAGGGACGACACAATGAATGAGAGCATCACGAACTTAGCCGATATGGACGAAGACGTCCTCGCCTACGAAGTCTCCGATCAAGATGTGGAAGCGGCAGCCGGACTACTGGAAGGCCAAGCGAAGAGCCAGACGATTTCGTTTTGCTCTGGTTTGGATACCTGCCCTTCCTAAGCGGTCATCCTAACTCGCTGGCCGCACCATCGCGCGGACCCTCAAGGCCAGCAAGTTGGTCGACTGCAGAACGGCCGACCCGCGCATCCCCGTGCGCTTCAGTGTGGCTTTGCGCATGTCTCTCAAACACTTCGCGCAAAATCACTGGCCTTCGGTCGCAATCGCTGTGACGGCCGCGGTAGTGGCGTGTGCTACCCTTGTAATGCTGTGGAACATGCCACCGCGCTCGATTGTCATGGCGACTGGCCCTCAAGGCGGCACTTATTACGAGGTCGGGGAGCGCTACCGCGCGGCGCTCGCCGAGGCCGGGGTGGAAGTGCGGCTGATGCCCACAGCTGGATCGGTAGAAAACCTTACCTTGCTGCGCGATCCGAAATCCGGGGTAAGTGTCGCTCTGATGCAGGGCGGAATTGTTAGCACCGGGTCTGCGCGGGGGCTGGAATCACTTGGGACGGTTTTCTACGAACCGTGTTGGTGGTTCCGCAGAAGCGAGGTTGAGGACACAGGAGTCGCCAGCCTGCGAGGCCGCAAGATTTCGATTGGGCCCGAAAACAGTGGTACGCGGGCGATAGTACTTGAACTGCTCACGCGTGTGGGGATCAACGGACAGAATAGTGAACTGCTGTCCCTGCCGGGGCGGGCGACGGCCGAAAAACTGTTAGCCAGTGAGATCGATGTGGCTTTCATGGTGGCCTCCTGGGAATCGCCCGTGGTGCAGCAGCTTCTTGCCGACGACCACATCGTGCTTTCGGGGTATCCGCGCGCCGACGCTTTCATTGCGTTTTATCCATTTCTGAGCAAGTTGGTGGTACCCAGAGGCGCGGCAGATTTACTGAAGGATAAACCACCTTCCGATGTAACGTTGATCGCTTCAAAGGCCAGTTTAGTGGTGCGCAAGGATTTGCATCCCGCGATTCAGTATCTGCTGCTCAACGTCGCAACTAAGATTCACTCGTCGGCAAGCATCTTTAATCGCGCAAACGAGTTCCCTGCTGCTGAAGAAGTCGACATTCCGCTGAGTAGCGAAGCACTGCGGTTCTACAAATCGGGCTTACCGATCCTGCAGGAGTATTTTCCATTTTGGATGGCGGAGTTGATGGGCAAGGTAATTATCTTGTTCATTCCGATCTTTGGCGTGCTTTACCCGATGATACATTTTCTGCCGCGCGTCTATGACTGGACAATGCGTTCGAAGGTTTTGCGCATGTATGGAGAACTCAGGCTACTGGAGGATGAGACTTCACGCGCCCAATACAACGGATCGGAGGACAAGCGTGAAATGAGTACGCGACTTGATCGTCTGGAGGAACAAGTAAATCATCTCAATGTGCCGGTCGCCTACGCGAGCATGTTATATGAGCTGCGAGCACATATCGAACTTGTGCGAGAAGGATTAAGGAAACACGCTAACAAACCAGTTTAGCAATTGTGATACAAACAAGAAACGAAACGCCGACCCGCTTTTGGGGGTAAAGCGGACATCGGCCAAGCGATGCAGAACTTCCGCTTTTGACCCAAAGCGGACATTCGCAGTCGGATTTTGCTGCGACGCACAACGCGGCTTTCACTCGATGATATGGTAGGGTGCGGTCCTCTCTCTTATGGGAAACATGAGAAGGCGCGAGTTCTTCACGTTGCTGGGCTGTGCGGCCGTTTCGCGGATCGCAAGGGCGGAGAGTTATCCGTCGCGGCCGGTGCGATTGATAGTGCCTTTCGGGTCCGCCGGCGCGACAGACATCGTCGCGCGGCTGATCGGCCAGTATTTGTCGGAGAGACTAGGCCAGACCTTCATCATCGAGAACCGGCCCGGCGCCGGCGGCAATCTTGGCATCGAAACGGTCGTGCGCTCGTCCCCCGACGGATATACGCTCGTCCTGGCCGGCGCGCCGAGCGCGATCAGCGCCACGCTTTATGACAACCTCAACTTTAACTTCATCCGCGACATTACACCGGTCGCGGCCATAGTCCGCTTTCCAAACGTCATGGTGGTGAACCCATCGGTTCCGGCCAAGAGCCTTCCTGAGTTCATAGCCTACGCTAAGGCAAATCCGGGCAAGCTCAACATGGCATCACCGGGGAGCGGCAGCACGCCCCACGTCACCGGCGAACTGTTCAAGATGATGACCGGTGTAGATATGGTGCACGTGCCATATCGTGGTGGTGTAGCGGCCGTAATGACCGACATGTTGAGTGGACGGGTGCACGTTTACTTCGGCACCACCGCGTCATCGATCGAGTACATTAGAGCGGGCAAGCTGCGCGCGCTCGCGGTGACGACGGCAATGCGCTCGGAGACACTGCCCGACATCCCGACCGTTGCCGAATTTGTGCCAGGCTACGAGGCGAGCGCCTGGTTTGGCATCGGCGCGCCCAGGAATACGCCTGCTGAAATTGTCGACAAGCTCAACACGGAAATCAATGCGTCGCTCGGTGATCCGAAGTTGAAGGCGCGATTGATGGATCTCGGCGGCATCGCGCTTACGGGCTCACCTGCGGACTTCACAAGGCTCATCGCTGAAGAAACCGTAAAGTGGGCCAAGGTAGTCAAGTTTTCTGGAGCGAAGGCGGAGTGATCAAACTCCAACAGAGATCGCGTGCCGGCAAAATCACGGCATCATCTGACGGCCTACGCCTCGTTGCTAGGGCTCAAGGCATACGGCATATATTGAATTAGCAAACCATAGGGCGTAGCACTTGAACCAGCTAACGTGCCTTCGTGAGTGAAGCGTATGGGATCCATTGATCCGCGTCTGCGCCAAGAAAGGTTATGTTATGGGTTATGAATCTATCGGTGTCACGCCGGTAACACCTCGCATCGGCGCCAATGTCGAGGGCGTTACGCTAGCCAAGCCGCTCAGCAACCGTCAGGTCGAGGAGTTGCATCAGGCATTGGCGGAGCACCTGGTGTTGTTCTTTCGCGATCAGCCGCTGGATGTGGAGGCCCACAAGAGGCTCGGTCGATATTTTGGTGAATTGCATATTCATCCCAACACGCCCGGACCCAAAGGACATCCCGAGATTCTGCCGATCCATGCCGATGCCAATTCCAAGCGCATCAACGGTGAGTATTGGCACTCGGATGTCTCGTGTGACGAGGAACCTCCGATGGGCAGCATCCTCTACCTCCACACGGTGCCGAGCTGCGGGGGAGATACGCTCTTCGCCAGCCAGTATGCGGCGTACGATGCGCTATCACCGCGAATGAAGGGGTATCTTGAAGGGCTGACCGCGACGCATTCGGGCGACCATATCTATCGTAGGAACAACGCGCTGATGGGCATCGCCGAAAGCGGCAAAGTCTACCCGAAGGCGTCGCATCCGATTGTTCGCACCCATCCGGTTACAAAGCGCAAGGCATTGTACGTCAATGGCGAGTTCACCACCCATATCGACGGGTTGCCGAAAGACGAGGGCCGCGAAATCTTAAACTTTTTGTGCGAGTTCAGCACGCGGGAGGAATTCCAGGTGCGATTCCGCTGGCACCCTCATTCGGTCGCCTTTTGGGACAACCGCTGCGTCCAGCACCAGGCACTCTGGGATTATTACCCACAGACCCGGTCCGGGCGCCGAGTGACGATCAAAGGCGATCGCCCGTTCTGATCTCACTTCCCAATCTTCGGCGGTGATACCGCATTTAATCGGTGTGCCGATGTGCTCAGGGGCACAATGAAAATCACCAGCATCGAATGTCTTCCGGTCTATTCCGGTTGGCGCAAGAACTTCGTTTTCGTGCGGGTTGAGACCGATGACGGCGTCGTCGGATGGGGCGAGGCCTACAGCCAATACGACCGGGACCGTGCAATCACCGCGCAGGTCGAAGAGCTCGGCCGTTATCTGGTCGGTCGCGACCCATTCCACATCCGTCACATGATGCAGATTGCATTCGATGACTATGCGCAGCGGCGTGGCTCACTGGAGCTCTACTGTGCGATGTCCGGCATCGAGCAGGCGTTGTGGGACATCGCTGGAAAGGTCACGCAGCAGCCAGTCTACAATCTCCTCGGGGGTCCCTGCCGTTCGCGCATCCGCGTCTACGCGAACGGCTGGAGCTACAAGATGCAGTTGCCGGAGGACTATGCCCGCGGCGCGGAAGCTGTGCTCAAGCGCGGATTCACCGCGTTGAAATTCGATCCCATTCCCGGCCCCTGGCGGACTTACATCCCGAAGGATCACATAAGGCGCGCCGTCAAGGTCACACGTGCGGTTCGCGATACTGTCGGCCCGAATGTTGATATTCTCATCGAGGTCCACCGGCGCCTTGCGCCAATGCACGCCATCGATCTCGCCAATGCGCTCGCGGAGTTCGCGCCGTATTGGTTCGAGGAGCCCTGCCAGTCGGAGAACGTCGAGGCGCTTGCGGAGGTCCGCCACGCGAGCCGCATTCCGGTCGTGAGCGGGGAGACGTTGCTCACGCGCGCGGGTTTTCGTCCGGTCCTTCGAGCGCGCGCCGTCGACATTCTCAATCCCGACGTCGCGAACTGCGGCGGGATTCTCGAACTGATGTACATCGCCGCCGCCGCCGAATCCGAGGCCATCGCTGTTTCGCCACACAACTACAATTCGACGACCCTGGCGCTGTCTGCTGCCGTCCATGCGTCTGCCTGTATGCCAAATTTCATTATCACTGAATATTTTCTCCCATTCGAGGAACTTGGCCGGCGCCTATGTCCAAACGTGCTCCGGCCAGTCGATGGGTACATTGCGCTACCGGAAGGTCCAGGGCTAGGTTTGAACGTCGATGAGACAGCCCTTCGGGCAGCAAGGGGGAAACAATTTCCGGCAAGAACTTTCAGGTCTCTCGAAGAGGAAGGTCCATAGTTGATTCCCTCATGGAGCGGCCGTCGCGCAGGGTCTAATTTTCGCGATTAAGTGGAGTCGGCATCAGGGTTATCTGGCAGCCGCCGCGGAGGAGAGGGCGCTTGCAATTTTGAACCCGGCTCGGATTTCCGATACCGAAGGAGTTCGTTCGCGAATTTTGCGTGATGGCCAGATCGAAGCTTCTCAAGCTCGTGTCCGAGGACAAGAAACTGACTGACACACGAAATTTGAATTTCGCTTTTCTCGAAGCGCATCGGCGCAGCGTTTCGAAAAAAGGTCACACTCGAATCCTTTTGACGGAAACTCAGCGCTAGGGATGGACCTACGCATGACGTCGTTCATCGGCCATGTTCCGGCTTCGAAATCCATTCTCAATCGCGCTTTGATTTTGCAGAGCTTTGGACCGGATTTGAAAATTTACGGGGTTTCGGATAGCGACGATGTCGTGAAGATGAAGGCAGGGATCAAAGCCCTGAAAGACCAAGCAATCATCGATTGCGGCGAGGGCGGGACGGTGTTGCGCTTTCTCGCACTGCGCGCGTCGCGCGAAAAGGGCCGGCACAAACTCACCGGCAGCGCGCGTTTGATCAATCGTCCGCAAGAGGAATTGGTGAAAATTCTCTCGCAGTTGGGTGTAACGGCGAAACTCGAAAAAAATTCGCTCGCCATCGAATCCGACGGATGGCGCCCGCAGGGCGATACTCTTCACGTTCCGTCGCATCGTTCGAGCCAGTTTGCGTCGGCGGTTTTGTTGAACGCCTGGGAGCTTCCATTCGATCTCTATGTTTCGCCTGTTGGAGCCGGCGTTTCCGAAGGTTATTGGCGGATGACCCAAAAGTTAGTCACGGACGCGGGAATGAAACTCGACCGCTGGGACCACGATTTTCGGATTCCGGCACGCCAAACGATCTCCGCAACGTCGCTCACCGTCGAGCCGGACATGAGTTCCGCGTTCGCGCTAGCCGCAGCGGCGGCAGTCGGCGGGTCAACGACTCTTCTGGATTTCCCGGTGGAGAGCTTGCAGCCAGACTCTATTTTCCCCAACATTCTCCAAAAAATGGGAGTACCGATCCAATTTGACTGCGGCCAACTGAAAGTGCAGAGGGCGCAATTCTTGCGCGGGGTCGCCGTCCGATTGACCAACGCGCCGGATTTGTTTCCGGTGCTTGCGGCGCTTTGCGCGCTGGCCGAGGGCGACAGCGAACTCTACGGCGCGCCCCAACTGGTTCATAAGGAATCCGACCGGATCGCAAGAACGGCGGAACTGTTGCACGTGACCGGCCGCACGCTGACACCGCTTGAAGACGGGCTTCGCGTCGGAGGAGTCTTGCAAAAGACCGGCAAGCGCTCCGTTTTCAATCCGGATCGGGATCATCGCTTGGCGATGGCCGCGGGCGTGCTGAAGCTTGCGGGAATTCCGATTCATATCGAAAATCCGGAAGTCGTGAACAAAAGTTTCGCCGGTTTTTGGCAATCGGCAGGAATAGATCCGTCATGATCACGGCCCTGATCGGTCATCGCGGCGTCGGAAAAACCGCGCTCCTCAAGCGTGCACCGCAGCAAAAGTCCAGCACGTCGGCCGGCAAGGTGAGCAGCCGTGAGATTACGATCAGCTCGAAAGCCGCCGACCTATTTCTTCGGCCCAGTAACTTTGCCGGTTTTTTGGATTGACTAAATTAGGGTATCGGTAAAAAAACGCCGACATCATGATCGCCTCTGCGGCGTCGGAAATGATTGCGGGTCGCGGCGCCGACCAATGGCGCGTCACTCCTTGGCGTCGACCAGGTTACCGAGCTTTTTAGTCTGCTCGCTGCCTAGCTTTTTCGAAAATCGAGGCGATCGACCGGCCAGCGCGATTTTCGATTTCGAAATCCAAATCAGAAAGAATCACGTCCTCCCGCCGGGAAAATAAAATTTCGAGGCGCATGAGTCTGCTTATGGCACAAAGCGGACATTTCGCGAGTAAGTTCCAATGTCCGCTTTTGGGGGTAAAGCAGACATTGCACGAAGCGGGTTCAATGTCCGCTAATGACCCAAAGCAGACATTCGGTCCTGAGAATTCGCAAAACTTGGGAGAATGTCCGCTTTTGACCCGAAGCGGCCGTGCAATCAAGCCCGCGTCGCAGCGATGAGTTCGCCGACCTTCGGCACACTTTCGAGCGCCCACAACTGGCGCAGGAGACTATCCACGCGATGCGCAGACAGGTGCTTATGCGCCATCGAACGGAATTTTTCTTCCATCTCGCCGTCGGTCATCGGATTCTTGAAGTGCCCTCGGTGGTACTCGACACGAACAGTCTTGCGCTCGCCAGACTTCAGGACGATTTCGAGTTCACACAGATTAAATTCGTGCTCGCTGCTGTCAGCTTCGTCTGACGGCATGCATTTTACGCGGTTCACGAGGTCGAGCAGACGCTGGTCGTGCAGATACGGATCCTCGTAGTACTCAGGTTCTATCCTGCCGTACATCAGCACCAAGCTGACGGCATACGGGATACTGTGGTCGGCAGTTTCATGGGTTTGCGGTTGCCACTTGTCCGGACTGTCTGCCATGATCTTGATCGCGGAGCGGGAAACCCGAATGTTGATTTCCTGAATTTCGTCCGGGTTCCTGACGAACTGTTTAGCTTCAACCGCAGCTTGGGCCGCGGTTTGAGAAAACTGACCGAGCGGGAAACGTTTGGTGAAGGCGCGCCTAATGCCGTAGGGCTCGCCTAGCTGCAACGGCGCAGTCGGTTTGTGGCTTATCAAATTGAAGAAACCCAGTCGTCCCTCAAACACATTGCTGGGTCCTGTCATTCCGCTTTGCGCGAGCTGCGCCGAAAATATCGCCTTACGTGAGGCGTCGGCGGCTGCAAAGGCCTTCCAATTCGATAATGTATCGGCTCGCCCCTGCCGGATCGCAGTGTTGCCGCCGACGGTGATTCCGATCGCGTGCACCATCTGCTCCAGTGACAAACCCATCAGGCGACTAGCGCCGACGACGGTAGCAAAGCCGGTCATCGTCGAATGGTCGACACCGCTACCCAAGTAGTCGAACGTATCGGCAATTTTGCAGAAGACTTCGTATGAGAGCACGGTTGCGGTGATTAGATCGCGGCCACTCCGCTCCGTTAGCTCGGCTGCTGCAAGTAGAGCGGCGATCGTATCGCTCGGATGACCAGCTCCATGGGTGAGACTAACAAAAGCGTCGTTGAAATCTAGGTAACGGATCATCACGCCGTTCGCAAAAGCTGCCAAATCGGGACTCGTCTTGATGCCGTTGCATAAGACCGTTGCTCCCCGCTTTGCATTGACGTCACTTGCGAGCTTGATTGCGATTTGACTGGGCCCCGCGGTGTAGCCACCAAACGCGCAGCCGAGCGTGTCGAGGATCGTGCGTTTGGCCGTGCGAACGATGTCTTCCGGTAAGTCTTCGTACCTAAGGTCGGTTGCATACCGAGCAAGCGCGTCGGCCATGGAAACCTGGCTTTTTCCCGCAACTGAAGATCGTCGCTCAGTCATTTCTTGCGCTCGCGCCGGAAGATGTCGACGCACCTGCTACCAAGCCGGCCGCGGCTACCTGTCTGAGGAAGCGGCGGCGCCCCATGCGCGGCGAACCAAGCCGTTCTTTGCACATTGTGGAATTCACGACGCCCTCGCCGACGGACATTGCTACACCGTCATTAGCGGAAACGCGACTAGCGATTCTCCATCTCCAGTAGGAAAGCTGAATGCAGTTAGCTTGTCCAATCAGCTTTGATCTTTACGCGGACGCAGGTCTCCTGTTGGCCCTTTTCGACGCTCGTCGCAGCACACGATTTTTTGCAGTGACCGAAGCAATAGAGGAGAGAGCGCGCTCGAAACACCAATCATTCGCCTGATTGGCCTTATTCTGCCTTGATGCCAGCTGCCTGGATCACCTTGCCCCACTTCTCGGTATATTCGACGATGAACTTGCCGAATTCGGTGGGTGAGCTTGCAAACGGCTCGCCGCCTAAATCGACGAGCCGCGCTTTGAACGTTGTATCTGCAAGGGCGGCATTAACTTGCTTATTGAGGATGGCGATGATCTCCGGCGGCGTGTTCGCCGGGGTACCAATCCCCTCCCAATTGGTCGCCTCGTAACCCGGCACAAAGTCGCCGATGGCCGGAACGTCCGACAACACATCCCTTCGCGTGGTCGTCGTTACTCCCAGGGGCCGCAGCTTGCCGGCCCTGATGTGACCAATTGCGGAGGCAACAGGAAGGAACATGACCTCAACTCGCCCGCTCATGAGGTCGGGCAATCCAGGCCCTACACCGCGATAGTGCACCGTGACTAGATCGATAGCCGCCATCACTTTGAACAATTGGCCGTAGAGGTCTGATCCGCTCCCCGCCCCGGACGTCGCCATGTTGAGCTTGCCCGGATTAGATTTGGCGTAGGCAATGAACTCGGGTACGGTTTTCGCCGGGAAGGATGGGTTGACCACCATCACGAAGGCATCGCGCCCAATGCTCGCGACCGGCGCGATGTCGCGGATGAAATTGAAATTGAGATTTTCATATAGTGTCACGTTGGCCGAGTTCGCCGAAGAGATCAGAAGGAGCGTGTAGCCGTCCGGCGACGCCCGCGCGACTGCTTCAGTGGCGATGTTGCTGCTGGCGCCAGGCCGGTTCTCGACAACGAATGCTTGTCCAAGCCGCTCCGACAGCCAGGGAGCGATCAGGCGTGCGACGATGTCGGTCACGCCGCCGGGCGGATAGCCGACGACGATGCGCACCGGCCGTGTCGGATAGTCGAGTGCAAGTGCGCCGCGTAGCAAGGCTGGGAGCGCGGCAGAACCCGCGGCGAGATGCAGGAACTGTCTACGGGCAAATTTCACGGCGATGCTCCACGAGCTTGAGCACCTTCCCAATCACAATCATATCGAACAGCGGCCTGAATGTCTCCTTTTAGCACAAAGCGGACAGGCCAATCCCTCTCAGCAATGCCCGCTTTCGGGGGTAAAGCGGACATTGGTTAAAGATGCCGCGATGTCTGCTTTTGACCCAAAGCGGACATGAACGACCCTCGATCGATTTGCGTCACTCATTGGGCCCGCTAAGATTTGGAGCCGACTGTCAGTACGACAACCGAATTGAGATTGCCAGAGTGTGAAGCTGTGATGCCTACCCTCGCGCAGCGTCCCTGCATTCCTTGCCGAGGCGGCGTCGAACCGCTTACGCGCGAACAGTGTGCACGCTACCTCGCCGAGGTTTCCGATTGGCAACTTGACGCGACGGCACACTGCATCAAGCGTCGCTTCCAATTTCGCGACTATCGCACCGCCTTGGCGTTCGCCAACGCGGTAAGTGTCCTTGCAGAGGAAGTCTGGCATCACCCGGAGCTCGCGTTGGGATGGGGCTTTTGCGACGTATCGTTGACCACCCGGAAGATCGGGGGGTTGCACGAGTCCGATTTCGTGATGGCGGCCCGGATTGATGCGCTGGCCTCAGGCCCACTTGATTCCGCTTGGCTGCCGCCACTACCTCCGCCGAAGAGGACTAAACCGTAGCGCACCGAAGCAACATGTCCGCTTTTGGCACTTAGCGGGCATCACAGTCCGTTTCTGGCACCGAACGGACGTTGGGTAGCACGGTCAGAAGCTCCACGACAGCGCACCCACATTGGATGCACGCTCTAGCGTCGCGATGGAATCGAACAGGGCCGCCGGCCGGTTCTGCCACAGGCCGGCCGTAATCGTCTCGAACTTCTCGCGCAATCCGGTGCGGTCCAATGGCTGCTCGGGCGCCCCGGGGAAATGCTCCATCTCCTCCACGAGCTCACGACCGTCCCTCAGGCGGACCGTCACGCAGCTCCCCAATAAATTCTTCGCAGGCGTGTGCTCGCGCAATTCGAGCTTCACTTTACGGCAGAGCTCGCGAATCGCCCGGTCGTTGAGCGACGTTTCTGAAAACGCGCTCGGGTCGCGCGGATCCAGGAAGCATGCAAGCGCCACGCAAAAGGGCGTGCTGTATTGTGCCATGGCCAGATCGCGCGGCTCGGGGATGTTATGATGACTGAGCATTTTCTCGCTGCCCGCGACCGTCACCTCGGCGACGTCGCCGCCGGCAAAGCCGAAACGGCTCTTCAGCAAAAGGAGGGCGGTGACCGGCACATGCGCCGTAATGTGGCACGAATAGCGCTTGAACATGATGCGCGTCGTCTTCCACACCTCGCCCAGGTTCGCCGTGAGGCGGCTTTCGTCGCCATCGCGGCAAAAGACATTGAGGAAGCCGAACTTGCCTTCGAGGATGGTTGCTGGCCCAGCAAAACCGTCGCGGGCCAGCATCGCCGCAATCACGCCGGATTGCGTACCGTGTCCGAGGTGCAGCCGCTTCACCGTGCCTCCGCCCGATTTCGCAAATTCCAGCAATCCGGACGACAGCGAGCCGGCAATTCCCAGAGCATTGGTCATTTGCCCGGCGTTCAAGTTCAGCAACCGGCCCGCGACAATGGCGGCGCCAAACGGTCCGGTCACGCCCGGTGCATGGAATCCGAGTTTCTCGGATGTCTCCCGCGCCGCGTCGCCGATTCGGTGCAGCACCTCGAAGCCGGAGACAAAGGCGGTGATAAATTCGCGCCCCGAGACTTCCATCTCCTCCGCCACGGCGAGCGCTGACGGCAGCAATGACGCACCCGGATGCACGCCCACGCTTGGCGACACCAGATTGTCCATCTCGAACGAATGCGCGAACACGCCGTTCGCAAGCGCCGCCATCGGCGCATGCACTTTGAGCGACGTCCCCAAAACGGTGCTCCGCCCACCTTTTCCATACCGTTCGGCATAGGCAAGCACGGGCTTCGACGAGGGCACCGTGCTGCCGAACGCGCACACTCCGACAATGTCGATGATGCAATCCTTTGCGCGCTCGGCGACGGCTTGCGGGATTTGCTCGAATTGCAGTTTCACCGCGAAATCGGCGAGTGTTTGGGCGGCGGTCATCATGGGTGAGCTCTCGTTGAGAAGATGTCGGCGCAGCGTCCCACGCGTCGCTTCAGGTGAGCAGCTCGATGGCGACCTCGTCGCCTTCCGGCATGAGCTTGCTGCCGAGCTTCGCGGTGCCGGCGGAAACCTGACCGAAGGCTTCGGCTTCGTTCTTCAGTAGGCAGAGCATGGTCTCGTTGTCGTCGTTGTGGCGGATGAATTGAAACACGGCCTTTTTCACAGCGGTGCCGTCGAAGGTCAATTTCGCGAGCATGCCGACCCAATCGCCGTGTTTGATGCCGCCGTGCCCGGTATGAAAGGAGAAGCTGCCGAGACCGTAATAGATCGGCTTCCCGCTCGCACCTCGCCTTGAGCGCCGCGACGTCGTCGCGGAAGCGCTGCAATGACGGGGGGTCGGCCCAGGTGACGATTGCCGGCGGAACGCCCGGCCGGTTGAGCGGGATCGCTCCCGGCCCGGCCCGAAACATCGGCACCTGATACGCTGTGTGGCCGCGGATGGTAGCAACGCCCACCGCGTTGTCGGCCGCTTCATGATCGGTCGTCCAGAACACCGAGGTGCGTTGCAGCATGCCGATGCGCCGGCCCTGCCACTCCAGCACCGCCGGTTCGCGCGCCTTTTGCAGAGTGGCGCCTGCGCCCGTATGAGGAATGCCGAGTTGATCCAGCCGCGCGATCGACGACAAGATCGGGGCGGTGCCGTAATTGACGTTATTGGCGATGCCGACCGCATCAATGCCCGCAATTTTGAGCGCTTCGGCCGACGCAAGCGGGGCAAAGAATCCCTCGCGGTCGAGCGCATGCGCGGCGTCCGGCTCGTAGAAACAACATTCGAGATTGCTGAAGACGAGATCGGCCGACTTGAACTCCGCCGCGACCTGCGCGAACGGTCCCGCCGGGTCCGTGACATTCATCAGGTTGACGTCGCCGGTGAGAAGAATTTTCAAGATCATGCGGACGGAAACCCTGTTGGGTGGATTTCAAGATACGGCGGGACGCGGGCGAATCGCGCGCGCCATCACTCCGGCTTGATGCTGGCCGCTCGGATTACCTTGTCCCACTTCTCGGTTTCCGCGGCGATGACTTCGCCAAAACCAGCCGGCGAGCCAACAAGCACCATGGTCCCGAGCTTCAGCAAAACGCGCCCCGACCTTAGGATCGGCCTGTTGCGATGTGCGGGCCTATCGGCAGCACCAGCTACCAGATCGAAAAATTGTCTCCGGGAAAGTTTCATGGTGATGCTCTGCGAACTTGAGCACCTTGTAACAATATTACTCAAAAGCGGCCGCTAAGGCACTCGGTCTCACGGTGCCCAATTCGGTACTCTCCCGCGCCGACGAGCTTATTGAGTAAGCCACAATGT
>Ga0209465_10000902_pt1 | contig 13486 bp, 12 predicted proteins | sample PanSoiPlot1MoBio_FD_188321 | JGI IMG/M metagenome (GOLD analysis project Ga0209465, IMG submission 188321) | Tropical forest soil microbial communities from Panama analyzed to predict greenhouse gas emissions - Panama Soil Plot 1 MoBio (SPAdes)... | ecosystem: Environmental > Terrestrial > Soil...
GCGAGCTTCCCTACGCAGCGGCCTTTTCCCGCGCGCTGCTCGATCCCGATCTTGCCACACCGACCGTGATCGCCGGCCCGAAATCCAAGGCGGCAATGAAGCGGTACAACGTCTACCGCAACAACGTCACCGTCAGTCTCATCAACGCCTTGGCGGCGGCATTTCCCGCGACGCTGCGGATCACCGGCGTCGATTTCTTCCGCGCGATGGCGCGCTTCTATGTGCGTAGCACACCACCGAGCTCGCCGCTCTTGTTCGAGTACGGGCGGGACTTCCCGGACTTCATCGAGCAGTACGAATATGCGCAATCGGTGCCGTGGCTGGCCGACGTGGCGCGGATCGATCGGGCATGGCTGAACGCCTATCATGCCGCCGATGTTCAACCGCTCATGCAGCACGAGTTGGCTGCCATTCCCTCGGAGCAGCTGCCCAATATTGTTTTGGAACCTCATCCGGCGACGCGGGTCATCCGTTCGCGCTTTTCGGCAGTCACTGTTTTCACTGCCAGTCGGAGCGATGGCCCGGCCAGCCATATCGAGGTTGTCGAGCCGGAGGACGCCTTAGTGACCAGGCCCGCCCTGGAGGTGGAAGTCCGACGGCTTCCGCCGGGCGGCGCGATTTTTCTCGGCCGCCTCATGACCGGCGAATCTCTCGGCGCCGCGGCCTCGGCAGCGTTCTCGGAAAGTCCGTCATTCGATCTCCCCGCCAACATTCGCGGACTGCTCGAAGCGGGCGCGTTCACAACAATCATTTGCGGGGAAAGCTGACACCATGCTGACGCAAGTTACCCACAACGTATGGCACGCGATCAGGCGGTCGGCCCAACGGGTGAATGCGATTATTGAATGGATCGCTCAGCCGTCTCTCACCCAATTTGTGCTGCGCATCGCCCTTGCGACTCCGTTCTGGCGATCCGGTATCAACAAATGGGACGGTTTCCTGCAACTGAACGATACTGCAGTTCTCCTTTTCAGCGATGAGTTCAAGTTGCATTTGCCCGGTGGCCCGTACTCGTTTCCGGCACCGGAGGCCATGGCATTCCTCGTCGCCTCCACCGAAATTCTCTTTCCCATCCTCCTCGTTCTCGGCTTGGTGACCCGACTGGCTGCGAGCGCGCTCCTGGTGATGACTCTCGTGGTCGAGCTTACCGTGCCGGATGGCTGGCCAGTGCACATAACCTGGGCGGCCATGGCGCTTGGGATAATGGCGTGGGGGCCGGGACGATTGTCGCTCGACCATTGGTTCTGGTTCGACCAACGCAAGGGTTGAGAATTTGCCGAATCGCCAATTGAGGTCCGAGGCCGGCGTCCGAAAGAATGAAACCGAGATGGGGAGCCTGTGCAGTACCGCAGGCTCGGACTATCTCGGGGTTGGAAGCCAGTACAACCGCGAGGCGATGGCCGTCCAGAGCGCCGTGTCGGCACTCGATTGAGGTCAGCGGGAGTCGATCATGCGTAATTTGCGACCAGACACCGGATTGCCAACCGGCGCCCCTGAGCGGACCATTCCGAAGGTCCTGGCGGGCCAGAAGGCACTGGTTACCGGCGCCAATTCCGGCATCGGCCAAGCGGCCGCGATCGCTCTCGGGCAAGCCGGTGCCGATGTCGTGGTCAATTACGTGACAGGCGACGATCCCGCCCAGGCGGTAGTCGACGCGATCCGTCGATCGGGCGCCGAGGCTTATGCACACAAAGCCGACGTGTCGCAAGAGGACCAGGTCGAGGACATGTTCCGCAATACGTTCGAACGATTCGGCACCGTCGATATCCTGGTCAACAACGCCGGACTGCAGCGGGACGCGGCGTTTCACGAGATGACCTTGGCGCAGTGGAACACCGTCATCGGCATCAATTTGACTGGTCAGTTCCTGTGCGCGCGGGCGGCAGTGCGCGAGTTCCTGCGCCGCGGCATTGTGCCGACGGTGTCCTGTGCCGCCGGCAAGATCATCTGCATGAGCTCGGTGCACGAGGTGATCCCATGGGCCGGTCACGCCAACTACGCCGCCTCGAAAGGCGGCATCATGTTGATGATGAAGAGCCTTGCGCAGGAGCTCGCGCCCCGCCGGATCCGGGTCAACAGCATCGCGCCGGGCGCGATTCGAACACCGATCAACACCTCGGCCTGGGGCACGGAGGACGCCTACGCCAAACTGATGACTTTGGTGCCCTACAAGCGGATTGGCGAGCCCGAGGATATCGCGCGGGCGGTCGTGTGGCTCGCTTCCGACGATTCCGATTACGTCGTCGGCACGACGCTTTTCGTCGACGGCGGCATGACCCTCTATCCCGGTTTTACCGAAGGCGGATGATGGCGGCGAGCAATGGCATCGGGCGCAATCGAGGCTGTCCGCGGGCATTGGCCCGAATATTTGATCGAGGCCGCCGGTCTGGCGCTGTTCATGATCTCGGCCGGCGCCTTCGGGACATTGCTCGAATACCCGCAATCGCCGGTGCGCGGCATGCTTCCCGACCCGCTCGTCCGGCGCGCCTTGATGGGAATAGCAATGGGAGCGACCGCGATCGGCCTTATCTATTCGCCGTGGGGGCGCCAGTCCGGGGCTCATTTCAATCCCGCCGTAACATTGGCCTTCTCGCGGCTCGGCAAGGTCGCGCTCTGGGACGGCGTGTTCTATGTGATCGGGCAATTCGTCGGAGCGCTGGCCGGCGTTCTGGCGATTTCGGCCGTGCTCGGCAACGCCTTTCGCCGGCCGCCGGTCGAATTCGTCGTGACGGTCCCTGGTTCTGGCGGCCCGCTGATCGCCTTTCTGGCCGAGTTTGTCATCTCGTGCGGTTTGATGGTGGTCATACTTTACACGAGCAATCACATCCGCCTGATGCGCTATACCGGGCTGTTCGCAGGTGCTCTGCTCGCCGGCTACGTAACGCTAGAGGCGCCGTTCTCCGGAATGAGTATGAACCCGGCGCGAACCGTTGCCTCGGCAGCGCCGAGCGGGGTTTGGGACGGCTTGTGGATCTATTTCTCGGCGCCGCTCCTCGGCATGCTGGTCGCCGTCGATGCCTATCGTCTGTTGACGGGACGCACGGGCGCGATCTGCGCCAAGCTCAACCACATCACCCACCGGCGCTGCATCTTCCGTAACTGCGGCTTCGAAGAGCATGCCGTCGACGTGCCGCGCCTGATGGAGAGGCGCAGCCGGAGCAATGCGGGCGCGCAGGCATTTGATTGAGTACGGAGTGGCCGATGGCGAGCGAGCGTTATGACGTGATCATTATCGGCACCGGCGCCGGCGGCGGTACGCTCGCCTATCGGCTCGCGCCGACCGGCAAGCGCATCCTGCTGCTCGAGCGCGGCGATTTCCTGCCACGAGAGCGGGACAACTGGGACCCGACCGCCGTGTTTGTACATTCAAAATACAAGGCGCGGGAGACCTGGTACGGCAAGGACGGTCGGGCTTTCCATCCCGGCATCCATTATTACGTCGGCGGCAACACCAAATTCTACGGCGCCGCGCTGTTCCGCCTGCGTAAGGAAGATTTCGGTGAGATCCGGCACCATGGCGGGATCTCGCCCGCCTGGCCGATCGGCTATGCCGATTTCGAGCCCTATTACAGCGAGGCCGAGCAGCTCTATCACGTGCACGGCGAGCATGGGGCGGATCCGACCGACCCGCCGGCGAGCCGACCCTATCCTCATCCGCCGGTCTCGCACGAGCTGCGCATCCAGGAGCTTTACGACGGGTTGGGAGCCCATGGATACCACCCGTTCCCGCTGCCTCTCGGAATCCTTTTGGACGAAGCAGAGGGGAAGCCGAAGCGCCACAGCGCCTGCATCCGCTGCGATGCCTTCGACGGCTATCCATGCCTTGCCAACGGCAAGGCCGATGCGCAGGTGATCTGCGTCGACCCGGCGCTCGATCACCCCAATGTGACATTGCTCACCAACGCCTACGTCCGACGGCTTGACGCCGACGGCTCGGGGGGCACGGTGACGAAGGTTCGCGTGGAACGCTGCGGCGCGCTCGAGGAATACGCGGCCGACATCGTCGTGGTCGCCTGCGGCGCGATCAATTCGGCGCTTCTGCTGCTGCGCTCCGCAAACGACAGGCACCCGCATGGCCTCGCCAACAGCTCGGGGGTCGTCGGGCGTCATTATATGCGCCACAACAACTCGGCGTTCTTGGCCGTATCGCGCAAACCAAACCCGACTATCTTTCAGAAGACGCTGGCGATCAACGATTTCTATTTCGGTGCAAAGGATTGGGATTATCCCCTCGGGCACATCCAGATGCTCGGCAAGTCGCACGGCGAGACGATCAAGGGCGAGGCACCGGATTGGATGTTCTGGAAACCGGAGATGCCGTTCGACACGATGGCACGGCACGCTGTCGATTTCTGGTTGACCTCCGAGGACCTGCCCGATCCGGAAAACCGGGTCACGATCGATGCGACGGGCAGGACCGTCCTTCATTTGACCGAGAATAACATGGAGGGACATGTCCGCCTCGCCGAGAAGCTCAAAGAGATGCTGCAGGCGATGGACTGCGAGCCCCGTGTCTTGCCGCGCTCGCTCTATCTCGGCAAGAATATCCCGATCGGCGGCACCGCTCATCAGTGCGGGACGGTCCGCTTCGGCCGCGATCCGCTGAGCTCGGCGCTCGATGTGAACTGCAAGGCGCACGATCTCGACAATCTCTATGTCGTCGACGGCAGCTTCTTCCCGTCGAGTGGCGCGGTGAATCCGGCGCTGACCATTATGGCCAACGCCCTGCGTGTAGGTGATCACTTGCTGGAGCGGCTCCGTTGAAATTTGATCGCAAGGTGAGAGATCCAGGTATGGGTCAAAGCAGGCAAAGCAAGCTCGCTTTCGTCCTGTTTCTTTCTGTTTTACTGCTGCCCTGCGTGGTCCTCGCTCAACAAGCCCCAAGCCCACTGGTTCGGGGTATTGGACCCATCGAGATAACCGTCTCCGATGCAGACCGGGCGCTCAAGTTCTATTCCGAGGTGCTGTCGTTCGAAAAGGTGTCTGATCAGAACGTGCACGATACCAATTACCTACGTCTGGAAGGTGCATCGGCATCGGGCGTACGGGTGGTGCGGATGCGGCTCGGGGACGAATACGTCGAGCTCGTGCAATTCGCAGGGACGCAAGGCCGCCCTGTTCCCGCCGACTCGCGCAGCAACGATCACTGGTTTCAGCACATCGCCATTGTCGTAAGCGACATGCGGCGCGCGTACGAGCGGCTGCGTGATGCGCATGTAGAGCAAATCTCATTCGGCCCGCAGCGCCTTCCCGATTGGAATGTCAATGCCGCCGGCATCGAAGCCTTCTACTTCAGAGATCCCGACCGCCACGCGCTGGAGATCATCCACTTCCCGCCCGACAAAGGCCAGTCGAAGTGGCATGCCCCTGCGAACAAGCTGTTCCTCGGCATAGACCATAGCGCCATCGCCATCGCCGATACGAACACGAGTTTGCGGTTCTACCGCGACCTGCTCGGACTTCCCATTGTCGGCAGAAGTGACAACTCGGGGATCGAACAGGAACATTTGTCCGGAGTCCCCGGCGCTGTTGTCCACATCACTAGCCTGCGCGCGAGCTCAGGCCCGGGAATCGAGTTGTTGGAGTACCGATTTCCGCAAAACGGCCGCCCCATCTCACCGGACGAGCGGGCCACCGATCTGATTCATCGCGAAATTACTCTCATGACTGCAAACGCCAAAGGTGCCGCCCAAGAGCTGCGGCGAGACCACGCTCGTTTCATTTCACCGGACCTTATTACTTTCAAAGGAACTGAATTGGGTTTTCGCGAAGGCTTTGTGGTGCGAGATCCGGACGGGCATGCATTAAGGATTGTCGAGCCATGACACTCACCCGCACAAACATTCGATTTCACCGCTTCCGGAATGGAAGTCCCTGCCGTAACCGCCGAGCAGATGCGCGAAGTAGATCGCATAGCGATGGAGGAAACCGGGCCCAATCTCTTTCAGATGATGGAAAACGCGGGCCGCAATCTCGCAGCGCTTTCAATGGAGCTGCTGGGCAACGGTTGGCAGCAGGCATCCTATCTTGTACTCGCCGGTAGTGGTGGCAATGGCGGAGGAGGCATCTGTGCAGGCCGGCATCTCGCCAATCACAGCTGCCGCGTCAGTCTATGCCTCGCCGACCCTGAACATTTGGGAGAAGTCCCCGCCTTTCAGCACAAGGTGTTCCAGTCCACTCCGGGAAAGGAGATCAGAATTGCCGAGATCGACCGACAGCATCCCGACATCATCCTGGACGCACTCATAGGCTACGGTTTGAAATCCGCGCCCGTTGGGGAGGCTGCGCAACTCATCGAATGGGCGAACGGGAGCGGAGCACCGATCCTCGCGCTCGACATTCCTTCTGGGAGGAACGCCACAACGGGAGAGGCACCGGGCGCTTGTATGCGGCCGCGCTGGACCATGACATTGGCGCTTCCCAAAACCGGCCTACTGCCAGACACAACTGGAGAGCTGTTTCTTGCTGACATTGGAATACCGCAAGAGACTTATCAGCGCACGCAGACGAAGTATCTAAGCCCTTTCGGAAAAGTTTACTGGATGCGCTTGGTGGCTGAGGCAGTCCCGTCTGACAATTTCGAAAGTATTTAGCGCAGGGGAGAGGCAACGGCAATGAAAACAGCTAATCCGCAAAAACCCCTGTCACAAGCCCCTGCTGAACCCTGATGCATCCCGCGAGGACAACAGCACACGCCTGACAGGAGCCGAACAATGAGTAGCCTCCCAATCGCCGACTATGGATTGGTTTCCGATTGTCATTCAGCCGCGCTTGTCAGCCGCATGGGCTCGGTAGACTGGCTTTGTTTTCCACGGTTTAATGCTCCGTCGATATTCGGTCGCCTGCTGGACGACAAAGCAGGGCATTGGTCAATTCATCCTGCAGACGAATGCACAGCAACGCGTCGCTATATCGATCAAACCTTGGTTTTAGAAACAACTTTTACGACGTCTACAGGCAAAGCGGTGTTGCTTGATTCCCTGGCGGTCGGGAAGAACGAGCGCGGACACCAACTCGGGGCAGAGGCTCCTCATGCTCTGCTTCGTTCGCTGCGCTGCACGGACGGAGAGATGGAGTTCGAGTCGGAGTACGCGCCCCGACCCGAATATGGCCTGGTCTATCCGTTGCTGAGCGAGATCGAGGGAGGTGTACGCGCTCGCGGCGGAGCCTCATACCTGCGGCTCTCTTCGCCTGTTCCCGTTGCGCTCGACGAGAGCACCTGCCGGACGCGCTTCCAGTTGAAAGCGGGCCAGACCGCCTCATTTGCACTGCAATACCGTGCAAGCTGGGAGCCAGCACGTGACCACTGGGCTCAGAGTGACATTGACAGCCGCATTGAGGATACGATCAACGCTTGGCGGAGCTGGTCGAGCCTGCACCAGTTTTACCAAGGGCCTTGGCAGGAATTAGTTTCGCAGAGCGGTCGAATATTGCAGGGCCTCACTTACTATCCAACGGGCGCGATTGTTGCCGCTGCCACCACATCACTTCCGGAGACCGCAGGCGGCAGCCGCAACTGGGATTACCGCTTTTGCTGGGTACGTGACGCCAGCCTGACGCTGGAGGCATTGTGGGTTGCGGCATGTCCTGACGAAGCGAACAAATTTTTTGATTTTATGACCGGAGCTGCGCTCACTCAGATGCGGCAGGGCGTCGATCTTCAGATCATGTTCGGCATAGGAGGCGAGCATGATTTGACTGAACGGGAGCTGCCTCACCTGTCAGGCTGGAGAGGCAGTCGTCCGGTTCGGATTGGCAATGGCGCTTGGAATCAGCGCCAAATTGATGTTTACGGAGAACTCTTAGGTACTGTTTATCTGTTGCGCGAGCGGCTGCAAGATCTCGATGAAACTACGAAGGAATTTCTTGCGGAAGTGGCCGATGCCGCTGCCGCGCGCTGGAAAGAAAAAGACCAGGGGATTTGGGAAATGCGTGGCGAGCCGCGTCACTTTCTTTATTCCAAGCTGATGTGCTGGGTTGCATTGGATCGCGCGATTCTGCTGGCTGGCCAGATCGGAGCGCAAGATCGCGTTTCGCGCTGGACCCGCATTCGCGATGAAATCAAGAGCGCAATTCTTGAACAGGGATGGAATGAGCGCGTGCAAGCGTTCACTCAATCCTTCGGCTCCGACGATCTGGATGCCTCGAATCTGGCAATTCCCATCGTGGGCTTTCTCCCGCCGAATGACCAGCGAGTGATTTCGACCATTGAAGCAACGGCTGAAGGCCTGACGGACGAGCATGGGCTGGTGTATCGCTATCGCGCACATGACGGCCTCGAAGGGGAGGAAGGCGCGTTTCTCTTGTGCACGTTTTGGTTTGCGCAGGCGCAGGCAATGGCTGGACGTGTTGAGCAGGCCAAAGAGACTTTCTCGCGCGCCATCGGCTTTGCCAATGACTTAGGCCTGCTTGCGGAGGAAGTCGAGCCGAAGACACGCGAACTCTTGGGCAATTTCCCGCAGGCCTTCAGCCACATCGGCCTCGTCAATGCGGCATGGGCGATCAGTGAGGCCGAACGGCGGGTAGGGGAATTGAATGTAGCAGAGCGTCCATCGCTGCCGAAATCAGCATAAGTCTTTACAAACTTGGATAGCCGTCATGCGGTAACCGTTTGCGCCCCGCCTTCGGACGGTTACACTGCAAACGAGCAGACCAACTTTACATACGGTGACTTGCTTGATAATCGGCACGCGCATCAGGCCCTACAGACCAACAAGTTTGTCCAAGCAACGCCTGACGCGCGGCCCCGCGTTATCGCGCTTGAGGCTGCCAACGACCATTCGGTTCGCGATATCGCGACGGCCCACGGACTGACAGAGATCGAGGTGAGTCAGTCACCAGTAGAGGCGAAGGGATGATCGCACCATCCGGCGAGCAAATCACGATCCTAGCCAAAGATCAGCAGGCTGTAGTCGTCGCGGTTGGTGGCGGACTCCGCTCATACTCGGTTGGCGGCCGTGAGCTTGTCGACGGATATAGCGCCAATGAGATGAGTTCCTCGGGCCGGGGCCAAGTGCTGATCCCGTGGCCGAACAGGTTGCAAGATGGGAGCTATGAGTTCAACGGGCGTCGCCACCAGCTCCCACTGAACGAGCCGGAGCACCGCAACGCGATCCACGGTCTCGTTCGTTGGTCCACCTGGACCGCCGCCGAGCGGCAGCCACACCGGGTGGTGATGGAACATATTCTTTATCCACAACCGGGCTACCCGTTTTTGCTCAGAATTAGCATCGAATATGCACTATCCCGCAGTGGACTCCTGGTGCAGACAACGGCCACGAACCTCGGCACGCACACCTGTCCTTACGGAAGCGGCGCTCATCCATATCTGACCCTTGGGACCGCAACTATCGACGGTTTGATTTTGCAGGTACCTGGACGAACGATCCTGCGATCCGACGAGCGCGGCCTTCCGATCCGGAGGGAAGCCGTGGAGGGAGCCGAATTCGATTTTCGGCAACCGAAACGGATCGACTCGATACAGCTCGACCACGCGTTTACGGACCTTGAGCGGGATGCGGATGGCCTCGCTCGTGTGGAGCTCAGCGATTCGGACCGCGAAATAAAAGTCTCCCTTTGGGTCGACCAGAGTTACCCTTACTTGATGCTCTTCAGCGGCGACCCGCTTCCAGACGTTCAGCGTCGCAGCCTTGCCGTCGAGCCCATGACTTGCCCGCCGAACGCATTTCGAACGGGGGACGCTCTGATCCGGCTGGAGCCAGGCGCCTCGTTCACGGGCACATGGGGTATCGCTCGCGGAAGCGCAGCGTCGTAACGGAGGTTAAGGATGGACTATCGGAAGTCGTCGCGGCATTGCTACGACGACCCGATCGCGCCTACGCGGGATTTTATCAGTGCTCCCATTACCTGCTTATTCCGCGGGCACTGATTAGCTGCCATTCCCTTGGAGCAGCTGCGCTGGCGATTGCTGTGACGGCCGCGGCGAGCGCCCGTCGGTGAACGTTGACTCCATCCTGGACGGCGAGCCCTTTCCCTTGCGGGGAGGGGGTGCTCGCGACCGAGTGCCTAATGCTATAAGCGAGAAGGTGCGGGCCGGCCGGCCGTTGGCATCGTAGTTTTACCGCCGCGATGTCTTGCCCGCACCGACCCTCCGTGCGGTGGGCGGTGAATTCGCATGCACGACGATGATTCCGAACTTATTACGCCCGCGGAGGTGTTTCGCCTCCTGCTCCGCGCCAGATATTTGGAAAGGCCCGCACTCGCAGATGAGATTGTTTCGATAGACTGGTTTGGCGACCGGCAATTGAGGCGCCCCCTTGAGGGGACCGTCGAGGCAGCCGAATACTCGGCCGCATGCGAGGCCCTGAATGCGTTTTATCGGCACGTTGAACGTCACGAAATCCGATTGCGAGGCATCGCGAGCAATGGCAACGCGCGGGACGTTGACGCGATTGAGCAGGCGGTCGGCGATTTGGACATTTGGGAGCGGGCGCTCGATTGCACGGACTATGGCGTCGGCAATTTCTATCGGAACCTTTGGGCTTACAAAGCCGATGTAGGGCGGATCATCAATCCACCGCCGCCGACCGGTTCCACTGCGGGCGCCCCACCAACTTTCGATTATGAGCCAATCAGGGGCGAGGCCTTCAGGCATTTCAAAAAGTATGGGCTGCCCGATCGCAACGGCCAGCCCGATTGGCGCACTCAGGCCAACCTTGAGCGCAAACTCGCTGAATTCTGTTTGAACGTCGTTGGGAAAGAGCCCGCCAAAGGCACGCTTCAAAGGTTTGCGGCGCGTGCCATCGCAGACTGGAAAGCCATAGCCCGGTAGGGCACATTGGAGAAAACGATTCTAAAAAGCTTTGCAATCGGCTGCGTGGATCTTGCTGTGCTTCAATGCGACCGGGACGCGTCCAAGCGGCAGCGATTTGCGATTGGCGTAGAGACGCAACGTCATCGCCGTGCAGGCGCCCAGCTCGGCCAATAGATACCCGTAAGGGTCCGGACCGCCGTCGAGGCCGCCCGCAGAAACAGGCTCGTCGGCGGTCAGACGACGGCGACCGACCGCAATATCCTGCTGGAGTGAACCGTAGCCGTTATCCGTCACCACAACGGTGCCGGCGTCGGTTGGTTTGATCGGTTCAGCGGCCGATCGGATCGGCCCGCCTGTGTCGAGGTAACGGTCAGCCCAGGCTGAAATGAGATTCCCCACATAGACGGCATCGTGCTCGCCGCTGAGCAAGTGATCGGCATCGGACAACGAGATGAAGCTTTTCGGATGTTTCGCCGCCGTGAAGATGCGGCTCGCGCATGCGGCATTAGGTCAACGTGACCTGAGCCATCGAGGTTCGCTCCGAAATCATAGACTATCGTAATGCGCTATCATACCGTTGCAGCGCAGATTTTCTCATCGCCGCACCTCGGCGCTGACAGATGCAGACGAGACAACGGCGGAACCGGGCGCCATGTCCGGGTAAATCTCGTTAATAGGACGCACGCGTCCGTCGTGAACCATGATACTGGCATGATAGCGACGCAGAAAGTGCGGCTCACGTACGCCACAGGAGTGGGCGATCACGCCGATCTCGTGCACCATGTTCTCAATATAGTGTTGGACCCGTATCGCCTTATCCGCCGGATCGAGGCCCCTCTGGAGCCGGGGATTATGTGTGGTAATGCCCGTCGGGCAGGTGTTCTTGTTGCACCGAAGTGCCTGAATGCATCCCAGCGCAAACATGAAGCCCCGCGCCGACGCGCAGAAATCGGCCCCGACACAGAGCGCCCAGGCCACGTCCGCCGGGGTGACCAACTTCCCCGAGGCAATGACCTTGATCCGTTCCCGCAAACCGTACGCCACTAACCCGTCGACCACTAGGGGTAGGCTTTGCGAAATGGGCAATCCAACATAATCGACCAAGCTGCTCGGCCCAGCGCCCGTGCCGCCATCGGCGCTGTCAACGGTGATAAAATCTGGCGCGGACTGGATGCCGCGACGAAGTATCTCCGCAAACAAAACGTCCAACCAACCATAAGCGCCGATCACCGCTTTGAACCCAACAGGCTTGCGCGTGACCCTGCGCACGCGGTCGATTAAGTCCAGCAGCTCGCCGGGTGAATCGACCTCAAGGTGACGGTTTGGGCTGATTGAGTCTTTGCCAACCGGAATGCCCCGGATTTTCGCGATCTCCGGTGTCACCTTGATGCCGGGTAGTATGCCGCCCTTGCCGGGCTTGGCGCCCTGGCTCATCTTGATCTCGAACATCCTGACTTGCTCGTGAGCCGCAACCTCGCGCAGCTTGTCGTCGCTTAAGTTCCCGGCTGCATCGCGTACCCCGTACTTGGCCGTGCCCATCTGGAATACGATGTCGCAGCCGCCCTCCAGATGATAGGGCGACAAGCCGCCCTCGCCGGTGTTGAGCCATGCCCCCGCCTTGGCGGCACCGCGCGAGAGGGCCTTCACCGCGACGTGGGAAATCGCGCCGAAGCTCATGCCCGATATGTTGAAAAGGCTGCGCGTCGTATAGGGGTTGGGACAATAGGGTCCGATGGTGACGGCCGATGTTTCGACCGCATCCGTGTCGAGGGTCGGGAATGGGCAGTTGACGAACATCACAGTGCCGACTGGACGCAGGTCGCGGGTCGAACCGAAAGCCACGGTGGTGTCCACGTTCTTGGCGGCCCGGTAGACATAGCTTCGTTGCTCACGGTTGAACGGCATCTCCTCGCGGTCCATGGCAAAGAAATACTGGCGAAAGAACGTTCCCAAGTGCTCGAACAAGTATCGAAAACGTCCAATCACCGGGTAGTTGCGTCGGATCGCGTGCCTGGTTTGACTGACGTCAATGATGAAGAGAATGATGATCACCAGAACGGCGACTCCGACCATGAACACGAAGAGCACAGTTAGGACTATCAATGTCTCGATCACAAAACCCGGAAGCGCGCCAGACATAGAAGATCCCCCCGATAAGCGTTGCCCCGATGACTGGGCTAAAGGGGATCGCGCACTCTCGGGACAACCGAGGTCACGTTTCGGCATCCCTCATTCAAGGGCGACAGGCGTAATTTACCACCGAAGCGTGCAAAAACGTCGGTTAAATTCATGTTTCGACGGGCGTCGTCGAATTCCGTCGCCCAGCAATACGTCGCGTCATGTCCAACGCTCCAATAGAGCCGGCCGGCCCTGGACCGGCCGAGTCTTCGATCGCAACATCGATCAACGGATTTCAGTTTCAGCGACCCCTGCCATAGTCGCGCCGGAGTTCGAAACGCACGGCCAGACTGGGGTCGGTTCCAAGCACACGGCGGCCATCAGGGGATACGACCACAGGCGTGCTCGGGAATGCGACCGCAGATGCCTGCGCACCCCGCGGCAATTTTGCGGCGCTCGTTGCGGAGGTCAGCATTGGGGTGACGAGCACCGCCATTGCCGCGGCAACGGCTGCAATGTTGACTTTCGTGGACATCGACTTTTCTCCTCGTTGACTCCAGGTGTGACGTTTTAAGCACCGTCAGATGCTATCGG
>Ga0209465_10000903_pt1 | contig 13478 bp, 10 predicted proteins | sample PanSoiPlot1MoBio_FD_188321 | JGI IMG/M metagenome (GOLD analysis project Ga0209465, IMG submission 188321) | Tropical forest soil microbial communities from Panama analyzed to predict greenhouse gas emissions - Panama Soil Plot 1 MoBio (SPAdes)... | ecosystem: Environmental > Terrestrial > Soil...
CAAGACGCCCATCTCCAGCCCGCTCACGCTAACCACGTCGGAGAAAAATTGGCCTGCCGCAGCCTCGGTCAAGACTCGTTGCCGGAGTTTTTCGCCCGTGGTGCGCAGCGCCTGCGCTTTGAGAAAAGGATATTTTCGTGTGAGGCCGGCGATGATGGCTTGATTGTCACCAGCTGAAGTGGTCGTGTACCAGACCACGTCTCTTTCTTCTTTAGCTTTGGCGATGAGCGGCGAAAGATCGGCGGCGGAAGCGTCGGCGATTAGAAAAAATATGGACAGCACGTAGCCCAGTCGCCAGATGGTCCCTCTCTTCTGTCCCCTGCTGCGGGGGAAATGCCAAAGGGGGTTGAAGTGAAGCGTTGAAGTTGCTTTATGCATAATTTTGGTAGATGCCGTCAAACTTGCCGAGTTTGATCCGAACCATGTACTGGGCGTTCTCGCGCACCACTCGCTCGTCGCGTGGCGTTTTGATGGCAAGACCGATTCGCTCGGCCGCTTGAGCGGTATGCTCCTTGTCCGCAACCATGTGCACAGTGAAAAACTCGAGCGCATCGTCGTTGAGGCCGTAGTTCTTGCGGAGGTAGGTGTTGAACTCCTCGGAGTAGCGGCAAACTATGCTTTCACTGGTCAGTGCGGATGCGCGGCTTAGAGGCCCCGCGCCCAGTAATGTATTGTAAATGGTGCGAGCGGAATGGATCTGGCACTCGAAGATCTGGGTTGCGTCGGCAAAATCTTCTTCCTTGAGCCCGAGGGCGAACCCGAACTTTTTCGCCAGATCGGGATGAGTCTGTTCTTCGTTGAGCTGATAGATATAGTAATTGAACATATCCTGGTCATGAGCGTTTTTGACCATGCCCAGCGCAAACGATTTTAGAATTGCTTTGTTATGCAAGTAATGCTGTATCGACCAACCCTGGAGTCTCTTGACTGAAAGCTTTCCCGCGCGCAGTTCGGAAAAGTAGGGATGATCCATAAGACGTTGCATGCCCGGTTGAATGATTTCCTGAATCACTGACTGAACTACGGCTTTGCCGTCCATATCACGCTCCTTTCGGGTTTCGAGTTCCGCGTCTCGCGTTGCGAGTTTAACACGAGACTAGGGACTTCAAACCCGAGACGTTATTTTCCCGCCAGCACCTGATCGACCAAAGTATAGTCTGTGACCGCCGGCACGTGAACCGGCGCAGGAATTTGCTTGAAGCTATAGGCCAAATCAAAATAATCCTGCAGTTCCTTCAAGTTTACTTTCCCGTCAGGCGCCAGCGTAGAAAGCCACTGTTCATAAACAGTTTCGGCGACTTTCGTGTCCAGTTTCCATTTGTCTTTGACGTAATTGATCATCCATCCCTTCTCTCGGCGGCTGTAGGTCATGGAGTCGAGCATCGCGCGTATAACGGTTTTGATTCGATTGGCATCGCTCTTGATTTTGCCTTCGTGAACTACGAGGCCGCTGGTGGGAAAATTCACGGGCAGCTCATCTGCGCTACCCATCTGCCGGAAGCCCTTTTGCGCCATGATAACGTTGTGAGGACCTGAAAGTAGCGCTGCTGATACCGCCCCTTGAGCTAGGCTGGTTACCGTATTCGATACCGATCCGGTTTGTGTAAAGATGATCCGTTCGGGGTTGATTCCCTTGGTCTTGAAAAATACCCGGGCGACCAGATGCTGAAGGCTGCCGATGCGATCGACGGCGAATCTCTTGCCTGCAAGTTCATCCAATTTTTGCACGCCAGGCTCGGACACAATGTAAAATGGTGGCTTCTTCATCGTTACGAGGAGACCCTTTAATGGCGCCCCCTGACCGGCGGCGACCAAGCCCGTCGTATAACCGGTCAAGTAGTCGATTTCACCCGCCGACAACGCCGCTATCGGTAGAGGCCCCGCCATCTGAATGAGCTCAACGTCGAGGCCGTGTTTGTTAAAAAGCCCCGCATCGCGAGCCACGAAAATATTTAAGAACGCCACGCTGAAAGCGGAGTAAGCCATGCGTATTTTCTTTGTCTCTTCGGCGGGCGCACGAACAACCGTCTGTAATAAGGCGAAAGAAAATAACGCTGCCTGGGCGAATCGTCGAAGATATTGACTTCCTCGCCCTTCAGGCGGGGCTAGAACGACTCTCACGGCGAAGACTATAGGCCGCGCCTCAAAACCTTGTCAACGTTACACGTCGTAACGAAAAATAGTTTTTGGAGCGGCGAGCCCGACGAAGGTCGGGCCAAGGGGAGGCAGAATCCCGGAATTTATGCTTTGGGGATCAACAGCGTCGATCCTACCTGGAGAGGGTGGCTTTTGCGCATGCCGTTGATCTGCATGATCTTTGCCACGGACGCTCCATAGCGCCGGGCGATTTGCATCAATGTCTCGCCGCGTTTCACGCGATGGCGTAACACATCGGGTGGTTCTTGAACCCGAGCGGGTGGTTCTTGAACCCAAGTCTGAGCAACCTGAATTATAGGATCTGTCCTGGAGTCGAGGGGCACCTTAACTCGATACCCGACAGGAATAGATCGAGTTTGCGCGCTCAAGGCGGGGTTCCATCCCAGAAGTTCGCTGTGCGTGAGGCGAGTGTTTTTCGCGAGAAGTGCGAGGGACACGCCTTTCTTCAATTCGATTTCTTGAACCATCAGGGGTGCATCCAGCTCGGTCCCGGGAAAATATTGATTTATGTTTTTCGCGACGTCCACCGCCGCGAGAAACTCGGCATAGAAATTCTTAGGAGCAAAACCCCAATATGGATGATTATAGTCTCGAATAAGCTCTACCAGATCATCCGACTGCCGGTCGGCTACGGCTCTGGCGATACCTCCCGCCCCATAGTTGTAAGCGGTGAGAGCCAGGGGCCAGCTGCCGAGGGTCTGATAGTTCTGGTTGAGCAGCGCGGCCGCGGCCCGCGTCGATTCAAAGGGATCTCTTCGCTCATCGATGGAACGGTCTATGCGCAGGCCATATTCTTTCCCTGTGACACGCATAAACTGCCACATGCCCGTAGCTCCTGCGTAAGAGCGCGCGCCTATCTCGAAGGAGGATTCAATCAGCGGTAAATAGCCAAGCTCAAGCGGCAGGTTTTTCTCCCGAAAAACCTTCTCAATGTGGTGCATGTAGCGGCCGGATCGTTTCAAGCCGGCCAACATGCGTTCTTTGATTCCGCGTTGCGCCTGAATTCTGTCCAAATCAACACCGTAGGTCGCCGCGATGCGAACTCTTTCGCCATCGATATAACTCTGCGGACGATTGGCTTCTCCGACTTCCATAACTTCGTAAATCCTGCTCATGTCGACAGGATCAAAAAAGATCAATTGAGAAAGGCTGTACTCGGTAAAGATTTTTTTCCAAAACTCGACCGCACTTTCCAGGCCCGGAGTAATTGGAAAGGGGGCTTCTGCTTCTGTGGCTTGTTGAGCCGAGAGGGTGACGGGGAACAACGCTACCAGAGAAAAGAGAACAGAAAGGAACCATTGCGCGTATCGTTTCATTGGCACCACCTGGAAAAAAATATAATGGGCAACCCCCCGCCATTAACAAAGACGACCTATTTTAAAGAAAATCCCGGCGGGAAACAATAGATGAAAGTGATTTCGGCGCGCAAAATAGATCGAGCGTGCAACCGTCGAACGACTTTTTCCAATTGACAAAACTTGCCGGGCAAGTATAGTCCCGTCATTTCTTTGACAGCATTGACCGGAGGAGCATTTTGGAGAACTCAAATCTGATCAGTATCGCGGAGACGATTCTTAGAGTCATTTTAGGCTGGCGCTTTTTGATCAGTGGTTTGAGTAACGTTCGACGCTGGCCCAATCCAGTAAACACTGCGAGCCTTCTATTTCCCAAAGGCGCGACCTTCTTTGGTTTTGTGGCGACGGTTTTAATGGTCGCGGGCGGTCTCGGCGTCGCGGCGGGTTTTCAGACCCCGATCTGTTCACTGATGCTGGTCATTTTCTTGATTCCGACGTTTAGTCTCCACTCTTATTGGCTCAAGGTTTTGCCGAGCATGGCGCCGGTGGTGAAGAACGCCATCAGTAACGATAAAGCACAAAATTACTTTCATTCCTTCGACCGCCAATCGTACCATGCCCACGAAGTCGGGATCCGCGACAACTTAGTATTCTTGGCCGCGGCGTTTTATTTCACTGTGCGTGGCAGCGGCTTGTTTGGCTTAGATTATTTTTTGCGCGATTGGGTTGTGCGGCTTTTCTAGCAGGGTGATCCCCTCGGTCGCGAGTAATTGGCCTGTTTCTTAGAAGGGGGCGGGTTTCAAACCCGCCCCTTACATTCGCTGTTATTCTCTTACACCAGGATTAAATACCACCCAAAAAGCGGCCGGGATTAAGAATTCCTTTAGGGTCAAACTGGCGCTTGATCTCGCGCATGAGCGAAACGCCGGTCGGCGACAAACCCCAAACATCGACGCCCTGTTTACAGGAAAGTGGTCCGGCGAAGGTGACGGCGTGACCGCCGCGCTCACGCGCGAGGGTGATCAAATTTGGAAATTGTTCGACTGATGCTCGATTCGCTGCCGCAGCGACCCAGATGGTTCCTACAGCGGCATCGCTGATGATCGCAGGATGAAAATCTCCTGTTCCCCATTCGGCAATCGCTTTCATGGTATCCGTGACCGCCGCGCGCGGCACAGTTACCCGAAAGATCAGCCGTTCCGACCGAAGGGGAAAATCACGGATCTCGTCCCAGTACTGCTCATGACTTTTGTCGCGGAGCCATTCGAGTTTTAGGCCGGTCCGTTCTCCCATGGTCTCCACATCGTGGAGGTGCCGCGCAACATTTTCTTCGAAGCCCTCAGACCAGACGGCTAGTTGCCAAGCGCTTGGCGCAGTATCGCCGGTTTTGTTTGTTTGAAAATTCGATACGAACACTGCCGTGGGAGTTAGTTGCGAACGAGCCAGTTGGTTAACCAAATCGGTTACTGATAATGGTGTTCCCGTGGCGAGCAATGTCGCCGCGGTCTCCGGCACAGGAGACATCCTCAACGTTGCTTCGGTAATGACCCCGAGGGTGCCCAGAGAGCCGACAAATAACTTGCACATGTCGTAGCCGGCGACGTTCTTAACTACCTTCCCGCCGGCTTTGATTTGCTCGCCGGAAGCGAGCGCCGCTTTCATACCGATGACAAGGTCGCGCACGGCGCCGTAGGAACTGCGCCGTGGCCCGTTGAGATTCGCGGCGATAGTGCCTCCGACAGTCGCTCTCGATGGCTGAGGGGCGTCGAACGGCAGGAACTGTTTTTGATTCGCCGCGGACTCCTGAAGCTTCAGCAGACTTATTCCGGACTGGACGGTCAACGTGAGATTAGCGTCGTCGTGCTCGACCACACGACGCAACCGATTCAGGCCAAGGACCACATCAAAATGGCGCGGTAAGTTGCCAATGCCGATGGCCGTTCCACCACCCCAGGGAGTCACAGCCGCTTCGACTTCCGAACAGATGCGCAAAGCCGCTGCGACCTGTTCCGCTGTTTCCGGAGCACAGATAGCGGCCGGCGGCGTTCCATCGACGGCATGAGATGCCAGCAGGCTAGGCTCGTTCGTCACAGCGTCGGCGCCAAGCACCGAGGCGAGCTGCCGCGCAAGCTGATCGTGAGTTACCTTCATTCGGGGTGCACGGCGTCGGCCTCCGCATAGGCGCGATCGAGCAGATCCATCAAATGATAGACTTTCACGTTGGGACCGTATTGTTGCGCGCCATAACGCAATTGCAGCATGCAGCCAGGATTTGGCGCGACGACCGCCTGGGCGTTGGTTTGAGCAACGGATTGCATCTTCTCTTTGAGAAGATGCCGGGACATTGCAGGATGGGTGAGGTTGTAGATCCCAGCGCTGCCGCAGCAGTGGTCCGAGCCTTCCGCTTCTATCAGTTTGATTCGTGGGATGGCTTGCAACAATTGCCGTGGTTGGCTGCGTATTCGTTGGCCATGTGCCAGATGGCAAGGGTCCTGATAGGTTACAGTCATTTCCAGCGGCGCGAGCCGGCCGACGAGTCCTAGATCGGCGAGGAATTCGGTTGCGTCTTTTACTAATGGGCCAAACCGGTTTGCCTTGGCGGCGTAAGTTGGATCTTCGCGCAGCAGATACCCATACTCTTTCATGGCAGCGCCGCAGCCGGCGGCATTGACGATAACGGCATCGACGCCGGCATCTAAAAAAGCATCGATGTTTTGCCGTGCCATTCTTTTGGCCGCCGCGCTTTCGCCGTTGTGAATGTTGAGGGCGCCGCAGCAAATTTGGTGGGGCGGAAAGACGACATCGCAGCCGTTGCGTCGCAGCACGCGAACGGTGGCTTCATTCACGTCGCCGAAAAGCAAGGGCATCACACAGCCATTCAACATGGCAACCTTAGCGCGCCGCTCCCCCATGGCCGGAAGCGTGCGCGCCTTAGGCTGGAAAAAGTTTTGCGGAATCGACGGCAGCATGGAATCCATCTCGCGAAGCTTCTTGGGCAAAAGGAATCGCACCAATAGTTGCAAACCGCTGCGTTGGTAGAGGCGCAAGAAGTTAGCCGCCAATCTCAGGCGGTTAGGATAGGGGAGTAACTGAGTAAAGACAAAATTGAGCACTAAACGAGCGAAAGGTGTGCCCGGCGGGCCAAGTTGTTCTCGCGCCGTCTCGGCGATATGACCGTACTGGACACCCGAAGGGCAAGCACTCTCACAGGCGCGGCAGAGAAGACAGAGGTACAAATGATCTTTGAAACGTTCGTTCAAGTCGATGCGCCCTTCGGCGGCGGCGCGAACTAAATGAATCCTCCCCCGCGGAGACTCCGGTTCCAGCCGGAGCGCGCGATACGTGGGGCACTGATTTAAACAAAGCCCGCAGTGAACGCATTGATAGAGTTCGGGAAGATTTAACTCCGGCACGATTGCATGGACGGTGTCCTGTGGTTTATTGTGCGCCGGTTCCAATTGACCCTTCAATTAGTCTAGCGTCTAGGGTCTGAAGTCTAGAGTTTTGAATTCTGGATCGTGGATCTTAAACCTCTAGACGCGAGACCCTAGACTCTAGACGAGTTATTGCTAAATCCACAACCCCGCCGGAATGGCCGCCTGTTGATGGCGGATCTCGCCGCAACCTATAGGCGTTGGGAAGAGCTTCGCGGGATTGAAGCGGCCATCCGGATCAAAAGCTCGACGAACGCGCGTCATGGCTTCAAGATCGGTTTCGTTGAACAGGAGACCGATGTAGGCCTTTTTCTCAAGTCCCACGCCGTGCTCACCCGTGATGCTGCCGCCGAGTTCGATGCACGCGCGCAGCGTAGCGGCTCCGGCTTCGATGACGCGGTCCAATTCCCCCGGCGCGCGCATGTCAAAAAGAATGTTTGGATGAAGATTGCCGTCGCCGGCATGAAAGACATTGGCGATGCGAAGATTAAATTGCTTGCTGATTTCGGCGACGCGCCGCATCATCTCCGGCAGTCTGCTCCGGGGCACAACGCCGTCTTGAACGTAATAATTCGGCGCCAGAGCGCCCATGGCGCCAAAAGCGCCTTTCCTGCCTTTCCAAATACGCTGCCGTTCGGCGTCGTCTTTGGCGACGCGGACCTCCCGGGCGCCATTGCGCGAGCAAATGGCGCGAACGAGATGCATGGCGTGATCCGTCTGTTCGCGAAGGCCTTCGACTTCGACGATCAACACGGCTTCGGCGTCACGCGGCAAACCTACCGGCGAGCCGGTTTCCACCGCTTCAATGGTCGTCTGGTCCATAATTTCCAAAGCGGCCGGGATGATGCCCGCCGCAGTAACGTCGACGACGGTGTGTGTGGCGCCATCCATTTGATCAAACGTTGCCAGTAAAGTGCGAACCGACTCACGCGTATGTATTAGCCGCACGGCTACTTTAGTAACAATTCCCATGGTCCCTTCCGAGCCGACAAAGATACCGCAAAGGTCATAGCCGGGAGTGTCCGGGACCTCGCCGCCGAGCCAGAGCACATGCCCGTCATCCAGGACCACTTCGAGGCCGAGAACATGATTGGTGGTGACGCCATAGGCAAGCGTGTGAGGCCCGCCGGAGTTGTTGGCGACGTTGCCGCCGATGGAACAAGCGGCCTGGCTGCTGGGGTCGGGAGCATAGAAAAATCCATCTTTCGCGACGGCTTTGGTCACGTCGGCATTGATGACGCCGGGCTCGACGATGGCGATGCGATTTTCGAGATCGATTTTTAAAATGCGATTCAACCGAGCCAAAGAAAGGACTATACCACCTTCGGCGGGCACGGCCCCCCCGGCAAGTCCGGTTCCTGACCCCCGCGGGACAATGGGAACTTTTGCCCGCTTCGCCGCTTTGATGACCCCCGATACTTGCTCGACATCGCCTGGCACCACCACAAGTTGCGGCATGACCTGAAAGATGGAACCATCCTGTTCGTAGACGATCACGTCTTCCGGCTCAATGAGCACGTACGGATCGCCCACCATTCGCCGCAGCTCTCGGATAAGGGTATCCCGGCTCATTTGAACAAAGCGTATCTGAGGTCAAGATCGCGTGTCAAATAGGGATTGGACGTTCTTGCGACCGGGAAATACATGGAAACTAAAAGGATTGACGGCAGGCCAGGAGATTATATATAAGCGGGCGGATATCGCAAGGATCAATTTCATAACCAAGAGAGGAGGTACTCTTATGGAAAATGAAAATAAAAAAATTTCGCGGCGCAATGCGCTGAAAGCGGCAATCGTTGCGGGTGGCGCGGCAGCGCTTGGCTTTCCCATGATCGCCCGAGGGCAAACCGGGCCGATCACGATGCGCTGGCAAAGCACCTGGCCTACCAAAGACATTTTTCATGAGTTTGCGCTCGACTACGCCAAAAAGGTCAACGAAATGACTGGCGGTGATCTCAAGATTGACGTGCTGCCCGCGGGCGCAGTAGTGCCAGCCTTCGGCGTGCTTGACGCCGTGTCGAAGGGAACACTAGACGGCGCCCATGGTGTGCTCTCCTACCACTACGGCAAGCAAAACGCGCTGGCGCTCTGGGGATCGAGCCCCGCCTATGGCATGGACGCCAACACGATCCTCGCCTGGCACAAGTATGGAGGCGGCAAGGAGCTGCTCGAAAAGATCTACAAGGCTCTCGGCGCCAACGTCGTCTCCTTCCCGTATGGTCCCATGCCAACCCAGCCGCTCGGCTGGTACAAAAAAGTGATTACGAAACCGGATGATTTCAAGGGCATGAAGTTTCGAACGGTTGGTATTTCGATTGACCTATTTCAGGGTATGGGCGCCTCAGTAAACGCGCTGCCCGGCGCCGAGATCGTGCCGGCGCTCGACCGTGGGCTGATCGATGCCGCCGAATTCAACAACGCGTCTTCTGACCGGGCCCTCGGTTTCCAAGACGTGTCAAAGATTTGCATGCTGCAAAGCTATCATCAGAACGCCGAGCAGTTCGAGATCCTGTTCAACAAGACCAAATACGACGCCTTTCCGGAGAAGTTGAAGGCGATCATCGCGCTCGCCGTAGAGTCAGCATCGGCTGACATGTCGTGGAAGGCGATCGACCGCTACTCGAAGGACTACCTCGATTTGCAGACCAAGGACAAGGTGAGATTCTACCGGACGCCGGACTCCGTGCTGCAGAAGCAGCTGGAAGTCTTCGACGACGTCGAGGCAAAGTATTCGGCTCAAAATCCGACATTCAAAGAAGTCGCCGAGTCGCAGCGAAAGTTTGCGGAGCGCGCGGTGAAGTGGGAACTAGACACGGTTGTCAGCCGCCGCATGGCGTATAATCATTACTTCGCGAAAAAACCCGCTGCTAAACCCGCAGCGCAGGCCGATAAAAAGAGCTAGCTTCCGTGACCTGTCGTCGCCACCCTCCGAAGCATCCGTTTTTATCGTTCCTGTTCCCGCAACGGGGAAGAGGACAAGAGAGAGTGCCGCGGCGCAGTGGCCCATCTCTTTTGCCGACCTGAGGCAAGCTTGTTGAATCTATGAACGCCCGGCGTTTCTTCCAAACCATCGACCAGGTGAGTTACTGGTCGGGCAAGGCTTTCGCGTGGCTGATTGTGGCTCTCACCTTTGTCGTCTCCATTGAGGTATTCAAGCGCTATATCCTGAACGCGCCGACTGCCTGGATTTTCGATTTTAACAATATGCTCTACGGCACGCTCTTCATGATGTGCGGCGCCTACACGCTCGCGCTGGCGGGGCATGTGCGCGCCGATTTCGTCTACATCTACATGAAGCCTCGCGGGCAAGCGGCTCTTGATCTGATTCTGTACCTGCTCTTTTTCATTCCCGGCATCCTTGGCCTCATTTATGCCGGTTATGACTATGCCGCGCTCTCTTGGCGCATCGGGGAGCACTCGACGGTAACCGCCGAAGGGCCGCCGATTTACCACTTTAAGACGGTGATCCCAATCGCAGGCGCGATGGTGATGCTCCAGGGGCTGGCCGAGATCGTGCGCTGTATCGAGTGCCTGCGCACCGGCGCTTGGCCGGCGCGCCTCGAAGACGTCGAGGAGATCGATGTCATCGAAACGCAGCTTTCCCACAGCGAGTACATAGATGAGGAATCGCGGCGCACGGCGATGGAGACGGCGCACGCTATCGACGAGGCCGCCCGTCACCGCAGCGTCATGGAAGAGGGTGTGGTGCACGAACAGGCGATCAAAGATAGCGAGCAAAAAAAGTGAGCGATCCGGCACTCGGCCTTACTATGTTAGGGCTCATCGTGGTTGCTATCATGATGGGCTTTCCCACCGCGTTCACCCTGATGGGTCTCGGGATGATCTTTGGTTATATCGCCTTCTGGGTTCCAGGTCAGCTCTGGTATGACAATCGGATTTTTGATTTGATCGTACAGCGGACCTACGGGGTGATGACCAACGACACCCTGCTTTCCATTCCGCTCTTCGTCTTCATGGGCTACATCATGGAGCGGGCGGCGCTGGTTGATCGGATGTTTCACAGTGTTCAGCTCGCGTTCCGGCGCGTCCCTGCATCGCTCGCCGTGACAACCATGCTGGTGTCAGCTTTTTGGGGCATCGCCTCCGGCATCGTCGGAGCCGTTGTCGTTCTCATGGGCGTTATCGCGTTTCGGCCGATGCTCAATGCCGGCTACGACGTGAAGCTTGCCTCGGGTGTGATTACTGCCGGCGGCACGCTCGGCATTCTTATCCCCCCTTCTGTCATGATTATCGTCTATGCGGCTGTGGCCGGGCAGTCGATCGTGAAGCTTTATGCCGCGGCGATGATTCCGGGATTCTTCCTGACGTTTCTCTATCTCGTCTATATTCTCGGCTGGGCGATCATAAACCCAAAGATTGCGCCGAAACTGCGTGAGGACCAGTACCGCGTCACAGTTTCGGACTGGCTGAAACGCCTGGAAACCGGGCCGTCGCGCAGCGTGGTTCCCGGACTCATTGCCGCGGCGTTCCGCCCAGGACTGGTGCGCGGCGCCGTCGGTTACGGAGTGATTGCCAATAATCTTGTCGCGCTCTCGGTGCCGGTGCTGCTCACGGTGGGCACTTTTGGCGCAACCTGGTGGTATGTGCTTATCTACAATGCGCCGACCGCGCAAACCGCGGCCGTTACCACTTCTGCGGTCGCACCCCCCGCAGCGGCCCAAACCGCGCCGGCGCCGCCCGCAGCCCCAACCGCGCCTTCGGAGCAACAGCCGCAGGAACTCGGCGCGGCGGAAACCGAAGTGCAAAGCACAGAGGCGCCGCGGGCCGCGGACGCGCCGCCCGAAGAGATGACGACGCTCGTAGAGGCGACCGGCCCATCGACAGCGGGGAAAGTGCCAGAGCATTTCTTCCAGTGGTTCTGGGGATTGGCCGCGGCCTCGGCGCTTCTGATCGCGATTTACTTCTGGCGCATGGATGGCGAGCAGTTCGAAATTCTGAAAGAACTATGCGCGTCGGTAGTTCCGCTCGGAGTGCTCACGGTTGTGGTGCTCGCGGTAATCCTGTTCGGCATCTGCACCGCCACTGAGTCGGCGGCAATCGGCGCGCTTGGCGCACTTTATCTCGCCGTTATGGCTAAGTACTTGCGCGAGGTCATGTGGTGGAGTCTTGGGGGCGCGATCGTCGGCATCGGCCTCGGTTGGGCACACGCGGATTTCGTCGAGTTGATCGTGTCGGGATCGCTCGGCGCCACCTTTGCGGGAACCCTCGGTCCCGGCCTCATCCATCTCAGGACGTCGGCGGAACTCCGCCAAAATATCAAAGAAGCGACGTTCCTCACGGCGAAGACGACAGCAATGGTGTGTTGGCTCTTCGTAGGATCGGCGCTTTTTTCCGCGGTGTTCGCTCTCCACGGCGGGCAGTCGTTAATCGAGCGCTGGGTGCTTTCGATGAACCTCTCACCGCTCGGTTTCCAATTCATCGCTCAGATGATCATATTTCTGCTTGGCTGGCCGCTGGAGTGGACTGAGATCATCGTGATTTTTTGTCCCATCTTCATCCCGCTTCTCAGTCACTTTCAAATCGATCCTATTCTCTTTGGCACTATGGTCGCCGTGAACCTTCAGGCAGCCTTCCTCTCTCCTCCGGTCGCAATGTCGGCGTTTTACTTGAAAGGCGTAGCGCCCAAGCACGTCACACTCAACCAGATCTTCGCCGGTATGATGCCCTACATGATCATCGTCTGCTTGTGTCTCGCATTCATGTATATCTGGCCGGGGATGACGCTGTGGCTGCCGGAGTTTCTCTACGGAGGATAAGCAGAAACCCCGCTCAAAACGTTCAAGCGCTTCAAGCCGTCCAAAACGTTTGGAACGATTGGAACTGTTTGAACGGCTTGAACCCAGTCCGTAGTACCAGATGGACCTGACGAATCTTCACCTGCTCTCTGCATCCGAAGCCTCACGGTTGATCTGCGACGGCGTCTTTACATCTGTGCAATTAGTCGAAGCCTGCCTGGCACGAATTCGAGAGGTCGATGAACAAGTCCAGGCATGGGCATTTCTCGATCCCGATTACGCTCTCGCGCAGGCGCGCGCGGCAGACGCCTGGCGCAGCGAAGGGAAACCTACGGGTCCGCTGCGCGGAGTGCCAGTGGGAATAAAAGACATCTTTGATACCGGCGATATGCCGACGGAATACGGTTCCGTTTTGTATGCCGGCCGCACGCCTTCGCGCGATGCTGGAGTGGTTGCAAAGCTACGCGCCGCTGGGGCAATCATCATGGGCAAGACAGTGACGACCGAATTCGCATATTTCTTCCCAGGCAAGACGCGGAATCCGCACAATCCGGAACACACGCCGGGTGGATCTTCCAGCGGATCGGCGGCTGCGGTTGCGGCAAATATGGTTCCGCTCGCCCTAGGCAGCCAGACCAATGGCTCGGTGATCCGTCCGGCGGCGTTTTGTGGCGTTGTCGGCTTCAAGCCGACCCACGGTTTGATCTCGCGACAAGGCGTGCTCACGCTTTCGCGAACGCTCGACCATGTCGGGCTTTTTGCGCGCACGATTGACGATATTGCCGTCTTGGCCGAGCAACTGATTGGTTACGACGAACGCGATCCCGACACCCGGC
>Ga0209465_10000907_pt1 | contig 13450 bp, 13 predicted proteins | sample PanSoiPlot1MoBio_FD_188321 | JGI IMG/M metagenome (GOLD analysis project Ga0209465, IMG submission 188321) | Tropical forest soil microbial communities from Panama analyzed to predict greenhouse gas emissions - Panama Soil Plot 1 MoBio (SPAdes)... | ecosystem: Environmental > Terrestrial > Soil...
ATGACCGGCCTCCCGTACAACAGCTTGCCCTGGCGGCTCGGCCTGCTGACGACCGCGTCGCCGCCGCCGCCGCCGCCATAGGCTAAGGCGTGACCGCTTTGATCAGAGGCGGCGTGATCCGGTCCGCGCGGTAGACGCCGTAGTCGGGCGGGAAGCGGAACTCCCAGACGACCTTCTTGTCGGCCTTGGTCACCTCGAAGACGCGGCTCTCGACGGTGGGGCTGCGGATCCCGGCCGTGACCAGGAAGTTGCCGTTGGGCAGGCGATCCACGTCGCCCCAGAACGGCGTGTACCAGTTGTTGGTGTACCAGGCGTCGGGCACCGTCGCGCCGGCCGGGAACTCCCAGTCCAGCGTGGCCGTCTTCGCCGTCTCGTCGACCTTGTACTGGACCGCGCGCGAGTGGAACATGGTCGTGCTGCCGCCGGCCGCGCCGCTGCTGTAACCGCCATTGTCGAAGAAGCAGATGGTCCCGTCGTCGTGGATCTCCGGATCGTGCGTGTCGCTGAACGCCGACGTGGTGGGGCTGAAGGTGATGTCGCTGGCGGGCTGGGCGGGGACGCCGGAGCCCTTCCCCATCCCGGTCAGCAGCCACTGCTTGGCGGGGGTCGACGCGTAGGTGGTCTTGAGCAGTCCCGCCCAGCGGCAGTTGGCCCAGACCAGGTTCTTGCTGAGATCGACGGTGATCGAATTGGCGTGACACCAGTCGCCGCTCGCGCCGGACGGCGGCGTGATCAGCTTCGCGTAGTCGAGGTTCCAGACGACCTGGTTGCTCGCGTTCACCTCGCGGTAGATGGGATCCTGGCGGCTGCCGTTCATGACGTATTCGATCACCATGTAGTCGCCGTTCGACAGCTTCGAGGCGTGGTGCGTGAAGTTCTTGTTGGCGCAGGCGGTGCACGTCCAGATCGTGTTGCCCGCGAAGTCGACCTCGATTGGCATCACGGCGTCGACCGTCGCGTTCGCATCCCAGGACGGGCCGATCAGCACGCCCTTGTCGGTCAGCTGCGTCGACACCGCGCCGCCGACGTCCGGCTTTGCGCCGTCGACGTAGTACCAGACCGGCTTGCCGTCGCTGTCGTACATGACCGCGTAGGGCGGATAGTCCGAACGCGCCCGCGTGTCGCCCTGACCCTTCTGGACGTTCATGAGGGTCCAGCCCGGCTGCGACTTGGAGGTGTCGTTGATCATGACGATGCCGTTCGGGATCTGGGCCGGGACGGTCCCCGTGGTGAACGTGCCGGTCGCGCTGACGGACCCGCCGCTGTTGGCCGAGATCGCCTTGATCATGTATGTCAGCTGCGCCTTCATCCCGATCACCAGCACCTTGTGGCTGGTGACCAGCGTGGCGTCCGCGATCTGCCACTGGTAGCTGGTCTGTCCGAACTGGACGGTGGAGTCGGCGGCCTTGTCGGTCGTCCAGCTGACGAAGCACGACAGCACGTTGTTGGGATTGGCCGTGATCATGAGGCCCGTGATCGCGGACGGGGCGACGCCGGGATCGCCGCCCGCGCCGCCCGCGGACGTGCCCGCGCTGCCGCCGGAGCCGGCCGTGCCGCCCGTCGTGCCGCCCGTTCCGGTCGTGCCACCGCGAGACGATCCGCCCGTGCCCGCGGTCGCCGCGCCGCCGGAGGACCCGGCGGTGCCGGTCGTGCCGGCCGACGAGCCGCCGCTTCCGGCGGTGCCCGTGCCGGAAGATCCAGCGCTGCCGCCGCTACCCGTGGATCCGCCAGCGGCGCCGCCCGCGCCCGGCGTTCCGCCCTCCGGCTTCGTGCACGACACCCCGACGATCAGTAAAGCCATCATGACGACGCCCCGCCCCCAGCTGATTTCTCCGCGCTCCATAGGCGCGCATGGTCGACTTTCCCAAACAGTCTGTGAAGTCCAATTTCGTTTATGAACGCGATTTACGCCGGGATGCGAAACACCGGACCGTCGGGTTTCCGAATTCGCGCGAAAAAAGGAGCGGTGCGAGCGCGGCGTGAGCTAGTTGCCGGTCTGGCTGCTACTGTGCGCGCGCAGCGTGTCCCGCGCCGGTCGCGTCACAGCTCGGCCAGCGCGCGGTGCACCAGCTGGACGCAGATCGAGCCCTCGCCGACGGCCGACGCCACGCGCTTCACGCTCGTCGAGCGCGCGTCGCCCACACAGAAGACGCCGGGGATGCAGGTCTCCATCAAGTAGGGGCGACGGCCGAGCGTCCAGTGGGCGGCGGCGAGATCCTCGGGCAGCAGGTCGACGCCCGTCTTCACGAACTTCTTGTCGTCGAGGCAGACACAGCCGGCCACCCAGTCCGTGTTGGGATCGGCGCCGGTCATCAGGAAGAGGTTCCGGACGTCGCGCGTCTCTCGCTCGTTCGTGTCGACGCGACGCCACCTGATCCTCTCGAGGCCGTTTTCTCCTTCCAGCGCCTCGACCTGCGTGCGCGTGCGCAGCACGACGTTGGGGGTGTTCTCGATCCGCTGGATCAAGTACCGCGACATGCTCTCCGACAGCCCAGGTCCGCGCACCAGCATGTTGACGCGCGTGGCGACGCCTGAAAGGAAGACCGCCGCCTGGCCCGCCGAGTTGGCGCCGCCCACGATCGCGATCTCCTCGCCCCGACATTGCTGGCTCTCGAGGGCGGTGGCGCAGTAATAGACGCCCGCGCCCTCGTAGCGCTCGAACGACGGGACCTCGAGCTTCCGGTACCTCGCGCCCGTCGCGATGACGATCGTCCGCGTTCGCACCACCTGTCCGTCCGACAGGAAGAGTCGATACGGGCGGCTGTCGCAGTCGAGCCGCGCCACGGTTCGCCCGATCGCCACCTCGGCGCCGAACTTCTCGGCCTGCGAGAGGGCCCGTCCCGACAACGCCTGCCCCGAGATCCCGGTCGGAAAGCCGAGGTAGTTCTCGATGCGCGAGCTGGTCCCGGCCTGGCCGCCGGGCGCGGTGCTTTCCAGGACCAGCACGTCCAGCCCTTCCGACGCGCCGTAGACGGCGGCGGCGAGGCCGGCCGGTCCGGCGCCCACGATGACGACGTCGCGCACCGCCGCGGCGTCGAGGTCGGCGCTCAGCCCGGCCGCGGATGCCAGCGCCTCGACGGTCGGGTTTTTGAGGATGTGGCCGCCGCGACAGACGATCACCGGCACCTCGTTCACGCCGACGTGAAAGCGATCCAGAAGCACCTGGACCGACGGGTCCGCCTCGACGTCCTGGTACGTGAACGGCTGGCCGTTGCGGCTCAGGAATTCGCGGATGCGCTGGGTGTTTCCTGAGTGGCGCGACCCGACCAGGACCATGTCGTTCGTCGCCTGGCTGGCCAGGGCCACGCGCCTCAGGATGAACGCACGCATCAGGATCTCGCTCAGCTCGGCGTCGCGCTGGACCAGCGTGCGCAGGTCGTCGCGGTCGACCTCGATGACCTCTCCGTCGTCGACGGCCCGGGTCCGCACGATGCTCCGCCGCGCGGACAGCATGTTGATCTCGCCGGTGAACTGGCCCGGGCCATGCTTGGCGACCGGTTCTTCGACGTCGCCGATCAGACGGAGGACGTCGATCGAGCCGGACAGCATGACGAAGAACCGCGTGTTCTGGTCTCCGACGTCGAACAGCACCTCCCCGGCGCGCACCGCCCGCCGCCGCCCGATGCTCGAGATGCGATCGATCTGAGCCGCGGTGAGGGTGGGGAACATCTGCGCGCTGCGCTCCATGACGTTCGTTGCCATGGCGTGAATCCTGCGCCACGCGATCGACGAGATCCAGAGTCCGACGCCTGCATCGGGGGCCGGTGGTAGGCTGAGGCACTTCCATGACGGAGATCGATCGCGATGCCCTTCGCGCGCGGCTCGCCCGCGGCGACGCCTTCAAGCTGGTGATGGCCGCGCACGACTGGGCCTTTCGCGCCAAGCACATCCCGGGCTCGGTCCACTTCAAGAGCGACGCGGAGCTGTTCGCGGGCCTGGCCAGGGACGACGACATCGTCGTCTACTGTTCGAACATCGACTGCCACGCCAGCCTGGCGCTGATCCAGAAGCTTCGCGATCGCGGCTACGAGGCCGTCAGCCACTACGCGGGCGGGTTGATCGACTGGGAAGAGGCGGGCCTGCCCATCGAGGGAGATTGGGCGACCGCGCCGGCGTCGAGTCCCTAGCGCGGACGCTGAAAAACAGTTCGTCGGCAGCCCGTCTCCCGTTCGTTCCAGCGGATCATGACTAGGCATAGATTGCTGCCGCTTTTCGCGGCGGCGTTCGGGATGGGCATCGCGGCGCGTCCGGCGGCCGCGCAACAGCAAGAATGGGCGCCCGCGCCCGTGTCGGTCGCCCAGCCGCCGCCCGCGGAGGGTGGCGGCGTCGGCTTGCAGATCCTGGCCGGCGCCGGGATCGGCGCGGCGGCCGTCGTGGCGATGGCGCTCGCCAATCAGTACAGCCGCAGTGACTACGCCACCTGGGGTCTGATCGCGGTCACGCCAGCCGCCGTCGGTCTGGCGGCCTGCAGTCTGGGACGGCCGAGCGACCGCCGGGAACCCTCCTGTCCGCGTGCCGTCACCATGGCCTACGTCGGTTCGCTGATTGCGCTGCCGGTCCTCGCAATCGGCGTCCTGGAGAGCCTCCACTGGGGCACGGGACCGAACCCCCACGCAGAGCGCGACGAGGCGATCGTCGTCGGCACCACCAGCGTCGCGTGGGTTGGCGGAATGACGCTGGGAGCGATCGTGTTCGGCCGCCGGCGGATCCGGCCTCCTGCGTATGCGCCGCCGGCCCCGGCGCCCTGGCCGGTGGGCGTCGCGCCGGCGGACGATCCACGGGAGGCGCGCTGGGTCGGTGCGCGATCCTCCGGTCAGCTCGTCTTCCGACTCGCGTCGATCGATTTCTAGATAGGGAAACCTTTCTACGTCGCGGGTCGCCATGGAGCGACACGACGACCGTGCGCGCCGTCACTCAATCGCGCCGCGATGAGCCGTCGCCGACGAGCGCGACGACTCCCGTCCAAACCGAATCCCGTCGGGAGGACACCCATGAGAAATCGCGGAGCGCTGGTCGCTGTTCTGCTTCCCATCATCGCGGCCGGTGCTGGCTGCTCAGGCACCTCCGGTACGGACGGCACGAGCGGTGCCGCCGGAACCTCGGGGGCAGCGGGGACGAAAGGCGGGGCGGGGACGACGGGCGCGGCGGGGACGACGGGCGCAGCCGGGACCACCGGCTCGAGCGGTACGACGGGCACGGCGGGGACGACAGGCGCGGGCGGGACCACGGGCGCGGGCGGCACGACCGGAGCCGGCGGCACGACCGGCGCGGCGGGAACGACCGGTGCGGCAGGAACGACGGGCGCGGCGGGGACGACCGGTGCGGGAGGGACGACAGGCGCGGCGGGAACGACGGGCGCGGCAGGCCGAGGCGGCACGACGGGCACGGGCGGCACCGCGGGCAGCGCCGGGCGCGGCGGTGCCGGCGGAACGGCGGCGGGCGGCACCGGCGGCTCGACGGGCGGCGCCGGGCGAGGGGGCGCCGGCGGAACGGCGGCGGGCGGCACCGGCGGCTCGACGAACACCAGCGGCTGCGACATCTGGGTGGCCCCGAACGGCAACGACAGCAACGCCGGCACGCAGGCGGCGCCGGTGCTGACACCGCAGCACGCCTACGATCTGGTCTGCCCGCCGACCACCGGCGCGGCCAACGGGGACGTCTGCGCCGGCACCCTGTCCACGATGTGCCTCAAGGCGGGGACGTACATGCTGAGTACGCGCATCGAATTCAAGAAGACGCGCATGGGGACATCCAGCCGCATCATCACGATGATGGCCGACCCGGCGGCGACGACGAGGCCGATCCTCGACTTCTCCGGTCAGCCGCGTCTCGCCTGCGGCGCGAATCCCTCCGACAAGAACATCTACGGCATCGACATCGGCGCCGACTACTACAAGGTCAAGGGGCTCGAGATCCAGGCGTCCAACGACAGCGGTATCCTCGTCCAGGGGGCGCACGACACCGTCGAGCTGTGCGTGGTTCACGACGCCGAAGACACGGGCGTCCTCATCGACTCCAACTCCGGCTACACCGGCAGCGGCACCTACGCGACGATCCTCAACGTCGACTCGTACCACAATCACGACGAGCGCTGTAACGGCGCCAACGCCGACGGGTTCGGCGCCAAGAAGGGGAGCGGCGTGGGCAACGTGTTCGACGGCTGCCGCGCCTGGGACAACGCCGACGACGGTTACGACCTCTACGCCTGGACGGATCCGGTCACCATCAGGAACAGCTGGGCCTTCAACCAGGGGGCGACCACGTCCCTCTCGATGAGCAACGGCAACGGCTTCAAGCTGGGCGGCAACAGCGTCTCCGCGAAACACGTGATCTCCAACATGTTCGGCTTCGACAACAACGGCAACGGCGGGCACAAGTCGGACTGGGGGTTCACGAACAACAGCAACCCGGCCTCGATGACCTGCACGGGCTGCGGCGCCTGGAACAACATGGGCGGCAACTTCCAGAACATCGGGCACACGGGCGATGTCGCGATGCCGAGCGGCATAACGTCCGCGAAGGCGGCCGCCGCCAAGCGCAACGCGGACGGCAGCCTGCCCGCGATCACCACGTTGTGACCGCGACGGCCGCGCCCAGGCGCGGCGCGAGGCTCACCGCGGGTAGCTGATGATGCCGGGGACGCCGTTCGCGTCCGGGATGGTGAGGTGAATCTTGCGGCCGAGCGTGAACCCGGATCCCGCCACGTTGTTCGGCAGCGACTCCGAGTACGAGCCTCCCAGGCTGAGCCAGTCGGACGCATCACCCTCGTCATCGACGGAGTTGTGCCAGAGGGCGCCGTCGAGCCCGATGCCGTAGAAGTCCAGACCGCGCGACCACCCGGTCACGGCGACGCCCGACAGGAAGTTGCCGCCGATGGAGAACCAGTCGCCCCAGTTGGCGTTGGTCGTTCCGACGCCGCCCCCCACCACCCAGGGCGACGTGTCGGTCGACAGCGCCGTGACGTAATAGACGCTCCCCCAGGCGAAGGCCACCGACGGGCCGCTCTGGAACGTCGTGGAGCTGGGAATCTGCGTCCACCCGCCTTGCCAGACGTTGTTCATCATGACCCGGGTCCAGATCTGCTGGTCCGTCGCGAGCGCGAAGTAGTCGAAGCGGCCCGGCGCCACACCCACCGCGGGTGCATCGGCGACGAACTTCAGGCCGGTCGGGGCGCCCGCCGACGTCCAGCTCTTGCCGGCGCTGAAGGTCGAGGGAGGGATGCCGCCCGTGCCCGGGACGTACGTCGCGGTGTACATCTTCCCGTCGACTCCAATCCTGGCCAGGTATAGGACCGGCGCAGGCCCGCCGGCCGCGGCCATTCCGACCGGGGAGCTCACGCCCGAGCCGCCCGTGGGCAGCCCAGTCGTCGGCATCGGATAGAACCCGGTGCCGGCCTTGGTGTAGAAGCCGGCCATCGCCAGCGGTCCGCTCGGGTTGGAGGCGATGACGTAGTCCACGTCGACGGTGCTGACGACCACGCCGCCGCGACCGAAGATGGGCATGCTGCCCGGGGCGGACGTGTAGATGGGATTGGCGGGGATTCCGGAGGTGTTCATCGGCGCGGGCGCGCTGTGCATCATCGAATCGGCCCACTCCTCGACGTACCACGGGTAGACCAGGTACGCGGCCGTCGGCGCCGCGCTGTGGCCGTTGCCATACTCGGCGATCGAATTGATTCCGGAGATGACGTACGGGTCAGAAAATGGCGACTGCGTGTAGCAGCTCCCGCCCGAGTCACCGTCGTAGATGATTTGAGGGGGATTGGTCGAGCTCGGATGCACGTACACCATCGGAATCGACGACCAAACGGTGAGCGTGTTAGCGGCCTGGATGGCGTTGACGGGCAGGAGAGCGTCGCGCAGGACCCCTACGCCGCCGCCCGTGTTCGGGACGCCCGTATTGCCGTAGCCGGCGCAGAGCAACTGGTCGCCGACGGCGATGAATCGGTTCGAGAGCGAATTGTAGAACCCCCCCGGATAGCTCGTGCCGGCGGAGAAAGGCGTCGGCAGCCTGATGAGCGCCACGTCGTAGCCGGAGTTCCAGAAGTTGGGCAGGGGCTGGATCGCGGGCGTGACGTTGGGCCGCCACCAGTTGGGGTGGATGAAGACGTCGCTGCTGGTCAGGCAGTTGGTCGTCGACGTGCCGAGGCAGACGGTCGCCGACGTGTTGTTCTGAACTGGCGCGGTGTTGGGGGCGCTGTGGAAGCAATGCCCGGCGGTGAGCACCCACTGCGGCGCGACCAGCGTTCCGCTGCAGCCCCCCGCCGAGACGAACACGTATCCGACGGAATCGGTGAAGGTCGAGCCGTTGACGATCGGCGAGCTGGTGCTGTCGACCGGGTCGCCGGAATCGACACCGCACGCCGGAAGCAATGCGGACGCGAGCAGCGACAAGGCAAACGCGGCACGGCTCACGCGGCGCTCGCACCCGGCCTCGGACGAATTCTTCAATACCTTCATGGCGTCACCCCTCTTGGTGGGAATCGGCGATTCGCATTCCTCTCGTTCAACTACGGCGACGCCCGGTGTCTGGGCCGCTTTTTTTTTGCGACTGGCGCGGAGTCGGGGGGGCGACGGGGTGCTTGCGCCTGTCACTTTTCGGCCCAACGGATCTCAGGAGGAGGTGATCCGATGACCCGATATACGCTTCCGCCACTGCCGTATGGCTACGCCGCGCTCGAGCCTCACATCTCTGCCGAGATCATGGAGCTCCACCATGACAAGCACCATCAGGCCTACGTCGACGGCGCCAACAAGACGGTCGAGGCGCTGATCGAAGCGCGCGCCAAGGACGATCTCAGGCACGTGGCCGCGCTGGAACGGCAGCTGGCCTTCAACGTATCGGGGCACGTCCTGCACAGCATCTTCTGGCGGAACCTGTCGCCCGAGGGCGGCGGTAAGCCGGAGGGTGGCCTGGCGCTCGCGATCGAGCGCGACTTCGGCGGTTTCGGCGCCTTCGAGAAGCAGCTGCGGCAAGTGGCCGCCACGATCATGGGATCGGGCTGGGCGGCGCTCACCTGGGATCCGGTCTCACGTCGGCTCGGTACGACGCAGATCTACGATCATCAGTCGAACGTGACCCAGGCCGGCATCCCGCTGCTGGTGATCGACGCCTGGGAGCACGCTTACTACCTGCAGTATCGGAACAAGAAGGCCGATTTCTTCGCGGCGCTGTCGAACCTCTGGAACTGGGAGGACGTCGAGCAGCGGCTGCTTCGCGCCCAGACGCTGGATCTCGCCATCGGCGACGTGGCGTCGGTCGACGTCGCGGCCGACGCCGGTGCGCCGGTCTCGCGCTGACATTGGCCGACCGCCAGATCGACGACTTCATGACCGCCCGACGCTCGCGCCCAGCGTGACCACGAGCTCGTCCAGCTGTTCGAGCGTCTCGGTCATCCCGTCGTACGAGCCGAGGGATGCGTCGAGAGCTTCCTTCGAGGGATAGAGCTCGCGTAAGACCACCTGCGTCTGGCCACCCTTTTCGACGAAGGTCACCGTGCTGACGGCGCCACCCTCTCCACCTTCGTCGTTGGTCCAGACGATGCGCGAGTGAGGGACCACTTCGAGGTACCTGCCGAAGAACGCCATCGTCTTGGCGGGATCCTCGCCGAACACGAGTCGGTAGGTGCCCCCGACACGAACGTCCAGCTCGCAGGAGCGCAGGAACACACCCGCCGACTTCGGCACCCACCACTGCTTGAACAGCTCGGGCTTGGTCCACGCCTCGAACACGATGCGCGCCGGGCCGTTGATGGTCCGGGTGACGACGAGCTCGCGGTCGGACTTCCGTTCGACGGTGGTGGGGTTCTTCTTGGCGGGGGGCTGAGTCTCACTTCTTGCGTCCATTGACGATCTCCCTTCGTTTCAGTTGTTCGACAACCTTGTCCAACTCGTCGAAGCGTGCGTCCCAGAGCTGGCGGTGCCTGTCGAGCCACGCCGTCTCTTCCTCCAGTCGGCGCGCGCCGAGCTTGCAGGTCCGCACGCGCCCGACCTTCTCCGTGGTGACGAGCCCGGCCTGCTCCAGGACGCCGACGTGCTTCATCATGCCCGGCAGGGTCATCCGGAACTTTTCGGCGAGGTCCGTGATCGACGCGTCGGCACGTCCGAGCTGCTCCAGAACGCCGCGTCGAGTGGCGTCCGAGAGCGCGGCGAACGAGGCATCGAGGCCGGCCGGGGAATACTTAACCATGTGGTTAAGTCTGTACCACGCGGATGGACCGCATGCAACCCGGTTGCTGGGAGTGGCTTCGTGGCCCTGTGATACGGTCCCGGTCGAGGTCGTTGGCCATGCCGCGAAGCAAGGACGTAGACGCCTGGTTCGCCCGCTACGAGAACCCGATGAAGGAGGTCGTGCTCCGCGTGCGGGACATCGTGCTCGGCGCCGACGCGCGCATTGATGAGTGCATCAAGTGGCAAGCACCGACGTTCACGTTCCAGGGCAACCTCGCCAGCTTCTTCCCGAAGAGCAAGCAGCACGCGAGCCTGATGTTCCACATGGGCGCACGGATTCCGGGAAGCCACCCCCGCCTCGAGGGCAGTGGAGACACCGGCCGCGTGCTGAAGGTCGGCAGCCTCGCCGACGCGGAACGCGCCAAGCGGGACATCGAGCGGATCGTTCAAGCCTGGTGTGCGTGGCGCACCGACGAGACGTCAGGCGGCCGCGCGAAACCGAAGAAGGCGCGGTCGAGCACCAAGCCTGTCCCGAAGAAGGCGGTTGCCGGTCGGCGGTCTGTCGCCACCAAGTAAAGGCCTCGCCCGGCTCAAAGCGCGGCGCGAGCAGCGCCGAGGCCACGCCGCGGTCTCGTGCCCGCGCGCGACACATGGACGGTCGTGGCCTCGAGCCCGTACCGCCGCCGGTAGTCCGCGGGCGTGAGCCCGGTGAACCGTACGAACAACTTTCGAAAGGCGACCGGATCCGTGTAACCGATGTCGGTCGCGATCGCCGCCACGGATCGGCGGGTGCCCTCCAGGGTGCGCTTGGCGGCCTCCACCCTGACGCGCTGAAGGTACTCGCGTGGCGCGCTGCCGGTGGCGAGGGTGAAACGGCGCACGAAGGTCCGGCGACTCATCGCCACCTTGCGCGCGAGTTCGCCGACCGAAGGTGTCGCGCCGACGTCATTCTCGATCAAGGTCTGGGCACGGAGGATCTCGGCATCCTCGTGGGCCTTCTGGCCGGAGAGGATCGCGTACGCGGTCTGCGGCGACTTGTTGATGTCGACCAGAAACATCTTCGCCGAAGCGCGGGCCACATCCGCGCCGAGCCAGCGCTCGACCAGGTAGAGCGCGAGGTTCAGGAACGAGGTCGCCCCTCCCGCCGTGCAGACGCGTCCTTCGTCGACGACGATCGCCTCCGGTTTCAAGCGGACGCTCGGGTAGCGACGGCGCAGCAAATCCTGGAAAGCCCAGTGCGTGGTCGCCGCGCGACGGTCCAGCAGCCCGGCCTCCCCGAGGAGGAATGCGCCCGTGCACGCGCTGGCGACGTCCGCGCCGCCCGCGTGCATCCGCCGGAGCCAGCCGACCGCCTCGCGGTTCAGCGCGAGGTGCTCGATGACGTCGGGATCGATCGCCGGCACCAGCACGACGTCGGCGCGCCGTACGATCCTGGTCGTCGCCTCGCAATGGATGCGGACGCCGCCCGCGCCGGTGACGATTCGCTCCGAGCCGCAGGCGACCAAGGTCGGCTCGAGCGTCGGTCGCGGCCGGGCCGCCGGCAGTGACACCGCCAGCTGCGTGGCCTTGCGGAGCATGTCGACGAGGCCGATCGGGACGAGCGCGGTCGAGTCGTGCAGGGCCAGCACATGGACGCGGATGGCGCGAGGCGCGGCGACCGTTCGCTTCGTGCGCGGCATGGCCCAAACGTACACCAAGAATGTCCTATACGCCGTCTCGCGCTGACGGTGCCTCGCGGTTAGCGTCCCTGGGCACGAGGATCTTTCTGAGTGTCGCCGGTGTTCTCGCGTGCCTGTTCGGGGCCGCGCTTCTGCTGGCGCCCGGCGGCTTCTACAAGCCGACCGGGATCGAGCTGACGCCGCTCCTCGCCACGATCGCTCAGGCGCACGGAGCGACGCTGGTCGGCCTGGGGGTCATCAACTGGCTCGCGCGCAAGTCGGCCCCTGCGGCGGCTCGCGCTGTCCTGACGGGGAACCTCGTCGTTCAGGTCCTCTCGCTGGGCGTCATCATCCGAACGATGACCCTCGGCGCGGGAGCGGCCGCCGCGCCGGGCATCGTCATTCACGTGGTGCTCGGGGCCCTCTTCGCTTTCTTCCTCGCCAGGTCCCGGGCTGCGGCGTAAGCCGCGCTGGATCTTCCGTCAGAACGTGCAGGCCGTGGCGCAGGGCTGGCCGGTCGACGCGCAGAGATTCATCAACGCCTGCGTTCCGTTCGGGTACGTCTGGTTGCAGCTCTGCTGGCAGGTGGTGTCTCCGCTGCTGCAGGTCGAGTAGCACGAAAGAAGGCTCTGGCAGTCGAAGTTGTTGGCGCAGGCTGTCTTCGCCGAACAGCAGTTCGTTGACAGGCAAGTCTCGCAAGTCGACGAGACCCCCAGCGTGCCGCAGGGGTCTGAGCCTCCGCCGTCCGGCGGATTTCCCCCGCCGGTCATGCAGAGCCTCCAGGCGTTGTTTTGCGTCGAACAGCGAGCATTGACCGCGGTGATGTCGAGGTGTCCCGACGTCGTGCAACTGCCCATGGCGTTGGCGCAGTTGAGGTAGTCGGTGGCCTGCTGGCCACAGATCGGGTCGCTCACGTACGTGTTGCAGGCATTGATGGCGTCGGCAGTCGCCGGAGTGTCGTTTGGACAGCCCTTGAAGCCGACGTCGCCGCACGTGCTGGGCGCCGGAGTCCAGGTCGGCGCGCCGCCGCCCGACTTGCTCCCGCAGCTCGAACCCAGCGCCAGCAGGACAGCGACCCCGAACACGGAAACCTCGAAGGATATTCTTTTGCAGTTCATCCCAATCCCCTCCAAGAAAAAAACCAAGTGAACGGTCGTCGAGCCCCGTCACTATACCCTCAATCTGCCGCTTGCGAAATTGGGCCCCCGCGAGGCCACCTCAACCCGTGCGTCCGGCAGGGCGTGTGCCGTCCTAGAGGAGGTTGCGCATCGCGTCCTCGAGTAGCACCTGGGCGTGATCACGCTGATCTGCAGGCAGCTCCTCGAGCAGGTGGTCCATCCACAGCTCGTCTGGATGCGCGCGAAGCTTGGTCTTGATCGCGGCCAGCCGCGCCGCCAGATCATTCGCGAACGCGTCGCTCCGTTGGGAGAGCAGATCGAGTGCCGAGTCGATCCACTCGATCGCCTGCGCGGCGGTGTCCACGCCGGCCTGAGTGGTGTCGTCGTACGTCGCCAACCTCCAGTCCGTACCCCGATTCACGAGATTGCCCCGGTTGTCGAAGTGGTCCTGGTTGTAAATGTTCACCAGCCGCGCGCCGCGCAGATCCGTCGTCTTGTCGAGGCG
>Ga0209465_10000910_pt1 | contig 13429 bp, 13 predicted proteins | sample PanSoiPlot1MoBio_FD_188321 | JGI IMG/M metagenome (GOLD analysis project Ga0209465, IMG submission 188321) | Tropical forest soil microbial communities from Panama analyzed to predict greenhouse gas emissions - Panama Soil Plot 1 MoBio (SPAdes)... | ecosystem: Environmental > Terrestrial > Soil...
GCCGACTACGCGGAGATGGCCGCGCGACAGGGGCTGGTCGGCATGCTGTGGGTCAACGCCGTGCACGGCCTCAACGTGGCGCCCTGGGGTGGCGCGGCTCGTCGCCTCGGCACCAATCCACACGCCATCGGGATCCCGGGCCAGAGCGGCCCCGCCATGGTCCTCGACTTCGCCACGAGCGTAGTCGCCGAGGGGAAGATGCGCGTGAAGAAGAATCGCAAGCAGCAGGCGCCGCCCGGTTGGTTCATCGACGCCGAGGGCCGGCCCGCCACCGATCCCGAGATCTTCTACGGCGATCCCGTCGGCTCGCTGCTCACCGCGGGCGAGCACAAGGGCTTCGGGCTCTCCCTCGCCGTGGAGATCCTGGGCGGCATCCTCTCCGGCACGGGGGCGGCGGGGCCGGGGTCCGGCCTCTTCGCCAATGGCACCCTCATCATCTGTCTCGACGTGGAGCGCTTCATCCCGCTCGCCAACTTCCACGCGCAGGTCGCCGACCTCTTCGGCTTCGTGAAATCGGCGCCGCTCGCGCAGGGCTCGAAGGAAATCCTCATTCCCGGCGAGCCGGAGGCGAGGCTCGAGGCGGAGCGACGGCGTGACGGCGTGCCCGTGGAGGACGAAACCTGGAACCAGATCGAGCGCGTCGCCGCCGAGGTCTCCGCGAGGTAGCCTCTCCTAACACGGCGGCCGGGGCCGGGGAGCTTCCCCCTAGACCACGCTGAGTCGCCCTCCGCGTGGCCACTCTCGCGAGCCACGAGATTGTGGCTCACGCTTCGAAAAAGCTCCCCAGAAGATACGGGTCTAGGGGGAAGCCCCCCGACCCCACCCGCCTCTCCCCGTGGTGAAACCTCGCACTACCATTTAATCCCCACCAAAAGCAGTGGCGGCGCCGATTCTGGCCGTTGGCGCGCGGAGAGGGCGGCGCGGGGGGTGCGCTCCCTCCCCAGACCCGTATCTTCTGGGGAGCTTCTCCGAAGCGGAAGACTAAAGTCTCGTGGCTCGCAAGAGTGGCCGAGGGGAGCGCGACTCAGCGTGGTCTGGGGAGGGAGCGCACCCCCCGCGTCGCCCGTGAACCAGCAGCACCGCGACCCAACCAGCGGCGCCGCGACTAAGGGAACAGACGCTCGAAGTTCTGGTAGGCGATCTTCTCGGCGACGTCGGGAGGGAGTTGCTGGAGGAATCGACGCGCCTCCGACGACATGCCCACCACCTGCTCCCATCGCGACGTGGTCCACGTATCGCTCCCCAGCATGAAGCGATCCGCATGGCGAATCAGGAGCGCCCGCCAAGCAGGGTCCAGGGTGCCGCCCGGTGCCACGTCGCCGTAGCGATAGGAGAGATCGGCCCAGAGATTGGGCTGCCTGTCCATCAGCTGGCCCACGGCGGCGGGGCCCGAGGACATGCCGGCGTGTGCCCAGATGATCTTCGACTGCGGCTCGATGGCGAACAGCTCGACCACCGCCGCCTCGTCCGAGTGCGCCTGGAGATAGAGACCACGCTGCACCGCGATCTCCGTGATGCGCTTCAGCACGGGATTGCGGTGGCCCGAGCCGCTGATGTGGAACTCGCCGATGCCCTTGTGAACGCCCCGAGCCAGGCGCTGCTCGAGATAGGGGATGATCGACGGATCACGGTACCACGTGCTCATGTCGTCACGCGTCCGGTAGGGGCGCAGCATGGGCACCACGCGCTTGGGATCCCGGTCGTAGAGCTTCAGCGTCCCGTCGTCGGGCGTGCTCGATACGAGGGCGCGCCGGATCCCCGCCCGATCGAGGATGGCCACCACCTGATCCGGGGAGTAGACGCTCCAGTCGGGCGCGCTGTAGTGGATGTGGGCGTCGGCGAGCGGCGCATCGGCGGCAAGGGTGGGGGACACGGGCCCGGCCATGAGCAGGAGCGCGAGAGCGAGGGCGATCCGGCGAATCATTGACCGGGAGCCTATCACAACTTAGGATGCCCGGCGGGGAGGCCTGCCATGCTCGACGCGGTCGGCATGAACGAGATCAATAAGATCTTCGCCGTTATCGATGCCATGGGTGTGCATCGCGAGCACGTGGTCATCCCGCTCGGCACGGGCAAGGGCCGTGTGCGACGACTACCTAGCGGCAAGCTCGAGATCATCGTGGACGCCGAGACGCCCATCGACGAGTGGCTCAAGGGCCTGCCTGACCTGATTCGCGCCGCCCAGTCCGCGTGACAGCGGCGCCCCGGCGCCTCTCCTTCCTTCCGCTCCTCGCCGTCGTCTTCTTCAACGTGAGCGGCGGTCCGTATGGGATCGAGGACGCCGTCTCCGTTTTCGGCCCCGGTCTCACCCTCCTCCTCCTCGCCCTCACCCCCGTGCTCGTCGCCCTCCCCATCGCGCTCGCCATGGCGGAGATGGGAGGCGCCTTGCCCGAGGAGGGCGGCTACGTCACCTGGGTGCGCCGCGTCTTCGGCCCCTTCTGGAGCTTCCAGGTTGGCTGGTGGAGTTGGGTCAACAGCTTCGTGGATGTCGCGGTGTATCCCGCGCTCTTCGCCGACTACCTGCGGTTCTGGCGTCCCGAGATGACGGCGCTCGAGCGCTGGCTGATCGCGCTTGCCTTCATCTGGCTCCTCACCGCCGTGAATCTAGCCGGCATCCGGGTCACGGGATGGGGCGCGGTCGCCCTCGCCGTGGGCGCTCTGGCGCCCATCCTCGCCCTCATCGGCGTGGCCGTGGCTCGGGCGCACGCCGCGCCGTGGGCCCCCTTCGCTGCACCGGGGCACGGGCTCTGGAGCGGCCTCGGTGTCGGCATTGCGGTCATGATGTGGAACTACTCCGGCTGGGACACGCCCAGCACGGTGCTGGGGGAGACGCAACGGGCGGAGACGGCATATCGCCGGGCGCTGTGGTGGGCGCTGCCCTTGATCGGTCTCGCGAACATCGTGCCTGTGGCGGCGGTGCTCTCGGCAACAGGAGACTGGCAGCGCTGGCAGACGGGTTACTGGCCCGTCGTCGCCGCGGTGATCGGGGGACCGGTCCTCGCGCACGCCGTGGTGACGGGCGCGGTGCTCGCTTCGGCCGGGCTTTTCCTCTCCCTCGTGCTTACGAACTCCCGTCTTCCTTATGCCCTCGCGCTCGACGGCCAGCTCCCGCGCTGGCTGACACGGACCCAGGAGCGCACCGGCGTGCCCTGGGCCGCCGTGCTCGCTTCGAGCGTGGTGTACAGCGTCTTCGCAGTGGCCTCGTTCAAGGACCTGATCGTGCTGAATGTGTGGCTGTACTCCCTCACGCTCCTCCTCGAGCTGGCGGCCTTCGTCGCCCTCCGTCTCCGGGAACCGCGGCTGGCGCGGCCCTGGCGCGTAGGCGGGGGAGCCCTCGGCCTGTGGATCACGGCGCTATTGCCGTCGGCGGCAGCCGCCTTGGCCATGGCAACGGCGGGCTGGAAGAACACCGCGGCCGGCGTGACCGCGGCGCTCACCGGCCCCGCGCTCTGGCTCTGGCGGACCCGAGGCGGCGGACCTCACTAGCTCCTGGATTCCTCTAGCTTAACGGGCGGCCAGCTCCGCGACGGCTTCGAGGGCGCTCCGGCGCGGGGGCGCCGGCGCGATGTCGAGGCCGAGTCCGCGCGCGGTCCTCCACGTCAGGGCGCGATACGCGCGATCCTCGAGGAGCCCGCCGGCCCAGCTCACGGTGACGGGCGTCTCCAGAGCCGCGGATCGCGTGGCGGCGCGAATGCCGAGGGCGAGAGCGAGGCTGCCCCGCGCCACCACGGCCCGCGCGGCCCCGTCGCCCTGACGACCGAGACGCAGCACGCGTGGAGCGAGGGCGGCGATGCGGGCGACCGCGTCGGACGACACGGCGAGGCGGCGCGCACGCATCGGATTGGTGGCGGCGAGCCAGTCCCGCCCGAGCGCGAAGGCCGAGCCGCCGTCGCCGAAGAGCGGCCCGAGCCCGCCTGCGCGCACCCAGCGTCCGGACTCGGATCGCGCGAGCACGATCGAGCCCGTGCCCGCGAGCACGAGCAGACCCGCGCGCTCACCGATGGCCCCGCGATACGCCGCCTCCACGTCCGACAGCACGTGCACGCGCCGGGCGAGACCGCCGAGTCGTCGCACGGCGGCGCGTCGCTCGCTCGGGGTCCACACCCCGCGCGTGGCGACTACGAGATGCTCCACGCTCGGCGCGCGGAGCCGCCGCCGGCGCCAGAGGGCGCGAAGACTCGCGGCGATGTCACGCGTAGCCCGGCTCGTGACCGTCCAGCGCTGCCCGGCGCCGTTCTCCGCGAGGACACGCAGCCACGTGCCGCCCGCGTCCACCCCCACCGTCCATGTGCGCGCCATGGCAGGCATTTTCTCTCGGAGGACGGCGGCTCGGCAGCGAATTGTGGCTTCCTTCCGGGAGGATCACATTCGTGCGAAACTGAGCGCTCGTCTCTTGGAGAGCCCACGCAGGGAAGGAGGACCCATGCTGAATCTCATTCTGTCGGTGTTGCTGGCCTCGACCGCCGCGGCAGGAGGTCCCACCGAGACGGTGCAGAACGCGGTGAAGCAGGTCTTCTTCCAGGAGGGCGGGACGGAGATCAAGAGGGTCTCGACGTCGGAGCGGCGGGCCGACATCCGGCGTGTGGCGGAGAGTCTCTTTGATTTCCAGGAGATGTCCCGGCGCGCGCTGGGCCCGACCTGGGACAGCGTGTCTCCCGCCGACAAGGAGGAGTTCGTCAAGCTGTTCACCAACCTCATCGCCAACTCCTACATGGGCAAGATCGAGCAGTACACAGGCGAGCCCATCAGGTACGAGAGCGAGCAGGTGGACGGCAATGACGCCTCCGTGCTCTCCACCGTGGTCACGCCCAAGGGCGCGCAGATCGGGATCGAGTACAAGCTCTATCGCGTGCAGGACCGCTGGGCCGTTTACGACGTGAAGGTGGATGGGGTCAGCCTCGTCGGCAGCTACAAGGCTCAGTTCACGCGTCTCCTTCAGCGCGGCTCATTCGCCGACCTGCTGAAGCAGCTCCGGCAGAAAGCCGGCTCGTAGTTCTTCGGCGATCCCGCGGCTGTGGGCCATAATGGCATGAGCCCATGGCCGAGTCCGCGGGATCCGCACTCACGTGGCCCGACTTCGCCATCCTGGCGGCGTCGTTGGCCGCCCTCGTCCTCATCGGCGGCGCCTTCAGCCGCGAGCAGCAGGCCACCGAGGATTTCTTCCTGGCCCGCCGGCGTATCCCGTGGTGGGCGGCCTGCCTCTCCTTCCTGGCCACGGAGATCAGCGCGGTCACCATCATCTCGGTGCCCGCCACCGCCTATAGCGAGAACTGGGAGTACGGCCAGTTCTTCATAGGCTCGAGCTTGGCCAAGCTCGCGGTGGCCTTCCTCTTCATCCCCGCCTTCTACCGGTTCAACTGCACCACCATCTACGAATTCCTGCTCTTCCGCTTTGGCCAAGCGAGCCAAGTCACGAGCTCGATCTTCTTCTTCATCACCCGCCTGCTCGGCTCGGGCGTGCGGCTCATGGCGGCTGCCCTCGCGGTGGCGGTGCTCATCGGCTGGCCCCTGTGGGCGACCATCACCCTCTTCACCGTGGTGTCCATCGCCTACATCGGCCTGGGCGGCGTCAAGGCCGTGGTGTGGACCAACGTCTTCCAGGCGAGCATGTTCCTCGTGGGCGGTGCGCTCACCGTGGGCTTTCTCTTCTGGCGCATCGACGGCGGGGTAGGCGCCATGCTCGGCACGGCCGCCGAGGCCGGCCGGCTCAGCGTGATCAACTGGGGGCCTGCGCCCGGGGCGCCCGATTTCTGGCACCGAGTGCTCACCGACCCCAACATCTTCTGGCTAGCCATCCTGAACGGCTTCGTGGGCTCCATGGCCGCCTTCGGCACGGACTTCGATCTCATGCAGCGTCTCCTCACCGTGGAGACGCGGGGGGAGAGCCAGCGCACGCTCTCCCTCACGCCTCTCGGCACCCTGGTCACGCTCCTCCTGTATCTCGCCATCGGCGCGGGGCTCTTCACCTACTATGCCCAGCATCCGGGGGTCTCCCTCCCGCGGCCCGACGAGATCTTTCCCTACTTCATCCGCACGGTGATGCCCGTGGTGCTCCGCGGCGTGATGCTGACGGCCATCGTGCTCGCCTCCATCGACTCGCCTCTGGGCTCGCTCTCCGCCTCCTTCGTCACCGACATCTATCGGCCGCTCATCGCCCCTGGTCGCACCGATCGCCACTATCTCTTGGTCTCTCGCGTAGCCGTCGTCGGCTTCGGCCTCGCCTTGGCGGCACTCGCTTGGGGCTTCTCCTTCTTCGACAAGATCCTCTGGCTCGCCTTCAAGATCGCCGGGGTGACCTTCGGCTCCCTCCTCGGCGTCTTCCTCCTGGGGCTCCTCACCCGGCTGCGGGCGAATCACGCCAACGTGGTCGCCATGATCGTCATGGCCGTGGTCAATCTCGTGCTCCTCGTGCTCTCCGAGGCCGGCGTCATCGCCTTCGCCTGGTCGTGGCTGGTCATCCTGGGCACGCTGGGCACCATGGTGCTAGCGCCGCTGCTCTCCCCGGTGCTGGATCGCGGCCGTCATCTCCGACCCGAGGCGAATCCCGCGCGGTAAGATCTGGGCGTGGACGCCGAGGCTCAGCCGGACGACGCTCGCATCCGCCTCCGCGCCGGTCTCGCGTCCCTGATCGTGGCTGGCTTGCTCCTGGCCGCCAAGTACCAGGCCTATCGAATGACCGGCTCGGCGGCCGTGCTCTCCGACGCGCTGGAGTCCATCGTGAACGTGGTCGCGGCTGTCTTCGCCCTGGGCGGGCTCGTCTTCGCGGGCCGTCCCGCCGACCGCAATCATCCGTACGGGCACGGCAAGATCGAGTTCTTCTCCGCGGCCTTCGAGGGCGGGTTGATCGCCTTCGCCTCCGTCCTCGTCGTGTACGGCGCGCTGCGCAGCCTGATCCGGGGACCCGAGGTGCGTCAGATCGGGGTCGGGATCCTCATCGTGCTCGCCTCCGCTCTCGTCAACCTCGCCCTCGGCGTGTACCTGCTGCGCACCGGTCGGCGGCACCGCTCGCTCACCTTGGCCGCCGACGGCCAGCATGTGCTCGCGGATGTCTGGACGAGCGGCGGCATCGTGCTGGGCCTCGGCCTCGTCAACCTCACCGGGTGGGCCTGGCTCGATCCGGTGGTCGCTCTGCTCGTCGCCCTCTGGCTCATGTGGACGGGCTTCGGGCTCGTGCGTCACGCGGCGGGCGGGTTGCTCGACGAGGAGGACCCTGCGCTCCTCCGTCGCGTGCTCGCCGCGCTCCAACGCTACCTCGGCAACGGCATCATCCGCGTGCATCATCTGCGGGCTATCCGATCGGGACGCTTCCAGCACGTGGAAGCGCACCTGGTGGTGCCGGAGTTCTGGAGCGTGGAGCGCGCCCACGATCTCTCCGAGGAGGTGGCGGCGCGCGTCATGCGGGACATGGGGGCGGAGGGCGAGATGGTGTTCCACACCGATCCGTGCCATCGCCTCTACTGCGCCGTGTGCGATCTCAGAGACTGCCCGGTTCGCCGTGAGCCGTATCGCGAGACGACCGTGATGACGCTCGAGGAGGCGGTGCGGCCGGACCTGCCGCGAGTGGCCCCCGGAGCGTAGCCAAACTTTACGATTTCGAAGCGCTCGTGGTCGTACGGTCGCGCAACACCCGATGTTTCCAGCATTCGCTTCGACGGTACGGAAGATGCTTTGTATACGAGGTGAAGGAGCAAGTGTCGGGCGGGTTGTCGAAAGCACACGGCACGGACCTCGGAGGGAGGAAGACATGAAGCGGACGCAGGAAGGAGTGACGACGGGTCGCAGCAAGATCGACGAGCTCGACATCCATTTGCTGACCAACCTCGAAGAGCGACAGGATCGGCTCTACGCGATCCTGAGCAAGACCACGCGCTACCGGAACATCCTCGGTGGCGAGGTGAAGAAGCTTCGGGCAGGCAGTGCGCCGGAGATGATCCGGCCCCTGGTCGCCCAGTGGGATCACTTGCGCCGGGAGATCAAGCGCCTGGCCCAGGAGCTGTAAACCGCTCAATCCGTTTCCTCTCCTGAGCGCTCCCGCGGGGTTGCCGGGGGCGCTCGGGAGCGGGTAGTCTCGTCGGCGTGGAGTTGGTGCTCGGGATCTCCGCCGGCCTTGCCCTCAGCACCGCGGCGGGCCTGCGCGTGTTCGTTCCCCTCCTGATCACCTCCGCTGCCGCTCGACTCGGTTTCCTCACCCTCACCCCCGGGATGAGCTGGCTCGGCTCCGACGCCGCCCTGGTCGCCTTGGCCACGGCGGCCGCGGTGGAAATCGCCGCCTACTACGTGCCCTGGCTCGACCACCTCGTGGACATGGTGGCGGGTCCGGCGGCGGTCACCGCGGGCATCATCGAGATGGCGGCGGTAACGCCGGAGCTTCCGCCGCTCGTGCGCTGGACGATCGCCGTCCTGGCTGGCGGCGGCGTCGCCGGGCTCGCGCAGCTCGGTACGACACTTCTCCGCCTCAAGTCCTCCGCACTGACCGCAGGGCTCGGCAATCCCGTGGTGGCCACCACCGAGCTGATCGGCGCCGTCGTCCTGGCCGTCCTCGCATTCCTTGCGCCCATCCTCGGCGCCGTGGTGGTGGTCGCGCTCCTCGTCTGGATCACGCGGCGGGCCCTGCGCCGCCGAGCGCGCCCTCGCCCAGATCTCGCGCGCCGCTAAGGGTGTTCACGAGTGCGACAGGTGGGATCGGGGCGGGTGGCGGCGGGGGCGGGGGAGCGCTCCGGCGGAGTGGGACCCCCGAAGCCTGTGCGCCGCCCGGAGGGCGGCGATTCAGGCGAGCGGGTGACGCAGCTGGAGCGCTCCCCCGCCCCCGACGACGGGCCCCGACCCGCCTCGCGCTCCAGGTTCGCGTGACCAAGTCGCGCTAGCGCGCGATCTCGAGGGTGACCTCGCCGAGGCCCTCGACGGCGAAGCGCACGCGATCGCCAGGGGAGGGGAACTTCGTGGTGATGCTGCTGCCCGTCATCACGATCATGTCGCGGCCCAGCATGCGCCCCTGGCTGTTCAGGAGATTTGCCAGCCACGCCACCGCTTCGAAGGGATGATCGAGGGCATCGCCCGCCTTGCCCTGACCTGCGGGAGCGTCGTTGATCCAGCAACGGGTGACTGCCGTCTCGAGGTCGACGTTCTGCCACGACGTCACGGGAGCACCGAGGACCACGCCGCCGTTCCATGTGTTCTGGGCGACCAGAGTGAAGGCATCGAGGTTCTTGTAGTCGGCGTCGCCGTCCTCGACGAGCTCGAAGGCAGGCACGCACGACGCTACCTTTCCGGCCACCGACGCCCGCGTCCACGGCCCGTCCGACGCGGGCAGGTCCGCGCCGAGCCGCACCGCCACCTCGAACTCCACGCCGAGGTGGTGGTACGCGGCGAGATCGACGCGCGCGCCCGTGGCGAGGACCACGCTGGAGAAGATGGCACCCGCCACGGGCCGGTCCACTCCCGTCATCTGCTGCATTGCCTTCGAGGTGACGGCGATCTTCCAGCCGACGATCTGGCCGCGGCCTGACTCCGTCATGAGCCGGTGGAGCGCGTTCTGGACGCGATAGGCGTCATCCAGCGGTGCGCTGCGGACGGAGGCATCCAGCGGATGGTAGCGGATGCGCGTGCGGAGCATGTCGAGGCAGACGCGCGCCGCGGCGTCGATTGCTTGAGGCGTGAGCATGGTGTCCCTCTCAGGCGTTGGGGGTGAGCAGACGCGCGAGGGCCGCCTCGAGCTGGCAGCGCCGCCAGCCATAGGCCGTGATGCCCGATACGCCGGGAGCGAGATACTCGGCGTCCCACGGATCGCGCATGAGGACGACTCCAAGCGCAGGGGCGGTCTGCTGGAGGGCGTCGAGGAGCGCGCGGTTGGAGCGATAGAGATGCGCGTCGTAGAGGAACAGAATCGTCGCGTCGGCACGGCGGGCGGCCTCCGCCGCGCGCACGATCTCGGCTTCGGTGGGCTCGATGCCCACGATCTCCACCGATGGCTCGATACCGTGGGGCGCGTGCAGCTGCATGACGAAGCGCGCCTCGTCTTGAACCATGTCCTCGATGGTGATGCGATCGGCCAGCGAGGAGAAGCGGGGGAAGACCGCGACCACCGAGCCGTTGAGGGCACGACGGAACTCCGCGGAGAGGGGGGACACGCAGGTGACGGCGCGCGCGGCCAGCGCCTTCGCCAGCGGCTCGCCGTCGCGCTCCGCCCCCGCCGCACCGCCGTCGAATCGCCCGGCGCGCTTGCCGTGGAGCTTCTCGAGCCGCGCCGCGCTCGCCTCGAGCTCGCCCCGCGGCAAGGCGCCCGTGCGATAGGCTTCGAGCAGGGCGGCGTGCGCCTCGCGCTGGCGGGCTGCCGTGTGGCAGATGATCAGGAGATCGTGTCCGGCGCCGGCGGCGCGCACCGTCGCCTCGCCGACCGGGCAGAGCTCGCCGATGGCGCCCATCTCGAGATCGTCCGAGACGATCACCCCGCGGAAGCCGAGCTCGCGCCGGAGATAGTCCGTGACGATGGAGCGCGAGAAGGTCGCGGGCATGCGCGGAGCGCCATCGAGGCGAGGGTAGAGCGGGTGCGACGTCATGATGCAGTCCACCCCTGCTTCGATGGCAGCCACGAAGGGCGGCAGGTGACCTGCGCGCATCTCCGCCCAGTCGGAGTCGATGACGGGCAAGCCCAGGTGGGCGTCCACGGGAGCGTGGCCCTTGCCGGGAAAGTGCTTGGCACAGGCGGAGATGCCGGCCGCCTGCAGACCGCGGATACGCGCGACCCCGTAGCGCGCCACGAAGGCGGGGTCCTTACCGTAGGACCGGATCCCGATGTTCGGACTGTAGCGGTCGGTGAGCACGTCGAGCACGGGCGAGAAGTTGACGTCCACGCCCAGGCGACGGAGCTCACGCCCTTCGAAGAGTCCCTGGCGATGGACGAACGTCACGTCGCCGGCAGCGCCCGCGGCCAGGTTGTCGGGGAAGATGGTGACGGCGCGGCCCAGCATGATGATGCGGCCGCCCTCGTGATCGGTGGCCACGAGGAGGCGGCGACCCATCGCCTCCTGCAGCCCGGTGAGGAGACGGGCAAGGCGCTCCGGTGTCTCGAAGTTGCGCCGGTACAGCATGATGCCCGCCGCCTGCGTCTCGCGGTAGAGCCGGATGTCATCGTCCGTCAGATCGGGCCCCGGCAGACCGAACATGAGACAGCTTCCCACCAGCGCTTCGAGGCTCATGGTGGTCTCCGGGCGCTCATCGGTACAGGAGATAGGGCCGGCGCGCCCGAGCGAATCGGGCGAGGTCGGCGCGCCACCACGCGGCGAGGCGCCGGTGCGGAGCGCCACGCTCTACGGCCCGCCGCATGGATGGCCCGCCGCCCAGGAGATCGATGGGAAGCTTCTTCCACTCGAATTCGTAGGGCGGCCTGCGCCACTTGAACTGCCGCGGCGCCTGCCGGCGCGCCTCCGCGAGCAGGGCGAGGTACGTCGCCACCGGCTTGAAGCGCGCCGCATCGCTCACGTGCACCTGCACGCCGCCGCAGCGCCGCCCCTTCCACTTGTGGAAGGCCGGCTCGAAGCCGATGGCGCGGAAGCGCACGCCGGGCAGTCCCCGCCGCTCCAGCGCTCGGGCAAGGCGCGGGCCGTCGAGATATGGCGCACCGACCCACTCGAAGGGGCGCGTGGTGCCGCGGCCCTCCGAGAGATTGGTTCCCTCGATCAGGCAACCGCCCGGATACACGCGCGCGGTGTCCACCGTAGGCATGTTGGGTGAGGGCGCGACGAAGGGAAGTCCCGTGGCGTCCCACAGCATGGCACGGCGCCAGCCTAGCATCGGCACCACCGTGAGGTCGCAGCCGAGGCCGTGCGTGTCGTTGAGATAGCCGGCCAGCTCGGCGATGGTCATGCCGTGTCGCGTGGGCAGCGGGTAGAGACCGACGAACGAGGCGTAGCGAGGGTCCGCCACATTGCCTTCGAGCTCGACGCCGCCCAGCGGGTTCGGCCGGTCCAGGACAACTACGGGTAGCCCGACGCGAACGGCCGCGCGCATGGCCAGCGTCATCGTCCACACGAACGTGTAGTAGCGCGAGCCCACGTCCTGGAGATCCACCACGAGCGTGTCGAGGCCGTCGAGGGCGCGTGGTGCGGGCTCGAGGCGTTTGCCATAGAGGCTCAGCACGGGCAATCCCGTCAGCCCGTCGCGCTCGGCGGCGATGCTGGCGTGATCCTGCGCCGCGCCGGTGAGCCCGTGCTCGGGCGCAAAGAGGCGCCGGAGCTTCACCCCGCGCATCGACTGGAGGACCCGGGCGGCGTGGTCGAGGCGGTGCGTCACCGAGGCCTGGTGGCAGAGGAGCCCTACGGAACGGCCACGGAGGAGCGTGGGGAGGCGTGAGACCAGCACGTCGAGTCCGGGCAGGACCGCGGCCATGGATCCTTATAGTAGGGTAGGCTCTCACGTGATGGCGAGGATTCGCTTCGACCGCCTGCCCACCGAGCGCCAGAATCCGCAGAGCCGCTCCCTCGATCGCCTCGCTCCCACCGCCATCGCTCGGCTCATGAACCGCGCCGACGGGGACGCGTTGCGGGCGGTGGGGCGGGCAGCCCCGACCATCGGACGGGTGGTGACGGCCCTCGTCGAGCGACTCGAGCGCGGCGGCCGGCTGATCTTCGTGGGCGCGGGCACCAGCGGCCGCCTTGGCGTCATCGAGGCCGCAGAGTGCCCACCCACCTTCAATACCTCGCCGCGGCAGGTGCAGGCGGTGATGGCGGGTGGACGGCGAGCGGTGTTTCGCTCCGTGGAAGGCTCGGAGGACGACGAGCGGGCGGGCGCTGCCGCCACCCGTCGACGTGTCCGCCGCGGCGACGTGGTGGTGGGCATCGCGGCAAGCGGCGTCACGCGGTTCGTGCGGGCGGCTCTCGCTGAGGCGCGTCGGCGCGGGGCACTCTCCGTGCTCGTCACGTGCAATCCGGGCGTGCCGCGCGGAGCCGCGGCCATGGTGATCGCCCTCCGCGTGGGGCCGGAGGTGCTCGCGGGCTCCACGCGGCTCAAGGCGGGCACGGCGACCAAGCTCGCCCTCAACACGCTCACCACCGCGGCCTTCACGCGGCTCGGCAAGGTGCACGGCAACCGGATGGTGGATCTCCAGCCCAAGTCGGCCAAGCTGCGGGCGCGGGCCGAGCGGTTGGTAGCCGAACTCGGGCGGGTCGGCGCCCCTCGTGCGCGGCGGCTGCTCCGCGAGGCTCGCGGGAGCGCCAAGGTCGCCATCGTGATGGCCCGGCGTGGCGAATCGGCCCAGCTTGCACGCCGGCGTCTGGCTTCAGCGCGCGGCTTCCTCGGACGCGCGCTCGAATCGCGCTGATTGGGCAGGACGGGTCTCGCTCATACACGGGAGGAGCTGGGGGGTGCGCTCCCTCCCCGGACCACGCACCGACGCGTTCGGCTTGGGCTCTCTTGAGAGCCACGAGAGATTGCG
>Ga0209465_10000911_pt1 | contig 13426 bp, 12 predicted proteins | sample PanSoiPlot1MoBio_FD_188321 | JGI IMG/M metagenome (GOLD analysis project Ga0209465, IMG submission 188321) | Tropical forest soil microbial communities from Panama analyzed to predict greenhouse gas emissions - Panama Soil Plot 1 MoBio (SPAdes)... | ecosystem: Environmental > Terrestrial > Soil...
CCCGCTTCCAGTCCATCACCGCGAAGTCGTACGTCAGCGCGGAGCGAAACTTCTCGATCTCGTCGGGTCCCAGCGCCTGCCCGGCGCGCGCCTTGGCGAAGACCGCCTCCGCCTCGCGTTCCGTGTAGGGCGCGGCGTAGATCCGTTCCAGCCCGTGATCGGAGGCGCGGCAGCCGGCCGCGTGAAATGCATCGTGCCGTTTCTGCAGCGCCTCGCGCAGGCCGGCCAGCTTGTCGATCGTCATATTGGCCGCCGCGCCCAGCCTGTCGACCCACGCGTTCCAGAACGGGAGATCGTGCACGGCCAGCGTCTTGTCGGGCCGCCACGTCGGGTACAGCCGGGTGCGCGCCGCCGCGTTCTTCGCGTGCCGCCGGTGCGGTTCGAGATCGTCCGCCGGGTCATCGGTGCTGCAGACGACCTTCACGTCGTACTGGGCCAGCAGCCCCTGCGCCGTGAAGCCGGGCTCCGCCAGCTTGCGGTTGCAGTGGTCGTAGATCTCCTTCGCGGTGTCGGGCCCCAGGCGCTTGCCGGAGACGCCGAACGGGAACTTCAACTCCAGGTGCGTCCAGTGGTAAAGCGGGTTGCGCAGCGTCTGCGGCACCGTCGCCGCCCACGCCGCGAACTTGTCCCAGTCCGACGCGTCGCCGGTGATGTTTCGCTCGGGAACGCCGGACGTCCGCATCGCCCGCCACTTGTAGTGGTCGCCCTCCAGCCAGATCTCTGTGATCGATCGCCACCGGTGATCGTCGGCGATCTGATGGGGCGACAGGTGGCAGTGATAGTCGATGATCGGCTGCCGCCGCGCGAACCGTTCGTACAGATCGATCGCGGTCTTGCTGTCGAGCAGGAAGTCGTCGTCGAGGAAGCGCTTCATTGTCGTCGTCGTCAAAAGGCGAAGCCGACGCCGCCGTTGATGTCCAGGTTCAACGTGAACTTGGGCGCGGCCACCTCGGCGTTGCTCGACAAGACTAGCGCGACCGACGGCGTCAGCTTGTAGAAAACACCCCCGCCGATCTCGGCCAGAAACGGCCCGGCCACGACGGAATCGACGCATTTCTGGTTGCCGCCCGAGCCGCAGTCGGTCAGGTTGCCGAACGTCACGACGTGGCGGATCTGCCCGCCGCCGAGGCCGCCGGACACGAACGGACGCCAGTTGCCGCTTGCCGTGGCGAACCAGCTCGCCTTCGCGAACACCGCCAGCGCCGCCGGAACCGGCTCGTAGCTCTTGCCCATCTTCATCAGTTCGGTCGGGCCCGTCACCAGCTGGAAGCGGCCCTGCAGCGACAGCATCAGGTTCGACGACGTCCAGTAGCCGACCTCGGGCGCCACGTGCCCGAGCAGCGCGCCCGACGCCGTCCCCGACACCGGCACGTCCGCGTTCACCTCACCCTTGCCCGAGGTGTAACCGACGCCGCTGCCGACCAGCAGGCTGGCGAAGATCTTGCCCGTCCAGTCGTCTTCATCTTCCTCGTCGTGCTTGCGGACCTCGGCCTTGCGCTCGACGGTCGCCTCGGCGTGCCCCGTCGACGGCTTCGCCGTCGCGGCGAACGAGATCACCAGCGGTCGCGTCTCCGTGCCGCGCGACGCGACCGGGCTGTTGTTCTCGTCCTGCGCCTCCATGTAATAGGCGACGGACGAGCCGTTCGTCGCGGACGCGGGGATCTCGGCGCGGTAGGCGCCGTCGCCCACCGGCTCCATCTCGCGGCCGAGGAACTCGCCCGTCCCCTGCTCGCGATAGGCGAGGACCAGCCGGTGAAACTTCAGGCTCTCCTCGACGGTGACCGTCACGACGATGCTGGAACCCTGCTTGACCTCGCTGACCGTGTGATAGCTGAAACCCGACGACGGCGGCGCGGCCGTCCGCGTCGTCGCGTCGCTGGCGGGCGGCGGCGGCGCGGGCGTCGCGCGCGCGCCCTCCTCGTCGCCGCCCGCGGCCAGCGCGCTGCCGCCGGCCTTCGCCTCCCCGAACGCCTCCTCGAGATCGGGCGTCGACAGCGACTTCGTGATCGTGATGTTGGGATCGATCGCGAGCGCCATCGCGAATTGCTTCTTCCCCAGCTCCGGGTTCTTGAAACCCTCGATGATGACGACGCCCATGTGGATGTGCGTTCGCGCCGCCACCGGGTGCTGCTCGAGGCCCGCGGTCTTGCACATGTCGAGCGCGCGCTTCAGAAGCTCGCGCGCCTTCTCGAACTCGCGCTTGTCGACGGCGGCCAGCGCCTCGCGGTTCAGCTGCGTGATCTTGTCGGTGGCGTCGGCGGGCTGAGCGAAGGCGACCGGATGCCGCACGGACAACGCCAGACCGACCACCATCAATATCCGGACAATCCTTCGGGAAAACATCGCTTTGGTGAGTGTCAGCGCGCCTTGCCGGCGGCTCAAAATGTCCCTTCCGCCCCCGCCAGCCCCGCCACGAAACCGACGCCCCAGCGGGTGATGACGCCGCCGCCCATGCCGATCTCCAGCGTGGGCGGCCGCAGCGCGGTGCTGCCCGCGAGGACGTCCAGACGCACCGACCAACTCGGGCTGAGGCGGACGCGGCCGGCGGCACGCCCGTACAGCGCGAGCCCGACGGTGTGACCGCTGCGACTGTTCGTATCGGTGTTCGTCCCCGACGCCCAGACCACCGCCGCCAGCGCGCCCGCGCCCGCGTCGAATCCGAGACGCCCGGTCGTGCGCGGCGCGAACAGCAGGCCGCCGCCGCCGAGCCAGACCGACGCGTCGAGCTGCCCGCCCGGCGCGTCCAGATGCTGCGTCGTCAGCGGCAGCAGGCCGCGCAGCTCGAGCCCGGCGGGGCCGGCGATCCGGACGCGCAAGCTCGCGCTGGCGGTCGCGTACGGAGGCAACCGCCCCGTGCTTCCGATGACGCCCGCCGAAAGGCCCAGTCCCATTCGCTTCTCAAGCTCCGGCGGCCGCGGCGCGATCGGCGGCGGCGGCACGACGGGCGGCGTCTCCGGCCCGGATCGACTGGTCAACCCGAGGCTGACCCGCAGGAACTCGACGGTGCGCAGCGACAGCACCGACTCCATGGACGGGCTGATCTCGATCTCCAGCTCCTGGCGCATCGCCACCCGATCCGAGCCCTCCTCCGCCACCCAGAACTCCGTCCGCCGCCCGTCCGCGACGACGACGCCGCGCGCGCCGCCCGCGATCGCCTGGCGAACCAGCTCCTCGATCGGGACGTTCGGATCGATCAGCGCGCGCGAGACGTTGAGGCCGAGGGCCTCGAGCTCGGCGGCCAGGCGCCCGGCCAGCGGGTCGTCGGTCGTCAGCGACAGCAGCACCACGCGCGGGTGCGTCGGCTTCGCGACCGCGCGAGCGACGGGCGGCTCGGACAGCTCGTCCTCGGCGTGCGCGAACGTCGCCCACGTCAGGACGGCGGCGGCCAGAATCAGCGCCGCGACAGGGCAGATCAGTGACTGACGATCTTGCTCGCCTGGGCGGCGTACGGACCGTGGGGGAAGAGGTCGAGGTAGCGGGTGGCGGCGTCGCGTGCGCCCGCATTGTCGCCTGCTTTCAACCGCGACTCCAGAAGAAGACCGGCCGCTTCCTGCGAAAGCGCGCCCTCCGGGAAACGCTGCCCGTAGCTGTCGAAGTAGCGGGCCGCGGCGGCGTAATCCTTCTGTTGATCGAAGGCGAGCTTGCCCAAGCCGTACAGCGCGCGATCCGCCTGCGGGAACCGCCGCCGTGCCGCCTTGTACGCCTGCTCGGAGAGGTCGGGCCGTCCGCCGACACGGGCGACGTCGCCCAGCTTGACGAGGTCGCCGGCGCGGAGCTGCTCGCAGCTCGCCTGCCAGTCAGCCTCGCGCAGCGCCGCCTGCAGAGCTTCCTTCATCTGGCCACGCGCCTCGAGACCGCGCCACTCGGCGTCGACCAGCGCGAGCTTCGTCGACGCCGGAGCCACGTGACGGGCGCGCGATGCGCGTCGATCGTCGCGCGCCGGAGCGGGGGGCGCCTTTTCATCGGACGGCGCCGCCACCTCGGGCGCGGGGACCTCTTCGGCCACCGGCGGCGCCACGGCTTCGGCCGGCACCTTCGCCGCCGTCGTCGTCGTCGCACTGGCATCCTCGACCACCACCTCGGGCGCCTCTCCGGTCGTCTCGGTGGTGACGTCGCTCGCGCGCAGCCGCTGACCGCCGACGACGCGCGCCGGCGCCTTCATCCCCGGGCCGGTCACCTCGACCGAGCCCTCGCGCATCGTCACCGTCAGGGTGTCGGTCCTGCGATCCCAGCCGGCCGAGAACTTCGTGCCGGTGACGCGAATCGTGTAACGACCCGCGCGGACCGACCAGTGCGTCTTGGCGCGATGGACGACCGAGACGTCGACCGTGCCGCCCTCGAGCGCGACGGTCGCGCCGTGCGCGTCCAGCGCGTCGACGTGCGCCTGCGCGTGCGGCGGCAGCGTCACCTGCGAACCGTCCGAGAATCGCAACGCCAGCGAACCCGCATCGGAGGCGATCAGTTGTTCGCCGACCGCGCCGCTGCGGCCCGCGCCGGCCCCGTCGACCGCATACGAGATCGGCATCGGCCGCAACACGAAGATCGCGACCCCGGCCGCGCAGGCCGCGGCGCTGAGCAGCGACAGCCGCCAGGTTCCGTGCGCGCGCTGCGACTGGCGGCTCTGCTCATCCAGATTCGCGAGCCGCGCCTGGATCTCGGGCAGCAGCTGCCGCCGGCGCGCATCGCCCTGGACGGCGCGCGCCACGTCGCGCATCAGCGATTCCAGATTGTTGTCGCTCATGACTGCCCGGCCTTCTCGTCTTCTGCGGCCGCGCCCAGCTCGCTCCACCGCCCGCCGTGCGCAATCCGCTCGCGCAGCGCCGGATGACCCTTTGCAGCCTCCACGAACTTCTTCTCGGCCCGCGCCAGCCGGCGCTTGACCGTCGCGAGCGACACGCGGCACGCGGCCGCGACCTCGGTCAGCTGCATCTCCGAGATGAATCGCAACGAGAACGCCATGCGTTCGTCGTCGGGCAGCATGTCGAGCACCCGGTAAGTCGCCCGCACCGCCTCGTGCGTTTCGCCCTGAGGCCCGGACACGGGCACCTCCGGAACGTCCTCGGGCGCGAGAAACCGGATCCAGCGCCAGCGGCGGCGCCGCCGGATGCGGCCGCGCGCCGTGAACACGGCCAGCGTCGCGATCCAGCTGCGCAGGGCGGACGCGTCCTTCAGGCTGCGGATCCCCTCGAACACGCCGACGAACACATCCTGGATCACGTCCGAAATTTCGGAATCGATGCCCAGCGCGCCTGCCACCAGCCGTTCGACCAGCGGCTCGTAGCGCTGGACCAGCACGGTGCGCGCCGCGCGCTCGCCGCGGTGCAGGGCGGCGACCAGCTCGGCATCGTCGTTGTAGGCGGTCGCCCCACCATTGAGGACATGCGCGCCGGGGCGCATCTCACGCGGGAGGGCCATCGCAATCGCCATATTACACCGCACGATTTGTCGCCGCTGGGCCCAAAAGCGGCTCATGCGGAGGGGTGGTTTCTGACGAATCTCCGACGGTGAATATCGGGGGATGAAGGTAGGACACCGCATCAGGGGCCGATTTCATCGGCCTTTGGGGAGACAGATGGACCACCCGCGCGCTAGTCTCGCGAAAATGAGCTTTCTTAGAATGACCGTCCTCCTAGGGGCGGTTGGTCTGACCGCCGTCGCCTGTTCGGGTTCGGGAGGCACGGGTACGCCGGGCACGGGCGGCAGCGCCACCGGCAGCGCCGGCGCGAACGGCGGCGGCTCACCGGGGACCGGCGGCGGCGCCGCGGGCACGACCGGCGCCGCCGGGACGACGGGCGCGGCCGGCACGACGTCGACCGCAGGAACGACCGGCACGGCCGGCAGCAGCGCGGGCGCGGGCGGAAGCGCCGGCGCGGGCGGAAGCGGCGCAGGATCGACCGGAACGGGCGGCACCACCGGGACGGGCGGCGCGGGCGGCGACCCGTGCGCGACCGCGCTGTTCTGTGACGACTTCGAAAAATACACCGCCGGCCAGCCGCCGGGCTCGCCCTGGTCGCGCCAGACCAGCACGGGCTCCAATGCATTCATCGACACGGCGCAATTTCATTCTGGCGTGCAGTCGGTGAAGTTCGTCGCCACGCCCGTCAGCGGCAGCAACAGCATGACCGCCTACCTCCGGCTGATGTCGAGCAGCGTGTTTCCGGTGACGCCCAACATGTTCTACGGCCGGATGATGTTCTTTCTGCAAGCGGCGCCGACCGGCGACGTGCACTGGACGTTCCTGGAAGGCTACGGCCAGGTGCCAGGCCAGACGTACCACGCGCTCTACCGCTTCGGCGGACAGCACCCGATCATGAACGGGACGACTTTCGTCGGCAGCCAGCTGATGGCCAACTACGAGACGCCCGATTCGTACTCGGGCACGGGCCCGAGCACCGACTGCTACAAGCACGCCAACATGATCGTCGTCCCCGAGGGCAAGTGGTCGTGCGCCGAATGGCAGTTCGACGGCACCAGCAATACGATGCGGCTCTGGATCGACGGCGTCGCCGACCTGACCGTCATGAATACGGGCGCCGGCTGCGTGAACCAGCCGGCCAGCTACGTCTGGACGGCGCCGACGTTCAGCCGGATGGACATCGGCTGGGAGTCGTACCAGGCGGACACCGCGCGCACGATCTGGATCGACGACGTCGTGCTGTCGAAGACGAAGATCGGCTGCCCGCCCTAGCGCCGTCGCCGTAAAAGGTCAGACCGGGCCCGATTCCATTTTGGGCGCGGACGTGCGACACGAAGCTGGTTCGTGAAGCCGCCCCCGCAACGATACGAAGCGACCGACGCGACGGAAAAACCGCAAGCGCCGACGGCGGAACGCTACCGGCCGGAGCGCGAGCGCGCCGGCACGGCCCTCTGCCTGTCGGGCGGCGGCTTTCGCGCGACGCTGTTCCACTTGGGGGCGCTGCGCCGGCTGAATGAGACGGGCGTGCTCGCGAAGCTCGACACGATCACGTCCGTGTCGGGCGGCAGCATCATGGCGGCGGCGCTGGCGACGCGCGCGCCCTGGTCGGCGTCGCCGGTGGCGCCGATCCCGGTCGACGTCTGGGAACGCGAGGTCGCCGCGCCCGTCCGGCGCTTCGCCAGCCGGAACCTGCGGACGCGCGCGATGCTGCACCGGCTGCTCCAGCCGTGGAACACCAGCGGCGGCGTGCGCGGCCTGATGGCCGGCTACGCGGCGCGCCTGACGCCCGCCAGGCTGGCCGCCCTGCCCGAGCGCCCGCGCTTCGTCTTCTGCGCGACCGATCTCTGCTACGGCGTCAATTTCGTCTTCGAGCGCGGGCGCGTCGGTGACTATCGGCTCGGCTACCTTTCGCCGCCGCCCGCCGACTGGAGCGTGGCGCGCGCGGTCGCCGCCTCGTCGTGCTTCCCGCCGGTCTTCAACCCGCTGCCGGTCGACGTCCCGGTCGCCGACTTCAAACGGGGCCGCGAGCGGCTCGACGGCGCGGACGTCCGACTCTCCGACGGGGGCCTCTACGACAACCTCGGCCTGGAGCCGGTCTGGAAGGATCACCGCACCGTGCTGGTCTCGGACGGCGGCGCGGTCTTCGCCAGCGCGTCCGACAGCGGCCTGCTCGCGCGCATCGGCCGTTACGTCGACGTCGTCGACTCGCAGGCGCTGGCGCTCCGCAAGCGGTGGCTCATCTCCAATTTTCTCGACGGCTCGATGTCGGGCGCGTACTGGGGCATCGGCAGCGCCGTCGGCAACTACGCCGCTGCCGGCGCCGGTTATTCGAAGACGCTGGCCGGCGACGTGATCGCCGCCGTGCGCACCGATCTCGACGCCTTCTCGGCCGCCGAGATGGCGGTGCTGGAGAACCACGGCTACACCCTGGCCGCCGCGGCGGTCGCGACGCACCTCGCCGACCTCGCCGCTCCTGGGGCGCCCGCCGCGACCCCGCCCCACCCCGAGTGGCTGGACGAGGAGCGGGTCCGCGCCGCCCTGGCCAACAGCTGGAAGCGCAAGGTTCTCGGGCGCTGGTAGCCGGCCCAACGTTCCGGCATCATCGGGAACCCGCGACCGGATCGGTTGTCCCCGTGATCGCAATGCGGTTGTGCGCGGCGCTCGCGCTCGTGCTCGTCGCCCTGGTGGTGGCGACCGTCAAGACCACCCAGCGACATCCGCAGCGTTCGGCGATCTCGATCGAGCGTGAGCCTGACGAGACTGCGAAGACGGTGTCGAGCCCACCGCCGACGCGAGCGGCGCCGGCGGCACCGGCCGAATCAGCGGGCGGAATCGCGCATCTGCGGGGGCGCCTGTTGTTGCCGCCCGGCGCCGAGCGCTCGGAAGAGCTGGTCGTCGTCGCCGAGGGCACCGCGCGCGAGTTTCGCGCCGAGATCCATGACGACGACGAGGACGACGACAACGCCGGCTACGAGATCCACCTGCCCGCCGGGCGCTACACGTTGGTGGCGTCGATGGGCGAGCTCGTCGGCGTGGTGCCCGACGTTCTCGCGCGCGCCGACGGCCCGCGCAACGTCGACATCCGTCTCGCCGTCGGCGCTGCGATCCGCGGCAAGGTGAAAGCGCCGTCTGACGGGGTCACCCGCGTGTGGGTCGCGGATGCGTTCGACAGTTGGGCCGGCGGGGACGTCGAGGATGGCCGCTTCTCGATCGTCGGGCTGATCCCGGGCCGCCGGTACGACATCACCTTCGACGGCTCGGCCGTGCGCAAGCTGACCATCCCGGGCGTGACGGCGCCCGCGAACGGACTGGACGTCGAGCTCGCGCCCGCCGCCAAGGTTCGCGGCGCGATCGGATTTGCGCGCGGCGGGCGCTGCCCTGTCACCAGCGCGTGGTTGCGGCTCCCCGGCGAGACGGACGGCGACGACGACGACCCGTCCAAGAACGTCGGCGCGGACTGCAAGTTCGCGCTCGACGTGCCCGATGACGCCATATCGGTGACGGTCGTGGCGACCGGAAAGGGGTGGTACCTGGAACAGGCAGTTGCCATTCCGCCGACCAGCGATCCGGAGCCGATCTGCCTGAACCCGCCATGCCGGAGCGACCCATTCGACGGGCTCGCGAACCTGCAGATCACCTTGGACGGCGGCCCCGGAGAACCCTCGGGCTTCGTGACCGTCAGCGAGGTCGGCGCGACCCCGTCGGGCGACATCTACCGAGACCACAAATCGGACGGAGAGCCCGTCGTCATCAATGGCCTCCCTCCGGGAACGACGTACACGATCAAGGCGGTCGGAAACAAATGGAGCAGCGACGAAATCCAGGTGACCGTCGCTGCCGGCGACAACCACGTCCGTCTGCCATGCCACCGGGTGCGGCAGATCGACGGTGTCGTCCGGAACCTCGGCGAGCCGCCCGAAGTGCTCGCCGTCCGGTGCGCGGGGAGCGACGCGAAGGTGGTCGACAAGCATTTCTTCCGCATCAGCTGCAACGCGAACGCAGACAACCTCGAGTACCAGGTCGGCGGGGGTGGAACCTGGCGGAGCGTTCCGATCGCGACTGCGGCCGATCCGGCGCTCGTCGACATCGAGCTTTGAGCCGACGCTACCGGGCCGCCGGGCGGGCGCGCCGTTCGAGCCGGCGGTTCTCGCGTTCCAGCGCCTGGATGCGTTTCTCTTGCCCGGCGACCACCCGTTCGAGCGCCTGGATCGCCGCCAGCGCGACGCCGTGCGCGTCGACGGAGTTGTAGGTGCGATCGTCGTTGCCGAGGCCGAAGCTGGCATGGAAGTCCTGCGCCATCGGTCCGAGGTGGTGGACGCTGGACGGCTCTTCCAGGTAGGTCCAGGTCGAGATCGGCAGGTGGGCGACCTTGTCGAGGATCGCCTGCGTGTCGGCCGGCGCGATGTTCTTCTTCTGATTGCGATCGCTCTTGCAGAGCGGCGCGCAGCCCTGCGGGCAGGTCGGCTGATCGTTCGTCGGCGTGTAGCAGGTGGGCTCGCCGCCGAGCGGTCCCTCGGGATCGCAGCAGAGCTGGCCCTGCGCGCAGCAGGTGGTGCCACAGCAGAGCGTGGCCGGCGCGCAGACCCCCGCCCCCGGATTGGGGTTGCACGGCGGCTGTCCGCACATCCCGCCACCACAGAACGGTGCCGTGGCCGGGCAGACGTTGCCGCACTTGCCGCAGTTGAACGGATCGTTCTGCAGGTTGACGCAGGTGTTGGCGCCGCAGCAGGTGCGCCCGGTCGTGCACAGCACGGTGCAGATCCCGCCGCCTCCCGCACCCCCGCTGCCGCCCGTGCCCGCGCTGCCCGCCGCTCCACCGCTGCCACCGCGACCGGCCGCCCCGCTGCCGCCGGCGCCGACCGCTCCGCCGCTGCCGCCGCGCCCTGCGCCGCCACTGCCGCCAGCGCCCGTCGTGCCGCCGTGCCCGGTAGCGCCGGCACCGCCGCCGCCCATCGCGCCCGCGACCCCGGTCGTGCCCGCGCCGCCGCCGCTACCACCCGCGCCCGTCGTGCCGGCGACTCCCGTCGTGCCCGCGCTCCCGGTGGTCCCGCCCCTGCCGCCGCCGGCGGCGGCGTCCATCCCCGAGCCCGCCGGCGAGACGCTGCCGCAACCGGCGAGCGCGCCCACGAGACAGGCGATGAAAACATCCGATCCGAATCGTCGTTGATGACCGATCGCGCGCATCGTTTTCCTCCGGGGCAACGGCAATCAGGCCGACCCGGCCCACAGCGATGCCGGTGAACCGCTTCAGGAGCACGGCATGCTCTATCCGTCCTCCAGCCCGCGGGCCCGGCGGCGGGGCACCCAGGTGAACCCCAGCTGACTGGCGACAAGATGCATGCTCAGCTCGAACGCCCGCCCGGCCTCCACCGTCGGGTCGTCCAGGGCGATGAGGATCACAAACCCGTCCAGCAGCGCCGATAGCATCACGGCGAAGTCGTCCGGGTCGACCGGGCCGAACTCGCCCGCCTCCTGCCCCTCCACCACCATCGAGGAGATCATCTGCCGCCAGCGCTCGTCGAACTTCCGCCGGAAGCCGGCCACCTCAGGATGCCGCCCAGCCCGCGCCCACAGGTCGAGCATCGGCAGCCAGGACTCGCTGGGCGTGACGTCCGCCTCAGGCAGGCAGATCATGGCGACCAGCTCCTCCAGCCGCCCGGCCGCGGTGCCGATCCCGGCCAGGCGCCTGGTCCCCGCCTCGTACCAAATGTCCTCCGAGTACCGCATTGCCTCGGTCAGGAGGTGGTCCTTGGTCTTGAAGTAGTAGATGACCAGGGCTGGGCTGGCACCGGCCCGCTCGGCCACATCCGTGATCCGCGCCTCCGGATAACCGCGCTCGTCAATAACCTCCAGCGCCGCCCGGAGCATCTGCTCCCGGCGCTGATCGGCCGTCCCCGAGCCGTCAGCCCGCTGCCTCATGGAAACATCCTCGCCGATGAGAACGCTCTGAGCACCCACTCTTCGGATCTGGCGGACACCCTTGCCGCAACGCTACCAGGTATCTAGACTGAACATTCAGTCAAATGGCGGAGCGGGCGCAACAGGCTGGCGTCGCCGTCAGCGCCCACGGGTGCAGGCTGTCAGCGGGCCGGGTTCCCTTCCGCCGCTGCCCTGATGACGGCATGAACCCTTGCCTCTGGGAAGAACACGGTGAGATTCCTCGCCGCGGCCAGCGCCCGGTCGCGGGCCTCGCCGCCGAGCTGGCGAGTTGCCCGCACGGCATACGTGGCCGCCCGGCGCCGGACCCCAGCGCGGTATTGCCCGATGTCCATGCTGATCGTCACGCCGTGAGCATCGGCCAGCTCCAGCGCCTCGGCTGTGATCTTTTTGCCCTTGGCCGAGTTGCACTCCTGGTGCAGGAGCTGGAGATTCCAGCGGCGATGCGGTCCGCCGTAAACCCGGGGGATGATGTGATCGATCGCGGTGCCGCGCGGAGAGTCAGGCAAGTCATCCCCGCACCACGGGCAGCGCCAGCGTTGCAGCTCCACCAGTTCGGTCATGAATGCCAGGCTGTGCGATGCCCACGGCACAACCTCGTCGTCATGCTGGCCATCACCAGCCCGGGCGCCAAACGGCCAGCGGCAGAACCTCTCCCCGGCAGGCACCGGCAACCCGCACACACCGCACCAGCCAGGCTCCGCAGACATGAGATCAAGCTAACCGGACGGTCGGACATCGCGGCAGTTGCCGGTGGGGAGCGAACAGGACCTCGCGGCGGGCGGCTCGCAGCGCGATCTGCTGCTGCCGATACCCTCGGTGCAGGCGGTCTAGCATCTATCGCCAATTCTGGATTGCCCGGCCGAGGCATCTGGTGCGTGCGGAACGCGCAAGTAGCCCACCGTTCGGGTGCGCTGGTGCTGGTCGCAGCGGCCCGGCGCGGCCCCTGCCATTCCCAGCCGATCTTCTGGCTGTTATGCGGCGGTGGCCGTGACGCTCACCTTTGTTCTGCGGCCGCCGCCGTGCCGGTTCACCCTGGCGTCGGTGAAGCCGTGCACCAGGCAGCGGTCTGCGAACGCGCTGGCCTGCTCGGGGGTCCAGCCGTGACTGGCCAGGCCGGTAGCGCCCGGCCGGGACAGCCGTTCGATGGCCACCAGGCGCCCGCCGGGCTTCAGGACCCGCCGGGCCTCGTGCAGGCCTGCGTCCAGGTCGGCCCAATGGTGCACCGAAGCGATGGACCAAGCGACCGATACCGACGAGTCGGGCAGCGGCAGGGCCTCCGCGCTGCCCTCGGCGTAGCGCACCGCGTGAGCAGAGCGCCGGGTCAGGAAGCGGGCGAGCCGCAGCATCACCGGCGCGGGATCGATCCCAACGACCGAAGCGCCGGCCCTGGCTGCACGCCGGGCGGCCGTACCTGGCCCGCATCCGATGTCGGCCACCGCGTCGCCCGCAGCGAGTTCGCTGAGGCGTCCGGCCAGGCGGGCGTTACCCGCTCCGCCCAGCACCATGCTGGCAGCGGCGAGGAATCCGGCCGGCCCGGCGAAGCCCGGGTAGTGGGCATGGTGATTGGGGACGGAGGGCTGCGTGGTCGTCATGCCCCGACCTTGACAGTTGAACCCGGCTTCAAGTCAAGTGGATCCGTGCCCGAACTGATGACGATCGGCGAGGTGGCCCGCCGGGCCCAGGTCGCCACCTCCACCATCCGCTACTACGAGCGACGCGGACTGCTGAGCGCCGATGCGCGCCAGTCGGGGCAGCGCCGGTACCGGACCGGAACGCTCCGCCGCCTCGTATTCATCGGCATGATGCAAGACATAGGCCTGACCCTCGATGAGGTCTCTGGGATCCTGCATGCCGCCACGGTGGCCGAATGGAAGGCGATCGCCGGCCAGCGCCTGGAGGCCCTCGATGAGCAGATCGCTCAGCTACAGCACGCCCGCGGGCTGCTGGCCGGCGCGCTGTGGTGCCGGTTCGACCACCCGGCGACCGACTGCAACATCATGGGCGCCGAGATCGACCGTCGGCTGGACGGATCCGCGATCCCGTAACCGGCCGCCCGGGGCGTGCCGGTGA
>Ga0209465_10000912_pt1 | contig 13425 bp, 10 predicted proteins | sample PanSoiPlot1MoBio_FD_188321 | JGI IMG/M metagenome (GOLD analysis project Ga0209465, IMG submission 188321) | Tropical forest soil microbial communities from Panama analyzed to predict greenhouse gas emissions - Panama Soil Plot 1 MoBio (SPAdes)... | ecosystem: Environmental > Terrestrial > Soil...
AGCCACTATCGGTGGGGCTGAATTGCTCTCTGGGTCCAGACTTGATGTATCCGTTTCTGGAGGAGCTTTCGGAGAAGGCCGATGTGGCCATCTCGTGCTATCCGAATGCAGGATTGCCGAACCCGCTAGCGGAAACGGGATTCGATTTCGGGCCGCAGGACATGGCTCGTTATCTGACAGATTTCGCGCGGGGAGGGTTAATCAATATTGCGGGCGGCTGCTGTGGCAATACTCCGGAGCACATTGCAGCGATCGCGAAAGCGCTCGAAGGCCTACCTCCGCGAAAGTTGCGGACGGCTGCTTTCGCCGGGGCTCACACGGCTGGGGCGAGGGAGGAGAGCGAGCTTGCTGGATAGCGAAAGCACCGCCTCGGCTGCGGAGACGAGACTGCTAAGGCTCTCCGGATCTCAGCCCTTCACGCAGCAGTCTGGCGTGTACATCATCATCGGCGAGAGGACGAATGTCGCCGGGTCGCCAAAGTTTGCCAAGCTGATTAAAGAGGGCAAATACGAAGAAGCGGTGAGCATCGCCCGCCAGCAGGTGGAGAATGGCGCGAATGTGCTCGACATCTGCATGGACGAGGGAATGATCGATGGCGTCGCAGCGATGACGCGTTTTCTGCAATACCTCTCGAGCGAACCCGAAGTGGCCAAGGTGCCGTTCATGATCGACTCCTCGAAGTGGGAGGTGATTGAGGCGGGCCTGAAGGGCATGCAGGGCAAGGGCATCGTGAACTCGATCTCGCTCAAGGAAGGCGAGGAGAATTTCCGAGAGCATGCAGGTACGGTGTTGAAATATGGGGCGGCCGCGGTTGTGATGGCCTTCGATGAGCAGGGGCAGGCTGCGAGGTATGAAGACAAGATCCGTATCTGCCAGCGCGCCTACCGCATCCTGGTCGATGAGGTTGGCTTCCATCCGGAAGATGTGATCTTTGATCCGAATATTCTCACGGTTGCGACGGGCATGGAGGAGCACAACAACTACGCGGTCGACTTCATTCGGGCTACGCGCTGGATCAAAGCCAACCTGCCGCACGCAAAGGTCAGCGGCGGTGTCTCGAATATCTCGTTCAGCTTTCGCGGCAACAATAAAGTGCGCGAGGCGATGCACTCGGCGTTTCTTTATCACGCGATTGCGGCCGGCATGGACATGGGCATCGTCAACGCCGGAATGCTCGAAGTGTACGAAGAGATTGATCCTGAGCTGAAGGTGCTGGTCGAGGACGTCCTGCTGAACCGGCGTCCGGATGCAACCGAGCGACTGGTTGAGTACGGCGAAACGCTGAAAGGCGTGAGCGCAGGGGGAAGCGCGAAGAAGGAAGAAGAATGGCGCAACGGCACGGTGGAGGAACGGCTTTCCCATGCGCTGGTCAAAGGAATTGATACCTACATTGAGGCCGATACTGAAGAAGCGCGTGCGAAATTAGGCCGGCCATTGTTGGTGATCGAAGGTCCGCTCATGGACGGGATGAGCGTCGTCGGCGATTTATTCGGCGCAGGCAAGATGTTTTTGCCGCAGGTGGTGAAGTCCGCGCGCGTGATGAAGAAGGCGGTGGCCTATCTGACTCCATTTATGGAGGCCGAGAAAGCGGCACTGGCAGCCAGCGGGCAAGAAGTGAAGGCGCAGGGGAAAATCGTGCTGGCGACCGTCAAGGGAGACGTTCACGACATTGGGAAGAATATCGTGGGAGTTGTGCTCGCGTGCAATAACTACGAGGTAATTGACCTGGGCGTGATGGTGCCCTGCGAAAAGATTCTCGAGCGCGCGAAGGCGGTGAATGCGGACCTGATCGGACTGAGCGGTCTGATTACGCCTTCGCTCGACGAGATGGTGCACGTGGCACGCGAGATGGAGCGCCTGGGCTTTAAGCTACCGCTCCTGATCGGTGGCGCAACCACCAGCCGGAGGCATACGGCGGTGAAGATTGCTCCTCACTATAGCGAGCCGGTGGTTCATGTGCTCGATGCGAGCCGCGCGGTACCGGTAACTACCAGCCTTCTCAGCGAAGATGCCAAGCAGGCATTTGTGGAACAGCATCGCGCCGAATATGAAGCCCTACGCAAAGCGCACGCGGCGCCGCGGCTGCACGTCGTTTCCCTGGAGGAAGCGCGCGCCAGGCGGACTCCGATTGAATGGCAAGCTGAAGATATTCCTGTACCGCCGTTTACCGGCGTCCGGGTGCTGAAGAATGTTCCGCTGGCGACGCTGCGGGAATACATTGACTGGTCGCCGTTGTTCCACACGTGGGGATTGAAAGGTACCTATCCGCGCATCCTGGAGCACCAGGAGCAAGGTGCGCAAGCGCGCCAGATGTTCAAAGAAGCCAATGCGCTGCTGGATACCATCGTGGAGAAGAATCCGATTTGCGCAAATGGCGTTTATGGGTTGTTTCCGGCCAATGCCGTGGGTGACGACATCGAACTGTATTCCGACGCTGGGCGCGAACATGTTCTGGAGCGATTCCACTTTCTGCGCCAGCAATCGGACCGGGAGGGCAGCGAACCATGCCGGTCGCTTGCTGATTTTATTGCTCCGAAAGAGACAGGACTGCCGGATTACATCGGGGCATTCGCGGTGACCAGCGGAATGGGCCTCAAGGAGCTGTGCGACCGGTTCCGAGCGGAGCATGATGACTACAACGCAATCATGGCAGAGGCTCTGGCGGACCGCCTGGCGGAAGCATTTGCCGAATATCTGCACAAGCGGGTGCGGTGCGAATGGGGTTACGGTTGCAATGAAGGCCTGAGTAGCGAAGACCTCATCCAGGAAAAATATCGCGGAATTAGGCCAGCGGCGGGTTATCCGGCATGCCCAGACCATACGGAAAAGGGTCCACTATGGCGTTTGCTGGATGTGGAGAACAGCACCGGGATGCGGATTACCGAATCGTTTGCAATGTGGCCCGGTTCGAGCGTGAGCGGGCTCTACTTCGCCCATCCGCAATCGCGATACTTCAACCTTGGCAAGATCGATCGTGATCAGGTTTCTGACTATGCCGAACGCAAAGCGATGAGCGTAGCAGAGGTCGAGCGCTGGCTCGGGCAAAACCTGAACTACGAGCCGTCGGCGTAAAGGCGAATTGTTTCCGATTCAGCTTCGGGCAATCACCGGACGAACCGGGCTTAGAACATCTCGTGGAGTCACCGACGGTCAATCGGGCGAGCTGTTCAAGAACGGCACGAAACTTAAGCTACAGGGCCGGCCCATCGCCGTCCTCGCACTCCTGCTGGAACGTCCGGTGAACTCGTCTCTCGCGAGGAAATCCCCGAGCATCTTTGGCCGGAAGACACCTTCGTCGATTTCGAACACAGCCTCAACACGCACATCAAGAAGTTACGCCAGGTGTTCGACGACGATGCCGAGACGCCGCGCTACATCGAAACGCTGCTGCGGCGGGGGTATCTGTAAACAACTACGGAAATGTCGCAACAAGTCTTCCCAGCACCTTTGCTGCGCGAATCCTCTCCCAGGAAACTGACGAACAGAGGCCTTCCGCTAAGCTGGGAATGATGCTCCCTGTCGCACGATTCGTATCTCGTGGTCGGTGAACTTGTGATGCACGTCAGGAAATTCGTACTTTGGCATATGACAATTCGTGCAATTGTTCTGCGCGACAGGACAGGCGTGGCCCGGATGATCGGCATTTACCATCGCCTTTGCCGACTGCAAGTGGCACGCCAGGCACTTCTGGTCGTAGGACGAACTATCGTGCACCAGCGGGCGATGGGGACTATGGCAAGCCGTGCAGGTAATCCGCGCATCGTTGCTCCAGCAGCGGCTGTTTTGCAGCCGATATGCGGGAAAGCGTACCGACGGCATACCGGGTATTCCCGACATCTGCACGTCCATCGAGGTCGCGTGGCAGGCCCCGCAGAAATCCACCTGGTCCACTGGCCTGAGGTGCGTGGGATTCAACGTCAGGGCTCCTGCCTGCGGTAATTCAGCCTGCTCGGCTGCCGAGTGTGCCACGCCTGGACCATGACACGTCTCGCAGGTAACGCCCGCTTGGAACCCGACGATCGGCCCTTCCGCAGGTACATTCGCCGCGTGGCAGGCAAAGCAGCGGCGGATCTCGGTCGCTGCGACCGTTCGACCGCTTGCGCGCTTGAGCGCGTCGCCGCTTGCCTGTACGCTACTGGCCTCAACCCGAAGGGTCGGTTGGGCGGGCGTGATATCGAATCCGCGAACCGCGTCGAACCAGCTGAAATGACTCTCGTTGAAGCCGTCCTTCTCGGGAGTCATATAGACCTGGCTCAACTTGCCGGAGCCGAATGCCCAAACCAGCGGCTTGGAAACGGTGTCGTTGCCTACGCGCACGGCAAACGCAGCACTGTCTGCGTTACCTGTCAAATGATAGGAGAATCCGTCAACCGAAATGGTCTGTCCGAAGTTGGTCAGGAGAGGTAGCGCACGACCGGCCGGCTGCAATGACTGCGCCATCTCGGCCGTAGCCTGGGCCTTTGCGATCTCGGCGTGACATGACGCACAGACGGCCGTTCCCGCATACTTTTCGGAACCGCGGGAGAGTTTTGTTGGCCACCAGGCGTTCTTCTGCAGCCGTTCCTGCGTGGTCATCTCGTCAATCAGGCTGCTCTGCGCCGTCGCCAGCAGTCCCACTGCGGAAAGCACACCGAGGAGGAAAATCAGCTGCGTTGTGACTGCTCGGTACCCCATCACCCTGCCTTTACGCAGTGTCCACAGTTTCGTCAGCTTGCGCGCTGACGGCTCACCTCGGGACTGAATCGCCCGCGGGTGGCTCGGGTTTTGCAAATTTCGACTCATCCACCGGAACATTGTGCTGCAGTTGTTCGATCTGGATAACGTATCTCCCCTGCGGTTGCGAGATGGTTCGACGGAAGGGGACCTTTGTACCCTCTACGTCGCGATAGTCCGAATAATCAATCTGGGTAGGGTACCGGCCCAACGGAGATTCGAGGTAGCGAACCATGCGCACCAGCATGCCGGAATCGGCAGCGAAGTAGAGCTCAACCGGCGGTAGCGCCGGACTGCTCGCGCGCAAAACGTTCACAAGCCGGCCGTCAATTGTGTCGTCTGGCTGGGTTTCCATCGAGGCGAACATCGTTTTCAGATTGGCGGCAAATTGCAGGTCGGCATCGATATGCGCGGCTACTAGTTCACTGGGATTCAGCGTCTGCAGCGGCATGCCCGGAACAAGGCTCCAGCCGGAATTCCCATTCACCACATCGAGGCTCTCGCCGGTCGGCAGGTGCGTGACCACGGTGCGCGTGGCAGGACTCTTGATGTAAATCTCGACGGGAAACTGCACTCCCCGCCCGAGATCTATCGTCCCTTTTTCCACTTCGGTCCTAATCTTCTCTAGCGCAGCCCCGCCTCCGCTGGCCTGTAGAAAAGCAGCAAGCATGGCATCGGCTGAGCGCGAAGCTTCTATCGGCGGGTTGGTTTGTTTCGGCATTGTTCTCTCGGTCGCAACTGCCGGAATCGTTGCGGGACGAAGGCTTCCACGATGGCAGGAATAGCAGCTGACCTCGCGTTTGCTCTGAAAGCTGTTCTGATTGAGCGCCATCACCATCTGGATCATCTGCCGGGCAGTCTGCTTGGGTTTCTTGTCGTCCCTGTCGAAGGCGTTCTCGACATGGCAATGATCGCAGTGCACGCCGAGTGAAGCGCAAATGAACTGCATTGCGGGAATCAGTTGATCGGCCGGGCTGTCCTTGAGGACTTGGATGTTGCTATAAATCTGCGCAGCGGTCTTGCCCGGAGCCGGGCTTCGGGTCTGGCCGGCGCATACGATGACGCTAAGAGTGAAGGCAATCCCGAGAATTGGAACGAACCGCAGTGAAAGTTTTCTCATGGGAGGCGATTGACGGCAGTGGGGCTATTCATCGGCCAATCGCCGCAGTTTTTTGAACTGTTCAAGGATCTCGCGGATGCAGCCAGACGCGGAATTGGGTAAAGGAAGAGCATAGCTTCAGGAGATCGAAAGTCTCAGCCGCTGTTGCCCCGGGAGGTGCAGCGGCTTTTTTAACGAAACCTCCAACCTTTCTCGGAAACCGTTCCACCTCGAAACGGTTTCCTTTCGGAACAAGTGAGCCAAATCGAAAAGAAATATATCCAACGGATTTTCGGTCGGTCAGGTTGCGAGAAAGCCCCCTGGAATGATTTCGGCCCTCAAGGCCCAATAGTTCCGAAATCAGCAAAGCAGAATCGGCGCTCAAGTGGCGACACATGGTTCTATCCGGGACTTGTGGTCCATAGCTTTTTCTGGTTGTCCGAGAGGGCCGAGGGTCTCGCAGCGAATGGACGAGCTTACCTGATTGACCCGCATGGCGAGGCAATATTGAACCCGCGCCGCTCAATGTGAGTCATGTTTTGTACTTGCCTGTGGTTAGTTATAGATATAACATCTACTGACATGTCTGTAACAGAAGACGGTGTAAGTTGGATTCTGCTGATCTTCAACCTGCCGACCAAGCAGGCGAGCGAACGTGTAGAGGTTTGGAGGAAGCTGAAGCGTTACGGAGCGCTGCCGCTGCCAAGCGGCGGGCACCTTCTTCCAAGTACCCCACACACGCTGGAGCATCTGGAGTGGTTAGCGGCAGTGATTCGCAAGTACAAGGGACAGGCCTCAGTCCTGCACGTTCAGTCCGTTGACGACTGTCCGGACGTCGAATTACGGCGTCGGTTTGTTGATGCCCGCTCGAAAGATTATGAGCAATTGCAGTCAGAACTAAAGAAACTGCTGAAGTCTCGCACACGACCGGCAGGTGCTCTGGGACGCATCCGAAAACGCTTTGCAGAGGTTTCAGTCATCGACTTCTTCAACAGTCCATTGCGCAGTCGAGTGGAAGCTCTGTTAGCCCAAGTCGAAAGAGTCGAAGACCCAACCTTGGAGTCGCAGCGGCAGGCGCAGCGTGTCAGGAAGGAATATCTTAACCGGACCTGGATCACGCGGCCCCGCCCTGGGATCGATCGCGTTTCTTCGGCATGGCTGATCACCCGCTTCATCGACAAGAACGCCAAGTTTGTCTTCGATACCGACGCCTCGCGCTATCCGACGGCGGTGCCTTTTGACATGTTCCAGAGCGGCGGCTTCGGACATCGTGGCGACGATTGCACTTTCGAAACTCTGTGCAAAGAGTTTCGTATTCGCGATACCAAGGTCCAGGCAATTGCCCAGATCGTTCATGACGCCGATCTGGAGGATGAAAAGTTCGGCCGCACGGAAGGCGTGGGTTTAGATCGTGTATTGGTGGGATGGGCGAAGCACGACATCAGCGACGATGAGCTGCGGAGGCGAGGAATGCAATTAATCGAGGGACTGTACAGCGCTTACTAACGACTCTTTGAGGAAGTTGCTATGTCACGTCTGCTCTTGATCAGCAACTCGACTTTGCATGGCAGCGGATACCTCGACCATGCTGAGGCAGAGATCAGGGATTTCATCGGCGAGCGAGCTCGCGTTGTGTTCATTCCATATGCACTTCACGATCGTCGGGCATACTGCGAACAAGCGGAAAACCGCTTCAGCAAATTGGAGCTCGCGTTCCGGTCGGTGCATGACGTTTCCAACCCTTCACGCTCAATCGAGCAAGCGGAAATCATCTTCATCGGCGGCGGCAACACCTTCAGATTGCTATACGAACTGCAAAGGAATCAAATGATCGAGCCGATTCGGAGAGCTGTTCGAGCCGGTACGCCTTACATAGGTTCTAGCGCCGGATCAATTATTGCGTGTCCGAGCCTGAAAACGACGAAGGACATGCCGGTCATCCAGCCCTTATGCTTTGAAGCCCTGAGCCTGGTCCCGTTTCAGATTAGCCCTCACTACCTTGATCCAGATCCTGCCTCAACCCACATGGGAGAGACGCAGGAACAACGGATCCTTCAATTTTTGGAGGAGAACGAGGAACCTGTCGTTGGCCTTCGCGAAGGTTCTATTCTGCGGGTTGAAAGTGACGATGTAACCCTGAAAGGTCCGCATTCTGCCCGGATCTTTCGTTGCGGCATCCGGCCGATTGAAGTTGCCTCCGGCAGCAACTTGAGTGAACTGTTGTTCCAGCGCTCATCTTTGGCAGGTCTAGTCGCATGAACTCGGAGAAAGTGTTGTTCCTCTCATCTCGCGACGTCAGGGCGCTGCTGACGATCGACGAATGCACCGCTGCCGTTGAGCATGCGTTTCGTCTTCAAGGTGAGGGTAAGACGCTTGCGCCAGCGGTCCTCAGCCTTCATGTTTCGACTGGCAGCTTTCACATCAAGGCTGGGGTTCTTTCGCTTTCCAGAAATTACTTCGCTGCCAAGGTCAATGCGAATTTTCCGGAAAACCTAGCACGCTTCGCGTTACCGACGATTCAAGGACTCGTTCTCCTCTGCGATGCGGATAACGGTGCTCCACTCGCCATGGTTGACTCGCGTGACATTACCGCGCGGCGAACCGCTGCCGCGACCGCCGTGGCGGCCAAATATCTCGCGCGGCCCGATTCTGGGGTGGTTACCATTTGCGGGTGTGGAACACAAGGTCGCGCCCAAGTCGCTGCGCTCGCTCGAATGTTTCAACTTAGGGCGGGGTTCGCCTACGACAAGAACCCGCGGCAAGCATCGGTATTTGCAAATGAGCTTAGCGCCGAGCTGAACACGCCAATCACCGCGTCGAATGATTTGGCAGACTGTATTCGCCGCTGTGATGTCTGCGTTACGTGCACGACTTCCCATGAGGCTTTCGTTGGTGAAGGCGATGTTCACCCCGGGCTTTTCATCGCTGCTATAGGCGCCGATAACCCTCACAAGCAAGAGATCCACGCGGCAGTTATGGCGCGCAGCAAGATTGTCTGTGACGTTATCGAACAGTGCGCCGATATGGGTGATTTACACCACGCCCTAGCCGCCGGTGTTGTGAAAACGGAAGATGTCCATGCTGAGTTGGGGGAGATTGTTGCTAACCGGAAGCCTGGGCGGGAATCGGAGGAAGAAGTCATTGTCTTCGATAGCACTGGGATTGCATTACAGGATGTTGCTTCTACTGCACTCGTTTACGAAAAGGCTATTCGCGCAGAAGTTGGGACAGTATTGCAGCTCGCAGCCTGAAAACGGTGAGGAGTGAGGGCGCGGCCTTCGACTATAGCTTGCGGTTTCACCCTCAGATGGAGCCACAGTATGAATCTCCGAAGATGTCTGAACATGGTTCTCCGCGCCCTTACGATGCTGCTGTTATGCTCGTATCTTTCTCCCCAGACGAAAACGAATACCGGCAACACGCCGCCGCTGAAGACGGTAGCCGACGTTCCACTGCCCGGCCCGGCTGTTCGCTTTGACTATCAAAGCCTCGATACCACTACTGGCCGCCTTTACATTGCGCATATGAATGCGGACCGCATCGTGGTATTTGATACCGCGGCGCGAAAGGTCTTGGCCGACCTCGCGGGTTTCCCGCGGGTACACGGCGTTTGGGCGGTGCCTGAAGAGCAACGCATCTTCGCGTCGGCGACGGGCGATCGCGAGGTGGCCGTCGTTGATACCCAAACGTTTCGTACGGTTGCGCGCGTCGGACCTATTACCTATCCCGACGGTCTGGCGTATGCGCCGGGCCCGAAGAGAGTGTTCGTATCCGACGAACATGGCAACACCGATGCTGTGATCGACACGCAAACCTACAAGCTGCTCAAAAAGATCGATCTCGGAGGCGGCGCAGGGAATACAGTGTTTGACCCCACGGTGGCGCGCATCCTGGTGGCGGTCCACGAGAAGAATGAATTGGTTGTTATTGATCCAGTGAAATTGGAGATCCGTGGCCGTTACCCAGTCCCGGGCTTGCGAGAGCCACATGGAATTGCACTCGACACCGATAATCGCCTGGCATTCGTTGCGGGCGCAAGCAACCACACTCTCGCTCTCATTGACCTAAACAGTATGAAGACGCTGGCGACATATCCCGTAGGCGATGATCCTGATGTTCTGGCGTTTGATCCCGGGCTGAAGCAACTGTACGTTTCCGCCGAGTCGGGGAATGTCTGGGTGTATCGGGAGAAAGGCAAGCAACTAGAGGCAGTTGGCCACTTCTTTATGCCGAGGGCGCACACAGTATGCGTAGATCCAAAAACTCATTTAGTTTACTTTCCCTTGGAAAACATCGATGGTCGGCCGATTTTACGCGTTATGGAGCCTACTTCTCCTGCTCAATAGAGGCGCGCCGACGTCTTAGTTCGAAATGGATTGGAGGTTGTATGAAAGGTTGTACGACAATTGGGGCGGCGATCCTAATGATCGCCACGGTTTCACCCGTCCTTGCGCTGTGGGCGCAGGAGATTCCTCCTGAATACCAGCAAGTTCTGGCTATCACCGGTAAATCAGGCGATTACAAAGCGAACGTGCTGAAGGTGAACGTGCCGCGCAACGATCTGCACGTCACCGTGAACAAGCTAGCCTTGCCAACACCGTTCGGGTTCGGCGGCTGGTTCGCCATGACAAAAGGCGACGGTGGCGAAGACGTCATGATGGGAGATCTCGTGCTGCTGCAGGAAGAAGTCAATCCGGTCATGTCGGCCCTGCTCGACAACGGCCTCGAGGTAACAGCGCTGCACAACCACTTCTTTTGGGAAGAACCGCGGATTTACTACATGCACGTGCATGGGCACGGAAAGCCGGCCGATCTGGCGAAGCAAATCAAACCCGCTCTTGACCTGATCGGAAAGGGAGTCTCGCAGCCCGCGGCAAAGCCGGCGTCGAGCCCAGCAACCACTCTCGACACCCCGAAAATCGCGAAGATTGTTGGCCATGAGGGGGAGCAAAGCGGAGCGGTCTACAAGATCACGATTGGACGCGACGATCTTAAGCTGAAAGACATGGGGGCAACGATCAACGCCCGAATGGGACTGAACACTTGGGCTGCGTTCTACGGGACCAACGAGAATGCTGCAATTGCGGGCGATGTTGCCATGGTTGGAAATGAAGTCACCCCTGTACTGAAGGCTTTGCGCTCGCACGGGCTAGACGTGGTCGCGATACATAACCACATGATCGGTACTCAGCCGGCCGTAATTTTCCTGCACTACTGGGGACAGGGCAAGGCCGACGACCTGGCAACTGGATTCAAAGCCACTCTCGATCAGTTAAGTCATTAACTCTGGAATGAAGCCGCCAACCCATTCCGCGCCCGTTGAAACCGAAGCGCAGGAAACTGTGCGTGGCTTTGAGATGCGCGAATTAATTGCGTACTTTCTTCGCCTGGGAACGTTTGGCTTCGGCGGACCCATCGCGCTCGTCGGCTACATGCAAAAAGATCTGGTAGAGGAGCGGAGCTGGTTCTCCAAAGACGATTACCTGCAGGGTCTCGCATTCTGTCAGCTTTCTCCCGGACCCCTGGCAGCGCAGCTTGCCATCTATCTTGGATGGATTCGAGCCGGTGTATTGGGTGGAACGCTGACCGGCATTGCCTTCATTTTGCCGTCATTTCTGATGGTGGTGGTGCTGGCGGCCTTGTACGTGCGGTTCGGCAGCCTTCCCTGGATCCAAGGTGTGTTCTACGGAGTGGGTGCCGCAGTCATCGCGATCATCGCCCGAAGCGCCGTCAAGCTGGTACGCACAACGCTGGGTCAGGACTGGATGCTATGGATTGTATTCGCCGCCATGGCGATTACGACGGCATGGAAAGAGTCAGAGATTGTCTGGCTCTTCGTCATATGCGGAATTGTGGTGATGCTTATCAAAGCGCCTCCCAAGGCAAAGTCATTGGCTTCAGCTGGATTGCTCCCAGTAAGTTTTGGGCAACTCACCACGGGTGTGCACGGCGTAGCTACTCTGGGGACGATTGGCACGCTCTTCTTGTTCTTCGTGAAGGCGGGAGCGTTCGTCTTCGGGAGTGGTCTAGCAATCGTTCCGTTTCTCTATGGTGGAGTGGTTGGGCGATTTCACTGGCTCAGCGAGAGGCAGTTTGTAGATGCCGTCGCTGTGGCAATGATCACGCCGGGGCCGATCGTAATCACCGCGGGATTCATCGGGTATTTAGTGGCTGGATTGTTGGGAGCGATCGCCGCGGCGTTCGCGGTCTTCGCGCCGCCATACTTCTTCGTGCTGCTGGCGGCGCCGTATTATCGGCGCTTCGCGACCAATCCTCAGGTAAAGGCTTTCGTGAAAGGCGTAACGGCCGCTGCAGTCGGAGCGATCGCGGGCGCGGCGTTCATCCTGGCACGGCGGTCACTGGTCGATCTTCCTACGGTGGTCATCGCCGTGGTAGTGTTTGTCGTACTCACACTAACAAAGAAGATTTCTGAGCCTTGGTTGATCGGGGCAGCGGGAGTCATTGGTCTGTTTCTACGTGGAAACGTTTCGTGAGGCTGCATACGACACGCCAAGTTTCAATCTAGGTGTCCCTTCTTTTGCGTGTTTCAGAAAACGGGTTGAAAGAGCCTCTACTACCCGGAGTTTTCTGCGGCTGCAGACCGGCCGAATACTAATTGCTCTTTATCTGGCCGTCTTCTCATCCACTCTGCTCAGCCAGACACCGGATTCGCCGCAGACCTCACCTGACTCGACTGTCCGGAGAGAACCGCGCACATCCTTCGCAAGCCGGGTCGATCGAGCGCCAAAGCTCGATGGCACGCTGGACGATCCGCTCTGGCAACAGGCTAGACCCATCAGCAACTTTTTGCAGCGCGAACCGTATGAAGGACAGCAGCCAACGGAACGAACCGAGGTACGAATTCTGTACGCAAAGCACTATGTTTACTTCGGAATCATGTGTTACGACTCCAACTCAAAGGGCATCGTCGCAACTGAACTTCGCCGTGATGCCACCCAGCATCTTGATGACTATTTCGAAATTGTCATCGACTCTGCTCATGACCGCCGCAACGCTTACGTTTTTCAGATCACGCCGCTGGGGACACAACGCGACGCCTTGATCACCGAAGAGCAACAAGGCGACAGCGACGACGACGGAGACTCCGGATGGGATGGCATTTGGACCTCGGAGGCACGGATCGGCGAAAACGGTTGGACTGCGACCGTTGCCATCCCCTTCTCGACTCTCAATTTTATGAAGTCGAGCGACGTAATCTGGGGAATCAATTTCAAACGTTTCATTCGCCGGAAAAATGAAGAGGATCTCTGGTCGGGATGGCAGCGTGTGAACGGAATGACGCGCATCAGTCAGGCCGGAGAGTTACATGGCATCTCCGAAATTGGAAGCGGCCGGCTCTTTGTCATCAAGCCCTACGGCCTACTAGGCTTCCAGCACCTGCCTGAGAGTGTGGCCGGTACAGGCCTGACTCCCGGTTGGAGTTGCTTATGCACGGCTGGTGTTGATGCCAAAGTCGGCTTGCGCTCCAACCTGGTGGCCAACGTCACAGTCAACACCGACTTTGCCGACACACAAGTCGATCTTCAGAACTTCAACCTAACACCCTACCCTTTGTACTATCCGGAGAAGCGTCAGTTCTTTCTCGAAAATGC
>Ga0209465_10000915_pt1 | contig 13420 bp, 16 predicted proteins | sample PanSoiPlot1MoBio_FD_188321 | JGI IMG/M metagenome (GOLD analysis project Ga0209465, IMG submission 188321) | Tropical forest soil microbial communities from Panama analyzed to predict greenhouse gas emissions - Panama Soil Plot 1 MoBio (SPAdes)... | ecosystem: Environmental > Terrestrial > Soil...
TCTTCGAATCCTTTCGGCAACTCGGCACGTTCTTCAGCTTCCAGTTCTTCCAGATCCAGGTGAACGTACGGTTGACAAGATCATGGAACCACTTCCACTTGAAGTAGAGGATCGTTAGGCCGACGATGATCGCAACAATTGCCGCCGCGAGGAGAACGTACGGATTGGAGAACCAAGCTGCTAAGCCGCCTGCCTGGAACGCCTGCCACATCGCCATCGCCCTGTAGCGTACCTTGAGTAGAACCAACTCGAACTTCGACCACCTACCTGCTGCCGCCTCCGGGCCGGTCATGATCGCCTTCTGACCCCGCATCATGATCTGGAAGAACCGGATGGCTATCCCAATCGTGTACTTTAGCTTGCCCATCACCGCGTTGTATCGAAACTGCCACTTCGTTAGCAGAACAGTGAGGACAAGCTCGCGATTCAGGATCAGGTTGTAGAAGAAGGTGATGACCGCTACCGCCTTCGTCCACCCCCAGAGCAGTCGCTTCATCTCCACATTCCTGAGTCCCCAAATCCAGTTTGCGATCAGAAGCGTTCGTTCGGCCGCGAACATGAAGATCAGATACGTGAGGATGATGCGTAGGATGAGCGAATGATGTGCAAGCAAACCCGTTACTTGAGTAAGGAGCCAGAGAACGGAGACGAGTGCCGGGCCGACGATAGAAGCCAACTCCTTGAGCGGCGGCAGCACCGCTGTGCGGAAGATCGTCGCCAGGTTCTTGAACAGCTGAATCAGGATCGTGATGCCCGAGATAATCGGACGCAGTTGTGGCGAATCCTTACTCATGATCCCGAGCGCCTGCGTAATCGAGATCTTGCCTCCCTGTTTCTTGGCGATGTTCCCGATCTCCCCGAACATCTTGTTCAAGCCGGGCAGGAATCCTCTGCGCGCCCGGTCGAACGCGGACGACGTAAGAGCACCAAAGACTTGGCTGAGGTTGTCATGAAGAGTTGATAGCTGACCGCTGAACGTTTGCGCCTGTCGAGCCGCCGCGCCTCCGAACAATTGGTGCATTCCGCGCAAGAGCGCCGGAATGCCGACGCTCGCCGGAATACCGAGCGCCCCGATCCGCGCCAACTGCTGCCCGGTTAGACCGAGTTGTTTCTGAAGGATCTCCAAGACCGGGACGCCCTGCTGCTCTAGCTGAAGCATGTCTTGCCCAAGCAGACGACCCGAAGCGCGGATCTGTCCGAATACGAGCACCATCCGTTGGATGTTGTCCGCGCCGCCGCCGAACGCGGCGACGGTATCGCCGATGACGTTGAGGGCTTGGTTCGCTTCGTGGAGCGAGTACCCGAAAGCCAAGAACCGGCGAGCAGCGGCAGTCACGTCCGCAAACTCGAACGGCGTGTACTTGGCCAAGTTGTAGAGGTAGTCGAGTTCCTTGTTCGCCGCCTGCTGCGTTCCGAGGAACTGCGTTAGCGCGAGACGGTTGTTCTCCATCGCGATGTTGAAGTCGAACCCCATCTTGATGGCTGCGCTGCCGGCCGCGACGAGAGCGATTGACGCGCCGTAGGCGAAACGGCGAATCGTGAACATCGCTTGGTTCCAGAGGAAGATCTTGCCTCGCGACCACTCCGAACGAGCACCATAGCGGTTAACCGCGACACCGAGGTTCTTGACTCCGGTCTCAACCTCTCCGAGAGCGGCGACGGACTGTCTTGCGCCAATTACCTCGGTGTAGATGCGAACGTGTTCGGGTGTACCCAACTCTACCCCTTACTTCATCGCTTTGGCTAGTCTCTCGATCACCTTCGCGGCCAGCTGATCGTTGAGTTCCTGTCGTAGCTCCAGGTGCCGAGCGGCAATCCGGAGCATAAGGTTGCGTTTGAAGTCATCTCTCTCGTTGAGATAGGCGAGCGGGTTCTGCCCGGAGAAGGCAACGATGGCTGCGCTTTCAACTTCATCGAGAGAGATTACACCCCTTCCCCCAAGAACTCCGCATCCACGTCGATCCCGGTGTTCCCCATCCATCGGTTGAGCTTAAAGCCGTACTGGCCGATAGCGAACTCGTTATTGGCGAAGATGTAGTAGAGCGCACCGCGTTCCCCACCTTGCCCGTCCCAGCCCATCTGTTCGGCCAGCTGGCTCCAAGTCATGACGAACGGCTCCATGCTCCCGTTCATCGGCGGCAGAGGCTTGACTTCTGCATCCTCGTCAAGTTGGTAGTAGAAGCCGGAAGTCGAGTCGATGATCTGCTCGACCAAGATGCGCATGTTGCGCTCGCCTCTGTTCTTGATCTCGCGCGAGACGCGCCTACCGATGTTCTCGATGTCGTGTCGAGAGATGAGACGATGCTTGGCGAGGAGGCCAGTCTCCTCGTAGCCCGTGATCGTCAAGAGCGTGTCGCGGGTGCCCGCGATCTCTTCGCGCTTCGCTCGCAGTTGCTCCATGAGCGACTGCGGCTGGCTCTCCTCCACGATATCTTGGATGCTCGGCTCTGGCTGCTCTTCGTCTTCCATTGTGCTCCCTCCTTAGTTGTTCTGCTACGCCGTCAGATTGAAGATTTCGGGCGCGACGCTGTACTTGCTTCCCTTCTTCACCTTGACGGTCGGAGCATTCGCGACGGAGATGACGACTTCGATCATCGCCGGATCGTTGCCCTCCGAGTCGTGATCCGGCACCGTGACAGTCTTCAGGGTACCGATGTAGTTGATGTGATGGTCTGTCTGCATGCCCTGGATGTTCATCGGCATCTGGGCGACGTGCGCCCACGCCTTGCCGACGCCGACGAACAGCGTCTCCAGGTAGAGCGGATCGAAGTTCAAGTCGAAGATCTTTTGGAGCGTGACTGCCTCCGGCGTCGTGCGACCACCGAGCGAGATCGATGGCACCATGCTGCCGGGGTAGTAGATGCGCTCCTCGGAATCGAGACTGCCTCCGGACTTCTTGTCCCAGATCCCGAAGTCCAAGACCCTGTCGGTGAGCTTTGGGCTCGGATCGTTGATGCTTTCGACCCAGAGGTGAACACGCCAGGTATCTGCGCGTGTCGGATCAATCGTCAACTAGATCGCCTCCTTCCTTACGGCTCGGTGATTGCCTGCTTGTAGATGGTGATGGTCACCATCTCGGCGAACTCGGACATGCGAACGTTCAAGATGGCGCGAAGCTCGCGGTTCGCGATGGTCGTCGGTGTGTTGACTTGCGGGCCGGTATCGACGAAGTACGCATTGCTCGGAGACGCGCCGAACAGGTCGCCGCTGAGGTAGAAGTTCTGGAGCATCGCGGAGAGCGCGGCGTTGAAGTCTCCGAAGAGAACGCCCTGCCCGTCGATCTTGTCGAACATGAACTGCTCAGCGATGCTGTCAGCGGCTCCGGCGATGGCCATGTACGTCCGAGAGTTGCCGTAGTTCACCCAGTAGGGGTCGCTCGTCGGATCGACCAGAGTGCGCCATCCGTAGTTGCGGATGCCGCCGAACATCCGGCGGATCACGTTGACCCCGGATGTGTTCAGGGTCTGTCGGTTCGCGTCCGTCTGATCCGGCTGACTCAGATCGAGTACGACAGTCGCTAGGCCATTGTCTCCGGCTGCAGGAGCGCCTGGCCCGAGACCGCTAGAGTCATTCGTCGCGAGCCTCGCCGCGATGAACGCAGACGGAGGCACCGAGCGCGTTGTCCCAGCGACGACCCCGGTGAGGATCAACCAAGGCCAGAAGATCGCTCCGAACCTCTGCCCTCCTGCCCGCAACGACTGCACGAGCGTTTGGAGAGTCGTGATTGTCGCGGTATCCGGAGCGTCGAGCACCGCCGACCGGAAGTTGTTCTGGGCATGAGCGAGCACCTGGAGTAGACCCGCGCTCGTCACGCGGCCCGGAGCCGAGACCTGTCCAACGCCCATGTCCTTCGTGATCCGGTCGAGCGCCGCCTGCCAGTTCGCATCGACAATGTTGGCGCGGTCATCGTTGCCTCCGGCGAGCGGCGCGGCTGCGGCAACGGCCGGCACGAGCGCGGAAGCACCAAGCACGATCCGGATATTCTGACTGTTCTGTCCCCACAAGACTGCGGCCGACTGCGCTGCAAGATCGGGGCTGGTCTCGACTTCGACGCCACCGATGACGACAAAGACGACGAACGTGCCACCGCCGACGCCCGCCCTGACGCCAACTGAGATGTTGTTGCCACTCGCGCCTGGCCCGAGTGCGTTCGCAACGAGCGAGACACCCGAGCTTGCGTCGAGTAGGTTCTTGGTTGCCGTGACCGCTGCTGGCCCGACGACTCGACTGACGAATGCGGTCGATCCTCCCTCACGGAAGAATGCGTCCAACGCGTCGTACAAGACGCTGTACGACTGACGCAAGCCGAAGATCCGCTCATAGTCGCCCATGCTGTGGATCATCGTCGGCGTCAGAGGCCCGGCATCGGTCGTGCCGACCGTGTACCAGGCTCCAGTATCCGAAACCGTTGGACGCGCGGGAGGAGTCGAGCGCAGCGCGATGTTGATGCCGGGACGAACCGACATTTAGCTCTCCTCCTTCGTGGTTGCCTTCGCTGACTTACTCTTGCCGCTCGTCGATTCCTCAGCCGGAATCAACTGACCGTTGTTGACCAAGTCTTGGGTAACAGGCTCAGCCAACGCCTCGTCGGTGAGATCGATGAACTCGCCTGGAGCGACCGGCACGCCGCTGTCCGTGATGATCGCGTGATCTCCGACGTAGCGATACTGCGTCATCCTTCCTCCTCTCTCGTGATTTGAACATCGTGTGACGCGACTGTCGGCCACTCCTCTCCGGGCTGGGTGGCCACATCGGGAGGTTCAAGTGGCCCAGCCCATTTCGTAACGACCTGTTCGACGGCAATATTGAAGACAAGGCGCGCAGACCGCATCGTACGCTCTTGCTCCGGATCGGGTACATCGGTGTAGCTCTCGTCAAGCGGGACAACACCGCTGTACTTCCAAATCCCGTCGAGCGCCTGGTGTTGGATGATGATCGCGCGCACAGCCGCGCCGTAGAGCTTGGCCAACCTGTCCGAGTTCTTCTCGGTATTCGCAGCGGCGATCACGCCGACGCCGATGCCCCACCACCCACGATAATGCCCTTCACCATCATGCTTGAGGCTATCGGGCACGAGTCCAGGAGAGATGACGACAACGAGGGGAACCATGTCGTCTGGGAAAGTGGTGAACTCGTTGCGTGTCGTGTAGAGACGAGGCACCGGCGTCGAACCGCGAGTCAGGCTGCGCTGTATCTCTAGCTCTTGGAGGTAGGTCGGCATCCAGAGCTTCAGCGTAGAGATCACAGCCTCGGCCAAGATGTGGCCGTCGAAGATCGGCTCGAAAATGCTGTTGATGCTTTCAACCGCGGACAATCGCGCGACCTATCTCGTCTTGAAGGATCTGCGCCCAGCGGGCCTTGTCCGTTCTGGTAAACTTGATGTACGCACGAGCCGGGATTCCCTTGCCGCCGTACTGTTGTCTTGCCGCATACGGCAACTCAGATTCTAAGATGATGTGGTCGTTGGTGATCTCCAAGTACTGGTTCTCGTCGTTCCACTCCGTTACGGAGCGCATCAGGGCACCAGACGAGATTAGGATGCGCGGATCTTTGCCCTGTTTTACCTTGCGCTCGACGTATGCTGGATCGAGTGCCGGCCAGCTACCTCCGCCACGCCGACCTTGAGACTGGAACGTCGTGTGAATTACGTTGAACATATCCTCGGTAACCCACTCTAGTCCAGGCTTCAAGTTTCCTGCGGCTTCTGCTCCCTTTAGGAGTTTGCGGCGCCAGACTTGGTCGCCGGAGATCTCCATAAAGACAGCGGCCATCAGAGAGGATCAGAGTAGAAATTGACGACGGGATCGGGATACTTGTATGATGGATACTGCCCACCTACGGCGTCGGTGACGTCCATCCCAGCTTCCTCCGCAGAGATTGCGTTGCGAAGGATCGGCACCTTCTCGTCGTACAACTCCTTGTACTGCGGGTAGGGCGAGCGGTTTTGCGCTACTTCGTTCGCGAAGTACGTCAACTCGATGTACATCGCGGTACGGAGCGCAGCAACGTCTTGCGCCTCCTGTACGAGATCGGCCGGGATCTCCGTGCCGATCTGAGGCCGCAGATTGTTGACAGATTTGTCGATCAGACGTTCGACATCGTCGCCGGTCGGGATCGTATCGACTGTGAACGTCTTGAGAGGAACACCGTTCGCGTCGCGCGTCCGCGCAAGATCCAGAGCGCCAACATCCATGAGCGTCGGGCGCCAGGCTATGGCCAAGGTGCTTTGAACAACAGGAAGGCTTGAGATGTTGCTCGCGGCGTCGAGAAACGAGATGCGATACCAGCCCTTTTCGATCAGCGCATTCGCTGTCGTGATATCGCGAGCTTGAGGGTTCGCCGGATCGGTGTCGATGGGCGAAAGCGTTTGGGTGTCGATGATGACGTAAGGCCCGTCGGACAGCGACGACTCTTCGATTTGGACTTCTGTCCAAGGAACGCCGTCGAATCGTTCGATTGGCGTAATGTCGTTGAACGAGACGATCAAGACCCTACCTCCCTAGCCGACTCGGGCGAGCCTACCCTGTTCCGGTTTGAAAGTAAAGCGCGCCTGTACTCTACTCCTACTGAGACTCTTTACAATGAAGAGGAGAGGGACGATACCCCACCTGCGGCAACAGATTTTGGATACCGCCCCTCACGCTTGGCTACTGCGTTGAATCCTCGATGATGGTCGTGAGACCATGCTCGACCGACTTGCGTGGGTCTCCGTCGGAGGCGATGTTCTCTGCCTGGAGCAGACGGTGCGCGAGATCCTTGTCGCCTGCGGCAAGATCGACCACCTCCTGAGCCTTGAGCGCACGTCCCTCGGGATTGTCTCCCTTGATGTACTCGGCCAGTTCGTACTCTCCCATCTCGGAGACGCCACCTGCGCTCGTCGTAGCGCCTCCGCTCTCAGGGTTTTGGCCGGACTCCAGACGCTCTCGCTCCTCGGACGTGTAGAACGAGTGGTTGTCCTCGCCCTGCTTCTGGGCGAGCAGTCCCATCTCATCCAGCGAGATCTCCGCGTCACGCGGAATCTCGACTGGCGTCAAGACGGGATTGCCGGCAGCGTCGGTTGTCTCGGCCATGTACGAGAACAGCAAATCGCGGACGATGCGCGTGTCGCCTTGATCGCTGTACTCGTCTGGGCTCTCGTAGCCCTCGGCCTCTGACGTTGCGCTGCGAGGCTTGCCGTAAAGTTCCGCCATCTTCGCCTCCTCCCTACGTCAGTCCTGTGAACTTCAGGACGGCGAAACGGTTGTCCACGAACATCAACGGCCGAACCGATGACTGCGTCCAGTACCGCTGAGTCTCCTGCTCGTACCACTGCTCCGTGGCCAGAGGCTGCTCGACGCGCATCTGGCCCGGCTGGTTCTGCTGTACGACGTAGGCCGTGCCCGCCGTGACGCGGTTGGTCACGAAGATGCTCAGCCCCAACGACGAGAGCAGATCGTTGAGGGCAGGCCCGTAGATCCGCGCCAGCTGGAGGTACTCGGTTGGGTTGATGATCCACAGGTCGTAGACGATCCCCAACTCTTCGGTCTCGGCCTGGGCCTGGGCCTTCGAAAAGTCGTAGCCCGGCCAGGCCGTTGAGTTGGATGCCGTCGAGCCTGCCGTGATCGTCGATCCCCAACTGACCCCGGCGACGACGCGGTTGGGCGACGCCTGGACAGCGGCCTCCAGAACTTCGACGGCACGCTGGTTGATCTTGCGGACGATGGTGTTCGCGATCAGCCGGACGTTCCTCGTGAAGACGGAAATGTCGTTGCGATCCCGAGCCTCGACCGTGGTGTAGAACTTGCCGCCCCACTTCTCGACTTCCGCGACCTTGGGGGCGCGGCGGCTGGTGATGATGAGCGGGAACTCGTCACCAGGCGCAACGCGCTCGATGTCGCGGTCGGCGTACAGGTCGTTGGCGAGCAACTCGTCGTAGACCACCGCGCCGCCTGTAACACCGCCCGAGTTGGTGAACACCCGGTCGGCGAAGAACCGCTGGAGCGTCAAGTCCATCAGTGTTCGAGTCACCCGCGTGGGCGAATTGAGCGCGATGTCCACCGTGATCGTCGTTGCCGAGACGGTCGGAGGGCCGAGCGGGTGTGCGGCCGGGTTGGCGTACTGCATCTCGGTGACGCCGCTCGCGCGGACGATCCCCGGCTGCCCCGGAACCCAGGCGATGTCTGACCTGACTCTGTTGCGCATCTTCCCTCCTTCCTATGTGAGCATGAGTGCGATCTCGGCGTCGGCACCGCTCGCGCACCCCGTCATGACGACTCCGAGTTTGACTCCGGCAGCGAGCGGGATTGCCTGCCCGTTCGCATCCGACTGTACTGCGAGGCCGAAGGTCAGCGCGGCTCCGGCCGTCACCGGGTAGATACCGTCGCGAGCAACGCCGACCTTGCCGTTGACGGTCGCCTGGTCGTACTTGCTGACGCCGACTGCGTGACCGCCGGCACCGCAATGAGCGACCTTGTAGTTGCTGCCTTCGGCCGTGGACGCCAACCCCGGCCCAGAAGAGCGGTCGGCAGACGGCGCGAGGAACCGCTTGCCCGTGACTGCGGCCGTGGCGATGGCAGTGAAGTCTTCGCCTGGACGCTTGTACGGAATTGCATCGTTGCCCGGCACCCTAGCCCTCCTTTCCCTGGAAGATCACGCGGTTCTTGCTGGCGTTGGCGCGGATCGTCTGGATCTCCGGGAACCAGCTGTCCGGGAAGCCACCGCCGTCATCCCCAGCCGGATTCCCCTCGTTGTCGCCCCCGCTGCTTCCGCGAGCGCCGACCGGAATGGCGCCCTCCTCCAGCGAGTCGAGCAACGCCGTCGTGCCCTTGAAGTCCGCCTTGAGCAGAGACTCGTAGTGCTGCCGGCGCGCAGGCGGGATCTTTCCCTTGCCGATGGAACTGTCGAGCACGAGTTTGATCTTCTCGCTGCGACTCTCGCTTTCGAGACGCAGACCGGCCTCCGCGCCCTTCTTGAGCATGTCGTACGTCTCACGGTCGAGCGTGACCTTGCTCGCCTCGGTAGTTGCCGGCTCGCCGTTGCCGCTCTCGCCCTCCGTTGCCGGCTCGCCTGGCTCGCCTTCCTCGCCTGGCTCGCCTGTCTCCGGCGTTGTCGTCGGCGTCTCGGTCTCCGGAGCAGGCGTCTCGCTGCCCTCCTCCGTTCCGGCTTCGGCAAGCACAGTCGCGGCGAGCTTGTCGTTGATCTCTTCGGCGGTGGCGTCCGCCGAGAGATTCAGCTTCTTCGCCAACTTCTGGCGAGTCGCCTCGTTCATCTGCGCTCCTTTCTCTCGCGAGCGAACGTCTGTGTCCGCTCGACTTGCGTAGACGACCATGTCCGAGTCGGACATGGCCATTCCGGCGAGTACGGCAGCCGAAGCCGCCACCTTGTCCGGGTACTCAGCGGTCACGACGACCGGATCTCCGAACATCGGCTCCAAACCGTCAACGACGACCGGAACGCGAGCTAGCTCGCCGTCGCCCATGTCAACGATCAGTGTGTAGCCATCTTCGGAGTCGAACCGTTCGCCGCGTACCCACCAGTCTTCGTGTTGCGATCCCGGCCCCTCGTTGTAGAACTTACGCCGGATCAACGAGACATCGAGAGCCGCATGCTGCTTGCCCTGTCTGTCTTTGAAGAATCTCATCCCTCCTCCTACTGCCTCGATCTCGGCTCCGTCTGGAGTCTCCGATCCGAACCACAACGGAAGATCCTCCAAAACCGAACAGCCGGGCCATTTGACTCCGAGCAGAGAGCAGTCATAGATGATCGTCTTGTACCGCTTCCCGGTAACGGTCTCGACATCGTGCGTCGCCTCGATGCTGCGGTTCGGGTAGGCGACATTGACGACCTTCGCAAGCCACTCGGGCAGGCCGACCATGTCGCCATAAACCGTTTGGCCGCTGTCACCAAGCCGAAGGTTGTCCCATCTACCGAAGGCGGGTTCCGCATCTTTGATCAGCGGCTCGTTGTAGTCCGACCTATGACCGAGCTTTACGCGCGGCGAAGCAATCGCAACATCGCTAGTCGCTCTAACAGCGTCGGCCAGATCCTCCTCAGTGAACGTGATCGCTCCAGTTGAGGCCGGGTACTCGATGCCCGTCGAGACCATCGGCACATCATCGATGCGCCAAAGGCCTGTTGCGCTATCGAGATACGGAACCCGCTTCGGTTTCATTTCTTGCCCTTACGGTTCGGGAGCTTCTTGTACGACTTGCCGCTCCGAGCGTGCTTCTTCGCGGTGGCCATCGTGATCTTGCTGCCCTTCTTGCCGGCCTGAGCGAAGAACCACCGCTGTTGTGCCTTGCTCGTCGCCTTGGGCATTACTTCTTTCCCTTCTTGGGCGTGGTCTTCCGGCCGCCACCCTTCTTGAAGGGAGCAGCCTTCTTGCCGCCGAAGTTCGAAGTGCCCTTCTTGCCGGCCATGACTACGGCTTGATCCCGGCGCTCTTGTTCGCCCGCAACTGCTTGCTCAGCATCGCGCCGCGTGAAGCGTTGGCGACCCGCTGATCCTGCGGGAACACGCCACCTTCGTAGAAGCCATGCTCGCCGGTAGGATCGACGGCACCATAGCCCTTGCCGGTCGGCACCTTCACGAAGTTCGGGTTGTTCGCACTGGCTCTACCTTCAGCCACTAGTTGCTCCTTTCTACTAGGACGACGACGGGGTTGGCAGGAGGGAGCACCCGTCTCACCTTCCCCGCCGCCGTCATTGCGTCCCTCCCTTTGGAGGCTGGCCTGACGCACCTTTACCCGTTGGGGTCTTCTGGGCTTGCTGCGCAACCTGTTGTTGATCGAACTGTTGCGCTTGCTGATCCATTTGCGCCTGCGCCTGGTCAAGCGCGGCTTGATCCTTGACGCCGAGCCGAGGCGTGCCTGCTTGCGGTAGACCCATCTCTTTCCGCAGCGCTGCCTCTAGCTCGTCGTCTACCTGGATCGCACCGGCCTGGATCAATTTGACCAAGTCTTCGACTACCAGCTCAGGGTCGAACTCGAAGACGAGAATTGGAACTTGCGGGATATCTTCGCCCCAGTTCCAGTCGATGTCGTCTTCGATCACGTACTCATTGAACGTATCCGCGAACCACCAGGCGATAGCCTCCAAGCCACCGCCCCAGAAGTCCACGAACGTCGAGCCGAGAGCGCGGCTGCCTGTCTTCGTTTGCCCAAGCTGCATGACCATCAGCATGAACAGGCGAGCCATCGCTTCGTCGTGATACTTCATCGACTCGACGACCGAAGAGTTGGTGCCCTTCGCGATCTGGAATTTGGCGCCAGCAGGCACAGCGCCTCCAGCCGTATCGCCGATCCGGAAGCGCTGTGCCATCTGGTCTAGGGCGCGGATCTCGTCCAACGAAGCTCCAGGGTGGGCCTCGATGTACGGGACGCCACCAGCTCTCTCGTGGTTGATCGCGTCGATCCGCATGAGCCGATCTTTGATGAGCCAGTTCTTGTAGCACTCGCGGAACCAGGAGCGACCGACCCAGTTGCCGCCCTCTTGCTCCCAGACGTAGCCGACGAGGTTGTCCACAGGGATCTCCGGCAGCATTCCCCAACCGGCTCCCGCCTTCGGGATGTTTTGGATGATCGAGACTAGCCCGCCATCCTCGGCGATCCGGAAATCTTGGATGGTACGCGGCGGACGCTCGGCCAACTTACGAAGATGCCATAGGCCATCATCGGGCCGACCCTTCTGCCCGTCTCCGATGTAGCCGACTTGCTCGAAGTAGTAATGGCCCCAAATGCCGGCGTAGAACGCTTTGCGCATGTGGTCGCGGAAACTGAAGCGCCTCTTCATCCGTCCGCGCTCGCGAACGTCTACCTCCTCACCGAGAATCGGGAGGTTGTAGTCTTGAGAGATCTTCTGCACCATCGCGTCTTCCGCGCCGTTCGGGTCGATCAGCCACTGGAACTTGCGCAGGCCGAGAGTCGTCGCCTTGTAGAGCGCACCGATCTGCGTGTCGGAGCGCATCTCCGAGTACGTGCGAACCGAATTTGGCCAAACGAGCGCAGGAACGATCTCCTCTGTGTCCTGGAACGTCGTCCAGGGCGCCATTCCCGCTGGTGAAAAGGCACCCTGAAGAACGCCCCCGATCTCAGTTGTCGGCGGACGCGCTCCCGTGTTCGTCTTGGTCTTCGTTGGCGCCACTACGTCCCAGCCTTCAAGATTTCCTGCGCCCTCTTCTTGATCCCGGCGATGTCCTCGACGAGATTCGCGGGACAGGAAGTCGGGAAGTATTTGCGGTGGGGATCGACGGGCAGTACAGTCTTGAGGTCGTACTTGTCGGCGATCCAGGCCATGAGCCGGGCCGAAGCCTCCTTTTGCTTCGCCGTCATCTCTTCGTTGCCGTAGTGCTCGTGCTCGATGCCGATCTGCTCGTTCTGACCAGGGCAATGCGCCGAGAGCACCATGTGGTGCGCGACGATGGCCGAGACCGTCAACCAACGGCCTTGGAGAACGTGGCCGCCGCGCGTGACGAGGAAGTTGTGGCCCGAGTCCGTCCATCCGTTGCCGTCCATGTGGAAGTTCTGGATGTCGCGAGCGTAGCGACAAGCTTCCTCATAAGACTCGACCTTCGGGTTGTTGATCTGCCGCAGATGTCCGGCCGTGTGGTGGAAGATGATGCGCCGCGAGCGCGTGACTGTCGTCAAGCCGGACTTCGGCTTGCGCGCATGCCACTCGTGCACCGTGATGATGTCTAGCTTCACCACGTGTGGATCACCCAAATGAGGAAGATGATCGCGATGGCGACCAAAGCGAGTTCGTGAACTGTCAACTTCCGTTCCATGCTCCCTCCCTACATCGGTAGGTCGATCAAGTCGCTGGCGAGACTCTTCATCGGTGAGACCGGCGCGTAGTGCGGAGTTCCAACGGTTGAGTAGACCGCCGCGTCTGCCCTGTCGGGCGAATGGATGCCGCGCTCGCGCATGTCCTCCTTCGACTCCAGCTGGATCTTGCCCGACGAATCGACCCACCACTTGATCGACTGAAGCTGGGCGAGTAGCTCCTTGTCATCCGGGTCAAGGTCGATCTCGCCGTTCTCCAGATCCTCGCGGAAGTGCCAGTACACTTCCGCGCGGCGGTTCTTGAACTTGTCGGGGCGGAAGGCACGCTCGGCCGCGCTGAAGCCGACTACTGGGTAGCCCTGCTCCCGCAAGCGGTCGAACGGCCCCGCCCCGAGACCGACGATGTCGATGACCATCGGAGGCCGAACCGTCACGTTGTGATAGTCGAGGATCAGCTTGAACTTCCCCGCCGTCTGCATCGTGTCGGTCATCCCCCAACCGTCAACGAACCTGACCACGCCGCCGCGATTCCGGTACACGACTGTCTTGTCAGTCCCGAAGCGCGCAACGTCGCAACCGTACCTGCCGCGTTCTAGGCCGGGCAGATCGTTGTCGATGCCCTTTTGGATCATCGAGGGGCTGATCAGGTACTCGTCGGAAACG
>Ga0209465_10000916_pt1 | contig 13420 bp, 9 predicted proteins | sample PanSoiPlot1MoBio_FD_188321 | JGI IMG/M metagenome (GOLD analysis project Ga0209465, IMG submission 188321) | Tropical forest soil microbial communities from Panama analyzed to predict greenhouse gas emissions - Panama Soil Plot 1 MoBio (SPAdes)... | ecosystem: Environmental > Terrestrial > Soil...
CGCGGGTGGTGCGCTTCGAGGATGACATCTTCTCCAGGGCAGGGATGTCGATTTCCACGTTGAAGTGCCCGGAGTTGGAAATGATAGCGCCGTCCTTCATAGCTTCGAAGTGCTCTTTGCGAAGCACGCTCTTATTGCCGGTGACGGTGCAGAAGACGTCGCCGATTTTGGCGGCTTCGTCCATGCTCATCACGCGGTAGCCATCCATCACCGCCTCAATCGCCTTGGTTGGATCGATCTCGGTAACAATCACCTCAGCACCCAGACCACGAGCGCGGCTGGCCAATCCGCGCCCGCACCAGCCATAGCCGGCAACCACGAACTTCGATCCGGCGAGCAGGAAGTTCGTAGCGCGCACGATGCCGTCGATAGTGGACTGACCCGTGCCGTAGCGGTTATCGAAGAGGTGTTTGGTATCGGCATCGTTGACCGCGATGATCGGATAGCTCAACACTCCTTGCTTCGCCATAGCGCGCAGGCGGATCACACCGGTCGTCGTTTCCTCCGTGCCGGCGATGATGCCATCCAGGACTTCCTTGCGCTTGGTGAGCGCGGTCGTCACCAGGTCGGCGCCGTCATCCATGGTGATGTGGGGCTTGTGGTCGAGTGCCGACATGATGTGGCTGTAGTATGTGTCGTTGTCCTCACCCTTGATGGCGTACACCGGGATGTTGTAGTCGCGCACCAGGCAGGCCGCCACGTCATCCTGTGTGGAAAGCGGATTGGAGGCGCACAGCACGACATCGGCGCCGCCGTCGCGTAGGGTGATGGCCAAGTTCGCGGTTTCCGCCGTGACGTGCAGACAAGCGGAGATGCGAATTCCCTTCAACGGCTGGTTCTTGATGAACTCCTTGCGAATGATCTGCAGCACCTTCATGGACTGGTTGGCCCAGTCAATGCGCTTCTTGCCAAGATCCGCGAGTTCAAGATTGGCGATGTCGCCTGCATTTTGCGTGGTAGTAGTCGTCGACATACTCTCCCTGTCTCTGTTGAACCTGGTGAGGCTTTGCCTGGGCGTCAGCCCGGGCTAGGCATAGGCAAAACAAAAAGTTTTGGGGCGCAGGTTGCGAGCGCCCCGAGGATACAAATCTACTGGGTGGCCGCCGTTGCCGCGAGCGGAGCCAGACCGGCCTGCTCCCGCAGCAGGGCCGCTTTATTGGTGGCTTCCCATGTGAATTCAGGCTCGTTGCGTCCGAAGTGGCCGTACGCAGCGGTCTTGCGGTAAATCGGGCGGCGCAAGTTCAAATACTCGATAATGCCCTTGGGAGTCAGCTGGAAGTTCCTGCGCACCAGTTCGGAGATTTTCTCCTCATCGATCTTTGCAGTACCAAACGTTTCGATCAGGATGCTCACCGGCTCAGCCACACCGATGGCGTAGGCTAACTGCACTTCGCAACGATCCGCAAGTCCGGCAGCCACAATGTTCTTGGCGATGTGGCGGGCCATGTAGCAAGCGGAACGGTCTACCTTGGTTGCGTCCTTACCGCTGAAAGCGCCGCCGCCGTGGCGGCCCATTCCGCCATAGGTGTCAACGATGATCTTGCGGCCAGTCAGCCCGGTGTCGCCCATGGGACCACCGATCACGAACCGGCCCGTGGGATTGATGTGGTACTTAGTGTCTTCATCCAGCAGTTCGGCCGGCAATGCTGCCTGAATCACGTGCTTCAGGATGTCAGCGCGGAGCTCTTCGTTCGTTACAGTCTCGGCGTGTTGCGAAGAGATGACGACGGCATCGATGCGAACCGGCTTGTGGTTCTCGTCATATTCGACAGTGACTTGAGATTTGCCGTCGGGCCGGAGGTAGGGAAGGGTGCCGTTCTTACGGACTTCTGAAAGGCGCTGCGTCAACTTGTGCGCCAAGAAGATCGGCGTAGGCATGTAGTTTTCATTTTCGTTCGTGGCGTAGCCGAACATCATGCCCTGGTCGCCGGCGCCGCCAGTGTCCACGCCCATCGCGATGTCGCCCGACTGTTTGTTAATGGACGAAATCACGGCGCAGGTATTCGAATCGAATCCATAGAGGGCGTTATCGTAGCCAATGGAGGCCACCACTCCCCGGACTAGGGTCTGGAAATCGACGTAGGCTTTGGTGGTAATTTCCCCGGCAATGACTACCAAACCGGTCGCCGTCAGGGTTTCGCAGGCTACGCGGCTGTAGGCGTCCTCTTTCAAACAGGCATCCAGGATGGCGTCAGAAATCTGGTCGGCAATTTTGTCCGGGTGACCTTCCGTCACCGATTCAGACGTAAACAGATATCGTTTTTTCGACAAGGGAAGCTCCTCTTGCTTTTTGCTATTTATGGCGTGGTCGACGAAGAGCAGTTCGACGGGACAAAACATCCTGTCGTGTCAGGCCGTTTTAAGAATACCAATCGAATACGACAGCGCCTCTTATTTTAACCTCAAAGGCGAATTTGCAGCATCGAATGGCACAATTTCTGGGTCAGTTTGACGCGACCTATGGGCGAATCGGACGGCAAGACCGTCAATGCAAGGACATTTTCTCAAGCACGTCAGTAGCACTGATCGCAATTAACGTGGCCACTGACGAAAACCATCGCAACTCGCTGCGACACGCTAAGCAGCCCAAGATAACCAGATGCATCTGACAGGTAAAGCGGGGCATGCGGATTTGCGTCAATCTGACGGGCAATTTAAGGTACCTGACCTGGCCGAGCTGCTATGGGGAGCTCTCTTGCGCATGCAATCGAAGGAGGGTCTCCGTCCAGACGACCCTGTGTTCCTCGAATTCAAACAGAATGTCCTGCGCATTATTGCCGACCTTGAAGTTCTCAGGTCGCGCGAACGCACGGACGAGACGAAATGCGCCTAGTGCCCACTAGCCTCTGGTTACCCGCTTCGGTTAGGGACGCGTCACGGCGGCGTGAACTGCCACCAACTGATCCAACAATGAAGGCAGATTTTTCAAGTCCAGCGCATTCGCGCCGTCGGATTTTGCGCGCGGCGGATCGTCGTGCACCTCCACGAAGACACCGTCGACACCGGCGGCGACGGCCGCTCTGGCGAGCAAGGGAATGAATTCCGGCTGTCCACCACTCTGGTGCGCGGACTCTTGTCCGTCCGTCCTGCCCGCCGAAGGCAGTTGGACCGAGTGTGTGGCGTCGAACACAACCGGGGCAAACTGGCGCATTATGGCTAGCGACCGCATGTCCACGACAAGATTGTTGTACCCGAACGACGCCCCTCGCTCGGTGAGAAAGACGGCTGATCCACCGGCTTCGCGTATTTTCTCCACGGCGTGCCGCATGTCCCAGGGGGAGACAAACTGCCCCTTCTTGATGTTCACGGCCCGTCCCGTCTGGGCGGCCGCCGCGAGAAGGTCCGTCTGGCGGCACAGAAACGCTGGAATTTGCAACACATCCACGTATTCGGCCGCAAGGGCAGCCTGGGCAGCTTCATGAATGTCGGTGAGAACCGGTAAGTTCAGGCTTTTGCGGATCGTGCCAAGTATTCGGAGACCTTCGTCTAGCCCGGGCCCCCGAAAACTGCGAATCGAAGTTCGATTCGCCTTGTCGTACGAGGCCTTGAAAATATAAGGAATGTTCTTCTCGGCGGCAATTCTTGCGATCGCCTCAGCCATCCCTGTCGCGTGTTGCTCGCTCTCGATGACACATGGCCCCGCAATGAGGAAGAGCTGCCTGGAACCCACCGCAACACCGCGCACCTGGAATCCGTCAGACATAGCAGAGCCTCAAGCATCGCACCAACGGCGGCATACTTCGATCCTACCGTACCAGCGTTCGCCAGTCATCGTGCACTGTCGATGTTGCCGGGCGGCCGTGCCCGAGGCAGAAAATACAGAGCAAAACAGAAAAGCGCCGGTAGTTGGAAACCACCAGCGCTGAAAGTCGCGCTGAGATTAGAGCCTAGCGTGGCTCAAAAGCCTGGAGTTACATCTTCCGGCGAATCAGCCCGGCCAATCCAAGTACCCCGGTTCCAATGAGAGCTAAAGTGGTCGGCTCAGGCACGGGAGCGGTCTGGACAGTCATGGTACCGCTCCCAAATTGAGCAGAGGATGTTGTGCCTCCGGTCGTCCATGTATTGCTATGGGTGGTAAAGGCGATTCCGCCATTCGGGTTAACCGCTTGACCCGTATCGCCGAAGAACGCCAAGATGGCGGGACTCACGAACGTGACGTCGAACACGCCCCCAAAGCCTCCGCCGCTGCCCATTGCGGCGGTATAGGTTCCAAAAGCGTTCGTGCCCGACAGGCAGATGCCACCGGGACAAAACGAAGAGAGAACTTCAACCTGAGTCGCGCCGCTGCCAGCGTAGCTCGCGACCAACAAGGTGGTGGTAGTCAGGTAGGAACTGTTGGAGTCGCTCTGGATCATCCCGGTTGAGCCCGCGGGGAGACTTAAGGTCAGGGACGTATTCGTGTCTTTCACAGTGATGAGACCGCCTACCGGCCCGCCAGTCAATGACGGCGAACCAGTCTTGTCGGCGATGGTTGGCACCGTAGCAGAGCTAACCGAGTAGCTGAAGGTTAATGCGTCGGCCATCGCGACGCTGCTGAAAGTGGCGAGTAACGCAAGGCATGCCAATGCGAAAACCATTTTTTTGGTCATTAGCTTCATTCTCCCCCGGAGCGGATCGACCAATCGCAGACTCCGCACGTTACATTCGTTCGTCTGTCTTCACGTCGCGGCTTATCAACAAAAGGGCAGATGTGGTAACAGCCGCGAAATTACTGAGGCAAACCGAGCGCAGCCCACACAGTGAGGTTCCAGTTTGCTACCGTAACTTCACCACGATCTGAGTTCTGCCCAGGCGTTGAAAGTAGTTGCACACCTTTCTCCAAATCTGCAAGACGAAAACACAATCACTTGCGTTCGTAATCTCCGTCACCAGCTGCAGAAATTTGCGATACGTGAGAGATTGGAGAGTATAAAATGGGGCGTTACTTACGCGATTGAAACAGCGTGTGGAGCGATGGCTAGCTGCCAGAACAACCTAAAAATTTTTAAGGAGATAGTAACTCGTAGAAAATTATTATACGTAATATAAATATACGGTAACTATAAACCACAGAAGGACTGATTACCTAACAACTGAAGGAGCACCTTGAGTGGTTGGTTACCCTTTCACCTTCTCAGGCCGCAGAAATTGCTCCACGTCGGCAGCATCGCGCTTAGAACGATCGGCAACGTGATGCTGATATGCGGCTGCGATGAACGAGGCGAACAATGGATGCGGCTCAAGCGGCTTCGACTTGAATTCTGGATGGAATTGGCAACCTAAGAAGAAAGGATGGGAAGGAATCTCGACGATTTCAACGTAGGTTCCGTCTGGAGTGGCGCCGGAAATTCGCAGTCCGCCTGCGGTCAATATGCTCTCGTACTCGCGGTTGAACTCGTACCGATGACGATGTCGCTCGCTGATCTCGGTCTGTCCATAGGCGCGATGCGCCAGCGTTCCTGGCTCCAATCGGCACTCCCACGCGCCTAGTCGCATCGTGCCGCCCAACTCTTCGATACCACGGAGCTCGCGCAATTTGTAAATGACGCGATGTGGAGTCGCCGGGTCGAACTCGCTCGAGTTCGCCTGCTCCAAACCGCAGACGTTACGCGCGAATTCGATGCACGCGGTCTGCATGCCCAGGCAGATTCCGAAATAGGGTACATGATTTTCGCGAGCGTACTGAATCCCCTTCAGCATGCCTTCTATGCCGCGCTTGCCGAATCCGCCGGGAACCAGAATCCCGTCTGCCGCCTCCAATTGGGTTTGCACGCTCTGGTCTTTTGACTCCAGTCCCTCAGCTTCGATCCAGTCCACGCGCAGCTTGAGATTGTGCGCCAGGGCTCCGTGGACCAACGCCTCTTTCAGCGATTTATAAGAGTCTTCGTACTCGACGTACTTGCCCACAATGCCGATGGTGACTTCATCCTTCGGGTTGTACACGCGGCGGACGAGGTCTTCCCATTTCTCCAGCTGGGGCTCGGGCGCTTGAATTCGCAGGTAACGCAGCGCAAGTTGATCCACTTTTTCGTGGGCGAAGACCAGAGGCACTTCATAGATCGAAGCCACGTCTTTTGCGGTCACTACGGCTTCCTCTTCCACATTGCAGAAGAGCGCGATTTTCGACTTGATCTCGTGCGACAGGTAGCGATCGGTGCGGCACAGCAGGATATCCGGCTGGATGCCGATGCTGAGAAGTTCCTTGACCGAATGCTGTGTGGGTTTGGTTTTCAGCTCGCCTGCGGCCGCGATGTAAGGCACCAGCGTGACATGGACGAACAGAGTGTTCTCTCGGCCCAGTTCCTGGCGCATCTGGCGAATTGCCTCAATAAACGGCAACGACTCGATATCGCCCACCGTGCCGCCAATCTCGACAATTACTAGGTCTACGTCTTGCGAGAGCTTCTTCATCGCACTCTTGATTTCGTTGGTGACGTGCGGAATGACTTGGACGGTTTTGCCGAGATAATCGCCGCGGCGTTCCTTGGCGATGATGTTCTCGTAGATGCGGCCTGTGGTCCAGTTGTTGTCGCGCGTGAGACGGCTGTGGGTGAAGCGCTCGTAGTGGCCGAGGTCGAGGTCAGTCTCGGCGCCGTCATCGGTAACGAATACCTCGCCGTGCTGAAACGGCGACATGGTTCCGGGATCGACATTCAAATAAGGGTCGAATTTCTGCAGCGAGACTTTGAGGCCCCGGCTCTCCATGAGGCAACCAATCGAGGCCGCTGCCAGTCCCTTGCCAAGCGAAGACACCACGCCACCGGTCACAAAGATGTACTTTGCCGCCATGCCATCCTCTGATGTGTGGATTTGTGCAGCCGGGGAGTCGATTCCGAACGCTTCCCAAAATAGGGAGCCCCTTGCGCTGGCCGGCCAGCGAAATCAAGGTGGAGCTTGTAGGGGTGCACAATCAATTATGGACGGATTCCATGGGCATGACAAGGTGGCGCTCATAGTGTTCCTGTGCATAACTAGGCACCTACTCCTTGTCCTAGGGTCACGCTAATGATGTGCGCTGGATGAGAGCTTTTGCCGAGCGGAAGATGGCCTCAAGCATCTCCGCCGTGAGCTTTCCCGTGGCCGTGTTCTGGTTCGACGGGTGATAGCTGGCCAGCAAGAGCACGCCATTCGGCAGCTGGTAGTGCGCGGCGTGGCGGAAGCTCAATCCGGTGGTGCGGGAGAGAACTTTTGTTCGCCGAAGATGCGCCAAGTAGGCTTCAAACCCGATCCTGCCGAGCGCGACAACGACTTTTATCTTGCGCAATAGCGCCAGCTCGCGATCGAGGTATTCAGAGCAGTTAGCCAGCTCCGACGGCAGCGGCTTGTTGTCCGGCGGGGCACACCGCACGGCTGCCGTGATGTAGCAGTCGATCAAGCGTAGTCCGTCATTGCGATGCAGCGCCTGCGGCTGCGAGGCGAATCCCATCTTATAAAGGATTGGGTACATGAAGTTGCCGGAAGCATCCCCTGTAAACGGTCTTCCCGTACGGTTGGAACCGTGAGCACCGGGTGCAAGCCCGAGAATCACGACCCGCGCCTGCGGATCTCCGAAGCCAGGGACCGGCTTAGCCCAGTACTCGTGCTCGAGGTAAGCCCGCCTTTTTTCCCGTCCGACCCGTTCCCGGTATTCCACGAGCCGAGGGCATCTCACGCAAGCAATGACTTGCCGATTAAGGACCGCGAGCGAGTCTGTCATGGTGGGTATTGTAGCGGCGGTCAGGACGGGGAAAGGCATACTTCACCATCGTACAATCGCAAGCACAGGGCAGGGAATCCGCCGATGTTGCCGTGCGGTCTTCGATTTCGACCGCTCTCGGCGCAAAACACAGGCGTCGCTCTCTGCATTAGACTGTTATCCCCAAGGAAATCAAACCGTGATGAACCGTGTCGCGCTTGCTGCCTGTCTCCTGTTTGCCATTGGGTCTTTTGCCCAAGCCCCAAATTCTGTTTCAGGGCCCCCGCGCCGCATTACAGCCGCTTCCTTCTGGTCAATGCCCGACACGTTCCCGGCTGCAGCCCACAAGTCGTGCGACAACGCTCCGCAGCCGCCCAGTTTTGCCGAATGCTTCATTAATCAGATGGCAAAGGCGGGAGCAGCTCCCGCCGCAGTGGCCTTCACACGTATGCTTTACAAGCAAAACGGCGGAGATGTCGGCATCATGACCGGCTTCCATGCCGTGGGCCCGGTCGACGTGGCCTTCGTGACCTATCCTTTGCGCGCCAACACCAACTACGGATTGTTGTTCGTCAACGGCACTCCCAAGATCGTTAATGCCGAAGACCTCAAGCTGCTTGACCAGAAAGGCATGCAGCAGAGCCCGCAATTCCAGAATACCAAGGCACAATTTCCTAACGTCGCCGTTTGGCCCGGTGACCGCGACGGCACGACCTGGCCCAACTCGAATCCCAACTCCGAAGGTGGCGTGTCGTTTACCCTCGGCTATCCGCTAACCAACGGATGCCATGCCTGCGCTCGCGCCGGCTTTGCCGAATTCAACTGGAAGTTCGGCCCCGCCGGCACATTCCTCGGAACCACGTTCATGGGGATGACACCGCCACCCGTGCAGTAAGGCAAAACTGTGTGTTAGGGCCGGGCCGATCTCGCCGATACCGAGAACGAGCCATTCGCCAGTCGCCTAACGCGGGCGACGCTTTGGGTAGCCAGCGGCCAGGCCACTCGATCACTCGTCGCTTTGCCACCTCAGGCCGCACAGCCGCCATCAGAGAGATTTTTGCATTCCTCCTTCTTTTTCCTCCCAATCCACAGCAATTCACAGACATGCACCAACATTCGGCGTTGAATCACCTTCTGGCGGAGTCTAGATTCGATCCATTCGGGTTGAAAGGGGTAGCGGCTAATCACCTGCGATCCGCCAAGGCCTTTGCATTCTTTCGGTTGGCGAAAGCGGCCCGCCGCTGTTTACTCGGCAGATTCCGATGTTATTCGGTAAAATACTACATATAGCGTTTGTTGCTTGACATCCACAACATGGTGGGCGTACTGTCGCAAATCACGCACTTCCTAATCGAAGCCGGCGAACAGTTTCTGATCCTTTTCAAGTCCAGATAACGCTTCCACAGGATAGCAATTCGCCTGCGGGAGTGGCTGTTCCCCAGCGCCGGCAGTCGCTTCCAACAAGATTGCGGACTCTGCTCAGCTTGCTTACGAAGGCTGTGTGCGTGCGCCAAAGCCCATGACGCGGCGTCGGCAGCCGACAGCGAAACGCACTACCAGTTTCAGACGGGGCCGAGACCCGCACAGATACCAACAAAGGAGCATCACAAAATGGCCGAAATCATTGACAAGACCTCGATAGGGGCAACCAGCGCCAACGTCGCCTCGAACCCCACCGCATCCAATACGAACAAGGCAGCCGTGGGACTTACATTCAAACGCTTCTTCACCAAGTCCGGCGTCTCGCCCTACGACGAGCTCGAGTGGGAGCTCCGCACTGCCCAAATTACCGACGCCCAGGGCGGCGTGATCTTCGAGCAGCAGAACGTCGAGGTCCCCACAGACTGGTCGATGACGGCGACCAACATCGTCGCCAGCAAATACCTCCACGGTCCACTGGACACGCCGGAGCGCGAAACCGGCGTCCGCCAGCTCGTCTCGCGCGTCGCCGAGACCATCCGCGACTGGGGTGTCAAGGGCGGATACTTCAAGACCGCCGACGACGCAGCCGTCTTCCACGACGAGCTTGCGCACCTGCTGTTGCAGCAGAAGGCCGCCTTCAACTCGCCGGTGTGGTTTAACGTCGGCTGTGAGCGCATCGAACCGCACTCCGATGCCCAGAACTGGCACTGGAATCCTGTCGAGCAGCGTGTCGAATACGGTGTGACGGGCTACCGCAACCCGCAGTGCTCTGCCTGCTTCATCAACTCGGTCCACGATTCGCTCGACAGCATCCTGACGCTAGCCAAGACCGAGGGTATGCTGTTCAAATGGGGCTCGGGTACCGGCACGAACCTCTCGCCGTTGCGTTCCTCCACCGAGTCGCTTTCCGGTGGCGGAACCGCCTCTGGCCCGCTGAGCTTCATGAAGGGCTTCGACGCCTTTGCCGGCGTCATCAAGTCGGGCGGAAAGACGCGCCGCGCCGCCAAGATGGTCATCCTTAATGTTGACCATCCCGACATCGTCGACTTCATCGAGTGCAAGCAGAAAGAAGAAGCCAAGGCCTGGGCGCTGGTCGAGCATGGATACGACGGCTCCGGTCCCGACTCCGAGGCCTACGCATCCGTCTTCTTCCAGAACGCTAACAACTCCGTGCGCGTCACCGATGACTTCATGTACTCCGTCGTGCGCGACGGCGACTTCAGCACCAAGGCCGTGAAAGACGGGCGCGCGGTGAAAACATACAGGGCGCGAGATCTCCTTCGCATGATCTCCGACGCCACCTGGCACTGCGGCGATCCCGGCATGCAGTACGACACCACCGTCAACCGCTGGCACACCTCGAGGAACACGGCGCGCATCAACGCCTCGAACCCTTGCAGCGAGTACATGTTCCTCGACGACTCCGCCTGTAACCTGGCGTCGCTGAACCTGCTCAAGTTCGCTCCGAACGGCACGTTTGAGGTCGAAGCCTACCGCTACGCCTGCGCCATCATGATCACCGCGCAGGAAATCCTGGTCGACAACTCCGGTTACCCGACCGAAGCGATCTCGCGCAACTCGCATGACTATCGCCCGCTCGGTCTTGGCTTTGCCAACTTGGGCGCGCTGCTCATGGCCGCGGGCCTGCCCTACGACTCCGAAGCGGGACGCGACTACGCTGCCTGCGTCACTGCCATCATGTGCGGCGAAGCATACTTGCAGTCCTCTAAGATCGCCGAGCTCTGCCCGCCGCTCGAGCCGGCCACGCCGCTCACGCACACGGTGGAAATCACGGGTGGTGCGTGCCCTGGTTGGTATGTTAATCGCGAACCGTTCCTCGACGTCATCCGCATGCACCGCGCCTCGGTGAACAACATCATCAGCCGCAACGTGCCCGCCGCGCTCTACGATGCCAGCAAGGCCACCTGGGACGAAGCACTCGCTCACGGCGAGAAGTTCGGCTACCGTAACTCGCAGGTCACCGTACTCGCACCCACGGGCACCATTGGCTTCATGATGGACTGCGACACCACAGGCATCGAGCCCGACCTCGCGCTGGTGAAGTACAAGAAGCTGGTCGGCGGCGGCATGATCAAGATCGTGAACAACACCGTGCCGTCGGCACTGTTCAGACTCGGCTACACCACCGACCAGACCAACGCCATCGTCAGCTACATTGACGCCACCGGCACCATCGAAGGCGCGCCCGCCATCAAGGACGAGCACCTCGCCGTTTTTGACTGCTCCTTCAAGCCGTCGAAGGGCACGCGCAGCATTCACTACACCGGACATCTGCGCATGATGGCGGCGACACAGCCGTTCATCTCGGGAGCGATTTCCAAGACGATCAACATGCCCGAAAGCGCGTCGGTCGAAGAGATCATGGAGGCCTACATCCTCGCATGGAAGCTCGGCCTCAAGGCGGTTGCCATTTACCGCGACGGCTCCAAGAAGGCGCAGCCACTCAGCTCTATGGGATCGGCGACGGCAAAGCCAGGCACTCAGTCCCCGCCTGTGGGAGTTTCACAGGCAAGGACGGAAGAACCTGATGATCCCACTCTCGCGCCGCCGAAAGCCATCCGTCATCGTCTGCCCGACGAGCGCCTGTCGATCACGCACAAGTTCAACATCGGCGGACACGAAGGCTATCTCACCGTCGGCCTTTACAAAGACGGCATGCCGGGTGAGATCTTCATCACCATGGCCAAGGAAGGCTCCACCGTCAGCGGCCTCATGGACAGCTTCGCCTGCGCAGTCTCCATCGGCTTGCAGCACGGCGTGCCGCTCAAGCTGCTGTGCGAAAAGTTCGCGCATACCCGCTTCGAACCCAGCGGCTGGAGCAGCAATCCCGATATCGGCTACGCCAAGTCGATCATGGATTACATCTTCCGCTGGCTGCAGTTGCGCTTCTTGACCGGGCAGCAGCAGGCCCTCTTCGAAGGCCTGCGTCCGAAGTACGTGAATGCCCCGCCCCCCGGTACGCCGGGCGAGAACGGACATGGGCAGAAGACCTTTGGAGACTTCGTGGAAAGCGCGCCAGGTGTCACTGACAACCGACAACTGGCGACTGACAACCTCGTGGGCGGCTCGGCCACCGGCCATCACCACGCAGCCGATGCTCTCAAAGAGTTGATCGACATGGGCGACGCCCCAAGCTGCTCGGTCTGCGGAGCCATCATGACCCGCAACGGCAGCTGCTACAGATGTATGTCGTGCGGCAGCACGAGCGGTTGCAGCTAAGGAATGAACGGTTCCCCATTTGCTGAGCAGGCAAGGGGGAGGGTACCCTCCCCCACTCTCAAAATTCCTTGTTTTCATCAGCATGCACGGAAATTTGCGTGCAAGTGACGATAGCAATGAATTCATCACTCAAGATATTCCGGAATAAGGACTTAGGCGAAATTTGGTGCGACTGGACTGGGGTGTTGGCGGGGAGATGCGCGAAAAAACGACTACGAGTGTGACCCATAACAGGTCGAAGCACCTCCTGAAGACGGGGTAGTATCATCCACCGCCATGCTGGCGAAGAACGCTCTCTCCATCAGGGAGGACATCGGGGTTTCTGCGGTCGGGCCATCACCAACTCCCGCGTTGGGATCACCAAACCTCGGTATCACGCTCTCTTCTTGCCGTCGTTCTCGCTCACAACATAGAAGTGCTCCTTGCCTGGTTCAGGAGCTGTTTGATCTTTCCGGTGATCCAGATCAGTGCTGGCGGAGTAAATTTCGGAATTGGATGTAATTCGGAAATTTGTCAGCTGGTGGTGATGTTCAATTTCAGTGACCGTAGGCATCGTAATTACCTCGTTTCTTGCTGGTGATTAAAGTTGAGGTCTAGGTCTGACGATGCGTGGCTGTTAGGGGAGCTGTAAGTCCAGCTTTGAATGCCTGCCGCGAACGTCAGGAGATCATCTTGCGCCGTTCCCAATACCGGAATCCCTCGAGCGCGGGCGCCCCACTCAACGCTTCCCATTAAGCAAACAACAGAGCTTTATATGCCTTGACACGTATATGCTCTATAAAGTATATAAACGAGGTGGAATCTGTGTTTGAAATCATTGCGGAGCCGAACCGGCGGGCGATACTAAGCCTCCTGGCCTTGTCGCAACAGTCGGTGGGAGAGATCGAGCGGCAGCTTGGTATGCCGCAGCCGACTGTGTCAAAGCACCTGCGAGTGTTGCGCGAGGCCGGTTTCGTGGAATCCACGGTTGACGCACAGCGCCGCCTCTACCGGCTGAAACCCAGACCATTTCAGGAGCTCGATGCCTGGCTGGCTCAGTTTCGCCGGTTCTGGTCCGCTTACGTGGATGCTCTTGAACGCCACCTCGACCGCATGAATGAATCA
>Ga0209465_10000918_pt1 | contig 13378 bp, 9 predicted proteins | sample PanSoiPlot1MoBio_FD_188321 | JGI IMG/M metagenome (GOLD analysis project Ga0209465, IMG submission 188321) | Tropical forest soil microbial communities from Panama analyzed to predict greenhouse gas emissions - Panama Soil Plot 1 MoBio (SPAdes)... | ecosystem: Environmental > Terrestrial > Soil...
CTCAGGCAACCACTTCGGGCCAGAACGTTATGGTCGGCGGCGTCGACGTCAAGAATACGCTCGGCGATAGCATAAGCGACATGCGGACGTCGCTTCAGAGCGTCACTGACGTGCCATCTGCCACGGCGGCGCTTCCCAAGCTGGAGGCCGCGAGAACGCAGATTGACAAAGTCAGCGGCTTGGTCGGACAGTTGACGCCAGATCAGCGCAAGATCGTCGCCGGTGTTGTCGCCACTGCGATGCCCACAATCAACCGGCTCTCCGATAAAGTCATGGAAATGCCAGGCGTCGGCGACGTGTTGAGGCCGACCGTCGATCCCATGAAGACCAAGCTCGCGGAACTCTCGGGGCAACCAGGTACGGTCGGCTCCGGACGGTGATGAATTTCCAGCGAGGATCGCTTATCCCTCCCGTCTTCGGGAGGGAGGCGCGAAGTGCAGGTCGGGATGCCGAGTGGGGATTGTTATATCCGACAAACAGGCAGCCGGATCGTCTCCATGACGCCTTCCATATTTTGATCAATGGCGGGGTTAGCAAATCCGCTGACAAGTTAAGCGCGTGTCATACCAGGGCCATCACCCTGGCCAGGCCTCCCGTTGAATCCTTCACTTTGGCGGCACCCACCACCAGGGTTGCACCCGCCTCCGGCACCTTGCCGAGGTTGGCGACGTTTTCGAGGCCCCAGCGACCCGACGGCAGCCACAGCTGATGGGTTCTGAAGGTCCGCGACGGCCCATGGTCGAGCGACATGGTGTCGACGGCGATGCCGGCAACCTGGCGCTCTTTCAGCAGCCACGCAGCCGTCTCGGGGGCAAAGCCCGGAAAATGCATGGTGCCGTTGACGTCGCGCCCCTCGAAGCGCGCCGGATCAGCAGCGACGAGCTCACCCCAGCCCGAATGCATCGCGACACAGCAGCCCGCGGGCAGACGGCCGTATTTGGCTTCCCATTTCGCTACGTCTTCACGTGACAACAGATAGTCGGCGTCCTGCTCGGCCTGGTAGACCACATTGACGACCACGAGCGGCACGACGAGTTGCTCGACCGCCAGCTTCTCGGCTGAAAGACCGCTCTCGGAAAAATGGATGGGGGCGTCCAGATGAGTGCCGGCGTGCTCGATGATGTGCCACCAGAACAGATTGAACCGGTCCTTCTTGAATTCGAACTCGCGCTCCATTTCGATGCCGGGCTTGCCCAGGAAGGTCGGAAAGTCGGGCGACATGGTGTGGGTGAGGTCCACCACCTTGCTGAAGCTCCTCGTTTCTGCGGCGGGTGCGGGCACTGCGGTCGCCGCAAAGCCGGCCGCGGCTGCGCCGGTGAAGAAGCCTCGCCTGCTCAAGGCTGCCCGGACCTTCGCTTCACAGCCGGCGACGCACATATTTTCCCCGTTCCATCGAATCCTGATCTGCGCGCGATTGTCGTTGTCCAATGTCGCATTGGCAACAGGCGCGCTGACGCAGGCAATGATCGGAGCGCGGCGTCCCATCCGCCGTTTTTGCCGACAGCGGCAGGACGCGCGCGGCCCACTCTTGGGAGACTGACGGGTTGCGCAAGCGGCCGGGATACGCTCATTAAGCTCCATGCTGGTGATTGACGATGTTTCGCTGCGTGTGGCTGGGCGGCTCCTGATCGAGCGTGCGACCGCACAAATTCCCGCCGGCGCGCGGGTGGGGCTTGTGGGGCGCAACGGCACGGGAAAATCCACCCTGTTCCGCGCCATCGCCGGCGACATTGCCACCGAGAACGGCAGCTTCGTCCGCCCGGCGCGCGCCACCATCGGCCGCCTGCCGCAAGAGGCCCCCGCCGGGCCGGAGCGCCTGATCGACGTCGTGCTAGCAGCCGATCGCGAGCGCACGGCCCTGCTCCGGGAGGCTGAGACTGCCACCGATCCGCACCGCATCGCCGAGACGCAGTCGCGCCTCGCTGACATCGGCGCCCACGCAGCACCCGCACGGGCCGCCGGCATTCTCGCCGGCCTCGGCTTTTCCCATGTGGACCAGCAACGGCCGTGCGCGGAATTCTCCGGCGGATGGCGCATGCGGGTGGCGCTCGCCGCGGTGCTGTTTGCGGTGCCCGATTTGCTGCTGCTCGACGAACCCACCAACTATCTCGACCTCGAGGGTACGTTGTGGCTTCAGGACCACATCGCGCGCTATCCCCGCACTGTCATCATCATCAGCCATGACCGCGATCTGCTCGACAGCGCGGTCGACTCGATCCTGCATCTCGAGCGGACCAAGCTCACCTTCTATCGCGGCGACTACACGTCCTTCGAGCGCCAGCGCAATGAGCGGCTGGCTCTGGACCAGAGCCTCGCCCGCAAGCAGGAGGCGCAGCGCAAGCATCTCACCGCCTTCGTCGAGCGCTTCCGCGCCAAGGCCTCCAAGGCGCGTCAGGCGCAATCGCGACTCAAGCTGCTGGCAAAATTGCAACCGGTCGACGTGCGCATCGAAGACGAGGCGCGCTCGATTGCTATCCCATCACCTGAAAAGCCGCTGTCGCCACCGATCATTGCATTAGACGACATGACGGTCGGTTATGAGCCGGGCCGTCCGGTGCTGCGGCGGCTCACGCTGCGGGTCGACCCCGACGACCGCATCGCCCTCATCGGCGCCAACGGCAATGGCAAGTCCACCCTGACCAAGCTCTTGACCGGCCGCCTCGCGCCATTCTCCGGCCGCATGACCCGTGCCGATAGGCTGAAGACGGCGTATTTTGCCCAGCATCAGCTCGACGAACTGAATCCGCAGGCGAGCGCCTATGACCATCTCCGCATGCTGATGCCGGACGCGCCAGAAGCCAAGGTGCGCTCGCGCGCGGGGGCGATCGGGTTTTCCGCCGCCATGGCCGACACTAAAGTGGCGAACCTGTCGGGCGGCGAGAAGGCGCGCCTGCTCCTTGGCCTTGCGACCTTCGAGGGGCCGCATCTCGTGGTGTTGGACGAGCCCACCAACCACCTCGACATCGACAGCCGCGCCGCGCTGATCGAGGCCATCAACGACTATTCCGGCGCGGTCATCCTGGTTTCGCACGACCGCTTTCTCCTGGAGGCGTGTGTCGACCGCTTGTGGCTCGTCGCCAACGGCGAGGTCAATCCCTTCGACGGCGACCTCGACGACTACCGTCGGCTCGTGCTTGCCGGCTCGCCGGGCGAAGCGGAGGGGGACGCCAGAGACCGTGACGGCGAAACGCGCACGTCGCGCGCGGCGCTGCGCCGGGCCGCAGCCGAGAGGCGTACCGAGCTTGCCCCGCTCAAGCGACGCATCGACGAGTTCGACAAGACCGTTTCCCGACTCGCGAACAGGCTTGCCGAGATCGATGCGGCGCTCGCCGATCCCACGCTCTACGATCGCGATCCGGCGAAGGTCGCAACGCTCGGCAAGGCGCGCGCCGACGTGGCGCGCAGCCTTGCGGAGGCCGAACACCAGTGGCTCACACTGAGCGAGGCATACGAGAGCGCCCTCGCGGCGGGTTAACCTCGTCCAGGTGGAGTGGGCAAAGGCGCGCTCTTGCGCGCCGTGCCACCCCTTCCCTACCCTCCCCGGCGATCCGGATTCGAAACGATCGAAATCCGCTGTAAACGACTATCTCATTTGCCGCGACATGTACGTCTTGCTGAACCCGTTGCGGCCGTTGGTGAGAGTGAACTTGCCGTCCGGCGCAACCGATGCCGCGATCAGGTTGCCCTGGCACTCGGCGGTCTCCTCGAGGTTGGCGATCATGTCGGGTGAGGTGTTGTGGTTCGGATCCTTGTCCAGCAATGAGAGGTGCCCCTGCCAGATGCCTTCCAGTCCCGGCAGCTTCGCCATTCTGAGATATGAGTTTCTTTCATAAGGAGCGGCGGGCTTGCCGGAGACCTCCTGTGGCTTGACGCGACTGTCCGACTGGCCCAGACCCTTGCGGGGGCCGTTGTTCACCACGATGACCTGAGGGCTGATGGCGCTGAGAAATGCCGGTGCACCGGCGCCGTCGAACGAACCGTGTCGGCTCGTCTGATAAAGACTGACCCGCCCAACCTTGTTGATCGGGCATGCCAGTTCCATCTCCTTGAACCAGTCGAGATCGGCGAGGTCGAGGAACGTGAAGGCGCCGAAGGTAACGAGCACGCCGACCATCCGCTCATTTTCGGGCGCAGCCGGAGACATCTGGGCGGCATCGGCGCACAGCGGGTTGGGCCCGCCGCCATTGACCGGCTGCGCGAGCAGCGAGAATTCCGAAGACACCACCAGGACGTCGGCGCCCTTCAGAGGAATCTTGTCGCCGGGCTGGACAATCGTGCGCTTGCCGCCGGCCACGGCCTTGTAGTCGTCAAGCCTCACTTTATCCACAGCATCGACGCCGTCGCCGTGGTCGAAGAACCGGCCGATCGGGATCATCTTGGCGAGCGCTGCAAGGCCGCCTTCGTGATCGCGGTGCCAATGGCTGATCACCAGATAGTCGATTTGCTTCAAACCGGCCTTTTGCGCCGCCGCGTAGATTCGTTTCGCGTCCCGGTCAGCGTCCGGAAATCCGGTGTCGAGCAGCAGGGATTCGCCCGACGGCGATACGATCAGCGTCGCCGCGCCGCCTTCGACGTCGATCCAGTAAATCTGCAAGTTCTGCGCGCTGCCTTGAGCCCGTACGGGATCGATGGCCGCCGGCGCCAGAACACAGGCGAGACCCAGCGCCGCGCCGGCCAATAATTTGATCGCTCGATTCATGGTACCTCCCTCTTCTATTCGACCCGAACCATGTTCCGGCCGGTTTTCGCAACGGCACCCTCTGTCGAAATTTTACCAAGATAGCCCACTTCGCGACAACGGCTTTAAAGAAGTGTCATCGCCCGGGAAGCGGCCGATCCAGTAACCAAACTGTTTTCGATCGGGGCGCAAGGCCATGACACGGTGGTTACTGGATGCCCGGCTTTCGCGGGGCATGACAGCTTGTGATTCAGTTATTTGTTTTTGGTGCGGTGAGGCATCACCGGGCATTGGCGCCTCAAGAAGGCGCCAAAGTGGCACGCCGACCCTCCGAACGCCCCTCACTCCCGCTGCAGGGCGGCCCGGTACAGCGCCTGCACATCTTCACGGAACGCGCGGCGGGAGGCATCGCGGGAATAGAACATGTGGCCGCCGCCATAGACCGTTAGCTTGAGGCGGTCGGCGGAGCCGAACACCGGCATCTGATCGAGGATGAGTTGGGTGCCGAAATAGGGCGTGACGAGATCGCTTGCTCCATGCGCCACCAGCGTCTGGAGATCGCGGTCGCTCGCGAGCGCGTTGCGCAGATCGTCGACGACCTCCGGACCCGCACGGCCACGTCCCCAGTTCCACTGACTGTTGACCTCGCCGTTGAGCAGACGATAGGGCTGGTCGACCCGCCATTTCAGCTCGCCCTGATAGAGCGCCGTCATGGCGCCGGTGATCGGCGGACCGATGGCATCGAGCACCGGATCGGAAAAGCGGCTCTGCGCCGAACTCGGCGACGGGTCGAAGGCCGTGATGGTTGGGTCATAGGCGCTCGCCACCGTTCCCCGGGCACGATTGCGCTCACGTTGAAATGTGCCGTTGTCGATGCGGGCGCCGAGCTTCTTCACAAGGGCAGGATCGAGGCCCGTAAGAGCGGCGACGCGTGGCGTCATACGCTCGATTGCCTCGGCATCACGTTCGCCGCGCATGAGATCGCGTAGATACTCCCCGGACGCATAGTTTTCGACTTCGCGCAGCGCGTTGCGGTCGAACGGCGCCGTGGCCTCCATGACGGTGGCCGCCATCGACGGCAGCCGCGCTACCCAGCCCAGCGGATTGTGGCGGCGAAAGTTAAAATTGCTGAAGTCCAGCACCGGCGAGATCATGATCAGCCCGCGCATGCCGACGCCCTGATGGCCTGAAAGTGCCTGCGCCACCTTGGGCACGCGGAATCCGCCATAGCTTTCGCCGACCAGGAACTTCACCGCGCCTTGCCGGTTGTTTCTCTCGACCCATTTGCGAATGACGACCGCGAGCGCGTTGGCGTCACCATCCACCGACAGGAACTGGCGACGCACGTTGTCGCCGCTTGCAACGATGTGGCTGTAACCGGTCAACACCGGATCGATGAACACGAGGTCGGTGAAATCGAGCCAAGTCTCGGCGTTGGGAAGCAGTGCCGGCGTCGCCGATGCCGAAATATTTTCGAACGGAAGCCGCCACGGCCCCACGGCGCCGATGTTGAGGTAAGCGGATGCAGCGCCGGGGCCGCCATTGAACAAGAAGGTGACCGGACGATTGGCGTCGCCGAGCACATAGGCAACGAAGGCAACTTCCGCCTGCAGGCTGCCGCTTTCCGCGTCGTTGAGAGGAATTGACCCGGCCATCGCCTTGAAATGCAGCATCCGGCCCGGCAGCTCGACCGCATGCTCGGTCGTCGAATCGGCGGGGAGCCGCAGGGAACTTTCGTTCTGCGCCCGCGTCGGTCGCCCGCCCGTTTCGCCGGCCTGAGCCGGGTTGCTGCGCGGCGCATCGGCGCTCGGTTGGGCAGCCGGTCGGTTTTGCTGGGCCAGCACCGGCGTCGCCATCTCGGCTCCTGACAAAGCCGCCGCGAGGGCGAGCGCGGCCAAACATCGAGCCAGGTATCCGAATGGCGGACTATGCGCATGCTGCTTGCACATGGATTTCGTCCTTGCGTGTCTTCACCTGCGGGCGATCCTCGAGACTCGCTTTGTCATGGCGCTTTCCGCGGCCCCGCGCTAGTCACAAATTAGAGCGGGCTCTGATATGGTTACGCTGGCCGCCTCGGTTTTTTGGCCGGTGGCTTTTTGGCGGCCGGCGGCGGCTCATCGCCGCGCTCGATCGTGGTTAGCCGGCCACCGACAAACTCATAGATTCCGGCGCGCTCGCCCGTCTTGTAGGTCAAGACGACGCGACGTTGGCCACCGGCCTGCGGCGGGACGTCAACCGCTTGCGGCTGACCGAGCGCGCGGACCACTTCACATTCGGTCATGTCGAGGCTGACGCCGGGCGAAGGCGCGGACGCGCCATCTGGCGCCGCACCGGCGCACAGGCCCTGCCCATCGACCAAATCGGTCGGTCTGACCGCAGCGGTTGGCGCCAACGGATACGCATAAGAGTTCGAGGTGGTAGGGAGAAAAGTCGAGCGATCGGGCAACCGGAAATTTGCCGGATCTGGTATCATGTTCTGGATCGAGCCACAGGCCGTGACAACCGATGCAAGAGCGACGATTGCGGCGCAGCGCGCCAACATCCGCCGACCGCCAAACCACCGCACGACATAACTCATTCGCAGCCTCCGGCTCGCGACTCGCCTCCCCCCTGTCAGTATAGCGTCTCCGCGACTTGAACCATATCGCCTGGCATAGCACGCTGCCAATCCGCTATCTCCGTCGGGAGTGGCGGCTGAAGCGCGCCCTGCATAGCTCCGGTGCAGCGCCATAATGCGTCATCATCATGACGAGCTTCACCCCTCGCAGCGGAATCCCGCAATACAGCGACCAGGGTGATTGGTGATCTTTCGTCTTCGACAGGTGTGATAATCTGACGGAGTTCTTCTAGGCTCGGCGCGTGCAGCAGATCATCCCGAGGTGGGTTATGACTACTCCCCTCGGTAAAACCTCTCGATGTGGGAAAAGCCCTTGGCAATTACGGCGGGGAAGATCCCGAAATCGCCGGTAGCAATTCGCCACGCCACCGCCAGGAGGACCGCGGAGACTGCAAACGCCACCACGTAGGCAACGAACCCATTCGCTCTCAGCCTGAGAGACCAGAAGCTGAACGTAATCTCCGTCCCCGCGCGATTGCGCATGGACTTGCCCTCCGGGACCAGTGATCGAACTGGTTTCCCTCGTGCGGCAACCTGCAACCCCCAGTGTCGGATGTCCGACATACACGTGTCGGATACCTAAACCAGTTACATGGTCAGGAGGGCAAGATCAAGGCACACAACCGCAGTGATCAGCGAACGCCGCGCAGCATCGTGCATGGCCCCGGGCCAGTATAGTGGTCGCCAGCATAGTATAAAGCGGCTCAAGCGCGGCGCTGCCAGCGCCCGCTGTCGTCGGCCTGCCAATAAGTCACGGCAAATCCGCGCGCCTTGGCGGCCTGCCAGTGATTCCGGGCCTCAGCGACGGCGTCATCATCGCCCCCGTCGAACAACATGACGACGCGATCGTAGTGCTCGAGATCCGCCGGCAGCGGTGCACGGTCGATCAGAAAGCGCACCGTCGCGGCATTCGGATTGTCGTCCCTCACCGTCAACAGCACCGGCTGATCCGCCGCGGTCGGCTCGCGAAACGTGCCGTGCGGCAGGAAGCTGTCCTGGCGAAACGTCCATAGGTGAGCATCGAGCGCATCGACACGCTCCTCCGAGGAGGTCTGCACCACGACCCGCCACCCGCGCTCGATGGATTTTTCCAGCAATGCCGGCAACACCCTTTCGACCGGCTGTGCCTGAAGATGGTAGAAAAGAAATTCGGTCATATCGAACACCGGGACATCTTAAACTGCACCGCCCGTGACGCGATTCCACGCCCGCATTCCCTATATTGAACCATTTTCACAACTCATAACCCCCTTGTCCCCGCCATCCACGCTTTTGCCGCTGCGCCGCGACGAGCGGATCAGCCATCCGGCGCGCCTCTTGGCGGGCCGGTGATAAACGCCGCGCCGTCAGCCGCTCTGACGCATCTACCATCACGGGAGAACGTGTCGCCAAACAGGATGACAGCATGCCGCCTTATCGGCTGGCGAGATCGCGGGCTACGCTTGTTCAAGGCTCGGGGACCAAGAGGGGAAGGCGGGGATGGCGTTGCGATTCGGCTCGCGGATCGATCGTCGGCGGGCGATGCTCGGTATGCTGGCTGTCGGCGGCGGCGCGGCGTGGCCCATAGGGGCACCGGCGCCTCCTGCGCCGGATGCCGCGAAGGGTTACGCGGCTTTCTTCCTTGGCCAGGGTGGCTACCTGTTCTCGTGGGGAATTCCGGTCCTGGAGTCCGAGGCTCGCAAGCTTGGCCTCGCGACCGATGTCTTCAGCTACACCGACGTGACGCCCGCCTGGACGAACATCGTTCGCAAGCGCAAGGACGGTTACAAGATCGCGCTCGTCGGCTACTCGCTCGGCAACACCACGGCGACCTACCTGCAACGCCATCTCGCGGTCGACCTGCTGCTCGCAATCTCCGAATCTTCGCTCGGCCGCAACCACCCGATCAAGAAGGAGAACACCAAGCGCTCCGTGCTGTGGTACGGGCCGGACATGCTCTCCAATGCCGGAGTCCACGATGGCTTCGATAAGACCAATTACGTCGAAACCGCACATCTCCTGATGGATGTCGATCCCCGGGTCGTGCGGGGCGTGCTCGATGAGCTCAAGAGCCTGGTCGTGCCGCAACGGCGTGACGAGCAGATCGTGGCGGCGAATGCGCCCGTGCATAAACCGATCGTTCCTCAAGCCGATAACGAGACCGCAAGGGCACCCGCGCCCGCGCAACAGCTGAGCGCGGGCTGGCTGCCGCCGACCAACATCATCACGCCGGACGTGACCTGCACGAATTGCTGGGGCTTTGCGCAAAACCTGGGCGCGATGGGGCCTGATCCCTGGATGCAGTGAGGCTCTTCGTCAATCTTAAACGACGCGCTTGGGCGAACTGCGTATCAGCCCTCGTAATGCTCGGCCACCAGATGGTCGAGCAGGCGTACGCCCCAGCCTGAGCTCCAGCTCTTGTTGATTTCGTTCTGCGGCGAAGCCATGGCGGTGCCAGCGATGTCAAGGTGAGCCCACGGCGTCTTGCCGACGAAGCGCGCCAATAACTGCGCTGCCGTGATGGCGCCGCCATGACGGCCGCCGGTGTTTTTCATGTCGGCGACCTTGGAATCGATCAATTTGTCGTATTCGGGCGCCAGCGGCATTCGCCACACCCGCTCACCGGTCGCCTCGCCGGCGGCAAGAAGACGACTGGAAAGTTCGTCGTTGTTGGTGAAAAGGCCTGCGTGCTCGTGGCCGAGCGCCACCATGATGGCCCCCGTCAGAGTTGCGAGATCGATCATGAATTTGGGCTTGTGCTTGGTGTTGACGTAATGCAGCACATCAGCAAGCACGAGGCGGCCCTCGGCATCGGTGTTGATGACCTCGATGGTCTGGCCCGACATGCTCTTGAGGATGTCGCCCGGACGATACGAATTGCCGTCCGGCATGTTCTCGACGAGGCCGATCGCCCCGACGGCGTTGACCTTGGCATGACGGGCCGCAAGCGCGTGCATGAGTCCGACCACGCAGGCGGCGCCGGCCATGTCACCCTTCATGTCCTCCATGCCGGACGCCTGCTTGATCGAGACGCCGCCGGTATCGAAGCAGACGCCCTTGCCGATGAACGCCACCGGTGGTGCGCCACGTTTGCCGCCATTCCAGCGCATGACGACGACACGGCTCTCGTGCATGGAACCTTGGCCGACCGCAAGCAATGCGCCCATGCCCAACCGTTTCATCGCCCGCACGTCGAGCACGTCGACCACAACGTCGAGCTTGCGCAGCCGCGCAGCGCGGCGCGCGAATTCCTCTGGATAAAGCACGTTGGCGGGCTCATTGATGAGGTCGCGTGCCAACGTCACGCCGTCAGCGAGGGCCTCACGGGACCGCCACGAACGGGTGGCAGTCGGAGGATGAGCAACCGCGATCGTGAGGTCGACGGAGCCCTGCTTCTCCTCGTCGTCCTTCTGCTTGGTCTTGTAGCGCTCGAACTTGTAGGTGCGCAGCTTCGCTCCGGCGGCGAGATCGGCGACCGCGTCCGCACTCATGGGACCGTCCGGGAGATCGGCCACCACCATGGCATCTCCCCCCGCGCGGGGCAGCTTTCCCGCCGCGGCGCCGCCGAGCTTGAGAAAGTCCTTCGACTTGAGCCCGTTAGTCTTGCCGGTGCCGATCACGGTCAGGCGCGACACATTGAGATCGGCCGGAAGCACAATGTCGAGGACAGCGCCGCTCTTGCCGGTAAAATGTTCGGCCGCAGCGGCCTTGGATAATGAATCGACAACCTTGCCGAGGATCTTGCGGGTCGCGGCGCCAATGTTAAGGGAATCGTCACAGAACACAACAAGAATGCCCTCGGACGGCGCCCTGAACGGCCCAAATCCAAGCTTCAAATCCGCCATGGGCCATGTCCTCTTGGGCGGCCGCCCTCCTCAGGCCGGTTGCGGGGCGGGTCAAAGGCGGGCCGCGATCCACAACGCACCCCAAGGATGCTCATATACGGCCGTCACCTGGTCCAAGTCACAACCCACCTGCCGACCCCGGTGGGGGAAACCAGGATGGGTGGTGTCCGGCGCCGCCAACTGCGAAACCCCACTCCATTACAGCCTCTTAATCATTCCGGTTTGAATTTCAACAACTTTGCCTTGGGACGGCCATTTTGCAGGGTGATTAGTCCAACTTGTCTTGAGTGGGAGTCGCGCGTGACCGGAATCTTCCGGATCTGCCGCTCAAGAATGGCCGGAGACGCATCGCGTGATGGAATCGACGGCGGGGGCCGCTCCTAATCACCCGTCTCAGGGCCACGGCCGGCTTGGTGACGGCTCCCCTGGGTCGGACTCTGCAAGCTGCGCCCGGATTCGGTCAAGTGGATGGGGGTGTTCAGGCCGCCCCCTCCCTACCGACTTGCAACTTTGCAACACTGGCCAATTGATTGGGGGCGAGGGAGTTTCCGCCCCAATTTCGTCTGGCATCGAGCTATTATTTGCGAGTATGTTCATACGCAAAGCCTTGGCAGCTGCGAGGGAAGCTGCCGCGGGGGCTTGCTGGCTTGAGACGATTTCGCGTGCCCGAGCAGCAGGTTGGGGAAGGGGAGCGGACGTGGTGAGCGAGGCTTACACGTGATGATGGGTGTGGCCGGCGCACGCCTGTCCGTATCCGGTTGCCGTGCCCCGCGTGCGGCGGCGTTGCTGCTCGTCTCAGGGTCGGCACTGATCAGCATGGTGGATTCCCGCCAGGCGCTTGCCCAGCAGCTCAATGGCAACAACCCCTATCTGACCTTTCCGAACCAGGTCAGGCCGACGCCAACCGGAAAGAGCATCGCCGCCAAGCCGGCTCCCGGCGCCCAGATGCTGGTGCAGGCCAACGAGATCCGATACGACTACAACAACCTGACGGTATCCGCGGTCGGCAACGTTCAGATCTACTACAACGGCGCCACCATCGAGGCCGACAAAGTCATCTACGACCAGCGCAACAAACGGCTGCACGCGGAAGGCAATGCACGGCTGACCGAAGCCGACGGCAAGGTCAGTTATGGCGAGTTGCTCGACCTCAGCGACGACTACCGCGACGGCTTCATCGATTCGCTGCGCGTGGAGACTGCCGACCAGACCCGCCTGGCGGCGTCTCGCGCCGACCGCACCGGTGCGAACTACACCGTATTCCAGAGCGGCGTCTATACCGCCTGCGAGCCGTGCCGGGATGATCCTCGCAAGCCGCCATTGTGGCAAGTCAAGGCAGCGCGCATCATTCACAACGAATCCGAGAAGATGATGTACTTCGAGGATGCGCGCATCGAATTTTTTGGCGTTCCGCTGGCCTGGATGCCGTATTTCTCCGCGCCCGATCCGACGGTGAAGCGCAAGACCGGTTTCCTGATGCCGATCGTGTCGACGAGTTCGGCCTATGGATTTGGCCTCGAAACGCCCTATTACCTTGCACTCGCGCCAAACTATGACGCCACCATATCGCCGCGGATCACCACCACCCAGGGTCCGCTGCTCCGCGGCGAGTGGCGCCAGCGCTTCGAAGACGGCGAGTTGACCATCCGCGGCGCCGGCATCGACCAGCTCGACAAGAACAAGTTTATCGTCAACGGGGTCGAAACGCCGGGCTTTCGGGCTTTTCGCGGCAGCATCGAGGCGAGCGGGCGCTTCAACCTCTCGCCCCAATGGACCTGGGGCTTCGATGGGGTTGGGCTTACCGACCGCACCTTCTTCCAGGACTACAAGATCCTGCCGTTGCAGAGCACGGCGGTCGATCCGATACTCAACTACATGACCGAAGCGGTGTCGCAGGTCTATCTCGCCGGGCGCGGCGATCGCAGCTATTTCGACATGCGAGCGATCCACTACTACGGATTTTCGCTATCGGACGTGCAGGGCACGCTGCCGAATGTCGCGCCGGTCATCGACTACGACTACACCTTCGATCGGCCGGTATTCGGCGGCGAACTCGGCACCAAGTTTAATTTCACGAACCTCAATCGCGAGACCGCCAGCTTCGATGCGATCAGCGCCAGCGCATTGAACCTCGGCCTGTGCAACGTGAATTCCGCCGATCCCTCCCAGAAAACCCCGACCAACTGCCTACTGCGCGGCGTTCCGGGCGACTATTCGCGGGTATCGGCAGAAGTACATTGGAAGTATCAATACATCGAT
>Ga0209465_10000920_pt1 | contig 13344 bp, 11 predicted proteins | sample PanSoiPlot1MoBio_FD_188321 | JGI IMG/M metagenome (GOLD analysis project Ga0209465, IMG submission 188321) | Tropical forest soil microbial communities from Panama analyzed to predict greenhouse gas emissions - Panama Soil Plot 1 MoBio (SPAdes)... | ecosystem: Environmental > Terrestrial > Soil...
GGAGCTTTCTGTTCCAGGTGGCCCTCAACACCGCGGCGCACAAGCGCCGCTCGCTGGCGCGCCGTCGAGAGTTCGTCAGCGATCGGTTGCCCGAGCGCACCGATCCGCTCGGGACGCCGGAAGATCTGACGTCACGCAGGCAGATGCGCAGGCTGCTCGACGAGGCCCTGGCGGCGATGGACGAATCACTCCGCTCGGTCCTGGTGCTCTACGAGCTGGACGGGCTCGACAGTCACCAGGTGGCCGCGGCGCTCGGTATTCCGCGCGGAACGGTGGCATCGCGATTGCGGCGGGCACGCATGCAGTTGCGCCAGAACCTCACCGCGATCGAGCTGGCTTGCGATCTGGACATCGCGGGCAAGGCGGCCGGCGACGAGCCCGCGGTGCTACGGCGGGAAAGTTTGGGGGCACTTGCAGGAGCGCTGCTCAGCGCCGGAGCCGCGATGCGCGCATCGGGGGCGATGCGCATCAGGATCCTCGCGGTCTGTCTCGCCGATCGTTACTGACCGGCTGCGCCTCAGAACTGGCTAAAGAAGGTCCAGACGTTCTGATACTCCCAACTGTTGCCGGCCTGACCGTTATCCGGATCCGGCGTGTGGTCGCCGTTGAACGAGCAGAATTCCACCGGATAACCCGTCATGCAGCCGGTCAGATTCGTGCAGACGTGGGCGCCACTCGTGACCATCGTCGGCGTCATCCACGCGCAGCCATTGGCGGTGGCGAAGTTCTGGGCCATCGTGACGCCGCCGCTGTATTGCAGGACCGAATCGTGTGTTCCGTGCGAGGCGTAATAGGCGACCGCCTTGCTGGGAGGGCAGGGGCCCTGGGTGATCTGCGGCGACCCGGAATAGACGGCGACGCCGCGGATGTACCCGGTCCCGCCGCCGCTGAGCGGCCGGGCGCACGCGGTCTCGTACGACATCGCTCCGCCGTAGCTCCACCCGTTTGCGAAGATCCGATTCGTGTCGACGCAGAAGTTCTGCTCGACCTGGGCGACGACGGCGTCGGCCAGCGCGACGTCCGAGTTGTTCGGGTTGGGCCAGCCGCAGTTCGATTCGCCGTTCCCGGTTCCCGTGCAGGGCGAGCCGTTCGACTGTCCGTTGGGCGCAACGAAGATCGCGCTGTTGTTGGCCAGATTGAGCAGGTGGTAGTACTGGTTCTGGTACATCTGCACGTCGTTCCCGTTTAGCTCGTGGAACGCGATGATGAGTTTGTACGGGTGAGTGTTGTCGTAGTTCGTCGGGACGTTGAGGATGTACCGGCGCTGCATATTCGCGGCCGTGATCGCGATGCGGCTGCCGTTGTTGTACGTGTTGCTCGCGATGCCGGGCGCCTTGCCGCAGCCGGCGGACATGCCCGACGTCCCCGAACCGCCTGTACCACTGCCGGCTCCGCCGCCGGTCCCGGCCGCGCCGCCCGACGATCCGCCGTTACCTGCCGTGCTGCCCCCTCGGCCCGCGGTGCTGCCGCCGCTGCCCGCGTTGCCGCCGCCGCCCCCGCCGCTGCCGGCGTTACCGCCGCCGCGGCCGCCAACACCAGCGTTACCGCCGCCGCGTCCTCCGCTCCCCGCGCTCGCGCCGCCCGCACCCGTCGTGCCTGCGCTACCGTCACCGGCGGCACCCGTCGCGCCGCCGCCGCCGTTGCCCGCCGCGCCTGTCGTCCCCGCGCCGCCGCCCGCGCCACCGCCACCGGTCCCGCTGGCGCTGCCGCCGGTGCCCGCCTGACTACTGCCGGCTTGTCCGGCTCCCGCGCTTCCGATGGTGCCGCCGCGGCCGGGACCGGTGCCGCCGCCCGTGCTGCCTCCCGTTCCAGGCGTGCCCTCACCGCCGCCGGAGCTGCTGCCGCACCCCACAGCGAACACGAGAGAGACGAAGATGGTGCGACCGAGCCGAAGATTGATCGGCGATGCAGATGAGGTCATTTGATTTGCCTTTCGTGTCGTTGCGAGGCGACAGGGCGGGGACGCTCGCTCGATGACCGACGACGTCGCCCATGGTGCTATGCCCGCAACGTCGCGATCTGTTCGCGTCCGGTCTTGACCGAAAAATCGGTGACAAGATCGCCGCCGCCGCGGCAATTCCTCAAGGTCAGAACTGGCTGAAGAAGGCCCAGACCGCGTCCGGTGCCGGACTCCACGGCATGTGGCCGCCCGAGAACTCGCACCACGTGACCGGGTAGCCAGCCATGCAGCCTTGATACTGCACACAGGGGCTCGGGTTGACGGGCGTGGTCTGGGTGCCGCAGCCGTTCTTGGTCAGGAACTTGTTCAGCGCGGTCATGCCGTCGGCGATCGGGACGACTGTGTCGCTGTCGCCGTGAGCCATCCAGACGGCGATCGGATGATTGTTGCTCGCCTTGCAGCCGCCGCTGTAGCACGCGTCCGACATCGGCGCGATGGCGCGGAACACGTCTCCCATCTCGGTTCCGATCTCATCGGACATCATCCCGCCGTAGCTAAACCCGGTCGAGAAGATGCGGGACTGGTCGATGCACAGGTTGGCTTCGAAGAAGGCGAGCATTGCCTTCACGAACGCGATGTCGCCGCCGCCGGTGTTCGCCCAGCCCATGTTGAGGCCTTCGGGTGCGACGAAGATCGCCGAGCCGGCCGACCGGCTCTGCAGGCCGTAGTAGGGGCCGCCGATGATCGTGCCGTTCGCGACGTCCATGGCGACGCCGCCTGACCAGTGGAAGCCGAAGATCAGCCGGTAGGCGTGACTGGCGTCGTAGTTGCTCGGCAGCGCCAGGATGTACTCGCGGCTGGTGCCGGAGACATCGATGCTGGCGCGCCCGCTCTGGAGCGTGGTGCTCGTACCGCAGCCGGTGCTCGGCGACGCGCCACCGGTGCCTGTGCTGCCCGCTGCGCTCGATCCCGCGGTGCCGCCGCCGGTACCGCCCGCCGAGCCGCCGCGCCCCGTCGCACCGCCGCGGGCTCCTGATCCGCCGCGTCCGCCAGCTGCGCTACCGCTCGCTCCACTAGCACCGAGGGTGCCCGCGCTGCCGCCAGTTCCGGCGACGCTACCTCCCGTGCCCGTGGTTCCGGCGCTCGCGCTCGAACCGCCAGTTCCCGCTCCGCTGCCGCCTCGTCCCGCTTCACCCGCGCCGCTCGATCCGCCGGTGCCGGGTGTGCCCGACGAGGAAGAACCGCAGCCTGCGATCGCGACCGCAATCGTCGCGAGGACTCCAACCACGAACGGCGCGCGTCGGATGAGAGGTGTCATGTGTTCGCTCACGGCAGCGTGAACTTCTTCAAGAACGGCCAGCCGACGTTGGCGTTGCCTGGCGCGTGGCCCGAGTTCATGGTGCAGAGACCGACCTGAACTCCGGCGCTGCAGCTCGTGTAGTACTGGCAGTTGTTGCTGTCGGCGGCGGTCGGCGATCCGGTGCAGCCGTCGATCTGCGCCCATTTGTCCATCGTCGCTTTCGCGCCGAGAAACGTGACCGGCATGCCGGCGACCACCGACGAGGCTCCCCCCGCGTACGGGACGAGCGTGTCGTTGCTGCTTCGGAACGAGACTTGCGCGATCGGCCGTGGCGGCGTGCAACCGCTCACGTTCTCCTGCAGAAGATCGAAGGACGCAGGCGCAACCGCGGCGAAGATGTCGGCGGCGTGGCACGCCACGTAGTGGGACATGCCGCCGCCCATCGAGAAGCCGACCGCGTAGACCCGTTTGGTGTCGATGCAGGCGACCTTCTCGACGTCGGCGACGAGCGCGCGGGCGAAGGCAACGTCGTCGACGTTCGCGACACAGCAAGGCCCGACGTTCCAGGCGCCACCCGACGGGCCCGACTTGCCGTTCGGATACGCCGAGATCACGCCCTCGGCGTCCGTCAGCGCCTTGTAAGGCGACGAGCCCTCCTCCGACGAGCCCGAGCCACCGAGCGGGTGGAAGTCGACGACGAGCGGCACCGCCGTGCTGCCGTCGTACTTCGATGGGACATGCAGGATGTATGTGCGGCTGTCGGATCCGACCTGAATCGTCTTGTTGGTGTCGCCGGATTTGAGCACCGGCGACGGACAGGTCACGCTTCCGCTGCCGCCTGTTCCCGTCGCGCCCCCAGTTCCGGTCGCGCCGCCGCCGCCGGAACCCGTCGCGCCGCCATGCCCACCGCTGCCGATCGCGCCGGCGCCGCCGCCGGTGCCGCCGCGTCCGCCGTTGCCAATGCTGCCGCCGCGTCCCGCGCTCGCGCCGGCAGCGCCACTCGTGCCGGCGCTTCCCCCACTGCCTGCGTTGCCGACGTTTCCGCCGCGACCGGCGGGGCCGCTGCCGCCGCTGCCGGCGGCGCTGCTGCCACCCGCGTCCGAGCCGCCGGTCCCGGCTGTTCCCGCGGCAGATCCGCCGCTGCCAGCGACCGTGCCTGCCGCTCCCGTCGTGCCAGCGGTCGACGACGCGCCGGCCCCGCCCCCGGCGCCGCCCCGCGCACCTCCTCCGCTACCGGTCGATCCAGCCGTTCCGGTCACGCCGCCCGTGCCGGTCGTCGATTCGCCCGGGCCGCAGCCCAGCATTCCGGCGCTCCCCAGTCCAAGCAGCAAGGCAGTCGTGGCAATTCTCCCGGATAGGACGCGCATGAGTGCTGACCTCCGCGTGTAAGGACGCCGATCAGCACGCAGTCGCGGCGAACTCGAAAACTGGTCCAGAAAAATCGGCGCGGAACCCTTCGGAATCGCTGGCGCGCGACCGGTTACGGCAGCGGATGCGCCTTGAGGACCGGCCATCCGATCGTGGCGTCGCCGAAGATCTCGCCGGCCCCCTGCTTCGTGCAGAGCACCACCTCGACTCCGTCCTGGCAGGTTACGAAGCTGGCACATCCGTTCGCGTCCGGCGCCGATGCCGGTCCGGGGCACTGATCGATGTCGGCCCACTTCTGGAACGTGGCCTGCGCGCCCAGGAACGTGACGGGCATGCCGGCGACGACGGAAGAAAATCCGCCGTTGTACGGCACGATCATGTCCGTGCTGCCTCGGAACGAGATCACCGTGATCGGCCGCGGCGGCAGGCAGTCGCCGACGTTCTCTTGCAACAGATCGAAAGATGCGGGCGCCACCGATGCGAACAGGTCGGCGGCGTGGCAGGCGAGGTAGTGGGCCATGCCGCCGCCCATCGAAAAGCCGACCGCGTAGACGCGCTTCGGATCGATGCAGGCAGCCGCGCTGACGTCGGCCACCACCGCGCGCGCGAAGGCGACGTCGTCGACGGGACCCACGCAGCATGGGCCGACGTTCCAGCCGGGGCCCGACGGACCGGCGAGCCCCATCGGGAATGCCATGATGACGCCCTCCGGATCCGTCTGGGCAGGGTAGGGAGAGCCCATTCGCTCTTGCTGCGAGGAGCCGTTCAGTGGGTGGAAGTCGAGGACCAGCGGGACGGGCTTGCTGCCGTCGTAGGTAGAAGGCACGTGCAATAGGTAGCTGCGGCTGCCGCTGGCGACCTGGACCATCCGCGTCGCGTCGCCCGACTGCAGAGCGACCGACGGGCACATCACGGGCGGCGCCGAATCGGTGCCGCCGTCGCCCGCAGTCGTGCGTGTGATCGCATCCAGGTCGGCGCGCGAGCACGCGGCCGCCGTCAGACAGATCGCCGCGAGCGCAACGCACGCGCACCACACGACACGACTCACAGCCATGCTCCGACGGTGAGGGTCAACATCAGATTGGGGCGCGCCGCTGTCGCCACGACGGTGTCGAGGAAGCGCACGGCGACGTAAGGCTCTGCGAGCTGCGCGTGCGCCGCCAGCGACAGGTAGAACCGATTGGGCAGGCGGAGCTCCGTGCCGGCGCCCACATCGACGAGAAACGACCACTGGCTGACGACCTGGCCCTGGCTGTTCGGCGCGATAGTGCGCCCCTCGACGGACGTGCGCAGCGCGCCCGCCGCCAGCGCCACAAAGGGACGCAGCCGCTCCCGCGCGCGAAAGCGCAGGCTGCCGCCGAGCAGCCCGAATGACTGCGCGACCTGCGCGCTGCCCGCCGCACCCGCGACGGTGGGGCGCGTCCCGAGGCCAGCCAGCGCCGCCTGGGCGACGAGCCAGGCGCGCGGCGACCAATCGAAACGCACCAGGGGAAGCAGGGCGGGGCCGACGCCGTCGATGCTGATCGTCGCCGCGCCGCCGACCTCGATGCCGAACGTCTCCGGATGTCTCGCCAGCCGGTCGACCTCGACGAAGTGGACGACGGCGGGTGGCGGCGCGGCCGCCGGCGTGTTCGGCCGATCATGAGCCGCGAGATCGATCTCGAGGAAGCTCGAGCGCAGAAGCTCGATCGCGCGGATCGCAAGCGTCCCGGACGCTCGCGGGGCGGCCGGTTCGAAGGGAACCCGACGCACCACCGACTTGCCCGTCACCTTGTCGATCACCCAGACCTCGACGGAGTCGGGCGACAGGTTGCCGACGATCGCGACCACCGCGTCGGCGCCCCGCTGCGCCGCCAGCTGTTCGAGCCCGGCGCGCGAGTCACCCGTCGCGCCCGCGCCGCTCGGACCGTCCACGATCTCGGTCTCGAATCCGGCCGACGTGAGCTCACCCTTGAGGCGCACCAGCGTCTCGATCATCACCGGCGGTCCGCTGGCGGGCCGGACGATCAGCACGCTCGCCGCCCGCGCGGGCGTCGCCACGAACAGGCAGGTCGACACGACGGCCGCGAGCACGAATCGGCCCACGCGCGACGTCTCAGGGCGCGCGCACGAACGCCCGCGCCGGCCCCGCGTACGTGCCATTGGGGAAACGACGGAGGTACTCCTCGGCGACTGGGCGCGCCCGAGATGATCCCTCCAGCTTGCTCGTCAACGTCATCTTGCGTCCCAGCGCCTCCGACGCGTACGTGCCCTTCGGCGCCCGCGTGAGGTACGCATCGTACCATTCGACCGCGCGCGCCAGCCCGCCGTCGGTCGCTTCCTCGACGCGCCCGAGCAGGAAAGCGGCGTCGAGCGCGTGCGGCGAATCAGGAAACCGGCGGCGCTCGGCGAGCAGGGCATCGCGCGCCAGATCCATGCGGCGGCGGTAGCGGGCGGCATCGGCCAGCGCCAGCAGATCCTCGCTCGATGCCTTCTCCAGCGTCGTCTTCAAACCGGCGCGCTCGGCCTCCGCGATGATGCCGTCGAGATGCCCGGCAGCGAGCGCCTGCGCCCATCGTCGATCGCCGTCGGCCGCGCCTGCCCGGGGCGCCGGAGCGGGCGTCCGCGTGGCCGACCGATCGAGCGCGCCGGAAGGTCGCTCTGCCGGCGGTTCCTCCGTCGGCGGCTCCGGCTTCGCCTCGTTGATCACCGTCTCGCCCTCGGGGAGATCGACCGTCAGTCGCTGGCCGGCCCGCAGTGCGATCTCGCCGCCGGTCATCGGCCCGCTCACCGTCACCCGGCCGTGCCGGAGATTGAGCTCGAACTTTTCGGTCGTGGCGTCCCACGCCACCGTGAACACCGTGCCCGTGACCGTCACCAGGAACGGACCGACATCGACCTGCCAGCGATGATCGGTCGACGGCGTCACTTTGAACGACGCCTTGCCGTGCTCGATGGCGATGCGCGCGCCCGCGGCGTCGACCGTGCGCAACCGGCTGCGCGTCCCCGGCATCAGCGCGAACTCCGTCCCTTCGGCGAAGAGCAGCTTCACGCCGTCGTGACCGGACTCGCGCAGATAACCGCCGTCGACGAGGCTTCCGCCCTCGACACGGTACGCGATGGCCGGCGACGTCCCATGATTGCCGACGCGCCCGGAACGAATGATCCCCACGGCCACGACCGCCACCATCGCGACACCGGCCGCCAGCGACCAGCCGACCACGGCCCGCCGCCGCGCGGTTCCTGCATCGATGCGGGCGCGGACGGCGCGCAGGCCGCCGTCGAGCTCCTCGGATGTCGGCGACCGCGCGCTGCCCCGCGCCAGCTCGGCCAGCGCCGCTAGCTTTCGCTGCCCGTCTCGTTCGCCGGACGCCTTCATCGCCAACCCTTCTCGTTGAAGAAGCCCGCCAGCCCGGGGTCCGCTTCGATCCAGCGCGAAAGCTTGGTCGTGGCGTGGCTCAGCGCGCGCTTGACCGTCGAGATCGACAGCTCCATCTGCGCGGCGACCTCTTCGACAGTCATCGATTCGAGCTGGCGAAGCACGAAGACCAGCCGGGGGCGCGGCGCCAGCCGATCGAGCAACGCGTAGAACCTGCGCAGCAGATCGCGCGACTCCATGTCGGTCAATCCCGCGCCGAGGTCCACGAGCGATTCCGGCCGATGAAACGAGAGCCACGCCCGCGCTTTCTTTCGACGAAGCTCGGTCCTGACCACGCGAATGGCGAACGAGAAGATGAAGCTGCGCAATTTCTCGGGCGCGCGCAGAGTCTTGCTCCGCGTGAACACCCGATAAAAGACCTCCTGCGCGATATCCTCTGCTTCGGCCTCCGAGCCGAGCGCGCGTCGCGCGAAGACGGTGACGCCGGGCGCGAAGCGTTGCCAGGTCTCCGCGACCGCCCACTCGACCCCGGCCTGGAGGGCGCGGGCCAGCTCATCGTCGCTCCTCACGCGCGGGTCGGGCACGACGACCAGCGAGACGGGCATCTGTCTCCGAGGAAGTGGCATGGAGTCGTCAGCCAAGGTCTATCAGCAGTCGCAGCCCGCCGACCGAATTGGTTCATCTTTTTTCAACAAGCTTGGCGTCCAGAAGACAGTTACCTACATGCCCGAAGAATCCTGAGCCGACATTGCGCGTCGACGTGACTGCGGGGGCATGGGAGACCGGCGATTGATCATGGTCATCGATGATGACGAGAACGCCCGAACCCTCGATGTGTGGAGATTCCGGGCCGAGCAGATGATGAATCCGGACCTCGTTTCATCACAAGAACACGGCGCTCGCGACAACTCCCATCGTGTCAGCTCGTCGCTCTCGGCGAGAGGTTCCCTTTCGCGCGTCGTCACGCCGCTGCATGCTGCCGCTGCTCGCCTGCTTCGTGGCCGCCTGCGCCGGCAACGAGCGAGCGCCCGGTAAAGGCGGCAGCGGGGGCGCGAGCGGTGGAACGGGTAACAGCGGCGGCGCGGCCGGCAATACCGGGAACGCCGGCGCCAGCGGCGCGATCGGCGGCGGTGGAGTGGGCGGCAGCGCGGGTGCTGCGGCGGGCGGAACCACCGGCGCGGGAACGGCGGCGGCCGGCGGCGGCGCGGGCGCGATCGGTGGCGGGGGCGCCGCAGGCGCGGCGGGCAATGGCGGAGGCGCGGGTGGTACGGGAGCGGCCGGCGCCAACGGCGGGCGCGGCGGATCCTCCACAGGTGCGGCTGGCATCGGTGGCGGACGAGGCGGTAGCGCTGGCGGAAATGCCGCGGGTGCTGCGGGCACCGTCGGGAGCGGCGGGAGCGCGGGCAGCGGGACCAGCGGCAGCAACTCCGTGAATGCGTGTACGGGAACGGCGAGCGGCACGCCCGCGAACACACTCACGGTCAACGCCGACTCCGCCCAGAGCGTGGTGAGCGATGGCATCTTCGGCCTGCTCATGGAACGCCTGGGAAAGAACTGGAGCGGCGGCCTCTTCGTCGGCACCAGCTCGTCGATCCCGAATACGGACGGGATGCGGAAGGACGTGATTCAGGCCTTCAAGGACGCGGGCATCGGGATGATCGAATGGCCCGGCGGATGCGCGGCGAACGGCTACGACTGGAGCGCCAACAAGAATCCGAGCAACGACGTCGGCACCGACCGGTACATGGAGCTCTGCGGCCTCCTCGGGATTCCGCCCATCGTCGCGGGACAGGCGAACGACACGACGACCGACCCCGCCAACAATCTCGCCTGGGTCACCTACATCAACAACAACCCGAGCCACCCCGACTGGACGATCAACTACTTCAAGCTCGGGAACGAGGTCTGGGGCTGCGGCGCCCCCGGCGGCTCGAACGGCACGGAGGCCCAGTACGAGACTTTCTACAACGCGGGCTACGCGATGCTGTCGACGCCCGTCAACGGGAAGGAGCTGAACCTCGTCGCCAGCACGGGCCTGATCGGCAACTGGACCTGGTTCGACGCCGAAGTGAAGAACCTGGCCGGCAAGATCGACGGCGTCGAGATTCACGACTACATCTATCACCCGAGCGATATCCCGAACGTCGGCTTCACCGACGCGCAGTACTACAGCGTCGTCAACGCGGCGAACAAGGGGCAGATCGGCCCGCGGATCGATCGGATCATTCAGACACTCGATCAGTACGATCCGGGCAAGCACATCAAGATCTACGAGGACGAGTGGGGCGACTGGCTGGAGCCGTTCAATAAAGCGACCGACGGGTGGCTGCAGCAGGGGACGCTGATGGACGCGATCTCGGCGGCGGAGTCGTTACATCTGTTCATGCAGCACGCCGATCGCTACGCGATGGCGGGGCTCGCCCAGGGCATCAACGTCATTCACTCGCTGCTCTTGACGAGAAGCACCGACAGCGCGCTGGTGAAGACGCCGACGTTCTACGTGTTCAAGATGCTCCTTCCGCACCACCGCGCCAACGCCAAGTGGGCACCGAACACGCTCACCAGCGAGAACATCACCGGCAACGGCCTGACATTCCCCGTCCTGTCCGCGGGCACGACCGTCGACGACACGGGAGCGATCAACATCAGCCTGGCGAACGTCGACCTCGTGAACACACGCACCATCAGGATCACCGTCAACAGCAGCAAGAGCGCCTACGTCGTCTCGACCGCCCAGGTGATCACCGGTCCCGCGAAGGACAGCTACAACGACTACGCGCAGACGGAAAACGTGAACATCCAGACGCTCGTCGGTTCCAGTTGCTCGATCTCCGGCAAGACGCTGCAGGTGACGCTGCCAGCGAAGAGCGTCGTGATGCTGGTGCTGACGCCGCAGTGACCCGGTGTCGCTACGCCGCTTTCCTGCGCCGCCTTCGCGCCGACGGCGTGGGCCGGTCCGGTCACCGTCGACGCTTCCAGTACGTCGGCCTTCGCTTCTGGAACGCGATCGCCAGCACCTGGACCTGCTCATCGACGACTCGATAGATGATGCTGTACGGAAACCGATCGAGCAGGTACCGCTGCGCGCCGAAGAAGCGAGGCCAACGCTGCGGTCCTTCGACGATCTTCGCGATCGCCGTGTCTACGGCGAGGACGAATTCCTGCCCGAGACCGCGGCGCTGTCGTTCGTAGAAGCGTGCTCCATGGCGGAGGTCGAGGCTCGCCTCGTCATGAATCCGGTGCGGTTTCTTAGGTCCCGCCACGGAGCTCGGCGAGGATCTCGTCCCTGACCTCGTCCCAGTCGCGGAGCACAGCCTTACCGGAGTCGATCTCCGCCGATCGCCGCTCGATCTCGCTTGCCCACGCCTTTTCGATCTCTTCCGAAGCGAAGCCGCCGTGCAGCGTGGCCTTCAGCTCGTCCACGAGCTGCTCACGCTCTTCGGCGGGAAGCTTCAGAGCCGCTTCCAGAATCTGTCGTGCCGCGCCGGACATGGGTCAAGTGTACCTCGATTCTCCATGATGCGACGATGCCGGTCCGACGCCGGAGAACCGCCGAGAGATTCGATATGCGTCCTCCAACATCGACTCGCACGTACTGACGTTGAGGAAGAACACCTGATTCCACCGCGCGGGCGTGATCGCGCCGAAGGGTCCCTCCCACCGAAACCGGGGACACCGGGGACAGCGGGGACGCGGCGGCGCATCATCCGGTTCTCACAAGTGAATCAGCGATCGCCGGTTTAACGGAGACCGGGGACAGAGCGGGGACGGGGCCGGGGACGCGAACACTCCTCGCGATCTGCCGCTGTCGGCGGCCCCGGTCGTGTCCCCGGTTCAGATCCAAACCGGGGACGCGATCGCTTGCTGAAATCACCATCACTTCAATCGGTTGCGAAGCGCGTACCCGCTGTCCCCGGTGTCCCCGGTTTCGAGAGGAGGGAGGCGACCGGAGAATGTCTCTCCTCCATTTCAGTCCTTCGACTTCTGGTCGATGCCGTAGAGGCGCCAGAGCCGATAGACGCGGTACGGATCGTATTGCAGCTTGATCGCGACGTCGCGCCAGTCGACACCCGCGCGGAACATCTCGAACGCGGCGAGCTTCATTGCGACGGTTTGGACGCGAGCGGCCTCGCTTCGACGCTTCTCGAGTTCGTCCAGCTCCCGGACGCTGAAGTAGCGGATGCCGCCGACGCCGATGTGTGGATGCAACTCGCCGCGTGCTTCGAGACGGCGCACGGTCGAAACGTTTACGCCGAGGTACCGAGCGACGTCGCCGCGTGTGAAGCGTCGCTCGGCAGGCCGCCAGAAGGATGTCTTCGGAGGCCGCCCGCCGCTATGCCTCGCGGGCGAAACCTGTCTCCCAGGAGGCTTGGCCGACAGGTTTCGTACGTTCATTCTCGACATGATCTGAACATAAGTTCAGCCTCGGTGCCAGGTGAAAGCTCGCCGCTCGAAATCGAAGCGGCGGCCCAAAGAAGGAGGCGCCGATGAGCACCGACGCGGAAACGAGCAGCGATCTCTGGGACGCGAACGATGTGGCCCGCTACCTCAAAGCCAGCCGGTCGTGGGTCTACCACCAGGCAGAAGCCGGTCGATTGCCGCACCTGCGAATCGGCGGCCTTCTTCGGTTCGATCCACCGACGGTGAAATCATTCGCTCGCGGTGAAGCGACACCAGGAGCTAAGGTCCTGACGATGCGTCCGCGCACCAGCGCGGACCGCGGTTGAAGGGGACGCACGATGGCGCAGCCATACCTGAGAGGGAAGCGGTGGTACCTGAAGTACAAGGACGCGCGCGGGCGCTGGCGGGACGAGGTCTGCAATGCGCGCACGAAGGGCAAGGCGGCCGAGATTCTGCGCGACATCCAGGTTGCGGAGGATCGCGCGCGGCGCGGGCTCGAAGCGCGGCCGCCAGCCGACGGCGGCGGCACGGTCGACGAGTTGATCGAGTGGTGGGTCGAGAAGTTCCTGAAGCGCAAGGTCTCCTACGGGCCGTGCATCGGGACGATTCGCAAGCACTTGGTCGGCTCGCCGCTCGGCGCGCTTCGCCTCGTCGAGGTCACTGCGGGCGACATCGAGGCCTTCCTCGAAGAGAGGTCGCGCGAGCTGGCGGCGGAGACGTTGAACCATCTCCGCGGCTATGTGGGTCGCGCATTCACGATGGCACGGCGGGCAAAACGGTTCGTTGGCGTCAATCCGATCGGCGACGTTCCGAAGCGAAAGGCGCCGCGAAGGCTGCCCGACTTCCTGCGGCCCGATGAAGCGGTCGCCGTCTTGGAGAAGCTGTCGTCGAAATGGAAGTGCTTGTTCGCGACGGCGATCTATTCCGGCATGAGGAAGGGCGAGTTGCTCGCGCTCCGCAAGGTGGACGTCGACTTCTCCTCGCGGCTCATCACGATCCGCCGCTCGCACGATCGCG
>Ga0209465_10000923_pt1 | contig 13337 bp, 9 predicted proteins | sample PanSoiPlot1MoBio_FD_188321 | JGI IMG/M metagenome (GOLD analysis project Ga0209465, IMG submission 188321) | Tropical forest soil microbial communities from Panama analyzed to predict greenhouse gas emissions - Panama Soil Plot 1 MoBio (SPAdes)... | ecosystem: Environmental > Terrestrial > Soil...
TTTGAATGACGTCCCGTAATTCTGTTTCCTGCGAAAGAGTTCTGAAACGCCCATGAGCCTTCCTTTCTGCCACTGACGTGGTTTGTATCTTAACCCCAGTACCTTGCCGTAGTTGTACTTCTTTGCTACGCGGGATTTTGATGCGGTTTTCCACGGATTATCCGCGGCTTCCACATGAATCCACAGCAATTGGCCTTGTATCGTGGCTGGGAACGGCGGATAATTGCTTTCGCCTTTTCTTCGTACTCAAAGGGAGCGAGTAACATGTCCTGGCAGCCACGGGACTTGACGCTAAGCAAAGCGCAACACCAAGCCGTTCAGCACGGTCAGGGACCCATGCTCGTCGTTGCCGGTGCGGGCACTGGCAAAACTAGCGTGCTGGCGAGCCGGATCGTGCGGCTAATTGAAGACGGCTTGGCCAAGCCCTCCGAGATTCTGGCGGTCACGTATACGCGAAATTCTGCACGTGACTTGCTGAAGCGCGTGGCGCGTCTCTGGAAGGGAAGCGATGCTGCCGAAAGCGTCCGCCGCGTAGCTGACACCGGCCTCGAGGTGGGAACGTTTCATGCCTACTGCTATTCACTGCTGCGCTCGGCGGGCCAGCGATTTGAGCTTCTCGAGGAACCTGATCTGTATGCCCTGCTGCGGCGTCGCATTGACGATCTTAAGCTGCATTATTACGTGAAGGCAGCAAGTCCTGGACAGTTTCTGCTTGGCTTGAACGGCTTCTTCAAACGCTGTCACGACGAACTGCGAACTCCCGACGATTACGATGAATACCTCAGGAAGCTGGAGGCGAAAAGAATTTCACTGCCGCGTGTCACCGGAAGCAAGCTCGCCGAAGGCATGCCGGAAGAAGAGATTCTCGGCAGGTGTCGCGAAATTGCGCGAGTGTTTCGCTATGTGGAACAGATGCTGGCAGCGGAGAATCTGGGTACCTACAGCCACGTCATTACCCGGGCCGTGCAACTACTGGCGAACCCGGCAAAGCGGGTGCACCTGCAGCAGGCGCGACAAGGTGCCAAATTCGTGCTGATTGACGAGTTCCAGGATTCCAACGTGGCGCAGATCGAACTGGCGCGACTGCTTGCGGGGAAAACGGCGAACGTCTTCGCCGTCGGCGATCCGGACCAGGCAATCTACCGCTTTCGCGGAGCCACCGCCGGCACCTTCGATCACTTTCTGCGCACCTTCGGAGTTGATACGGTCAAGCGAGTCACCATGGCCGAGAATCGCCGCTCGACCCAGCCGGTACTGAAAGCGGCATATCAGGTCATCTCGCAAAATCCCGAGATCACCAGCGTTGAGTTGCCGGGGGGTGAGAAATGGAAGCGCGTTCCGCTCGAGCACAAGCGGACATCGAAAGAGCCGTCAGCGGTCTCGCCGGTGCTTGTGCGCGCCTGGGAAAGTATCGGTGCAGAAGCCTCGTTCGTGGGTAGCGAGATTCAGAGATTGCACCGAAGCGAGCGGCGTCCCTGGCGGCATTTCGCTGTCCTGTATCGCAGCCACAGACACCGGAATGAGTTGGTGCAGGAATTCCTGAAGCGCGGAATTCCGTTCAACGTGACCGGGCTTGACCTGCTCGACACTCCGGATGTGCGCGATCTGCTGGCGGGAGTGCAGGCTATCGTCGGAAACGATCCGGTAGCCTTGCTTCGCGTGGCCGCTTTGCCAAAGTTCAACGTCAGAGGTGAAGAGCTGCGTAATAGGCTGGCCCTGGTCGACGAACCTCCGAATCTCGAAGCAGTGCTCGAGACAGTAGCGGGCGGAGAAGAGGTCCTGACCGCACTGGCTGAGGCCCGCCATGATGTCCGGCGCTTGCAAAATAAAGCGCTGGCCGCGTGCGGCATCGCGCAGAAATATTTTGGAATTACCCCCTCACCACATAGTGCGGCATTTACCGAGTTCGTCCAGGCATGGGGCCGCAAGCCAAAGCAGGTTTGCGGCGACGGCACGTTGAACGAGTTTCTCCAGTACCTCGAGTGGTTTTTGGAGGCAGAGGGCAGCCTCTGCGCTCCGGAAGCCAATAGTGACGACACTCCGGCGCCGCTGCAAATGGAAGTTGGGCAGCTCAATCTCGAACAGGAGCATGAGGACCAGGTTCAGCTCGTGACAGTTCACTCCGCCAAGGGACTGGAGTTTCCTGTCGTGTTCGTGCTGCGCGGGACGAAACCATGGTTTCCGGTGAAATACCGTGAGGACCTGGTGGAGTTCCCTGACGAATTGCGCGATCCCGATTCACGACAGCCCTATCCGCCTAAGGAAGTTCACAGCCAGGAGGAGCGGCGGCTGTTTTATGTTGCCGTCACCCGCGCGGAAGATCGGTTGGTCCTGTGCGGAAGGAAGGGAACCGGGAAAGAGAAAACCCCACCGGGGTATTTGCGAGAGTTGGTGAGTGGCGCCAGATCGGGATTTGTTTCGTTCGCTGTCATCGCGGAGCAGCAATCCATACTCGATATCCATGCCGGCAGGAAGGAGGCGGCGCGAATTATCGAGTGGGTGTACATGCCGCCATTAGAGCAGACCAAGGCTAAGAAGCTGAGCGCCGGAGCGATCGAGACCTACAAGCGTTGCCCGCTCAGTTACAAGCTGTCGTGGGAATGGAAGCTCCCGGAGGAGCCATCGGCCAATCCGCAATTTGGCTCGGCGATGCACTTGGCGTTGCTGGCTTATTTTGACAGCGTCAGCAAAGGCCGTGCGATGCAGTTCGAGGAAGTCCTACAGTTCTTCCTCCAGGAATTCCACAAGGCGAAAATTGCAGACCCGGTCCAGCGGCGGCTGTACGAGCGCGACGGCGAAGAACAACTAAGAAGGTTCTTGGAGTCGCCTGCCGCAAAGCCGCAGGGCAGAGTCGCCATGCTGGAGCATTGGTTCAAACACGATGTCGGCGGGACAAAGGTCGTTGGCCGCATCGATCGGGTCGATGCGGACGACGATGGCTATGTCATCGTCGATTACAAGACCGGCAAGCCGAAGTCTCAAGAGTTTGCCGATGAGAGTTTGCAACTCTCGATCTATGCGCTGGCGATGGGCAAGGAGAAACCGGTCAAGCGGCTGGTCTTTCAGAATCTGCAGGACAACACCACCGTAACGTCCGTGCGCTCGCCGGAGGAATTGCGGCAAACTGAAACCGAAATCGTAAGCGTAGCAGCGGGAATTGCGGCGGGCGATTTCGAAGCCAAGCCTGGGAGTCACTGCGCGTGGTGCGGATATCGCGGGATTTGTCCTGAGGTGGAGACCCAATTGCCGATACAGGCGAAGAACAAATAGAGCAGCAGAGTGATTCAGAAAAACTTAGGGGACGCTTGCGCGTCCCCTTTGTGTTTGGCCTGAAGAAGAGTTACTTCTTTTTCTTCTTCGCGGCCTTCTTTGCGGGTTTAGCCTTTTTCTTGGTTGCCATGTTTCTATTCTCCCTTTCCGTTTACACGGAACCATTGCGATATCACATCATCGCAATTTGTTCTTTGTATAGAGTCATCGAAAAGAATAGTCAAGCAAAAAAAACGCGGGCGGTTGCGCAATTCGATGACGCAAACCTAGCTCATCTTCGATTCGACTTCGGCTTTCTTCCGCGTGCGATCGCAGATTTTCGAATCACTTCAAAACACATGCGTGAAACCCGCATGAACACTGGCGATTCGTACACTCGCAAAAATCGTGCGAAGCAAGCGAGCATTCGTGGACTTCAGTTCTGCGCCAGCAGCGATCAAATTGTAAGAAGGTGAGGGCCGGATTTTTTTTTGTGTGGTGACGGAAATTTCGGCGCAAAAGCTCGTTGCTGGGGCGGAACGAAGCGGTATCGGCCGGTTTGCTTTGGTGACGATTGCGTTCGAGTCCCGGGAACTTTATTTCAGCAGGCGCAGGAGGGCTCCGCTCAGTCCGTCGTGCCAGGCGTGCGCGATTATCCCGGGACGGAGGCTCTTGCGCCACCAAGCCAGCAGTCCGAACAGTAAGCCAAAGATGCCGATGAGCAGCATGCGCTGGCTGCCTTCGTACCCGTGGGCTGCGCCGAAGACGATTGCCGAGGCGATAACTCCGGCGAGCGTCGAGCGCGCCATGATGCCGAACTGCCGCTGGAGGTAACCGCGGAAGATGATTTCTTCGCAAATACCGGCCGTGATGCTGAGGCAGCACCAAACCAGCAGCTCGAGCCTGGTGGAGGGTACCAGAAATCCAAGTTGATGGCGCAGACTGTCAATCTTGCCTCCCGCGTCGAGATGCATGAGCTTCGCGCCCGCGCCGAGCACCGTCATCGACACCAACCAGAAACCTGCAGCGACAATCACGTCTTTGAGAAACGCCTCAACATCGTTCCAGCGCCCGCCGATCAGCTCGCGCAGAGAAGTTCGTTTGCGCACGCCCAGGTAGACGAAGCCGGTGAGCAGCCACTCCCAGCCCATGGTCCATAAATACTGCCGCAGCTTGTGGTGGCCGGCGGCCGGGTGAATGCCGCGCGCTCCTCCCAGCGAGGCCCCCATCACCACGAACAAGACCATGGCGGTGTGCCACAGGGGAGCGATCAAGCGGCCGGTCTGGCGAATCTGCGAGGCGGTCAAGGTGCGGTCGGATGAGTCGGGCAGCAACCTGACTCCATCTTATAATGTTCGGTTTGCATCTAGTGGATAGGAGCAAGAGTATGGCTCTCATGGAAGAAGTCGTCATCGTATCGGCCGTGCGAACGCCGATTGGCAGGTTTCAGGGATCGTTGTCGGAAGTCTCAGCGCCGCAACTGGGCGCGATCGTGGTGCGAGAGGCTGTGAAACGCGCGGGCGTCGATCCGGCGCAAGTCTCGGAATGCATCATGGGTAACGTGGTTGGCGCTGGACTGGGTCAGAATCCGGCGCGGCAGGCCGCGCTGGGCGGAGGACTGACCTCGGCTGTTGCTGCCATGACCATCAACAAGGTGTGTGGCTCCGGTCTGAAAGCCGTCGCTCTCGGGCAGCAGGCTGTTCAAACCGGCAACTCTGACATTGTGTTAGCCGGCGGCATGGAGAGTATGACCAACGCTCCCTACCTGCTGCCCCAGGCACGCAAGGGATACCGGCTCGGCGATGGCAAGCTGATCGACTCGGTGGTACACGATGGCCTCTGGGACGTTTACAACGACTACCACATGGGTACTACGGGCGAGAACGTTGCTGAGAAATACAAAATCTCGCGCGAAGAGCAGGATGAATACGCGTTGAACTCGCACAGGAGGGCGGTTTCGGCGATCAAAGAGTGCCGCTTCAAAGACCAGATTGTTCCCGTCGAATTGCCGGCGAAGAAGAAAGGTGCGCCTCCGCAGTTCTTCAGCATTGACGAATCGCCTCGCGAAGACACTAGCCTTGAGGTCCTGCGCAGCCTGAAACCGGCATTCAAGAAAGACGGAACAGTCACCGCCGGGAATGCTCCGGGCGTCAACGATGGTGGCGCTGCCGTGGTGTTGATGTCGGCGTCCAAGGCGAAAGAACTGGGATTGAAACCGATGGCCCGAATCGTAGCGCAGGCCACCAGCGGGCTCGATCCTGCCTGGGTGATGATGACTCCGGTAGAAACCGTTCGCCAGCTCTGGAAGAAAACAGGTTGGAAGAACGACGACGTCGACCTGTACGAGATCAATGAAGCGTTCTCTGTTGCTGCCATTGCCGTCACCCGGGAGCTGGGACTCGACCTGAGCAAGGTCAATGTGAACGGCGGCGCGGTTGCGCTCGGACATCCGATCGGCGCCACCGGAGCGCGCATCCTCACCACGCTGCTGTACGAGATGGTCCGGCGCGACGTGCATAAGGGCATTGCGGCGCTCTGCCTGGGCGGCGGGAATGCCGTGGGGCTGGCGGTGGAGCGGTAAGACTGTCACGCTCGTGGCACGGAGGTGAGCGAGCATGAGCCCGTCAGTGGGAGGCTGGTGGCGGCGCCTTCTCATATCAGGGTTCGCACTCACTCTGCTCGCCACGCTAGGCGTCAGCTATGAACAGATCGGTCATTGGCAGGACAGTCAGCACCGATTCAGAGTGGGTCGGGCGGTCGATATCGGCGGCCGTACCCTCAACATCGACTGTGCCGGGGCAGGCGCTCCAGCCGTAATCCTCGAAGCCGGCGGCGGCGGTCACGGCGGCTATGGCTGGAAGACAGTGCAGTCGGGTATCGCTCAGTTCACGACAGTGTGCTGGTATGACCGTGCTGGGGAAGGATGGAGCGACCCTGCGCCCATTGCCCGCAGCAGCGCTTCCGTTGTGCACGATTTACATGAACTCCTGCGGCGAGCTCCGCTAGAGGGTCCTTACGTCCTGGTTGGCCACTCCATCGGGGGAGAGTACGTGCGCGTCTTTGCGGCTCAATATCCATCGGAGGCGGCCGGCGTCGTGCTTGTCGATTCGACGCATCCCGATCAAGATGAGCCGCCTTTCTTGCGCTCCCGCAGCAACCAGGTCCCCGTATTTGTTCGCAGGCTGCTGTGCGCTGCGGTATCAATTGCGGAAAGGTTTGGCTTGGTGCGGTTGCTCATGATCAAGCTGTCGGCAGAAACACCACCTCCCGTTTCGTCACAGCAGAATGCAGCAGCAATGCACGTCATCCACAATCAGCGAGTCAAAGCGTTTGAAACGGAGACTGCGCAAGAATGCGCGGCCACGGCCGGCGGCTCAATCTTGCCCGAAAAAGGTAGCGGCAATCCCGAATTGGATGGGGCGGCACGGAACTCGGGGAGTTTGGGTGATCGCCCGCTCGTGGTTCTCACGGCAGGACGATACTGGAAGCCGGACGATCCTGTCGCCGCGCAGCAAGCCGCAGCTTTTCACGATATCTGGGTTTATCAGCTGCAAGCCGAACTCGCCCGTCTTTCGACCAGAGGCAAACAAATCGTGGTTGACGGAAGTGATCACGGGATTCCACAACAGGCCCCTGGAGCCGTAGTGGAAGCTGTGCACGAGGTCGTCGTTGAGGTGCAGAAATCCGTGGAAAAGTGAGATTAAAACGCTCTCACTGATCTGTGAGGGCGGGGAACTGTAGGTCGTTCGACTCGATCGCCCCCACCCGGGCGACCTCGCTTCGGATTTCGGCTGCAGGCCCGCATTAGGCCTCAATTTACAAATCGTTACACAGATCGGGGAGCTAACTGGAACCCATTCTCGTATCCAATGGGTGAGTGATGCGCCGCTGCAATGAGCGAAGCATCCAATAAAGCAATGAGTTCCACTACGGACCCTGCTGTGCAGACACAGAACGTCACCCGTTTCTATCCGATGGGCGACAGCCTGATTCGCGCCGTGGACGGCGTTTCCCTTGGCATCGAACCCGGCGAGTTCGTGGCGCTGTTGGGCCAGTCGGGCTCGGGCAAATCAACTTTGCTGAATCTGATCGCCGGTCTTGACCGTCCCACATCCGGCTCGGTGCTCGTACATAACCGCGATCTGGCGAAAATGACCTCGGAGGAGCTGGCTCGCTATCGCCGTAATGATGTTGGAATGGTGTTTCAGGCATTCCATCTCATTCCGTCGATGACTATTACGGACAACGTTGAGCTGCCCATGCGTTTTGCCGAGGTGGATCGCGACGAACGTGCGCAGCGCAGCCGCGAGTCCCTGGAGCGTGTGGGTTTGGGCAAGCGGCTCGACCATCGGCCGTCGCAGCTTTCCGGTGGAGAGCAGCAGCGAGTGTCGCTGGCGCGAGCACTGGTGAACCGTCCTCGGCTGCTCCTGGCGGATGAGCCTACGGGTAACCTCGACAGCCGCACGGGGGAAGACATTCTCAACCTGATTCGCGACATCAGCCTCTCGATGGGCATGACGGTCATCATGGTGACGCACGAACGCCTCCTGGCTGAACGTTTTGCTCAGCGCTTTATCTTTCTGGCCGACGGCAAACTGGTGAGCGAGGAGGTGCGGGCATGACCGGCTACGACCTTCTCGACCTTGCAGTTCGCAATCTTCGGCAGTCGAAGCTGCGCAATGGTCTTACTACGATTGGTATCTCAGTCGGCGTGGCGTCGTTGGTTGCCATGCTCTCGCTCGGTGTTGGCTTGCAACAATTGGCCACGCGTCGTCTGGCAGGATCGGGCCTATTCGACACCGTATTCGTAAGCTCGCGCCAGGATTTTCGCGGGTTCGATCGTCAAGACGACGCCAAGACGCCGCATCCGGAGCAGGCGCCAGTGCTGGACGAAGCGGCTCGCACCAAAATCACGCAGCTAGCCAACGTTACCGAAGTCGAACCTGAAATTCGCGTGATGGGTGAGGTGATCGAGAACGGCGAAACCCACTTCGGGTTCGTGACTGGGCTACCCATGTCGGCGCGCGAGAACGAAGCCTTCGACAACATGAAAGGCAAGTTCTTCTCTAACGACAACGCCGATGAAGCCATCCTGCTGATGGATTTTGCTAAGGAACTTGAGTCCAAAAATCCGACCAGCTTGATTGGTAAACAGATCATGCTGCGCTACGGCGAGCGGCAGGCACTGGCGCAGGAGCAAGGCGAGCAAGCTCCTGTCGTAGGCGGAAACAGCGCCGGCAGTAGCGGTGACGACTACGGATTCTCCGTCGTGCGCAAACAGCAGCCGCTTCGTGTCGTCGGCATCATTGATCAGGAGCCCTATGGAGGCATGCGAACCGTCTCACGTGGACGTATCTTCTTGCCCGTGAAAACCACCGAGCGCTTAAACATGGCGCAGTTCAGCGATATGCGCAGTTCGCTTCGCGGCGCCAGCGGCAAGACGTACATGACGCTTACCGTTCGCGTGAAAGACCCCGCCAAAGTACAAGGCGTGCAGGATGCGATCAATCAGATGAACTTCCGTACGTTCTCCGTGCTTGACGCCACCAAAAGCTTGCGCCGCTTTTTCACCGTTCTGGATCTGTTTCTGGGCATATTCGGTTCGCTCGCCCTGGCGGTGGCAACGCTGGCCATCATCAACACGCTGGTCATGGCGGTGCTGGAGCGCCGCCGCGAAATAGGAGTGATGAAGGCCATAGGCGCCAGCGACCAGGATGTAAAGAAGCTGTTTTTCACCGAAGCAGGCGCCATGGGATTTCTTGGCGGACTTCTAGGCATTGTTCTGGGCTTAGGAATCGGCAAGGCCATCAATTTCGGTACAGCAGTCTATCTGCATCGCCGACAACTGCCAGCTGAACCGGTTTGGATTATGCCGCTTTGGCTGGTCGGTGCGGCCATCGTGTTCTCGATCGTGGTGAGCTTGGTGGCAGGACTCTATCCTGCAAGCCGGGCGGCGCGTCTCGATCCGGTGCAGACGCTAAAGTATGAGTGATGAGACTTAGGCCCCCTTTCTTACAAGTGTGCGTCGGCCTGCTGGTTGGACTACTCGCATTCACGTTTGCTCCCATTGCCCATGCCCAGGGCCGTGCCGAGTGCGCAACTTTCCCATCTACCATCCTCAGCCGGAATGTCCGCTATTGCGCGTACTTGCCGGCGAGCTTCGATACCGATAAATCGAAGCACTATCCCGTTCTGTATTACCTGCACGGCCTTGGCGACAACGAACAGTCACTGCTGAACACCGGCGGCTGGGACCTCATTGAGGATCTGCGACGCACGGGCAAGGTAGGGGAATTCGTGATCCTGGCTCCCGGTGCCGGACATACTTTCTTTCTCAACGCTGCCGACGGCAAAATTCGCTACGAAGATTTCCTGCTGCACGAGTTCATGCCGCAGATGGAGAAGAAGTATCGGGCAGATGCCTCAGTGGGCCATCGCGGAATAACCGGAGTCTCAATGGGTGGCTTCGGCGCATTGCATCTGGCTTTCAAGTATCCGCAACAGTTCACTGCAGTGAGTGCGCAGATGCCGGCCCTCATTGCGGAAATTCCAGCCAATTTCTCAATGGGTGGTGGAGCGGGATCACCGGGCTCGATGATGGGGGATGTGTTTGGCAACCCTTTCAACCGGGCTTACTTCGAGCGCAATAACGTTTTCTACTACGCCCGCATCACCCCGGCTGCCCAGCTAAAGCACCTGCGCATCTATTTCGACGTGGGCAACAATGATGACTACGGCTTCGAGCAAGGCGGGGAAAAGCTGCACCAACTGCTTGACTCGCGCGGCGTGCCCAACGAATTTCACATCTATTCGGGACGCCACGATCCTCAATATGTGATGCGCCACTTTGGCGATGTGATCCAGTTCCAGTGGAAGGCGATCGGCAAGTAGGCGGGTTTGTAGCACTCTCGTCGAAAAAGGAATCTCGATTTTGCTCCAATGGGTGGAACTCTGCTTCACTCAGCGGGGCATTTCCTCTCCTCGGTTTCACGTCCGGCTTTAGTCGCTGAGGTAGGTCAAAATGCATTTAACTCAGGCGCTAAAGCGCATCACTATACAGAACACTGAACTATGGACGCCGAAAGGCGCCTCCACCCAACTCGCTTCTACAAAGAGTTAAATGTTACGGCAATCCTGAGCGCAAACAGCAAGGCAGACCGCCTATCTGCGATCTGCCTCCTAACCAACTTGGCTTCTAACTAGCTCTACTGCGCCCAGTGAAACATCATGGATTCAGGCGTGACGACGTCCACGCGACGGTTCTCCTGGAAGCACTTTTCGTCTTGCCGCTCGCAGGTCTGATAGAGCTTGCCCCAGCCGGTGGCGTATTCAACGCGCGATGCATCGACCCCACGCTTGACAAGCTGCGCCTTGGTCCACTGCGCACGATGGTAGGACAGCACCAGGTTGTAAACAATATCGCCGCGCGGGTCGGCGTAGCCTTGAATCCACATCTTGCTGTCGGGATTCTGCTTCAGGTAGGCCGCATTGGGGTCAAGGATCTCGGGATTAACAGCCCTATTGTAGATGTCGAACGGGAAAAAGACTTCTTTGACATTTCCCCCGAAAGACTGCGGCTGGTCATTCGACTGCGCGGCAGCCATCGGAACCATCACGCCCAGCGCAATCGTCAGGCAGAGTACGAAATGGACGGCAACAGAAATATTCCTGCAAGGCAAAATCTTTCCCATGGTGCTTGTCCTCGTTTTAGGATTGGAAGCGGGATCCGCGCACAACTCGCCTCAAGCATAGAACCCCAAAGTTTTTCTCGCCAGTTAAAAACCGATGAACAGCCGTGCCGAAGTGACCTCTGGGCATAGTGCTCTGTTCGCGGAACTTTCATCATGTATTAACAACTCCGTAATATTGAAACCCTACGATCTCCCCTGAACGTGTAAATCAGGCGTGGTGTTTTTTCGGGGTTCCACCCACGTTCTCGCATTTGTTTGCGGTTCATCGTGCCACCGATTTCAGGAGAGAAGATGAAGCTGATCAGAGTTCTATCCCTGTCTTTAATCGTCGGGATGACGGCCAGCGCGTCCGCGCAGAGTACCTCGTCCGAACTGAGAGAATTAAAAGACGCCATTGCGGCGCAACAGCAGCAGATTCAGCAACTTCAACAGCAGGTTCAGTCGCGTGACGCGGCCATCCAGCAGTTGCAACAGCAGGTTGGCCAGGCACAGTCGGCTGCTCAGGCAGCACAATCAACCGCCAATGCTGCGGTTCCCAAGGCCGAAGAGTTAGACAAACAGTACATCGATCCACTCCAGCATGAGGTGACGGACCTCAAGGCAACTACGGCTAATACCGTCGAAGGTTTGCAGGAGACCCAGAAGCGCGTAAGCGATCTCGAGAGCCCACTCGCGATCCATTACAAGGGAATCACGCTTACTCCGGGTGGCTTCTTCGCGGCTGAAACCGTGTGGCGTCCGAAAGCCACCTTCAGCGATATCAACACCCAGCTCAATGGCATTCCGTTCTCCGGAGCGGCGCAAGCGCGCTTCTCGGAGTTCTACGGGTCCGGCCGGCAGTCGCGTATTTCGCTGCTGGCGCAAGGCAAGCTGAGCAACATGATCCTGACCGGCTACTACGAGACAGACTTTCTGGGAGCCGGCGTGACTTCCAACAACAATCAGAGTAATAGCTATGTGCTGCGTCAACGCCAGTTCTGGGGCCAGACTGCCTTGAATAACGGCTGGACCTTTACCGGCGGCCAGATGTGGAGCTTGGTGACGGAAACCAAGAAAGGTTTGGATAATCGCACCGAAGCCTTGCCAATGACGATTGATCCGCAGTACACGGTGGGCTTCAGTTGGGCGCGGCAGTACGCTTTCCGCGCGGTCAAGAACTTCAATAATAAATGGTGGTTGGGTATGTCGGTGGAAAACTCTCAGGAGCTGCTGACGGCTTCCGGCGTGCAGACTTTTACGCCGGTTTGTCCCAACGGATCAACCTTGGTGTCGTCTTCCACTAGCAAGACAGGATTCACCACAACCTGTGCCGGTTTCAACAACTTCGTGATCGGCGGCCCGGGCAACCTGGGCGGCCTGTACAACAACCAGGCCAACTACTCCTCCAACGTCGGACCGGACATCATCGCTAAGGTTGCGTTCGAGCCGGGATTCGGACACTACGAGGTCTTCGGCATCGCCAGCGCATTCCGTGGCCGCATCTATCCCAATGCCTCGGCAGTGGATCCGATTACAGGGCTGCCGACGCCGTCAGCGGCGGGAGCGTACAACAACACCGTCTGGGGCGGCGGATGGGGCGCCAACGCGCGCTGGCTGTTCTACCAGAAGCGCATCGAAGTGGGTTTGCACGGGCTGGGTGGCAAGGGGGTAGGCCGCTATAGTACTTCCACACTGCCTGACCTTACTGTTAACCCCGCCGGTCAGTTGAAAACGCTCCAAAATTACACGGTGTTCGCGACCCTCGAATGGCACTCGCCCAAGTGGGATATTTACGGCTACGGCGGCGGCGAATATGCGGGCAAAACCTGGTACGGCACCAAGCCGGGGGGCTTCGGTCCGGTCGGCTACGGCTCGCCCCTCTTCAACAACAACGGTTGCGGCACGGAAACCTTGCCGAACAATGCCAATGGCTTCGGCCCCGGCGCCCTTGGCAGTTGCGCCGGACAGACTAAGGACATAGCCGAAGGATCCCTTGGCTTCTGGTACAAACCCTACAACGGTCCCAAAGGGCGGTTGCAGATCGGAGCACAGTATTCTTATCTGGCGCGCAGCGCCTGGGTCGGCTATGGCGGGATCTTCCCCAAGCCCCCGGCGGTCATTCCCAGCAAGAGCACGCTCGCTCCGACAGCCATCGAGAACATGTGGTTCACTTCGTTCCGGTATTACCTGCCGTAACCGGGAAAGTCCGAAGTTCAGCGATTGGGTGGCCAAGAAATCGGCCACCCGTTTTCTTTTGCGACGTGGCTCTTCCTTTCTCTGCGGCCAAACAAGGGGTTGGAGTTGATCTTGCCCGATCAAGCACGCCGGGTGGAGAACGCCTTCAGGCATGCGCTTAGGAACCCTAACGAAACAGCAGCTCGCTTGAGCCGCTGCGGTAAGCTTCTCAATGAGCGAAAT
>Ga0209465_10000926_pt1 | contig 13286 bp, 14 predicted proteins | sample PanSoiPlot1MoBio_FD_188321 | JGI IMG/M metagenome (GOLD analysis project Ga0209465, IMG submission 188321) | Tropical forest soil microbial communities from Panama analyzed to predict greenhouse gas emissions - Panama Soil Plot 1 MoBio (SPAdes)... | ecosystem: Environmental > Terrestrial > Soil...
AACTGTGGATTGCCAATCTCTATGCAAACGTGTTCTCGGTGGAGCATAGAGGCCAACTTTCCTAGGTGAGTTCGCCAATTGCCCAGACTGCAGCGAGGTGCTCCGGCGAGCGGGCAGATCTGTTTGAGCCCTTAGCTGGCAGCGATCAACTCAGGCGCAGATAGACATATTTTCTCTTCAAATTGATAGTCGCATGCCTCGCAAGACCACACGTTCGGACGCAATGAGCGGAGACGTGCTCGCACCATTCCGGTGCGATGACATCAGCACCGCACTGCGGACACTCGCTACCGAATACCCCGTGCACGATTAGTCTCCTCTCCACAGTCGCGCTTTTGCAGTATTGCTTCCCTGCACGCTGTGACGTGGGGCACAGAACGATAAGTTCCCGGTCGGGGTTGTCCGAGCAAGGCTAGACCACGACTTTGAGGGAGTGGCTCGAAAAAGCAAACCTCTTACACTCTACTGAAATCGCAACAAGCTACCGAGCCTGTAATGTTTGTACACGCTTTTTGTGCTGACAGTCCATGTTTCAGAATGAAATCGCCGCACCGAAGCCATATTGTCGGGAACGCTTGGCCCGAGGGGGAGTATCGGGCCTTTATGGAGCGCAGCGATGTCCGATCATGCTTTCGACTTCCTGCAGTCGTGGATCGTGGATAACGTCAACCCGACGATGTGCGAGCATAAAGATAAAGCGGAGCACCTTGCTCAGGACTGCGTTTGGGAGGCTCAGACAAGAGGTATAGCAAAAGCGGATCTGATCGAAGCCGCTGGCGGCGATCTGGACGCATATATAATCACTGAGTTGAAGCACGCAGTCGACCGTCAGGTCGAGGATAGGATCCCGCAGGGCGTGAGCTGAGTCCCATCGTAGCGATATAGAATTCAAGCCGACACGACTGTTATGCGCGAGGCTATGGCCTTTCGGTAGAGAATGCCTCTCGGCAGAGAGTCACTGGGCGGTTTTGATATGTGCGCGCACCTTGCGTTCCGCGGCGTTGCTGATCGCGGCCTTGCATGAGTCGCTTAGGGAAGTGAAGTGCTGTTTGACGCACAGCAAGATGCGACCTGCATTGGGCTTTATATCCGGACACTGCTCATGAATATCCGCCCCACAGGCTTCAATTTGCGAAGCGATCTTTACTAGCGCTGCCTTGCACGATTCAGTGAAATCTTGGAAATGCGCCTCAGTGCATTTGGCTAGACCCATTCCGTCCGGCCGATCAGGAGCACAAAATTGCACAATATCTCGATTGCAAGCCTGAATGACCGCAACATATTGGCCGAAGCTAGGAGACACAAAAAGCAAACTAAAGATCAAAGAGGGCCAATAGAGTCTCCCCATTGTGAGCCTCCGTTCGGGAATGCAAAGAGGCTTTTGCATCCAAGACCTCTAGCCTGGACGCGCTTGATGAACATTTTGCGACAGCGTTCACTGCAGCTAAGCGCGTCGTCTTGGACGCTCCTAACAGCGATCGTCGAGGAGGTGGTTCCGAATGAGATCGCAAAAAGTCTGTTGTTGGCGCGAAACGGACATCGTCTAGACAGAAGAAAATATACGCTACTGATTCAACCCAGACATTCCGTTTCAGGCCCGCTCGGCGGCAACACAAAAGGCTATCTACTGCCAACCTTACGTCACCGATAGGCCACCGTCGGCCGCTATCATCTATCCCCGGAACTTGAGAGCCGTGACGATGTTCGTTCGGGGTGTTGTGTTCGTGCTCGGCATTTTTGCATTCGCGGCCGCAAACTCGGCCAGCGCACAAGGAAATTTGGATCAAGGGAAGACCGGCCCTCAACTTTTTGCATCAGCCTGCGCGACATGCCACAAGTCGCCGCAAAGTGTTTCCAAGACGAAATGGTTTTTCGGGCTCGAGAGCTTTTTACGCCAACACTACACCTCTAGCCGCGAGTCGGCCGCTATTCTCGCCGCCTATCTCAAAGGACAGGAGAAGCTCTCGGCCGACCCTTTGCGCGGTCACGCCACGAGGCAAATAAGCCAAGCGAAACCTTCCGAGCCGGCGTCGGGCGACCCTGGGGAGGACATCCCGAGACCTCCTGCGGACATACCAGACGTAAAGCGATAGGCGGCCGGTGCGGGGCTTCCCGCTAGGGGCCAATGCGAATTTCCGATCGGTCCTGACCGGTTATAGGGTTTAGCAAGAACCTTGCTACCCCTGATCTCGCCCCCGACATTATATAGCCAGAAATGATCACTCCCCCGAGGGAGGGTTGGATGAACTATCTGCGTACCGCGATCTTGCTTGCCGGCTTGACCGGCTTGTTCATTGCGGTGGGTTATTTGATCGGCGGCAGCGGGGGCGCCATCATTGCCCTTGTGATTGCCGCCGCGACTAACCTCTTCAGTTATTGGAACGCCGATAAGCTTGTGCTGTCGATGCACGATGCTCAGGAGGTCGCGTCAGTTCAATGGTGCCCGACCCACCCGAGACAACGCCGAACAAATAATCAAGGTGAGTCAGGCACGGGAACGAACGGTTGCCTCGGATGAAATATCGGTCGTGCCTAAGCGTTGAACGCGATTATTTTTTAGTCGTTCCTAAGTTGGTTTTCGCACATGCGCAGGCGCTGTCCGCTGTGGCCCTATACGATTACGCTCGCCTTTCACCCATAGCCAGTTCCTGCTCCTATGTTGGGACGTAGGCATAGGAGGTTCGCCATGCTTCGGGCTGCGCTGGGCGCCATTTTGGTAATCGCCGCGACGCCCCTGTGGGCTCAGCAACTGCCGCAAGCACCACGCCCGGCCCAGACCAATGTTGCGCTCACGGTCGTACTCGCGATGGACGCTTCCGGTAGCGTCAGCGATGATCGGTTCGAACTTCAGAAGCAGGGCTATGCAGCGGCTTTCCGAAATCGCCAGGTTTTAAACTCAATCCGCTCGCTGGCCACGCAATCCGTTGCGATTACTATGATGCAGTGGACCGGTCCGGAACTGCATGTGCAAACTGTCGATTGGACGCTCGCCAATGACGAAGTCACCTTGAATGCTCTCGCCGATGCGATTGAAGCGACGAAACGGCAATTGTTCGGCGGTGGCACCTCGATTAGCGGCGCGATCGATTATTCGCGTATACTTCTCTCAACCAGCCCGTTTCTGGGCATCCGTCGCGTCATCGACGTCTCAGGCGACGGCGCCAACAATCGCGGGCGATCGGTAACACTGGCACGGGACGAAGCGGTGCGCGATGGCATCAGCATCAATGGCCTGCCGATCCTTGCCCTCGAGGCTGACCTGGATCGCTACTATTACGACAATGTCATTGGCGGACCAAGTGCATTCATGATTCCGGCGAGAACCTATGAAACCTTTGCCGATGCGATTTTAAAGAAATTGATTACAGAGATCGCCGGGATGGCGCCGAACACGCGGCGGCAGTCAAGCGCAATCTTGAGAACGTCTCCCAAGTAGCGCAAACCCTCTAAACGAGCTCTGGGACCTAAACGGCTGGGACGCGGGACGTAAAAATTGGCGCGCCTTTGCACCAAGGCGACATGTCAATCGTGCTTTCTAACGCTGAGCGAGCTGCCGTTTTAGTGCACGCATCTCCTGGAATTGCTTGGTGACATCGCGCATGATTGCGACCAAGCCCATCAAGTTTCCAGTTTGGTCCTTTATTAGGCTGACGGTGAATTCTACCGAAATTGTGGAACCATCTTTTCGAATCGCTGGCACGGAAAGGAGATCACTCTCTGTGTAACGGCTGTGACCGGTCTGGATTACATTGTTGTAGCCAACCCAATGCCGCTGCCGCAGTCGCTCCGGAATAATGAGATCGAGAGATTGTTCGAGCGCCTCGTGGCGGGCATAGCCGAACAGCCGCTCGGCGCCCGGATTCCAAAAGCGAATGATGCCGGCTCGATCCGCGGCTATGATCGCGTCGGCACGACCGGAGAGTAGGGCCTCGGCGACCGCGGCGTCGTTCATTGTACGCTTTTTATTGTTCAATATGGATGTTGTTGTCGCGGATGACTTGGCTCCAGCGAACGATCTCGCTCTTTAACAGCACGCTTGCCGCCGCCGGAGAGCGTTGATCCGGTGGGAACACTGAGACGTCTTGCGTGGCCCATAACTTCACGAGTGCCGGATCGGCCACCGTGTTTTTCAATGCGCTATTGAGCGTATCGATCACCGAGTCGGGCGTTCTCGCGGGGGCAAACATCGCTTGCCAATAGACAACGTCAAGTTTTGGCCCGAACATCCCTGGAAAACTATCCGCGGTCGGAAATTCAGCCAGCTTTTCTCTCGAGGTGACGCCGTAGGCTTTCAATGCCCCGGTCGCGACTTGCTGCACGACGGATTGCGGCGTGGCGAAAAACAGGTCGATTTGCCCACCCAGAAGATCCGTCAATGCCGGCGCCGCGCCACGATAAGGAATTTGATTGAGCGAAATACCGGCTTCTTGGGCGAAAAGCGTAGTGGCGAGGTGACCAGTGGTACCGTAGCCGGGAATCGCTGCTTTCATCGGCTCCTGCTTCATCAAGCTGACAAGGTCCTTAAGCGTGTTCGGTACAAGCGTATTCCGGCCGACCAATATCAAGGGATTGCGATTGATGAGCATCACCGGGGCGAACACTTTGAGGGTGTCAAATGGCAGCGCTTTGTAGAGAGTGACATTCGCCGAGATTTGCAAATTGTGAACGAGCAGCGTGTAGCCATCTGGCGTCGCGCGCGCGACTTTCTCAGAACCGATGATTGATCCGCCGCCGCCGATATCTTCAACAATGAAGCTCTGCTTGAGTTGGTTTGAGAGAGACTGTGCAACAATGCGTGCCGTCTCGTCAGTCGGGCCACCAGCCGGGTAGGGCACAATCATGGTGACGTTTCGGTTTGGATAGTGTTGCGCCTTGACTGCCGGTGCGGTGACGACTACGCCCACGGCCGCCACAAAACTCACAAAACGATTCTTCACTGATTCCTCCGCCGTGTATAATTTTCCTGCCAACCGGTCTTAGCGCTCCGGAATGATCGGCAACAAGAGGTACGACTGCTGCTTCGGTGAAAAATGCAGCGTATTTCGCGCTGCGAAAATAGCCTGGGATCGGTCGTCCGGATCAACGTGGAGAAACGGGCCGACGCCTTTCATCGAATAAGGCGCGTTTGGCAGAGCGATATCCTTTCCGTCAACCTCGTAGTCTTTTCCCCGCACGCTGAGCGCAAGCTGGTATTGTGGCGGCACGACAATACAAGTCGGCCAGATTTCGATATCGAGCTCCACGGCCTCACCTGGTTTTAAGAGCGATGCTTCGTCATGAGTGTGCCAAGGCCGGTAGGGAAGGGATTTCACCGGATCAAGCTTGCGTTGCGAAGCACGCAGCCAGCCAAGCCCGATCGGCACGCGCGGGTCGTTGGAGCCGATGAAGGTAATTTCTCTTCCGTGTGGATCGAACAAACGCAGAGCGAGGAATATGTCGGCATCTTCAGTCTCCGAGGATATCCATAGTTTGGCAGCAATTGGGCCGGTAATCTCAAGGCTTGTTTCAATTGGTTGCGTGCGAAAAGTCAGGCCGTCGCCGCTTGTTTCATAGACCAAAGTCGCTGTACTCGCAGAGGGCTGTTGGCTCAGCGCCAGTCCCTCCGGCTGCAGGAAGTATTTTGTCCACTGCGTGCGTGCTAGCGGCCATTCGTTTTCTTCGCGCAAGACAAACTTTTCATTTGGGTGGCGGACGTTCAATGAGACGCGCGGTTGATTGTTCCAGCCGGTGTCTTCGCCTTTGAGGAAGTGGCCAAAAAAGCACTTTTGCAGCGCCTCGCCATAATTGCTGTAGAAATGGGTGAAGTGGGTGTCGCCATGCACCTCCAGCCATTTCTGCTTGGAGCCAGCGGCCAAGTAGCCTTCGAAATTGCCACGCGTATGTAACCCCATGCCGCCCCAATTGGCAGCAGATAAAAGCGGCGCCTCGATCTGTGAAAAATCGGCGGTGCGTGCGGCATAATAGTTGTCGTAGAGCTTGCGCCGCTTCGCTTCACCAGGTGAATCGGCTCGGCTGGCAATAAGTTCGGAATCCGAAAGTGTTTGCGGGCCGGCGACCATTTCTCCCGTAACAACGCTTTTCGCGCCATGAGCGCCGACGCCGTGTTGGACGCTTGCCACTTGGCGGGGGTGCCAGCTGTTGAGAAAATCGCTCAGGATCCCGCCGTGGCGGCACAGTTCGCGATAATAGTCAGACGAGCCCTCCCAGATACACAACGCGGCAAGGTGCGGCGGCTTTAGAGCGCCAACCGTCCATTGATTCATCGCGTAATACGAAATTCCATTGATGCCAACCTTGCCATTGCTCCAAGGTTGCGCGCCGGCCCATTCGATGCATTGGTACAGGTCTAATGTCTCGCGCGGCGACCAGACGTCGAGCATGCCTGGCGAGCGTCCGGCACCACGCGAGTCAATGCGCACGCACGAATAACCATCCGGTACCCACTTCTCGGGATCGACAAGTTCCCAGTTCTGATACTTGTTGGTCGAGCCGGCGAGCACTTCGGGGGCGGCTTTGATCAAACGTGCCCAATTGCCTTTATAGCCGTCCTGAAACGACAGTCCTTTTGCATAAGGACCATAACTGAGAATCACGGGATACCGACCTTCTCGGGCCGGACGGAACACGTCCGCGCGGAGAACGATGCCATCTTCCATCTCGATCGGGATGTCCCAATCGATGTGCATGCCATCGCGAATCTCGGTTTTTGTATCATTCATTCGATCTGCTCGACTTAAGATTACGGCTCGCCCACCGGATTTGCGCGACCGAATGCATCAAGCTCTGGGAGAGTTGTTTTTGCAGTATCGGCCCGTCCGCTAGCACGTCAGCCGGGGGTCGCGTGTCAAACGGTCATTCTGCGCGCAGCCCTGCGTCCTTGATGACCTTTGACCACCTCGCCATCTCCTTCTTGAAGAACGCGGTGCACTCTTCTGGCGAGCTGCCAATTGGTACATAGGCCATCGCGGCAAGTCTGTCCTTGACATCAGCTTGCGCGAGACTTTCGACGATCATCCGATGAAGCTGCGCGATAATGTCCTTCGGCGTGCCTACCGGCACAACAATCGCGGTCCAGGTGGTGCCCTCAACTTCGGGGAACCCTGCCTCTGCCATTGTGGGAATTTCAGGCAAAGTCGGCGATCGCGTCGCACCGGTTACCGCAAGTGCCCGCAGTGAACCGGCTTTGATCAGTGGCACAGCCGGAGCCATCGCGCCAAACGAGATCGGCGTGTGTCCTCCCACCGTCGCCTGCACCGCCGTACCGCCTCCGTCGAACGGCACATGCACAAGGTCGAGGTTCAGCTCCTGCTGAAATAGCGCGCCGACCAGTTGCGGCGGTGTGCCGATTCCCGGCGACGCGTAGCTGTATTTGCTGGGACCGACCCGGATTAGCTCGACGAGCTCCTTGACGGTCTGCACCGGCACAGAAGGATGGACCGTCAACACGACAGGCGTTGCGGCGCCAAGTGTCACCGCGTCGAAATCTTTTAGCGGCTCGTAGGACACGCGATTGTACAGGTAAGGATTATTCGTGAAGTTGCCGCCAGTCACGAGAATTGTGTAACCGTCCGGAGGTGACTGCGCCGCGCGCGCCGTGCCAATATTGCCGCCGGCGCCGCTGACATTTTCGACAAAAAAGTTCTTGCCGGTCTGCTCGGAAAGTTTGTGCGCGACCAGGCGCGCGAACAGGTCCGTCGGTCCCCCGGCTGCAAACCCGACGATCATCTTCACGGGCCGCGCCGGCCATGTCTCCCCGGCCGCGTTTGTGAGGCTTGCCGCGAACAGGAACAACGCCAAAGCGAGATGCCTTTTCACGTCGACCTCCAGCGCTGGTTCCGAGGACTAAGAGAATATGATACGGGCTTGCCCCCGAAATTGCATATTAACACATAGCCGACACGCGCACCTTGTTCGCTACGATCGTGCACGCCCGCCTGGCGGATCTAGCGCAAATGACACGCAACGAGCTGCCCCGATCTCACCTCACGCAAGGCAGGCACCTCCAGCCGGCAGCGCTCGACGGCATAAGGACAGCGGGTATGGAAGTGACAGCCCTGTGGCGGATTGATCGGGCTCGGAACGTCGCCTTGCAGCACGCGCTTTGGCCGTTTCACCCGAGGATCGGGGATCGGGACCGCCAGCAATAATTGTTCGGTGTAAGGGTGCAGGGCTCGAGTGAATAGCGTGTGCTTGTCCGTGTATTCAACAATGCGCCCCAGATACATGACAGCAATTCGATGGCTGATGTGCTCGACCACCGCAAGATTATGCGAGATGAACAGATAAGCGAGCTTGAGCTCGCGTTGCAAATCCATCATCAGGTTGAGCACCTGCGCCTGAATTGACACGTCAAGCGCCGAAACGGGCTCGTCTCCGACAATCAGTTTCGGTTGCAGTGCAAGGGCGCGGGCGATCCCGATGCGTTGCCGCTGACCGCCGGAGAATTGATGCGGATAGTTATCCATCTGCGCGCGGCGCAGGCCGACGCGCTCAAACAGAGCCGCAACTCTGTCCCGCACCGCTCGCCCGCTGGCGACCTTATGGACGCGCAGCGGCTCGGCCACGATATCGCCAGCAGTCATGCGCGGATCGAGTGAGGAAAACGGATCCTGAAAGATGATCTGCATCTCACGCCGGTAGGGCCGCAGTTCAGTCTTGCTCAACGCGCTGATGTCCTTTCCCGAAATCCGGATGTTTCCGGCGGTCGGCTCGATCAGACGCGTCACGGCCCGCCCCACAGTCGATTTGCCGCAGCCAGATTCGCCGACGAGGCCAAGCGTCTCACCCGGCTCAATCGTGAAGCTCACACCATCCACCGCAAAAACCGTACCGCGCGAGCGCTGGAGCAGCCCGCTGCGAATCGGGAAATACTTTTTGAGGTCGCATACCTCGAGCACGGCGCTTTGGTCAGGCATTGCCATCCTTGTAGATTTCGCGCGAGCGCCAACAGGCCGCCCAATGGCCGGTAAGCTTTTCTTCGTAAGGCGGATATTGCGCGCGGCAACGATCCTGTGCATGTGCACACCGCGGCGCGAAAGCACAGCCGTCCGGCAGATTCGCCAGTCCCGGAACTGTGCCCGGAATCTCCTGCAATCGTTCGATCCTATCCACGACCTCGCCGCGCATCGAGGGCAGCCGCGGAATCGAACCTATCAAACCTCGCGTATAGGGATGCTGCGGTCGCGCAAACAATTCGTCGACCGGCGCCTCTTCGACTTTCCGCCCCGCATACATGACGATCACACGTTGCGCGGTCTCGGCGACCACGCCGAGATCGTGGGTAATGAGGATCACCGCCGTGCCGAGCTTGCGTTGTAGGTCGAGGATAATCTCCAGGATCTGAGCCTGAATGGTGACGTCGAGTGCGGTCGTCGGTTCGTCGGCGATCAAAACTTTTGGATTGCAGGCGAGCGCCATGGCGATCATAGCGCGCTGACGCATCCCACCCGAGAGCTGATGTGGATATTCGTGCGCGCGCTGCTCGGGTTCCGGGATGCGCGTCAGGCGCAACATCGCCACGGCCTTCTCCCAGGCCTCACGGCGATTGATTTTCTCGTGCAGCAAAGCTGCTTCCGCGATCTGGCCGCCAATGGTGAGCACTGGATTGAGGGAGGTCATCGGCTCCTGGAAGATCATGGCGATGTCCTTGCCGCGCACGGCACGCATTTCGTCGTCGCTGAGGCGGAGCAGGTCGGTGCCGGTAAGCTCGACCTTTCCGCCCACAATCCGGCCAGGCGGATCGGGGACAAGCCGCATGAGAGACAGCGCGGTAATCGTCTTGCCACAGCCCGACTCGCCGACGATTGCCAGCGTCTCGTGCGAAGCGAGCGTGAAACTGACGCCGTCGACCGCTTTGACGGTGCCGTGGCGCAAATCAAAATACGTGCGCAGGCCTTCGACGCAGAGCAGCGGTCCTACAGGCACAATCTTCGATTTGCGCTCTTCCGCGACCGTTGTCGTAGTTTGGTTCATGACTCGGGCTCAGTCACGCAGCCGAGGGTCGAGGATGTCGCGCAATGCATCGCCGAACAGATTGGTGCTGAACACCGCAAGGCTGATGGCGAGGCCCGGAAAGACGACAAGCCATGGAGCCGTGCGGACATATTCGGCGGCCGATTCCGACAACATGCGACCCCAAGAGGGATGTGGCTCCGGCACGCCAAGCCCGAGGAACGATAGTGAGGCCTCGGTCAGGATCGCCGCGCCGAGTTGCGCGGTCGCAATCACAATCAGTGGTGCAATCGTGTTTGGCAGGACGTGGCGAAGCGCAATGCGGAATTCGCTCATGCCGACGCCACGCGCCGCCTCGACGAATGGTTGCTCGCGCAAGGCTAAAGTGTTGGAGCGGATCACGCGTGCGGTATAGGGAATGAGCGGGATCGATATCGCGAGGATCGTATTGTCGAGCGCGGGGCCGAGCGCCGCCGCCATCACGAGCGCCAAAACAAGCAAGGGCACCGCCTGCAATACATCGACGATGCGTTGAATGAGGAGATCAACCCAGCCGCCGAGATAGCCCGAAGCCAGACCAAGCGCGACGCCGAAAACAGAGCCGAGAAACGTCGAGCCAAGACCAACTGCAAGCGAGATGCGCGCGCCATAGATGATGCGGCTGAATATGTCGCGCCCCATCTGATCGGTTCCGAGGACGTGACCTGAGCCTGGATGCAGCAGGCGGTGCGCGGCGTCAGTAACGGTCGGGCCGTAAGCAGTGATGAAATCGGCGAAGATCGCGCAGAATACGAACAGTGCCATGATTGCCGCACCGACCAGTCCGAGTGGGTTCCTGGCCAGATGATAACGAAGTTTCGACCAGATGCTCTCTGGCGGCTCGGTTTTCTCCACAGTCAGCGGCAGATCGAGGATCGACATGGTTGTGATCGTATGAGCTAGTTCGCGTAACGGATGCGCGGATCAAGCACGGCATAGAGGAGATCGATCAAAAAATTGATCGAGACCGCCACCACGGCAATGAACATCACCAAATTCTGTACGATGGGGTAATCGCGCCAGCGGATTGCCTCCACGAGAAAGCGGGCAACGCCGGGGATGTTGAACACAGTTTCCGTAACAATCAGCCCGCCCATCAAAAAGGCGGCTTCGATGCCGATCACGGTGACAACCGGAAGCATCGCGTTACGGAGTGCGTGACGATAATAGACTGACTGGTTTGGCGCCCCTTTAGCCCGCGCGGTGCGAATATAATCTTGCCGCAGCACCTCCAACATCGATGATCGCGTCAAACGCATGACCAGAGCCGAGGAGCGAAAACCGACCGCAGCCGCCGGGATGCTGAACAGCAACAGCGTGTTCCAAAAACCTTTCGGTGGATTCGTATAGATTGGGATGGTGCCGAAATAGGCGACGAAGCCCATCAGGATAAGGAGCCCGAGCCAGAACGCCGGCATGGACAGGCCGCTCAGGCTGATTACCCGCAGCACGTAGTCAAGCGGCGTGTTTTGCCTCACGGCGCTGATCACGCCAAGCGGCACGCCGAATATAACCGCAAAACCAAGCGCCAATGCCGCGAGCTTTGCGGTGATCGGAATACGCGGAGCGATCTCCTGGAGTGCCGGTTTTTCGGAGACATAGGAATAGCCGAGATCGCCATGCGCGAGCCCGTTAATCCATTGCGCATATTGCACGTAAATCGGCTGGTCGAGTCCGAGTTCTTTTTCCAGCTTCGCCTTTTCTGCGACGTCGATCATGCCGGCGGCGTTGAACACGATGTCGGCAATGTTTCCGGGTACCAGCCGCAGCATCACGAACACCAGCACCGAAATGCCAAACAGGGTCACAAGCATCAGCAAGAAGCGTCTGATCAGATAGCTTCCCAGTCTCGCCTCCTATGCCTGAACGAGAACGGCGCGTTCCCTAGCGCCTAATCGAATCGACACAGCTGGTGGCTACTTATCAAGCCAAACGTCTTCGTAGCGATAGCCGTTATAAGCGCTGTTGTTCATGATGGTCATGTTCTTCACATAGGGCTTCCAGCACGTTCCCGAGCGGGCGTGCATCAGGATCGGTCGCGCGACGTCTTCTTGCAGCTTTTTGTCGATGTCCCAGACCATCTTCTTGCGCTTTTCGATGTCGGTCTCGACCGATTGTTTGTCGAAAAGCGCCTCCAATTCCTTATTGCAGTAATGCGTGTAGTTGCGTTCCGAGCCGCAGGCATAATTTTCATAAAACGCCTGGTCCGGATCGTCGACGCCGTTGCCGGTCAGATTGAGGCCAACGGAATAATCATTGCGCGCGATTTTGGCGAACCATTGGCTCGATTCCACCGGGTCGAGCTCGGCGTCGATATTGATTGTTCTTAATTGATCGATCAAAACCACCGCCGGATCGCGGTATGTTGCGAGATTGCGCGTCGATACTTTGATCTTGAGCGGATTGTTGGGGCCGTAGCCGAGCTTAGCCATAATCGCGCGCGCTTGCTCGCGATCTTTGTTGACGTCGCCGTAGCCGGGGATCGTCTTGAGCATTTCGGGCGGCATGCCCCAGACGCCTTCAGGCGGCGGCAAGAGCGTGCCCCCGGCGTCGGCCTGGCCCTGGAAGATGATGTCGATGAACGACTTGCGGTCGAGCGTGAGCGCCATCGCTTTGCGCAAATCGATATTGTCAAAGGGTGGCTTCTCACGGTTGATGATGAGGTTGGTGCTGACGTTAATCGGTTTAATCTCGCAGATTGCCGTCGGATCCTGCTTTTTTATGTCTTGGATCAAGGCTGCAGTCATCTCGGTCGGAAATGTCATATCGACCTTACCCGCAACAAAGGCGAGGACCGCCGTCGCCCGATTGCCGATGATCGTGAACTCGATGCCATCGAGGTAGGGCAGGCCCTTCTTCCAGTAGTTCTCGTTTCTCGCGACCTTAATGGACTCATTCTGCTTGAATTCGACGAACGTGTACGGCCCGGTCCCGATCGGATGCGTCCGCATCTGTGCCGGAGTGAGGTGACAGGGGTACATTGGCGTGTAGCCGGAAGCGATCATGGCCAAGAGCGAAGGCTGCGGCCGCTTAAGATGCAGCGCCACCTCGTAGTCGCCATTAACGGTCACGTCGGCAATATTGTTGAACAAATCTCTGCGCGGATTTTTTCGAAACTTGTCCTGCGCTTTGTCCTGCAATAGGTCGAAGGTACATTTAACGTCCTTGGCCGTGAACGGCTTGCCATCATGCCAAGTCACGCCTTCGCGCAGCTTGAACGTTAGTGCCGTGCCGGCCGAATCCCAGGCCCACCTCGTTGCCAATTCGGGCACGATGTCGCCCATACTGTTTTGCGG
>Ga0209465_10000928_pt1 | contig 13265 bp, 9 predicted proteins | sample PanSoiPlot1MoBio_FD_188321 | JGI IMG/M metagenome (GOLD analysis project Ga0209465, IMG submission 188321) | Tropical forest soil microbial communities from Panama analyzed to predict greenhouse gas emissions - Panama Soil Plot 1 MoBio (SPAdes)... | ecosystem: Environmental > Terrestrial > Soil...
AGCGTCCACTGCCTCGGAAGTCGACGCCTCGCGCCTGCCCGGCCTTGAAATCGCGGCACACATCCTCGACCAGCGGTATGTCCCGGGCGATCTCCAGCGCGGACGCCCGGATCCGCGACAGGTCGATCTCGGGGGCGGCCAACTTCGACGTCACCATTGACGTCGTCTCGTCGACCGTGACCTCGCCGGTGAGGCTCACACGCGGCGACCTGACGTCCAGGCGTTCGATGGCAGCCCGCACGATGCCCTGGTCTTCACCGACCGCGGCCTTGAGGGCCACCCCATCGAGGACCGTGCTTCGCTGTCCCCGCACGAGAGTGACCGACGGCGCGGAGGCCTCGATCGCGGCCTGGAGCTTCCGGAAGCCGGCCGATGTGAGGGCCACGTCCAGGCTCGCATCTCCTGACCCGAGGAATGGGAGCGGACGCGGGGAGATCGCGGCAAAGGCTTCCGGCAGTCGGAGCCGCTCGAATCGCGCCCGCCCCGTCGTGGCGAGAGTGTCGGCGGCGATGCTGAGCTCGAGCTGCAATGAATCAAACGCGTTCGACCCGGAGCGGAGATGGATCTCCAGCGCGCTTGGCGGCGCCCGCAGACGACCGTTCAGGTTGGTGATGATGAGGGAGGGGCGCTTGCCACTCCGGAGCTCGACCGAGCTGTCGCTGACGACCACGATCAAGCGGGGAGCCTGCGTGGCCAGCGAAGTCAGCAGAGCACGGAGCTGGCCCTCTACGGCGTCGATGTCGAGGGGCTTTTCCCCCTGCAGAGCCAGGGACAGAGCGACACCGGACAGCTCCACGCGAGAAATGTCGAATGTCCTTCGCAGCAGACCGGCCATGGACGGACGGGCGGTGATGGACTGGATCTTTCCCGTAACCTGCTTGCCGAAGCTCACGGAGATGCCCCGCATGGTCACCGCCGGACGCGGAAACCACGTGAGGTCGATCTTGCTGATGGCCAGATCGGCATCGGTCTTGCTCGACACGAATGCTCGAATGCGCTCGCGAACGGCTTGACTGTCGAGCACACGAGGCAAGAGCAGGGCGGCAAGCAGAAGGAGGACGACCGCGAGGCCGATGAGGCCCGCCAGCCACGCGATGATGCGGCGGACCGTCATCTCCGCTCCGGGAGCGCCTGGACGGACAGACGGGCGGTCGACGGTCCCGAGCTCTTCACCGGCGGGGAATCCGGGAGAGAGTCGAGCGGCAATGACCAGTCGGGCGGCGGCATCATGTCTCTGGCGTTATCCATGCTGTGCGGGGCCTGTGTCACGCCGACCCAGGTCACGAACGGGCCGTGACGACAGCGACCCCATGGTACCGCGACTGAATCTACCGGCACCCGCGGCCAGATCGAAGAAGTCAGGCTCGAAGCTACGACCCCAGCCCCCGCCGATCTTCGTCGCTGGCCGCGCGGCGACTTTCTTCCCGGATGAGGCCGAGCACTTCCCGTTTGAGATCATTGAAGCGCGGAGAGGTGGTTGTCTCGAGCGTGCGGGGCCGGGGCAGGTCGACGGCCAGGCGCTTCTTGATGCGTCCCGGCCGCGCCGTCATGACACAGACCGTGTCCGCGAGCAGAAGCGCCTCCTCGACGTCGTGGGTGATAAAGAGGACGGTCTGATGCTGCCGCTCCCAGACCGAGAGCAAGAGCTCCTGCATGACGGAGCGTGTCTGGGCGTCCAGGCTGCCGAAGGGCTCGTCCATGAGGAGGAGCACGGGCTCCATGATCAGCACGCGCGCGATCCCCACGCGTTGTTTCATTCCGCCGGAGAGCTCGGCCGGGTAGTGCCGCTCGAAGCCGCGGAGGCCTACCTGCTCCAGCAGGGCCTCGACGCGTGGGCCGTACTGAGCGGCGGACACGCCGCAGGTCTTCGGCCCAAAGGTGATGTTGTCGAGGACGGTGAACCACGGAAAGAGCGCCGCCTCCTGGAACACCACGCTCCGTCTCGGATCGGGGCGGCTCACGGGTTCTCCCCGGAAGAGCACCTCGCCACGGGTCGGCCCATCGAAGCCCGCCACCATGTTGAGGAGGGTGGACTTGCCGCAGCCCGACGGGCCGAGGACGGCGGCGAACTCGTTGGGCGCCACGTCGAGGTCGATCGCGTCGAGCGCGACGAGCCGGCCCGTCCGGCCGTTGAACTCCTTGCTCACGCCGCGGAGGGCGACGACGGGCGCTGCGGTCACCGATGGGGCAGGCTCACGCATGCCGCTCGAGGACCCGCCACCGCAGCAGCACGCGGGAGAGGCGCACGATGATCTGGTCGGAGATGAACCCCAGGAGGCCGACGGAGAACATGGTGGCCACGCAGATGTCCATGCGCCCCACGTAGTATGCGTCCCAGAGGACGTACCCGAGGCCGGACTTCACGGCGATCATCTCGGCCACGATCACGGCCGTCCAGGCCACCCCGACGCCGAGCCGGAGACCCGTGAAGATCGAGGGCAAGGCGGAGGGCAGGACGATCTTCAACAAGACTGTCCGCTCCCCCGCGCCCAGCATGCGGGCCGCACGAAGGAGCAGGAGATTCGTATCGCGGACGCCGTGAGCGGTGTTGACCACGATGGGATAGAAGGCGCCGAGCCCGATCAGAAAGAGCGCGCTCGCATCGTAGATGCCGAAGACCGCGATGGCGAAGGGCAGCCAGGCCGTGATTGGAACGGGACGCAGCAGCTGGATGGAGGGGTCGACGAGTCGCGCCACGAGGCGATTCCAGCCCACGAACATTCCGAGCGGAATGGCCACGACAGCGGCGAGCACGAATCCTTCCAGCACACGCCGTCCCGAGTAGAGGACGTTGGCGACCCAGGTGCCGGAGTAGGGCGAGAGCGACTTGCCCGGTGCGCCGAAGATCCAGCGGCGCCACGACTCGAGCACCTGGGACGGCGCGGGAATGATCCCCTCCGCGACCCAGTGCTGAGTCACGGCAAGGTGCCACAGGGCGAGGAGGAGGAGAGGGAGGATCAGGAACCAGGGAATGCGCCGGTCGCCCACGCCCTGCCTCGCCGCTTACTTGTTCTGCCCGAGATCGACGGCGCTGCGCCCGGTGGCGCGGCTCAAAAACTCGTAGGTGTAGTACTGTCCGACCTCGCCGGACACGTCACGCGCGATGACGCCATTGTCGGAAAGGAACTTGGAGATGCGCCGGATCGACTCGAGCGGCAACGACACGTCGAAGCGCGTGTAGCGGATGGCCTCGGCGGTCACGGTCTCGGGCAGCCCCGCCTTCTCGGCGTAGATCTTGGCAAAGCGCTGCGGGTCGGCCTGGGCGATCTTCACCACGTCCACGTAGGCCGAGACGAACCGTTGCGCCGCCTCGCGTTGCTTCTCCATGAAGCCCCGGTTCACGGCGAGCACGGCGATGAGGCCGCCCACGGTCTTGGAGCTGTTGTGGGTGATCGTCGGATACTGCGCCCAGCCCTCCACGATGCCCTGGGCGCAGAAGGGGTGCCAGACCACGGCCAGATCGATTTCCTTGCCCTGCAGCGCCTTCAGATAGTTACCGCCGCCCCCCATGATGTTAACGATGCGGAGCTTGCCGTAGTCGAGCCCGTTCTCCTGGACCGTCGCCGCGAACTTGAGCCACGAGATGGATCCCGCCCCCACGCCGATCGACTTGGCGCCGATGCCCGCCCACTCCTTGATGTCATCCCCTTTTCGCACGAGCAGGCAGTCGTTGCCGGAGCCGATGCCGGCCACGCCGATCATCGACTTGGCGCCTTGACCGAGGCCAAGTGTGATGTCCTGCGGTCCGAAGGCGGCGATGTCGAGATCACCCGTGGCGAGGGCCGTGCGCTCGTCGGCGAAGCGCTGGAACAACACCTGCTCCACCTGCACGTTGTATTTCGCGGCCTCGGCGGGCAGGAGCCAGAGCGGGGAGAGCGCCGGCACATTGGCCATGCCCTGCTTCACCTTGACCGGGGCGGGCAGCGGCGTGCGTGTGGGATCGGACTGCGCGGCGGCCGGCGTCCAGGACTCAAAGAACGCCAGGAGCATGAGCAGCCAGAGCGTCGAGCCAGTGAGCCGAACGTTCATGCCGTGCCTCCCCGAGCTGAGTCGATCACCGATGGGTCCGTCGACCCGCGTGACGCATCGCCCTCTTCGTCCGCGCCGATGCTGCCAGAGGGCGTGGCCCAGGTCAATTGGAGGCGCCCCGTCTACGGGGTCTCCGCCGCCGCGCGTGAAGAGGTGGCGGCCATGCAGTAGGTCTGCCGGGGGCCGCGCCACACGTCGACGGGCGTGGCGACGGCAGCGAGAAGGGGAGTGGGGGCGCTAGAGTTGCCCGTGCACCTCTTGAATGGCCTAGAAACAGGGCGAGCTGCGCTTCTCGCCCACACACCGGTTGAATTCAGCTCTCTTGGCCTCGTCGTTCCTCCTCTGCGCGAGGCTCTTCTCTGCCGCCTCTCTCATGTTCCGGGCGTTCTCCGCGTCTTCCAAATCTATTCTCGATGGACCGCTGGACCCGCCCGCGGGAGACAAGCCACCGGACGAGCCGCCCTGCATCGGGCCAGACACCGATACAAATGGGAGTGAGCCTGGTCGTTTCGCCTTGGCCCGGTACCGCTCCGGCACCATCCATTCCGATTGCGCATAGTGGGTGACACCTGCTTCGTCTACGTACTTCACTTGAGCCGACGTTGGCCCGGCCAGCGCCAATATCGACAGCAGAGCGAGAGCCATTCTCATGCGTGTCTCCTTCCTCCAACAGTGGCCCCGGCTTCCTGGATCGCTCACTGAACGGCCCAGAGTCACGGTAGCGGCTTGCCCAGCAATCACCGGGCCATTCATGACGGGTCGAAAAATTGCTGGGTTGCGTTGCTACTCGGCGTGCGCGTCTGTCAGGAACGTCAGCCTTGCCCTCCCCGAATGACAATGTGGTGACACCTGCTACGAGGGAACCCCACGGGTAGCAGGGACTCCTGGAGCCGGGGCCGAGGTCGACCCGTCGGATCCGGGTATGTTCACGAGGTTCCTCACGACGCGCCGCTCACGGCGCCGCTCGTACTTGGGGGTGGCCATCTGGACGGCCGGACGATGTTCATCCGACCGGTCGGAGCGTCGCCTGACTCAGGCCGACGGAGTGGGCACTGGACGAGATGGCCAGGAACGCGCATCATACCGCTGCCGTCGGAGTCGGCTGCGGATAGCGCTCGGGTCGATCCTCACCGGTTCGGACAAAGAGGTCGATGGTCCGATCCGATCCTCCACGTAACCCAACTCCCGCCGCCTCTGCTGTATCGAGAGAGCTGAAAGGAGCAACATCATGGCGTCCACCGCCGTCGTCGAGACCGCGACGTCTCACCCTCTCGACCCGCTCGGCGCGGGCGAGATCGAACGCGCCTGGCAGATCGTGTGTGAGCAGCGGAATCTCGGTCTCCGCACGCGCGTGGTCTCGATCATGCTGCACGAGCCCACGAAGAAGGTCGTGCTCGCCCATCGCCCCGGTGACCCCGTCGAGCGATGCGCCTTCATCGTGCTCGTCGACAGGGAGGCGGGACACACGTACGAGGTGGTGGTCTCCTTGACAGAGAGCCGGGTGCTCTCCTGGGTGCACGTGCCCGGGGTGCAGCCAGCCATCGTGCTCGACGAGTTCGTCGAGTGCGAGGCCGCGGTGCGCGCGGACGCGCGCTGGCAGGCGGCGATGCGGAAGCGCGGGGTGACCGACTTCAGCCTGACCATGGTGGACGCGTGGTCGGCAGGCAATTTCGGCTTTCCTCAAGACGAGGGACGCCGGCTCGTCCGCGCGCTCACGTGGGTGCGCCGCGGGCCCGCCGACAACGGGTACGCTCGGCCCGTGGCCAACGTGGTGACGGTGGTGGACCTCAACGAGATGAAGGTGCTCGCGGTCGAGGATGGTGGCGTCGTGCCCCTGCCGCCCGAAGACGCCAACTACTCGCCCGCCGTCGCGGGAGAGCGGCCCGGCCTCAAGTCCCTCCACATCCACCAGCCCGAGGGCCCGAGCTTCGTGCTCTCCGGGCACGAGCTCGCGTGGCAGAAGTGGCGTCTCCGTATCGGCTTTACCCCCCGCGAGGGCCTCGTGATCCACACCGTCACCTACGAAGATCAAGGCCGCGAGCGCCCGATCCTCTACCGCGCCTCCGTCGCCGACATGGTGGTGCCCTACGGCGACCCGCGGCCGACGTATTTCCACCGCAACGCGTTCGACGTCGGCGAGTACGGCATGGGTACGCTCGCCAACGTCCTCGCGAACGGCTGCGACTGCCTCGGGGAGATCCGCTACCTCGATGCGGTGGTCAACGACAGCCAGGGCCGCGCCGTGACATTGCCGAACGCCGTCTGCATCCACGAGGAGGACGCGGGCATCCTCTGGAAGCACTTCGACTGGCGGCTAGGTACCACGGAAGTACGGCGCTCGCGCCGCCTCGTCGTGTCCTCCATCTCTACGGTGGGGAACTACGAGTACGGTTTCTACTGGTCCTTCTATCAGGACGGAGCGATCGAGCTGCAGGTGAAAATGACAGGGGTCATCTCGAACGGCGCCGAGCCTCCGGGAGCGAAGCCCATCTGGGGCGAGCTGGTCGCGCCCCAAGTCTACGGCCCCATCCACCAGCACTTCTTCAACGCGCGGATGGATATGATGGTCGATGGGCTCGACAACTCGGTCTACGAGGTGAACACCGTTGCCGATCCCCCGGGCCCCGACAACCCGCACCACAATGCGTTCCACACGGAGGCGACGCTCCTCGGATCGGAGGGGAAGGCGCAACGCCTCATCGATCCCCTGGTCGGCCGCTTCTGGAAGATCGTGAACCCCTCCGTGCGGAATCGCCTCGGCGAGCCCGTGGCCTACAAGCTGATGCCCGGCGAGAATGTGCGGCCCTTTGCCGGCCCCGACGCCGCCGTGACAAGGCGCGCAGCGTTCATGACCAAGCATCTGTGGGTGACCCGCCACGACCCGCGCGAGCGGTACGCCGCGGGTGACTACCCCAACCAGCATCCCGGCGGCGCCGGCCTGCCGAGCTACGTGGCGGACGACGCCCCGCTCGAGAACACCGACGTGGTCGTGTGGTACACGTTCGGTGCCCACCACGTGGTGCGCCCGGAGGACTGGCCGGTGATGCCCGTGACCCCGATCGGCTTCATGCTCAAGCCGTCGGGATTCTTCGACCGGAACCCCGCGCTCGACGTGCCCCGGCCCACGCCCCACGGCGCCTGCGCCACCGGCGAGTCGGCGTGTCATGCGCCGTGATCAACCGGCTCGTCATGGATCGGCTATGCCATGGCCTTCTGGTACGAGCTGATCGAGGCGGCGATGTCGCGGCGGCCCAGCCACTCGACGATCTCCGGGTCGTTACGGCGCTCGGGCAGTGCCTTGAGCATGTCGGCGACGTGAATCGCGTCGTGGCGTGTCCAGCCGAGCAGGAATTGGCCAAGCGGGAGATCTACTGCCCGTGACCACCCCAGAATGACGATGCGGAGGACATGACATGCGAGCCCTGGTCCTCGAAGAGTTCGGTGCCCCGTTCGTAGCCCGGGAGGTGCCTACTCCGGACATTGCCGCTCACGAAGCGCTCGTCCGAGTGCGCAACGTGGGGATCTGCGGCACCGACATCAAGATCCGGGCTAACAAGATGGGGCTGGGAGTGATCCCGCTCATCATGGGTCACGAGATCGCGGGCGAAGTGGTGGAGGTGGGGCGCCAAGTGCCCGGGTTCACCGTGGGCGACCGGGTCATCGTGAACTTCTACGTCACCTGCGGCCGCTGCCCGTACTGCCGGGCGGGGCGAGACACGCTCTGCACCACGGTACGCCAGCACGGCTTCAGCATGGATGGGGGCTTCGCCGAATATCTCAAGACACCCGGGGTGAACCTGTGCAAGGTGCCGGACCACGTTCCCCTGGAGCAGGCCTGCATCCTCGGAGACGCCGTGGCCACCTCCTATCACGCCATTACCAAGCGCGCCCGGGTCGGTCCGGGCACCACGCTGGCCCTGATCGGGGTGGGCGGCGTGGGGCTGCATGCTCTCCAGATGGCGCGGATGGCCGGAGGCTGGGTCATCGCGGTGGATGTCAACGAGGCACGGCTCGAGCTCGCCAAGTCCCTCGGCGCGGACGCCGTGATCGACGCTCGCCGCGGCCCCTTCCACGAGACGGTGCGGCAGCTGACGGATGGCCAGGGGGTCGATGTGGTGATGGAGTTCGTGGCCAACCAGCACACGTTGCCCTCCAGCTACCAGAGCGTGAAACGCGCGGGGCGGTTGGTCTTCGTGGGCTACACGCCCCAGCTTCCCCTGTCCGTGATGCCGCACGAGCTCGTGCGCAACGAGCTGGAGATCGTCGGCTCGCGCGCGAACACCAAGCTGGAGCTCCAGGAGACCATGGACCTGGTGGCCCGCGGCCGGATCACTCCCATTGTCGATCGGCTCTTCCCTCTCGCCGAGGTCGAGTCGGCCTTCGACGCTCTCAGAGAAGGCCGGTCTCTTGGTCGCAACGTCCTCGTGATCGACTGATCGTCCTGTAGAGGTGCAATGAGGTTATTCTTTGCTGGTCGTGTCCGAGTCCGGCAGAATAGGTCGCGGCAAAGAGCCCCGCGGGCGGGGTGATCGACTCCGGACGGGTGGAATCCGGCCTGCCCTCGAGCTGGTCGGCGTCGGCTAGAAGCCGAGATCCATGTCCTCCATCACGCGTTCGGCCGTCGAGGCGATGGACGCTCGCGATCCCCTCTCGAGCTGCCGCGCGCGGTTCGCCCTGCCGTCCAACGTGGTCTATCTCGACGGCAATTCTCTGGGCGCGCTGCCCGTCACCACGTCCGCGCGGTTGGGCCAGGTCGTCGAGGCGTGGGGACGGGACCTCATCCGCAGCTGGAACGGCCACGACTGGATCGGCTGGCCGAAGCGGGTGGGCGATCGCATCGCGCCGCTGATCGGCGCGCGGGCGGGCGAGGTGATCGTGGCCGATTCGACCTCGGTCAACGTCTTCAAGCTGCTGAGCGCGGCGCTCGACCTCCAACGCGGCCGCTCCGTGATCCTCTCCGAGACCGACAACTTTCCCACGGACCTGTACGTCGCGCAGGGACTCATAGACGCGCTCGACAAGCGCGTCGAGCTGCGCACGGTGGACGCTCCGGCCCTGTCCGGCGCGCTCGGTCGTGACGTCGCCGTCATGATGCTCACCCACGTGAACTACCGGACCGGCGCGATGCACGACATGGCGGCCCTCACCGCCGCCGCCCATGACGCCGGAGCCCTGGCTCTGTGGGATCTCTCGCACTCGGCCGGCGCCATGCCGCTGGCCTTGGACGAGGTAGGCGTCGATCTGGCCGTCGGCGGCGGCTACAAGTTCCTCAATGGCGGGCCGGGCGCGCCGGCCTATGTCTTCGTCGCCGAGCGCTGGCTCGAGCGCATCCGGCCCGCGCTGTCCGGCTGGATGGGCCACGCCCGCCCGTTCGACTTCGATACGACGTACGAGCCGGCCCCGGGCATCGAACGGCTCCTCGTCGGCACGCCGCCCGTGCTGTCGCTGGCCGCGCTCGACGCCGGTCTCGAGACATTCGAGGGGGTCGATCTCGAGCAGGTGCACGCCAAGTCCGTGGCGCTGGGGATGCTGTTCCGACGGCTGGTGGAGCAAGAGTGCGACGGGTTGGGACTTCAACTCGTCTCACCCCTCGATCCCGAGCGGTGCGGGAGCCAGGTCTGCTACGCGCATCCCGACGGCTACGCGATCATGCAGGGGCTGATCGCCAACGGCGTCATCGGTGACTTCCGGGCGCCGAACGTCCTGCGCTTCGGGTTCGCGCCGCTCTACGTGCGCTACGTCGACGTCTTCAACGCCGTCCTCGCGCTGCGGAGCGTGCTGAGTACGCGCGCGTGGGACGATCCGCGGTTCCGGACTCGCGGGCGGGTGACGTGAGCTCGGAAGCGGCGGCGACCGTGTGTCCCATCTGCGCCACCAGCTGCGACAGCTCCGGATGACCCCAGATCGACTCGACCGATTCGTAGCGGCCCACTTGCCAGCACGCGTCATCGATCATCCGGCCGCCCCACCCGTACTCGATCGCGAATTGCGAGGGGTTCGCCACGTAGAACGACACCATGTGATCGTTCATGTGCCGGCCGAGATCGATGACGATCGGCGTCCCCGCCTGCCGGGCGACGTCCCGGGCGGAACCCACGTCGTCGAGCGAGTTGCACTCGAGCATGAAGTGATTGATTCGCTTCGGGCCGTTGCCGCCGAACAGGGCGATCGAGTGGTGACGAGGGTTGCAATGCAGGAACACCGCCATGGGATGACCTAAGGGACCGGCGACGTCAGAGACGCGAAAGCCGAGCAGATCCATGTAGAACTTCGCGCTCGCGTCGAGGTCGGGTTGGTAGACGACGAGGTGCCCCAGGCCCATGGTGCCCGTTTTGAAACCGGTGATCGCCCGGGAAGGGTGAAACGGCCGCTGGTTGAGAGGCGGTCCGTAGTACACCTCGGTCCGGATACCGGCGGGATCATCGAACTGGATCAGGTCGACCACGCGGCGCTGATCCGCCTCGTCGCGCGTACCGCGCTTCACCCGCACGCCGGCGTCTTCCAGTCGCTGCGCGACCGCGTGCAGCGCGGCTGCGTCGGGCACCTCCCAGCCGATGACCTCGAGATCATCGGCCCCGTCGTTGCGGAGCTCGATGCGGTGGGAGTGCTCGTCCATCCGAAGGTACGTCGTGGAGTGGGTGTCGCCCGGCACGAGCTCCATGCCGAGCACGCTGGAGGCGAGCCCGCGCCAGGCCGCGAGGTCGCTGACCCCGAAAATGAGGTAGCCGAGTTGATTCACGCCCGTCATGACATACTCCTCCGTTGAGAAAACTGAGAATTCTACGAGCCCGACCTCGGCGAGCGTATCAGTCCAGTCGCCCCATGGCAACGGGCCAGGACCGAGACAGGAGCCCATGAACCCCGAGAAGGGCCCGGCGCATGAGCCCGCGTGATCCGATCGGGCTCGTCAGCCCGTCCGGGCTGACCGTTCGGGTGAACGCGAACGGCTCGATCCACCGCATCGACCATCGCGACGTGATCGTGAACGCCTACCTGGGCAACGAGATGGAGGGGGGCCCAGCCAATCTCTTCCTGCGTCGGCGCGGCGCGCGCATCGAATGGACGGCGCTCCTGGGCCCCGCCAGTCCGGGCGTCGTCCGGCTCGATGCCCACGGCTTCGAGGTGGCCGGCGAGTGGGAGGCGCTGCGCTTCCAGGTGTCGCTGCGGCTGGCGACGTCCGCCTCCGCTTGGTTCTGGCACGTCACGCTCGAGAACGCCGACCATCGCGAGGTGGCGATCGACCTGCTCTACGCGCAGGACTTGGGCCTCGCCGACTACGGCGGCGTGCGGCTCAACGAGTACTACATCAGCCAGTACGTCGACCACACGCCGCTGGTGCATCCCGGGCACGGCGTCATGATCGCCGCGCGACAGAATCTCTCGATCGGCGGCCGCCATCCGTGGGTGCTCGTCGGCTCGCTCACGAAGGCGTCGAGCTTCTGCACGGACGCGCTTCAGCTCCACGGTCTCGCCACGCGGGCGGGGGAGGCACCCGTCGCTCTCGAATCCGAGAGCCTGCCCGGCGTGCGCCGCCAGCACGAGCACTCACTGGCCGTGCTCCAGGACGCGCCGGTGCGGCTCGCTCCCGGCGGGCGCACCGCCTTGGGCTTCTTCGCATGGCTCGAGCCAGATCATCCGGGCCCCAGCGGGCCGGACGACCTGGTGTTCGCCGATCGTGCGCTGGCGCTCCCCGAAGCCGCCGCCCCACCGCCCTCTCCAAGCCCCGGCGTGGCGCCGGCGGCGACGCTGTTCAGCACGCGTCCGTTCCTCGCGGTCTCCGAGCTCGACGACGCGGAGCTGGCGGCATTCGGGGGCGAAGAGCGGCGCGCGGCCGAGCAGGAGGGCGATCGTCTGCTCTCTTTCTTCGCCGGCGCCGACACGCACGTGGTGTTGCCGGCCAAGGAGCGCGCCAGCCTGAGGCCCCACGGCCAAATTCTCCGCACCGGCGACCGCCTCGAACCCGAGGAAACGTCACTTACGACCACCGTGTGGATGGGGGGCGTGTTCCACTCGATGGTGACGCAGGGTCACGTCAGCATCAACCGGTTCCTCTCCACGACGCACTCCTATCTCGGACTCTTCCGCTCGCATGGGCAACGGATCTTCGTCGACGTGGACGGTGGCTGGCAGCTGCTCGGCCCGCCCTCGGCCTTCGCGATGACCCCGAGCGGAGCTCGCTGGCTCTACAAGCACGCGGGCGGCCTGCTCGAGGTTCGGAGCTGGGCGGCCGTCGATCGTCACGAGCTATGGGTGTCCGCGCGCGTGCTCGCCGGGCCGCCACGGCGATTCCTGATCTCGAACCACGTGGCGCTGAACGGCGACGACGGGGCGCCCGCGCGGCCGGCGCGGTGGGCGCGCGATGCGCGCGGGGTACGGGTCGCCACCGTGCCCGACACCGACGTCGGGCGGCGCTTTCCGGACGGCGGCTTCCGCATCGACACGGCGGACGGCACCGTCTTCGAGCAGGTAGGAGGTGACGAGCTGCTCTTCGCCGATGGCCGCTCGCGCGATCAGCCCTTTGTGGTGCTGATCACCTCCCCGAGCCCGACGTTGGGGTTGCGCATCACCGGCCAGCTCGTGATGCCGGCGCCGATGGTCGCGCCGCGCGCGCCGGATGATCAGTACGTGGCCGACGATGCCGCCGCCCGCCGCTTCTGGCGATCGCTCAATGGCTCGCTCGACCTGAAGACGCCGGCCCCCACGGACATCACCCACCTCGATGCGATGCTGCCATGGCTCGTCCACGACGCGTGGATCCACCATCTCGCGCCGCGCGGGCTCGAGCAGTACTCGGGCGGAGGGTGGGGGACGCGCGATGTCTGTCAGGGGCCCGTCGAGCTGTGGCTCGCCCTGGGTCAGATCGAGCCGATTCGGGAGATCCTCCGACACGTGTTCCGCAACCAGAACCCCGACGGCGACTGGCCCCAGTGGTTCATGTTCTTCGAACGTGAGCGGGGCATCCGCGCCGGCGACTCGCATGCCGACATCGTCTTCTGGCCGTTGCTCGCCCTCGCCCAGTACCTGCTCGCCTCGGACGACGCCCCGCTGCTCGACGAGGAGCTGCCGTTCTTCCATCCCGACGGTGAGGCGAAGGCCGAGCGCGGTTCCATCGTCGCGCACGTCGAGCGCGCCCTCGCGCTGGTCGCCGGGCGTCTCGTACCGGGGACACGGCTCATTGCCTATGGCCACGGGGACTGGAACGACTCGCTCCAGCCGGTGGACCAGGCCTTGGCCGC
>Ga0209465_10000929_pt1 | contig 13248 bp, 18 predicted proteins | sample PanSoiPlot1MoBio_FD_188321 | JGI IMG/M metagenome (GOLD analysis project Ga0209465, IMG submission 188321) | Tropical forest soil microbial communities from Panama analyzed to predict greenhouse gas emissions - Panama Soil Plot 1 MoBio (SPAdes)... | ecosystem: Environmental > Terrestrial > Soil...
CGTCACGAAGAAAACCGACTGGTTCGAGCTGCGCGAGGCGCGCCTGCAGCTCCGGAGCTACACGCTGCCGATGATGGAGATGGCGGTCGCGGCCAACCGCTCGCCGGTGGGCGCGCTCGCGGCCGGCCGGCACGGCATTGGCATGCTTTCGATCGGCGGCACCTCGGACGACGCACTCAAGGCGCACGCCAACAACTGGCGCCTCTACGAGGAAAGCGCGCGGGCTGCCGGCAACACGCCGGACCGGCGCAACTGGCGCATCGTCACGTTCGCGCATGTCGCCGAGACGCGCGAGCAAGCGCACGCCGACGTCAAGTTCGGGCTCGAGAACTTCAAACGCTATTTTTCCGAAGTTGCGACCTTCCCTATCATCCCGCCCGACGTCACGGGCGATCCGGTCGAGTATCTGGTCTCGACCGGCCTTGCGTGCATAGGCACGCCCGAGGATTGCGTGCGCCATTTCGAGCGCCTGTGGAAGGGTTCGGACGGCGGCCTCGGCGGCATCCTGCTGCTCGCGCACAACTGGGCCGACTGGGCCGCGACCAAGCGCAGCTACGAACTGATGGCGCGCTACGTCCACCCGCAGTTCCAGCGCGACGCCAACGCGCTGCGCCAGTGGAGCTACGACGACGCCAAGTCGAAGTACGAGACCGCCGGCGTCGCGTCACGCGCCGCCGTGCAAGCCGCTATTGACAAGTATCAGGCCGGGAAGAAGGCGTAACGGGCGCCGACCGGTCGAGCGGCACGGGCGGAACTGAGCCAGCGACGATCGGACAGGACGCGACAGCAAGTCCGGTTACGGTCCAGGGTTGCCCACGCGACTACATTGGCATTACGCCCGGTCTACCCCAAATAGCTGCCGATTCGGTGCTCCGCCCAAGCTCGGCGGAGTCAGGTCAAGGAGCCGACTTGGTACGATGTTCGCCGTACATCGCAGAGCCTCTTACCCAATGACGTGCAATTGTCCTACTATCGTCAAGCCAATTCCAATTTTCCAAGACAAAGGAGATCGCCATGGAGTCGATCATTTCCAATCTATTGAGCCGTTTCGAAAAAGGCTCACTCTCCCGTCGAGAACTGGTCCAAGGTCTTGCGATGCTGGCCGCGAGCGGAACTGCAGCATCCGCGCAAGAAGACATCAACTTCAAAGCCGCAAACATCGACCATGTCAGTGTTCAAGTCGGCAATTTGCAGAAATCCATCGATTTCTATCAGAAAATGTTCGGTTTTGCGGTGGTCAGTCAGGCCGAAGAGGGAGGAGTAAAAATCGTTCGGCTCGGCAACAACAAGACATTGGTATCTCTCAACGTAGGGGGCCCTCCCGGCCGAGTGGACCATTTTGCGATCGGGATTCCCCGGTTCGCGAGGGAATCAATCACGAGCTATTTGGTACAGCGCGGCGTGGCTCCCTTACAAGGCGATCTTGCCGGTTTACACATCAAGGACCCCGATGGAGTCAACGTGCAAATCTCTTCGCAGACCTGATCGTGCCTGCTACGTCCCTTCAAATTGGAGGTATCCGAGCGATTATGACTGGCGTAGTCATTGTGCTCGACCGCCTCGTAAGCAATCAGCTTCGCTCCACTCCGCCACAACGGGTGGACGCGGCCACGATGTGATATCATTCAGCCAAACATGCAAACGGGAGGAGACCCCACATGATCGACCGTCGTATGCTCATGTCGCTGCTCGCCAGCACTGCGGTCGCGCCAGCGCTCTCGCCCAGGCCGTCCCGGGGACAGGCGGCAAAGCGCAGAACGGTCTTCTATGCGAGCGTCGGCAGCGAGCTCACGCTCTATGGCATGAACGTCGAGGATGCCACACTCGAGAAACGCGGCGCCGTGACGCTGCCGGCCAATGTCCAGTACGCGTGGCCGCACCCCTCGAAGCAATGGTTCTACGTTGTGTCGAGCGGCGGTGGCCCAGGGGTGGCGAGCGACAAGAACTTTGCCAACGCGTTCCAAATCGATCCGGCGACCGGCGCGCTGACGCCGCACGGACAGCCGCAAAACCTGCCGTCGCGTCCGATCCACACCAGCGTTGATATTGCCGGCGAATATCTGTTGACAGCTTACAACGATCCGAGCTCCCTCACGGTTCATCGCATCAACCGGGACGGCACGCTCGGCGCACGAGTGGACCAGCCCAATCGGCTCGACACCGGCAAATATGCCCACCAGATTCGGGCGACGCCGGACAACCAACAAGTGATCCTGGTCACGCGCGGCAACAATGCGCCCGGCGACAATCCCGTGAATCCCGGTTCGCTCAAGACGTTCGACTTCAAGGATGGCGTGCTGACGCAACTTGCTGCGATCCAGCCTGGCGACGGCATGCATTTCGGCCCGCGGCATCTCGACTTCCACCCCACGCAGCCTTGGGTCTACGTGTCGATCGAAAGCCAGAACAAGCTTTACGTCTACCCGCGCGATGCCGCGACCGGCCTCTCGCGTGAGCCCATCTTCATCAAGGAGACGCTCTCCGACCCCAAGTCGCTGGCGCGCCAGGGCGCCGGGACGGTCCACGTGCACCCCCATGGCCGCACGCTCTATCTTGCCAACCGCGCCTCCGCGACGGTGGAGTTCGACGGCAAGAAGGTGTTTGCCGGCGGCGAGAACAGCATCGCGGCGTTCTCGATTGATCGATCGACCGGCGAGCCGACCCTGATTCAGAACATCGACGGTCGCGGCATTACGCTGCGCACCTTCGGGCTCGATCCGACTGGACGTATGTTGATCGCTGCGAGCCAGATCCCGCTCCCGGTGCGCGATGGCGCTAGCGTCAAGGTGCTTTCCGCGGGCCTTTCGGTTTACCGAATCGGCGCCGATGGCGAGCTTGACTTCGTGCGCAAGTACGATGTGGACGTGGGCGGCAAGAACCAGTTCTGGAGCGGCGTGGTGGCGCTGGCGTAGCCCGTCCGCAAATCCGCGCCGACATGGTCGAGCCGTTCCGTTAACGGCGGCTCGACATAGCCGCCGGCGGTGCACAGGGCGCTCGCTGCTGCTGGTTTCGATGTTCTCACTCGTCTGGGACCGCGATGACTGTCCGTGTGGATCGGTCCGCATCCGGCCAACTTTCAAGTCCGCCTCTTGCATGGTCAGCGGGGCAAGGCAATTAAGGTCGCCAAGCCGCGGGGTCTCCACATCAGCGCGATCAGCCAGCGGATGGCGCGCTCGCTGTCGGTATCGACCCCGAGGGAGCCCAGCGACGTAGCGGATCGGTGCGGCCTCGGTCTCGATCTGCTTGCCGCGGGCGGCCAGGAAAGCACGTTCCGCCTTCAGGGCTGCCAGAATACCGGCCTCGCGGTTTCACTCCTCCACGAGCCCCCGCGGAACTTTTTCTGTCCTTCTATTGCGGACAGAGCGGCATTGGTCCGCCCCCTCTTAGCGGCTTCCTCGATCGTGGTGTCGATCTGGGCAAGGCGGCGATCCAGGTCGGGCCGGGAGAAGTGGAAGCACCTCGAAGCGCACTAAAAGGCGGGAAACGCCCAAGCGCTAATAGCGATCTGGCGGGAACTCATAATCCCCAGGATCGTAGTCCATCGTATCCACCGTGGAGAACCAGCTTTGGGTGAGATCGGCCGTCCGAAGATCGCCCTTAATCAGGGCGCAGACGTTATCCATGGAAAGAAGGAGGTAGCGAGTTTCGAGTCCACTGATCGCGACAGCGTACCGCTTCGGTTCGGGCTCGTATCGCCAATGGCCATACTCGACAGGTGCCTCTTTTGATGATCCCGTCGTCTTGGAATAATCGATCAGCGCGACGCTTCCATCATCCGCTAGGGTCAGCGTTTTCGCTTTGTCGAGCGAGATGGTCTCCGTACATGACCCAAGCTCATCCCAGCCCGGCATGGCTGGCGGTTAAACACGACGGTCGTCGCCGGAGTTGCGCGAAACGAGCGAACAGTAGCCAACCGATAAAGCAAGAGCCGTCGCGACCGCAATATGGCCCATGCTTACCCCTTTCCGCTCAGGTTGCGGAGGCCTAGATTCAGGTATTCCAGCAGGCCATGGCCCATCGTTCGCCTCCTCCGACTCTCGCTTGCGTTCGCGAGGAGTGGGTGCGAGCACAGCTGGGACTCGATAGTTCGGTTCGCCCGAATAGTTCGGAAAATGAATCGGCATATTGTCGTCGTCAGAGTCCGCCCATTCAAATGGAACACGCATCAACCCCCCTTCGATGGCAAGGCCCTGATTGTTGATAATGATGATGGTTACGATGCGATTGATATCTCGCCGATCGCATCCTCCATACAATTGGGCCGGCCCGCCGATCGCACGACGATCAATCCGAGCCCCTCTTGTCTCATCTCGCCGCGCCGTCGAGCGCCGCTAGGGTGAAATTCTCCCATTTTGGGAGAATTTGCCACATCAATTTCCATGGAAAGCTCGGAGGCGGGCTTCTCATTGCCAAAGTACATTCACACGGAACGGCATCGCAGGTTTTGCGCACTGCTGAAGGCAGAGCGCAATGCAGCCGGGCTGACCCAAACGGTTCTAGCCAAGCGGCTTGGGAAACCGCCGTCTTATGTTGCAAAATATGAATTGGGAGACCGGCGGCTTGACGTGCTTGAGTTCCTCCACGTTGCTGCGGCGATCGGGTTCAAACCCGGCGCATTCTTGAGGTCGCTGGTTCGAAGGTAGCGACCGTGAAATCGGGTAAGCCAACGCTTGCCATGGGCCGAGGACCCGAAGTGGCCGGCTCACCAGCATTGTCTCAATCACACCTTTGTTGCTTCGCAGCTCAACCTCCTCGACGGAATGACCATTTTAGAGCGCGTCCCGGAGAGGCCTACGGGCCCATTTGACATTTCAGGGGAGCCACCGACGAGGCTTCCAATCGTGAGCCGCCAAGCACACGAGGAGAGCTTCGCGATGGACGATTATGAGAGCCTAAGCCACACGAAGTGGGACTGCAAATATCAAGTGGTGTTCATTCCCAAGTACCGCAGGAAGGCGCTTTACGGGGAGGGTAATTCGTCTCGACCGTCGGTCGCGACGAAGCGGCAATACGGGAGTACTCAAGAACCAGGAGTATTACGGAACCCAGCCTTGGTGAGATGTTACGCTGTCCCACGATGAAGGGCTTAAGGCGACCCTCGCGGCGGGCGAGGAACGAGTCCGCTTACTGAGGGGACACCGTCGCCGTTCGCGTGCAAGGTCAAAAACGACAACAGAGCTGCCGATCGTATGGGTACCTTCCGCGAGAATCGTAGTAATACGGAGATCCGTAGCCATAGTAGGCTCCGTAATAGGGGTAGCCACCATAATAGGGGTAACCATAGCCGTAACGATAGTATGGCGCAGCAAGCGCGCCACCGACGATCGCACCGCCAAGGAATCCGGCTCCAAAGCCCCAACCGAAGCCTCTGCCCCACACCATTTCGATATCAGTTCCGGCCGCATTTCTGATCGCTAGTGGATCGGCAACCGGCATGGCCGATGCGGAATTCGAAAAGACCGCAATGGCCGCCGCCGACGCGACGACCGACAAGATTGGCACTCGCTTGGACATCGCCGTTCTCCGTTCTTCTCGCCCGTAGAAGTCATCATACACGAAGAATCATGCCGCGGCACCCATCAGTGGGGTCAGCTGTCGTAAGCACACGAGTTGTCCGGGTTAGGTAGCACAGAAGTCGTCCGGTTTTTTACCCCTGGATGATCTCGATTGCGGCTCGGAAGCGGCGGCGACCGCCCCGTGGGTGCTGCAACGCACTCGTGACTTCGGCGCTCTTTGTCTTGTGAATAAAGGGCGAAGCTGGCTTCATGGTCGGCAATAGCAAAATGTCATGATGCCTCAAAAGATTATCCGCGATCGCGACCGCTGAGTCCGTTTCCGCATTGTGTCCGGGTCGCAACACTCCGGCATGATTCGCGGTGACGGCCACTTTTCCGCCTACGGAATGCCTAATGGCAACCGCGTCATATCTCCGCGTGCGGAACTGGGAACCGCGTCTCACGTGGGAAAGCTGGAACATGAGAGGTGCAGATGAGTGCCATGCCGAGCCCCACGCAATCTGAGCCCTCCGTAGGGTCATTGCCCGCCAGCCTATTCGAGATACCAGCTGAGGCACCTGCTATTCGCCTGGCCGACCTGAAAAATGACAGGTATCCAAACGGGCGATCGTCGTTTGGCAAACGAGCCTTGATCGCCGTCGTCCGTTTCCTGATAATTTTTTGCATCGGCGTCTCTGCCACCTTGGCTTGGCAGTCGTATGGCGATCGAGCCAGAGAGATGATCGCAAGCCAGTCGTATGGCGGCGCAGCCAGAGAGATGATCGCAAGCCTGTACTCGCAGCTTAGCTGGTTGGCGCCGCAGGCCGAACCAGTTGCACAGAACACACCTGACGTGATCGGACTAGCCTCGCCAAGCGCCTCTTCTCACGATCAGCAGCAGCCCAACGCAATGTTGCTCGATGTCAAAGCGTTGCGGCAGAGCATCGACCGGATCGCCACCAGTATTGCCTCCAGTCAAGAGCAAATGAAGAGCAGCGCAGACCGGATCGCTACAAGCCAAGATCAGATAGCGCGCAGCGTAGACCGGATGGCCACAAGTCAAGAGCAGATAGCGCACAGCGTCGACCGGCTCACAGCCGACCAGGAGCAGATAACGCACGAGATCACGAAACTACAGGAGATCGAACGGTCGATCCGTTCGAAGAACTCAGAGGCTTCGCCGCGGCCTGCCTCCGCCTCTGCGCCCAAGCCCGTACCGGCGCCCAAGCCCTAACGCTTCACTACTGTAGGCACGAAGGAGTCCACGAAGCAATTACCTTGAGGGCCGGGTGGACCGCCGCATTCGACCTGATCGAGCTCGGAAGTTTCTCGACCAAATCGCGCCTCGTCCCTGAGCGTTGCCACGGTGCGCGAAATGAAAGCGCATGGCCTTGGCGCTACGTCGGCAAGCTGGCCGCAGCGCCGGAGGTAGACATCGTCACCGTCACGGTGCGGGTGCCGCATCACCTCGAGGTCGTGAACACGGCAATCGGAGCGGGCAAGCACGTCTACTGCGAGTGGCCGCTTGGGCCTATTTGCTGGATCGCGCCAATGGCGCCACCATGTTGACAATCCCGGCGGGGCACATGCTGGCGGCGCTCACGAGCGTGCTCGGCGAAGTGGCGGAGGTCTCCGCGGTTCTGGCCGCCCGACGTACCACAGCGCTGGTGGCCGATACCGGGGAGACGCTGCCGGTATCCGCTCCGGACCAGGTCCTGGTCAGCGGGGTCCTGGTCAGCGGCGCGCCCGTCTCCATCCATTATCGCGGCGGCGCGGCGCGGGACGAAGACGGCCTGTTCTGGGAAATCAACGGCACCGAGGGCGACATCAGGGTTTTGGGCCCGTCGGGCCATACGGAGATGGTGCAGCTCTCCCTCAAGGGCGCGCGGAATGGTGAGAAGGCGTTCCGGCCGTTGGAGGTTCCTGCCTTATACCGTTCCGGTTGGCCTCAGGATGTGGTGCCGGGGAACGTCGCCCGCCTCTACGCCAGGATGGCCCGAGACCTGCGCGAGGGTACCCTCACAGCGCCAAGTTTCGACGACGCGGTCGCCGTGCATCGCGTCATCGCGGCGATCGAAAAGGCAGCCGAAGGCGGAAGTCGCACCGCGCCTGCGTGATAGGCGACATCACCCGCTCACGCAATTACGATGGGAATCGTTCGGGTCTGCTGCTGCAGCGTACTGCCCGGCAAGCGCGCTAGGGGTCGGCTCATCGTCAGCAGCGAGCGCGGCTGGCGCGGCGTCGCCGCGCCAGCCTGGTCGACGACGCGCAGCTGGTCAGCGAAAAGCGTTCAGATATTGCGAGCGACTCATCGATGGAACTACCGCCTTCCATCTACGATCACCTCGTGTTGCGCGGCGTTGCCCCAATAACGCGGACATGGGCCAGAAAGCCGAAGGCTGAGGCAAAGTATTCGGCAGGCATTTAGGGACCGCAGCTCCCGCGGGGGTTGCGCGCGCTGCTGAAGCGACTCTTCTGATCTCCGCCACGGGAGAGCCCAGCATGCAGTGGGTATACGAGCAGAGCGTAATCAACTGGACCGCACTCTCCGAGCTCTACCGGATCGCGCCGCTCGGCGACAAGAAACCCAGCGAGTTGCGGTTCGTGTTCTCGAACAGCCGGTACAAATGCTTCGTGCTGGAGGACGGGTCATTGATCGGCGCAGGACGAGCCGTGGCCGACGGCATCGACTGCTCCTATCTCTGTGATATTGCTGTGCATCCCGAGTTCCAGGGACGTGGTCTCGGTCGTGAGATCACGGTTCTCCGGCCTACTGCCGGCGATGATCGCAGCGTTGATCGCCCCGATCGAAATCCCCGCCACCCAGTCGGGCAAATATTCCGAGGACGCCAACGCCTCAAAAACTCCCGCTTGATAGCTGCCGAGTGCGCCGCCGCCCTGCAGAACCAATCCGATCTTTTTGTCATAGGATGGCGGACGTGCTGCAGGGCTTCCGGGGGACATAAGGGGTCTCCTTGAGAAAGATTGACGGAGCCGGTCGGTCGATATTCCGATTGGCGGAACACAGAAACCGGCGGCATCTGCGGGAATGGAAACCGCCCGGCCTACTTCGCGGCCGCCGCGATACGGGGCCATTCGTCGATCTGCACCCGGGCAACGAGCTTGTAGCTGCCGTTCTCCGGGCGGAACAGCGAAGCTTCGCCTTCCTTCACGTCGAACCAATCCTTGCCGAGCGCGTCGACGATGTTCGGCTTGTGCGTGATGAGAATGGTGTTGCTGCCCGATTGCGGCGTGGTGCCAAGCATCTTGTGAAAGGCCTCGACGCGGCGGATGTTCTCGTTCGGCGACACGACCAGGCCGCCCTCGGTGAGGTCCGCCGTCTTCTCGATATCCTTGAAGCCCACGATGACGGCGGTTTCGTAGGCGCGATTGTACCTGCTGGTGTAGACCTTGCCGACCGGAATACCGATCTGGCGGAGGGCGTCCCCGAATGCCTTCGCCAGCGCCTTGCCCTTGTCGTTGAGATTCCGCTGGGCCGAAATGTTGTCGAAGTTGAGCGGATCGGTATCGGCCTGATCCGGGAAGGTGGCGCCGTGGCGGACGACGATCACCAGTCCTCCCGCGCGCAGTGCCTGCGCGATCTCCTTATCATTCTCGGTTGCCGAGCCCAGCACGGCGGTGCCGAGCATGGCGGACAGGCCTAAAGAAAACGCGAGCGCTGCGGCGGTTCGTCTCGACAGAGTAAACATTGTACGTCTCCCTCATGAGTTAATGGATGCCGGATGGCATGCGTTCCGAGACGACGCTTGCCGGCCAGCGGCACTTGTTGCGTCCCGCCGGCAACACCGCGAGCGGGACGGTTTTATTCCCTGAAACAGTACCGGATCCCGCGAAATGATTCCGGAATCACTGCGCGTTGATGCTTCCCTGACGAATGACGCCGCCGGGAAAGAACTCCTGCTTACGCCGCACCGGTGAGATCGCAGGCGCCATGCACGAAAGCACATCGTCGCGAAGGACGAAGTGGTGAATGAGCGCGGCGACGGCATGGCCTATGGCCAGAGCCCCGAGCGCCGATGCGCCGAGCTCATGCGCCAGATGAAACGCGGCCCGCAGCGCCGCGTCCCCCGGCATCAGTTGCGGAATCGCCCACAAGAACAGGGCGAATGGACGCCCGCCAAGAAGCGTGGTGGCCAGGCCAGTCACCGGCTGGCCAAGAAGCAGGGCGTAGAGACCGTATTCACTCGATTGGACAATAGCGCGATGGATCTTGGTCATGTTGGCTGGAAACGGCGGTAGCTTCGCATGCGTCAGCCGCCAAGCAAGCCTCAAGGCCGTCGCGATCCAAATCGTCACACCCAACGATCTGTGAACCTGAAGCAAGCTCGCCTTAAGGACGTCGTCATGCACCTGCGAGCGCAGCCACGCGCTCGCGAACATTGTCAGCACGAGAACAACGGTCGCCCAGTGCAAGCCTATCGTGAGGCCATCGAAAGGCGTGCGGGGCGCGTTGATCGGCGCCTGATGCGTCCGGATGCCGTAGCGCGACGGAGCGAGGTCCTTCTCATGCGCACTCGGTTGGTTGAACAAAGAGTCCGTCTGCATGGCACCGCTCCGTTGTTTCCGCATCTGACGAGAGCAAGACAGCGAGGTGCACGGCTCTATTCCCGTATAGGTCAATCGTTTTGCACAGCGCCCTTCAAACGGCGATCAGGAAAGCGTGACAATGCTGCGCGCAGCGCACAAAGAAAAGTGATGACGCGTGGGGAAATTGTTCGGCGCGATGACAAGTGTCATGTGCATCGCAGGCGCCGACCTCTGATGGGAAGCGACCTGCGTCGATCGAGGTTGTGGGCGTACCAAATGCGCAGATCACAGCGATCGTAGTTAGAGACTCCTGGTTCAACCAAAATTCCTGAGAGGAGAAATCCTATGTCGCCAAAGGTTAATGTCGCGGTAGCCGCTGTGCTCCTGGTTGCCGCTGCCGCCTCGATCGGGGCTTTCGCGCAAAGTCACGGCAGCGACTACACGATGCCCATAGGGCATCCGCTGTCGGTGGTCTACGATGCGACAAAAGCGCAATTTGGTTCACAGCGTCAGCGCACGCTGAACCCAAATAATTTCATTACCCAACAACTAAATCTGGAAGGATATCCACGGGAGATGGGGATTGAACCGAGGCGCCTCTCTGATCAGTAAGGCCGCGGGACGCGGTATGCTGCAGAGAGCGTGCAGGAGCGGCGCTGTACTTACAGTCCTACGTCTGCTCGTTCAATCAATCACACGTCCGGCGTGGTCGCGGTACGCGACGTGGGCATATGGTTCTGACGTGTTTTCCAGAGTGTATCGCCCGCGCAAGCGAGCGGCGTAGCAGCGCGGGCGTATCGGAAACCACGACTTCGCATAGCTTTGGACAATTCTAAACCGGAATCGCCGCCTGCGAGCCCAGGATCATCAACGAGGATGGAGATCACAAATGAAAGCGGCCCTGTTCCTGTCGGCGCTTGCTGCCGGTGCGTTCGTCGCCTCGACGGCGTTATTCGCCCAAACCTTCGCCAACCCACCATATCCATATCTGACCGATAGCCGGAACCGGGTGGATCAAGGTCAATACCCCCTCCAACCAAACCTGGGCGATCGAGGCGCTCAGCCGCAGTGCGGTTTTGCGGCAACTGAAGACTGGGGCCCGAATGGCTTTCAGTGGTGCGATTCCAAAAACATGTACCCGAAGCCGCAGATCGATCGCTCCAATGCTTTTGGACTATTCATCCCTTCCGACCGAGCGGGTTCCCCCGGCACTCGAAGCGGCCGGCGCGGCGCTTCAAAAGTCAAGTTTCACGCCGATAAGATAGCTTCTGGCAGTCCGACCGCCGGGCAATCGCCGCCCATAGGGGCATCAAGGTCAACATCTTGACATCAAAGAGACGGTAGACTGCTGCCCGTTGCTTGTGGGGAGCTGATTAGGGAGGACATCTCATGTCCAAGAAAGCTGCCGAACATCACAAGAAGGCGTCAGAGCACCATACACATGCCGCACGTCACCATGTGGAGGCCGCCAAGCATCATGAGGCTGGCCACCACGAGAAGGCGGCGCACCATGCTCATACCGCGAGGAGCCATGCGCTTCACGCTAGAGGCCACGCTGATGAAGCAGTGAAGGCCCATGCGGAGGAGCATGGTAAGAAATAAAATAGTCTGATTGCCGCTCTCCCGTAAACGCGTGTTATCGTGCGTTCATTTGGGTTGGTCATGACACAAGAACAGCGCCAAGCACGCGAAATGCTAACTCACCGCGCGGCACCACCGAGACGGTTCTCACGTTGCGAACGCGGGCCTTTCCTACGGTTGGGAACACTCGGAAACGATCGATCTGGCTAACTATCGAGGCTGGTTCATCCCGGCTGATGTAACCGAACTTCGTCGCTTCCTGTCCGCGGGCTACATGCACAACTCCGCCTATCTCGGCGGCGCTATGTCCGTTCCCGTTGCTTGGCTTTTCCATCTCATTTTCAGGGCGCGCAACTCGAAATCGATTTGAAAGTCGCGCATTGGAACGCAAACAAAGTGCGGTGCGAGCGTGCTGCCAGTTTTCCGCTGTGGGTCAGACTCGGCCGCGCCGACCACCTTCCCGGGGCGTGTATGCGAGGCCGGTGCTCCCCAGTAAGCGGACCATGCCGCCGGGTGGCCGGATAGCGCACGCCCCCTTTGGCTTTATCTGGGGCGCAGGCGGCGTCTATGCGATTCCGCCACCAAGTCGGTCACGTCCTTAACCGTGATCGTTTTTGAGATTGTCCTTCGTGAAAACATGGACCGAGAAGAAGCTCGCCATCGCAGGGTCACTTTGATTTTTTGCTCTGCTGGCCTGCTGGTGAACGCATTGAGGGTGACCACCTCTACGTCGATATTTTCGTTTGGCCGCAAAATGGCGAATGCACCTTCAACCTCGCCTGGCCTGGCCCGCAACTGAGCTTTAATCAAATCACGGACTTCGCGCCCCGGTGCGAACGCCAGCAGGGCGGGTGCCGCGTCGATGCGTTCGATGATGACGGTTTCGTTTCGTTCGTTTATGAGGTGCAGAACCACACCGTATTCGCCAGGTGCAAAATCAACTTTGCGCGCCTTTCCGACGATACGGTCATAGAACGACATGGCGCCAGTCACCAAACTGACGACCGGCCTGATCAATCCCCATTGCCACTCGACCAAGAATGCCTCCGCTCATCGGCCCGCCCGCGCCCGCGAAGGCCGGCATGACGGGAGAAGCCACAAGCGGCGTCGACCGCGAGGCCGAAAGTACCGATGCGCCGGAGTTGGGCGCACTGCCCCGTAGTAGCGATGAAAGCGGGGTAATGCCCGTGGATATCCCGATAAGATGCCCGAGATCGACGTTTGTGCGGGCGTGGAATAGCTCACCATTTTCTCGTACCCCGCCGGCATGGCCGCTTTGGGTCTTGTGTCACGAGTAACGCCGGTCCAAGCGGCGAAGCGCAGGCTGTTATACCGGTCAGCCAAGTGTTGTCGTAGTCGACGAAGGGGCTTGGCTGGTACCGCCCATTGGCTCCCTCGGTCGCGCCCTGGGCACCGACCCCTTCGGCCCACGCGACTGAAACGGCGGATGTCATGCCGATGACCGCGGCGAGCGCGGCAGCGGTGAGGATGGGGCGGATGGTGAGGCGCGTATTCATGTTGTCGTTCCCCTGGATTGGCTTGTCGGTCATCGACTGACTTGACTGGGAAATCGTGCCAGCGCCGCCCACCGGGGTAAATCAGCCAAGGGTACTGATACTTTGTT
>Ga0209465_10000930_pt1 | contig 13245 bp, 10 predicted proteins | sample PanSoiPlot1MoBio_FD_188321 | JGI IMG/M metagenome (GOLD analysis project Ga0209465, IMG submission 188321) | Tropical forest soil microbial communities from Panama analyzed to predict greenhouse gas emissions - Panama Soil Plot 1 MoBio (SPAdes)... | ecosystem: Environmental > Terrestrial > Soil...
GATGGGTGACTGCGCGATCAAGGGCGGCTTCACGGCCGACCAGTGCAGCAACATCGTGTCGCCGGTGCCGGGCACGCCGTTCGCCAGCTCGGCCAACGGCATGTGCACCAACGGGACCGTCGCCAAGGTGATCTCGATGGCGGGCAGCACCAGCCCCGACTACTCGGACATCTGGGGCGCGGGCATCGGGTTCGATCTCAACAACGCCGGAACCGACGACGGCGGCACGGGCGGCAAGCTGCCGTACGACGCGACGTCGTCGACCCACACGCCGATCACCGGCTTCTCGTTCCACATCGACACGCCGCCGACCGGCGGCCAGATGCGTGTCGAGTTCCCGACCAGCAAGATCGTCGGGACGACCGACATCAACTCGGCCTACTGGGGCGGCGCCACCGCCAACCTGTCGCCCTTCACCAAGGGCGGCGACTACAGCTTCCACTTCAAGGACGTGGGCGGCCCGATGTACCTGACCTCGCCGACGCCGTTCGACCCGACGATGATCCTGTCGATGCAGTTCCACGTCGTCAGCAACACGTCGTCGACGATCCCGTTCATGTACTGCATCAGCAACCTGAAGGCGCTGACCGACTAGGTCGCGCAGGTTCCGGGCGGCGCGAGCCGCCGCCCGCGAGCTGAACAGAGGCCACCCCCGGCGCGTCCGCGGGTGGCCTTTTTTCTATCCTCCACGCGTAGCAAGCGGTGCTCTGAGCCGAGCGGGAGGGGCGGATGTCCGGTCGGCCGGAGCGTAGGCGGGCGGTTGGATCGTTCCGCCCGACGGGATTCAAAGCTTGCTCGCGGAGGACGACCGGACACAGCCGCCCCTCCCGCCCCTGCCGAAGAGCAGAGCGAGCGGAGCCGCTACATGACGTCCGGGATCTGGAACATGTCCCAGGCGGGCGTGTGGTTGCTGGTGTTCGCGGGCTGGTTCCAGAGGTAGACGGCCGGATAGTTGACCGTGGGGCCGAACTCGTCGGCGGTGATGGCGGTCATGTACAGCTGCGCGATCGGCCCGCCCGTCGGGTAGTGGCCTCCCTCGCGCCACGACGAGAAGATCAGCCAGTAGTAAACCTTGTTGCCCGACCCGGCGACCTGAGGCGACCACTTCACCCAGTTGTTGTTGATGCCGGGGCTGGCTTGCTGGCCCGTCGGGCACTGCGGCGGATCGTTCGCGGCCAGGCGGTACTTGTTCCCGCCGGTCTTCGCGATGACGTAAATCTCCGTCTTCGGCTGCGAGTACATCCCGTCCAGCGTGACGCCGGCGTTGATGTCCATCTGGTCGAGGGCGGGATGCTGCTGGTTCGACGTGGTCGCGTCCAGCTCGTTGTAGGCGATGTACAGGTCATCCCCGGACAGCGACCCGTAGTACTGCGAGCGGCCGGTCAGCGAGCCATCGCCCGGCACCGGCGTCGCCGCCTGCGCCCCCGTCGTCGAGTAAGGGACGGTGTAAAGGTGGGTGTTCCCGCTGGTCGACAGGCGGCCGGACTTCACCTTGTCGGTCATCGTGAACAGCACGAATGAACCATCGTGGCTCCACGACGGCGCCGCCGCGTACATGCCGTTGACGGGCGCGTAGATCCAGTCCCAGGCCGATCCCTTCAGGCTCATCGAGAAGCTGCCGTTGTTGACGGTCCCCGCCGCGGCGCTCTCCAGGTTGAACCACGCCAGTCCGGACTGCTGGTCCATGTCGTTGCCGTTCCCGGTGCTGCAGGGCGTGAGGCTGCACGTCCCCATCCCGGCGACCATCATGTGATCGCCGGCGGCCCAGTGCGCCTTCGAGAAGCTCGTGATCCCGACCCACGGCTGTGTGATGGCGCCCAGGCCGCCCGCGCCGAGAATGGTCGCAGGCGGCGCGGAGCCGACCGGCGCCGTTCCAGACGCCAGCACCGCCCCCCACGGATAGAAGTCGTTGAACGCGATGTACGAGCCGTCCGGCGTCGACGTGTGGCAGCCGATGCACGTCACGGCGCGCTTGTTGACGCCCTGGTCGTAGGTCTGCATCGCGGCCTGGTTCGGACGCAGCACCTCGACGACGCCCTCGTCGCCGACCGCGAAGCCGCTCAGCACCGTCTCGGTCCCCGTCGGTTTGCCGTTGAAGTAGGTCGTGCCCGACGTCGACCAGTAGACCAGCTTCCCGTCGGCGCCGACCGGCGCGATCGTGAAGTTGCTCGTGCTGCCCATCTGCACGCTGCCGCCGCTGGGCGACGCGCTCCGCACCGTCACCGTGATCGGCATGTCGCGCGTGTGCGAGGCGAGAGCCTGCCAGGTCGGCTTGTCCAGCGTCCACATCGTGTCCGTCGTGTAGACGACCAGATCGTTGCCCTGGTTGGCGGCGTGCAACCGGATCTCGTAAAGGCCCATCCCGCCCGCGTAGCGGAAGCGCGGGCGCAGCCAGTTGTTCGGGAGCAGCGTGTTCATCTGCGGCTCGATGATGCAGGGGCCGCCGCTCGATCCCGTGCCGGGCGCGCCGAAGATCGTCGCCGAGTTCGCAGGCGCGCTGCCGACGATGACCGGCGTCGCCGGGAAGTCCGTGCACATCCCGTTGCACGGCTTCACCATCATCATGCTGCCGCCGAAGCCGCCGATGCCCGAGCCGTTGCCCGTGCCGGTGCCGCCGGCCGAGCCGCTCGACGCGTTTTGCTTCACGCCGGCGCAGCCAAAGGCCGTCGCCAGCAACCCAATCATCGATCCCAAACGAACGACGCGCTTCATCGGTCTCTCACTTCCGCCCTAGTTGATGAAATAGATGTCGTCGACCCAGAAGTCGTAACCCGGCCCCTTGTCCACCGATTCGATCTGGATCGAGGTGACGTGTGTCGGGTTCCAGGGGAAGTGCGCCCCCCAGCCCGCCTGTGTGAATGTCGAATCCGACCATTTGATCGTGTACTGCTTCCAGGTTCCACCCATCGGCAAGCTGAAGGGCTCACCAAAGTTGTCGCTGCACTTGCCGAGGCCGAGCATGCTCTCGTCGCAGTCGCCCCCGTCCGCCATCTTCGTTTCGTCCGTCGTCGGGAACTTCATCCGCAGCGACGCGTCCGAGCTGCCGCCCAGCGCCCAGAACGTGACGCCCCGGTACGGCGTGACGTCGTAAACGACCTTCTTGCTGCCGGTGCCCGCGTCGGCCGTCGGCTCGTTCAGGTCCGCGCCGACGCCGGCGCCCCAGACGCTGCAGCCGGTCCACTGGGCGTGAAGCGCCCGCGTGCCGGTGCCGCCGGGGCGGATGCTGGTCGGCGCGGTGCCGACGTAGACGGCAGGCGGCTCGGGCGCGCGCTCCACATCGGTCAATGGCACCTGCGCGCAGCCCGGGTCCGTCCCCTTCGGGTTGTCGTCGTTGTACGCGAACCAGTGGCCGTTGCGCGGCGGGTCACCGACGTTGACGACCACCGCCGCCGATGCGTCCTCGAAGTCGCTGATCAGGTTTTCACTCCTGATCTCGGCCACGCTGCCGCTCCCTCCGCTGCCGCAGGCGCCCCCGCCCAGCAGCCCCGCGCCCGCCACCGAGAAGACATAGGCCTTCGAGCGGGAACGGAACGAAAAAGCACGCGATTTCATGCGGAAAGACCAATTGTGCATCGGTAAGTTAACCCACGCACCCGCGACACGAACGGCGATCGCGAGCGCCCCCTCGTATAACACCTACATTCGACCACAGCCCCCATACCCAGTCAAGCGAGGGCCGGGCGGTGTCGGGCTAGCGGCCTTCGCGCCGCAGCTCGGGGAACAGCGTGTCCATCAGATCGGCGAGCTCGGAACGGCCCGCCGTGAAGTGGCCCGCGAGATCGCGCGCGAACTCGCGGGCGTTCTGATAGCGCTTGCCCACGTCGAGCGACAGCGCCTTGCGCAGCACGTCCGCGGCCATCGGCGGCAGCTCGCCCAGCTGATTGAACTCGCTCTGCGCCGGACCGATCGCCGCGCGCACCAGGCGGTTGAACATCGTCTCGTCCTGGTACAGGAACTGCGCGGTCAGGCAGTAATAGAGAACCACCGCCGCCGAAAACAGATCGGATCGGAGATCGACGGTCTCGCCGCGCGCCTGCTCGGGGGACATGAAGCTGACGTTCCCCTTGATCATCCCGACCTCGGTCTTGCTCATCCGCCCTTCGGCCTTGGCGATGCCGAAGTCGGACAGCTTCACCTCGCCGCGCGCCGACACCAGGATGTTCCCCGGCGAGACGTCGCGGTGGACGATCAGCAGGTTCCGCCCCTCCGGATCGGTGCGCGCGTGCGCGTACGCGAGCGCCTCCAGCACCTCGTGCATGATGTAGAACGCGACCGGCACGCTGAGCGATCGGCCGAACACCTCGACGTGCCGGCGCACGAGCCGCTCCAGATCGCGGCCGTGGATGTATTCGAGGGCGAGGAAGTACTCCTCGCCGACACGCCCGAAGTCGAACACCGGAACGATGTTCGAGTGCACCAGGCCCGACTGCAGCCGGCCCTCGTCGATGAACTGGTTGACGGCGTCACGGCTGCGGGCCAGGTGCGGGTGCATGCGCTTGACGACGAAGTAGCGGACGAACCCTTCGGCCCCGTGCGCCGCGGCGATGAAGATCTCCGCCATGCCGCCCTCGCCGATCCGCTCGAGCAGCCGGTAGCGGCCCAGCGTCACGCCCGGACCGGCCGGCGGCGTCTCCAGCATCACCGCCGCGGTCGCGACGGCCTGACCCGGGGCGCCGGCCGCTGCCGGGGGCGCCTCGGCGCCGGGCGCGAAGCCGGCCTGACCGGGCGGGCGCAGATCCTTCGTCCGCTGGATCTGTTCCTTGGTGGGCGGGCGGGGTCGCTGGCCGCTGCCCATCGGCCGCGTGATCACCATCGGGTTGTCGCTGTCGACCTTCTGGCGCCGCCGGCCCGAGAGCTGGATCGCCAGGCCCGCCGCGCCGAGCAGCATGCCGCCCGCGCCGATGAAGAGGCCCAGTCGCGATCCGCCGGGAGGACCCGGCATGACCGGCAGCACGGCGTCCAGCCAGAGGCTCCGGTCGATCGGGACCGCCAGCCCCGAATGCCCGTCCTCGAAATTGATGACGCCGCCCTCGGGCGCCTTGTCCTCGCGCCCGACCATCATGCCGAGCGTGGTCTGGGCCGTGTCGGGTCCGGCGGTGGCGAGCAGCTTCTTTCCGTCGGACAGCGCGACCGCCGTCCCCGCGGCGTCCGCGACCGACTGCAGCGCCGACCGCTCGAACGGCGTCCCGAGGATCACGATCGCGCCCGACGCGTGGCGCTTGCCGCGCGGCACGCGGGCGGCGGCGAACAGGAACGCGCGTCCCTGGATCGTCGTGACGCCGGAGGCGGCGCCCGCCTCGCGGGCCTGGCGCACGGCGGCCGTGCCGTTGAGATCGGCGGAGCTCGAGCCCAGCATCGCGAGCGCGCCGTTGGCCGTCACCAGGCCGGAGAGCGGAAACTCGGTGCGGTAGGGCGCCCACCAATCCTCGTTCTCGAGCAGATCTTCGAACGTGTGAGGATCCGCGTCCAGGTCCAGCGCCGACACGATCTCGGGCAGGCGGGCCGCCGTCATCGCCTTCGGCTCGAGCGAGCGCGCGGCGCCGGTCAGCGCCTGCTCGACCCGAGGCCGAAGCGCGGTCGCCGCCGCCCGCAGATCCTCGTTGCCACCCCCGCCCCCGAACGAATGCGTCTTCGCGAACACCCCCGTCGCGATCATCAGCAGCCCCACGGCGATCAGCAACGCGCCGACCACGCCGCTACCGCGCGTGGCGACGCGTTTCTCGCTCGTGGGAGCCGCCTCTTCACTCATCGTATGAGCCGTAGGCCTGTCCGCGCTTGTTGAGGTGGGGCTTGACCGACATCGCTTCCGACGCAAACGAGACCGTGCCGCCCTTCGCGGTCACGTCGACCTGCTGGGACACCGGCTTCAGCGTCGGGCTCCAGAGAACGATCTTGCGCGTTCCGACCGGCACGCCGGCCAGCGAGAACGATCCGTCGGCGGCGACGCGCGTCCAGTGGTTGTTGGGGACCACCAGCACGTCGGCCCGCATCTTCGAGTGGATGTTGCAGTAGATCTCCACCGGACCGGGCTTGAGCAACACGACCGGCGGAGACGTCTCGCCGCCCTTGACCGACCCGAGATCGAACGAGTTGCCGGGCGCCGTCGAGAACACATTGTGAATGACCGTGTCCTGGTTCGGGAACACCACCTTGGTCCCGAGCGGCACGACCGTGACGCGCGGGGTGAACTGTTTGTCGCGCTGCTTGATCTCGACGGTGTGCCCGCGCGCGCTCGACCGGAGACCGTCGATGTAGACGTACGCTTCGCCGATCGGCTGGCCGCTGTTCGTCTTCACGCGGCCGGTGATGGTGGCCGCCTCGTGACCCGAGCCGCCGCTCGGCTCCTTGGATGCTTCCCCGCCGCCGCCCTTCCCCGCGCCCCCCATTGACGACGGCGGAGGCGGCGAGAGCGCCGACATGTCGCCGCCGCCCGCCCCCCCGCCCGACTGCAGGTACTTGATGATCCCGTCGTAGCGCTGCTGCTCGGCCTGCAGCAGTTGCTGGATCAGCTGCAGCTGCTGGCGTTGCGCCGCCAGCTCCTGTTTGAGCTGCCCAACCTCGCCCTGCAGGCGCGCGACGTCCGCGGCCTCGGCCGGCGCGGCCATGGCCGGGGCGGCGGGCGCGAACACGGCCGCGAACAGCACGCTCCAGCCGAATGCGCGAATGAACTTCGCTGTCGCCATCATTCCCCCTCGGGTTTCGGATTTTGGTCCATGCATGGTCATTGCGTCAAAAGCCCAGCACGAGGCTGGTGGTGAGGATGTCGTTCTTGACGGCTGGGACGCCGCTCGGAAAATACTCGCCGTTCTTCAGATACTCGGCCTTCAGCACGGCCCGCGTGGTCAGCACCCAGCGCAGCCCCGCGGTCACGCGCCATGACTTCGTGACATACAGCCGCTGGTCGGACAACCAGACCAGCGCGTCGCGAAATTCGCCACGGCCGAGCACGCCGAACGACGACGTCAGCATCACGTCCGCCTCCAGGTAGGCGCCCTGGTGCAGATCCAGGCCGTACACGTTCTGCGACGCCTCGCCGTGGGCCTTCCCCTTCATCCACTGGCCCTTGAGGTCGAGGTGGCCCCAGTGCCCCATCAGATCGAAGCCGTAGAACCACATCCAGTAGTTCGTGTCGGTCGCGCGATCCTGCGGGCCGCCGCTGGCCGAGGCGCCAATCTCCAGCGACAGCGGCAGCCGGATGGCGAGACGTCCGCTCATCGTCTTCCCGGCGTTGCTGTCGATCTCGTCGTAGAAGTGGAATTGCTCGGTCGTGTTCGACCCGTTGGTCACCGCCGCCGCCAGCACCAGCCAGTCGCCGGTACCGAACTTCGTGCGGAACTTCAGCCCCAGCGCCGTGCCGGTCGTGTAGCGCGAGATCAGCGACGGCGTGATGCCGAAGCGCTTGTCGGACTTGCGGTCGCGGTATTCGATCCCGAACACCGAGTCCATCTTGCCGACGAAGATCGACGTGCGCTGCGACTCCGTCGGCAGCCATTCGACCTGCGCGATGTCGACGTCGAACGAATCGCCGAGCGCGAAGTCGCTGCCCGTGCGCGGCGTGAAGTTGACGCTGGCCGACACCAGCGCGGTCGGCGTCAGCGCCGAACGCAGCGCCAGGTTCACCTCGTTGAGGATGAATCCGGGCGCGCCGCGCGAGTTGATGCTGTCGAAACGGGTGACGCCCGGCGCGGTCCCGAGATCGGCCACCTCGCCGCGCGAGTTCACCGCCGGTGACAGGATGTCGCCGAAAAACACCCAGCCGTACTGGCCGGCGTACTGGGGAAAAAATACGTGCCCGAAGTCCTCGAGGTAGCCCGATCCGTTTCCCTGAGGCGCGAAGAAGCCGAAGTCGACGTAGCCGCCCACCTGCACGGTCGGCTGGTTGTTGCGGACCAGCGCTTCCGACTGCGCGAGCCGCTGCTCGAACGCGGCGGTGTCGAGAACGACGCCCGCCGATTGATCACTTTCGTCCTCGCCTTCGTCCGCGGGGCCCTGCGCGCGCACGCGCGCGGGCATTCCGATGACGCCGGCGCACAAAATGGTCAGAAGACCAATCCACCTCGGGGCAGCCCTGACTGGCATACGTGACCTTGCACATCGGAACCCGTAGCGCCGGCTACAGTCTCGCGATGCGCTACGGGTCACATACATTGCCTAGACGGGTGATTATCAGCCGGTAACAGGCGCAAACCACAAGCACAAAACGGCACTGGCCATCGGCAAAGGGTCGCTTCCACGCTGCGCGGTCAGTCGGGTCGGGATCGGAGAGAACTAAGTGATTGCAATGAGTTAGCCTCGGGTTCCGCACGTCGCTGGGCCCAGGGCGGCGGAAAACCGCCCGGCAGGTCTGCGATGTTCGGCTGCCTGCTTCGTGCGCGGGCTAGCGAATTCGCGATAAAGTGATCGGCCGTAGCAAGCGATGAAGGTTTAGCGTGAGGTACTCGCTTCTCCCCGGCGGATTGTTGGCGGTGGCCATCGTTGGATCCGGTCTGGCCTGTAGCCAGGGGCCACTGACGGATGAGGAGATGACGCAACTGCGCGCGTTCACGCTGCCGGCGAATCCGCCCACCGATCCGTCGAACATGTACTCGGGCATGTACGCGTCGGGCAACACGGACCCGGCGAAGCTGGGCAAGCGCCTCTACTTCGACGGCGGCTATTCGGGCAAGCTGCTCGCGCCGTTCAACGTCGCGAAGGACGTCAACGGCGCGCTGGGCGCGGCGGGCCAAGACCAGTTGGTGTCGTGCGCGTCGTGCCACGATCCGGCAAACGGCGGGGCGGACCGCCGGTCGCAGCCGAACGCGACCAGCCTGGGCGCCGGGTACACGGGCCGCAACGCGCCGACGGTGATCAACGCGGCCTACTCGCCGACCTGGCAATTCTGGGACGGACGCGTCGATTCACTCTGGAGCCAGGCGCTCGCGCCGCCCGAGGGCGGCGCCGAGTGCAACAGCAACCGGCTGCACGTGGTGCACTTCATCTACGACCATTACCGCGCCGACTTCAGGGCCGTGTTCGGCGACGCTGCGCTGCCCGACAGCATCGCGACCCTGCCGCCCGACGGGCGGCCGGGCCTGAATCCGGATCCGAGCATGCCGTGCACGCCCAGCGACGTGAACGAGCCGTTCAACGACGCGTATGACTGCCTGGCGGACGCCGACAAGATGATCGTCGACCACGCCTACGCCGACTTCGGCAAGGCGATCGCCGCGTACGAGGGCATGCTCATCAGCCAGAACTTCGAGCCGTCGCCGTTCGATCGCTTCATGGCGGGCGACACGAACGCGATGTCGCCGGCGGCGATCCGCGGCGCCAGCCTGTTCGTCGGCCACGCCGGCTGCGCGGAGTGCCACAACGGCCCGACCTTCACGGATCACCAGTTCCACAACATCGGCGCGCCGCAGGCCGGCGAGTACGTGAAGCTGCCCGACAACGGTCGCTACGACGGCGTCGGCTCGCTGACGAGCGCGACCTTCATCTTCAACCGCGGCAACGCCGAATTCAGCGACAACACCGACGACACCACCTACATCCAGGCGCTGTCCGGACCGGCGCCCGACTCGATGAAGGGCCAGTTCAAGACGCCGACCCTGCGCAACGTCAGCAAGACGGCGCCGTACATGCACGACGGCTATTACCAGTCGCTGTGGGACGTCGTGAACCACTACAACTTCGGCGGCGCGACCGGCACCTACGTGGGCGAGAGGGACCCGGCGATTGCGCCGCTGATGCTGACCGACGCCGAGCTGTCCGACCTGGTCGAGTTCCTCGAGGCGCTGGAAGACGGCGACAACCCGACCGCCGGCGACGACCTGCCGGGCGGGCTCGTCGCCCCGCCGCTGCCTCCGTAACCGTCGTCAGCGCAGCGTACCGAGATTGCGGGCGGCCTGCTGGAACACCGCGACCGCCGCGGTCGGGCGGCGGGCCAGCATCGGATCGTTGAAGTCGATCTTGAACAGGCCGAAGCGGCCCCGGAACCCGTGCGACCACTCGAAGTTGTCGATCAGCGACCAGTGCAGGTAGCCGATGACGTCGACACCCTCGGCGCGCGCGCGGTCGATGGCGTAGAGGTGCGCGCGCAGGAAATCCGCGCGCTGGACGTCGCGGCCGTCGGCGACGCCGTTCTCGGTCACGAACAGCGGCCAGCCGCGGTGCGCGTAGCGCACGAGCAGGCGATAGAGGCCCTCCGGGTAGATCTCCCAGCCGAGGTCGTTGCGGGGCCGCTCGGGCGCGGCGGCGACGTCGTAGGGATGGGCGCGGTCCAGCCGGCCGACGATCAGATCGCGCGTGTAGTAGTTGATGCCGAGGTAATCGAAGCTGCCCGCCAGCGCCGGAAAGGGCTCGTCGATGTCGATCACGCCCGGCAGCACGACGCGGACGCGCCCCAGCGTCACCGCGTCGAGGAACGATTCGTCGTAGAACCAGTCGGCGGCGCCCGCAACGATGCCGTCGACGGGCCGCGCCGAATAGGGGTCGAAGATCCGTAGGTTCTGCGCGATCCCGATGCGCGTCGCGTGGCCGTCGCCGTCGGCGTCGGCGCGATCGCTCTCGCGCAGCGCGCGCGCCATGAGACCGTGGGCGCGCATCAGCGCCGCCAGCGCCAGCGCCGCGCGCCGCGGATCGCGCGCGCCCGGCGGCCACTGCCCGGCCAGGTAGCCCTTGGCGACCAGCACATTGGGCTCGTTGATCGTGCACCACCAGTCGACGACGTCCCCGAACGCGGCGCCCGCGCGCGCGGCGAACGCGGCCAGCGCGGCCGGGGCGCCGTCCCAGTCCCAGCCGCCGCGCGCGGCGACCCAGGTCGGCAAGGTGAAATGGTAGAGCGTCACGATCGGCGTGATGCCAGCCGCGCGCAGCCCGACGAACATCTCCCGATAGCGCGCGGCGGCGGCCTCGTCCCACGCGCCGGGCGTCGGTTCGAGGCGACTCCATTCGATGCCCAGGCGGTAGGCGTTGGCGCCGATCAGCTGAAGCGCGGCCAGATCGGACCGCCACAGGTCCCACGAATCGGCGATGCGCGCCGCGCTGGCGCCGTCGGCGACGTGCGGCGTGCCGTCGGGGTAGCGCCCCTTCTCCCACTCGGTCCAGTCGTTGTGCGTCTGGCCTTCGATCTGATGCGCCGAAGTCGCCGCGCCGAGGAAGAACCCGCGGGGCGCGCCCGCGAGCAGCGGGGCCGCGGCGATGTCGGCCGCGGAGAACGTCACCGGCCGCGCGCAGCCGAGCGAGGCGGCGCCGATCAAGAGGCCGATGACGGCGCGCCAGGGCGCGGAAACACGACGCGCCGAAACACGACGATCGTCACCTGGCGGGTCGGAAGCCATTCGCGCGCGAATCCCTCCAGGGTATTTTCGCGCAGCCCGGCCGCAGGATCGAGCGACAGGATCAGACGCCGGGATCGGTTGAGACCGATGACGACCTCGTAGTGGGCGATCGCGCGCCCCCCGGTCAGCGCCATCGGCTTCGCCAGGCCGACCAGCACCGGGCGGCCGCGCGCGAGCTGGCGGGACAGATCCTCGAACGTTCCGGAGACGACGAACGCGTCCAGGCCCCGCGCGCGCGCCACGTCGCGCAGCGTGCCGGCGCGAACATCGCCCCCGGCGAGCTCCGGCGATTCGTCGGCCGCTGGCGGCACGTGAAAATGCGCCAGCACCATCGCCAGCGCGGCGGGCCCACAGTCGTGAAGGCCGCGCTGGGCGACGAACGGCACGTCGGGCACGACCTGCCAGTCGGGATCGCGCGCGATCGCCGCCATCCCGCCCGGCACGTCGCGCGCCGATCCGGTGTAACAGGCGGGCGCCGCGAGCACGACTGCGAGCATGAAGCCTCTGCCCGCGGCGCCCCAGTTCACGGTCAAATGACCAGGATGAGCAGAATGATCACGAGCGCCAGGACCAGGCCGCTCCCGAAGTAGACGTAGACCATTCCGCCCCTGAAGTCCTGCACGCCCTGCGACTGCTGCTCGCGGCGGGCGTACTGCGACGCCTCGTCACCCGCGGCCAGCTTGCTCACCGCGCTCGCCACCGTCGTCGCCACTTGCAACGCCTCGGCCGCGATCGGCGCGGGCTTCGGTTCCGATCTCGCCAGCGCGGGGGCAGCCCCCGAGAGCATCGAGATCAATATCAACCCCACGACTCCCGTTCGGAGTGCTCTCATTCCCACCCTCCTCTCTACCTTTCCCGCAAGCTAAGCATCAGCAAATGGCTTACAACCTCGAGCGCAGCCTCCGCGGAAGCACGGCCGTGGACATGCTAAGAAACGGTCATGGCCGACAACGCCTCACCGCCCCGGCGATCGTTGATCGCGCGCCTGTGGGGTCTGATCATGTTCGTGCTGGTCGTGGGCGCGCTCGCATCGTCCGCGTACCTCTATGCGCGGCTGCGGCGCGAGGAAGCGGCGCGCGCCGCGCTGGCGACGGAGGTCACGGCGTTCGGACCGCGCTTCGAGCAGTTCAAGTCCGCGGTGCGCGACGTCGGCAAGCAGCTGTCGACGACCGTGTTCCAGGAGGTCGACCTGGGCGCGTCGGGCTGGCAGCCGATCGCGGGTGGCTTCTACGTCATCGACCTCGCCGTGTCGCCGACGGACAAGGGGATGCGCATCAGCGGCAAGATCGTGAACCCGACGTCGGTCGTCCACGAGACGGCGCAGTTCTCGGTGCGCGTCGACGAGCATCGCGCCACGTTCGCGCTGGTCCGCGTGGCGCCCGGTGTTGCGCAACCGTTCGAGGTGACGCTGGCCGGCGTCTCGCCCGGCTCGGCGAAGAAGGCGTTCTTCGCGCTGGACAGCTCGACGATCAATTTCTCCAGCTCGACGACCCGCAAGCGCTCTGACGCCGGGCCGCTCGACACCGACAAGCTGCTGAAGTAGCCCGACGGGCCGGTCGAATTTTCGACGGTCTTGCGACAAGGTATGCCTTCGCTGTCAGGCTTCACCCATCCGATCTATCGTTGGCGGAGGTGAAGGGTCCGGATTCGCGGGGCCTTCGCCTTGGCCTGAAGGTTGCTGGCAAGGGAGCAGAACAGAGCGGATGCCCCGGGAGGTTCACATGATCGCCGTGCCTGCCGTACGCTGGTCTCGATTGCATCGCTGGGGATTCGTGATCGCCGTCGCAGCGCTGTGCGGCTGCCCCCATCGCCCGCTGCCCGCGGGCAAGCAGACGACTGCGCCGACCGTGCCGCAGCGACCCACTGTCTACGCCGCGACCAACCGCAACGTCGATCTGCTGTTCCTGATCGACAACTCGTCGTCGAT
>Ga0209465_10000932_pt1 | contig 13232 bp, 20 predicted proteins | sample PanSoiPlot1MoBio_FD_188321 | JGI IMG/M metagenome (GOLD analysis project Ga0209465, IMG submission 188321) | Tropical forest soil microbial communities from Panama analyzed to predict greenhouse gas emissions - Panama Soil Plot 1 MoBio (SPAdes)... | ecosystem: Environmental > Terrestrial > Soil...
CGAGCTCGAGGGCGCCCCGCACGGCCTCGCCTTCGCGAGCGGCATGGCCGCCGAGGACGCCGTCCTGCGCGCAGTGCTGCGGCCGGGCGACCACGTCGTCATCCCGGCCGACGCCTACGGCGGGACGTACCGCCTGCTGGCGCGGGTGTTCGAGCCCGCGGGTGTCACGTGGTCGGCCGTCGACCACGTCGACCTCGACGCTCTTGCCGGCGCCTGGCGCGACGACACGAAGATCCTATGGGTCGAGACGCCCACGAACCCGCTCCTCACCGTGGTCGACATCGCGGCCGTCACCCGGCTCGCCCACGAGCGAGGGGCGCGGGTTGTCGTCGACAACACGTTCGCGACGCCGTACCTGCAGCAACCGCTCGCCCTCGGCGCCGACGTCGTGGTGCACTCGAGCACGAAGTACCTGGGCGGCCATTCCGACGTCGTCGGCGGCGCCGTCGCCCTCGCCGACGACGAGCTCGCCGAGCACATCGCGTTCGTGCAGAACGCGGCGGGTGCCGTCCCCGGCCCCTTCGACTGCTATCTCGTGCTGCGCGGCATCAAGACGCTCGCCGTACGCATGGACCGTCAGTGCGCCAACGCCCGCGCCGTCGCCGCCCTGCTCTCCGAGCACCCAGCCGTTTCGCGCGTGTTGTACCCGGGCCTGCCCGGCCACCCCGGCCACGACGTCGCCCGCCGCCAGATGCGCGACTACGGCGGGATGGTGTCCTTCACCGTCGCCGCCGGCGACGAGGCGGCGGTCAAGCTCGTGGCGTCGACCCGGCTGTTCGCCCTCGCCTATGGGAACGGCGTAGTCTCCTTGTCCTGGAAGAAGAACCGCAACCTCGACCACTGGCATCACGCGGGAATGTTCGCAACCGTCGCAGCAGGAGGTAAGCCACCGTTGCATGTCCCAGCCGCAATTTCAAATGCCCTCAACGCCAACCTGATCCGGACATGACGATACAGCGCAGGATTTCAACTCCCGACCGCCGTGCCGAAGAGCGCAAGCGCGAGACAGAGCGAATCCGCCGCAAGTACAAGCTGAACATCACTCGCGGTGCGAAATTACTTCCGGCTGAGATTCCGCACGTCGAGAACATGATCGTGATCCTGAGAGTCGCGGGCTACTCGCAGACGCAGATGAGCAAAGTCGTGGGAATTTCACGGCATCAGGTTCGTGAAATCCTGGCGCAGCCGCAAGTCTCGGAGGAAATCGCAGCGCTTCGTGCTGCACTCCCGCGCGCGGCACTGGAACTGATCCAGGGCTACATGATCGAGGCAGTCATTGCAATTGCCGACGTGATGCGTAGTTCGCCGGACGATAAGATCATCCTGCAAGCCGCAGGCGACATTCTCGACCGTGGCGGCATGCCGAAGGCGTCGAGGCAGGAGCGCCACACGGTCAACGAGGATCGCACGACGTTCACCGACGAGGGGATCGTGGAGCGGCTGCGTGAGGCAAAGCCTGAAATTCAAGAAGAAGCCGCGCAACTGATCGAGAAGCTGGAAGGACTGCTGACCGTCCATGCCGATATCGAGGGTGAGACAGATGACGAACCCATTGAGTAAAGCGTGGCGGAAAATTTCCGAGATGACGACTGATTTGTCTCGGATGATCGCTCCGTTCAGTTGGGTTTCGTTCTCAGGCGTACGCGGTTTCGTCGGCTACTACGGCACACGCTTCTGGCCGACCAAGCATCCGGCAGGGGAGTCGTCGATTGTCAATTACGACATGACGCGCAGCCTCTACCGGAACGATTCTGAAATCGCACTCGGCTCCGGTTTCGCGCGTCCGATAGTGGACGTGACGGTCAACTTCCTCGGCCTGCCGACAGCGCAACTCGACAGTGAGCCTCAGACGGAATTTCTGAACGAGTGCCTGCACGACCACTGGGCACCGGCCTTGCGCGAGATGTTCACGGGCGCGATCAGGGATTCCAAGTGCTTCGTTGTCATGAAGCGGCCGGACATTCTCGATCCGCTGATGACGCTGGACGAAGCGGAGCACTGCCAGCTTGAAATTGTTCCGCCCGATCTGGTCGATATCGACCGTGACGCGGCGAACAGGAATGTGATCACACGCGCGACAATCCATCGTCGCATGAATTTTTTGACGAAGGAAGGCGATCCTGCGGCCGGGATCGATCCGATCACAGAGGTTCACGACGTGCTTGAAATCATCGAGCGCGACGGCTACCGCTTCTTCGATCAAACGACGAGCCAATGGCTCACCTCGATGGCGGCACCTAACCGTTACGGCTTCGTTCCGGTGGTGGAGGTTTACAACGAGTGGGATGCAGCGCTACGTGGCGGGCAGTCGGACTTGGAGACTGTAATTCCGTTCATGCAGGCTTTTCACGACGTGCTGACGCAGAGCTTGCAGGCACACCGCTACCACTCGACTCCGAAGCTGAAACTGAAGCTTTCCGACGTAGGGCAGTTCATCAAGAACAACTTCCCGGCCGCTTGGGACGTGGAGAGAGCTACGGTAATTCCCAACGCTGAAATCTCGCTCAACGGCCGGGAAGTCTTTTTCTTCGCTCCCGACGAGGACGCGCAGTTCTTGGAAGTCACATCGGTACTGGGAGACTCCAAGACACTGATGGAATTCTTGATCGACTGTATCTGCATCGCAAGTCAGACGCCGGAATGGGCGTTCATGAGAGTCGATTCCGGCTCTGCCAACTCCGACCGTAACGCGCAGACGGTGCCGCTGGTGAAAAAGGTGGACAGAAAGCGAACTAATTTCACCGAATACGTCCAGTCACTTTGCAAGATGGTGCTCGTCATGAGCGGTGGCATACCGACCCGGCCGCAGATCAGTTGGGAAGTCGTCCGCACGGATGACGAATTCATTCAGATGCAGGCTTTCCAGCAGCTTGTCATGGGTCTGGAAGTCGCCAGGCAACGTGGTGAAATTTCGGACGAGACTTATATGAAATCTCTGCGGGCCTACCTGCCGGGGATGAAGGCTCCGAGCCAGGAGGAGAAAGACATTCCACCGGCTCCTGTAATGCCCGCTCTGCCCCCAGGATCGCCCAGTGGGGTCAGACAGCAGGGTGGCACTCCCGTGACGGGAGCGGCCCAGTGAGAGCGCGTCCGCATACCACTCGTACCGGCAGGCCGCACAAGCTGAAGGTGAAAAAGAGCTACAAGCGGAGAATTCGCCGCAGGAGGAAGTAGTGGCGCAGAGAAGGCGCAAGTCCGGAATTCATATCAAGAAGAAGAATCGTGGCAAGCTACGCCGCTCCACAGGAACGAAGAAGGGCCAGAAAATTCCAGTCAGCACCCTACGTCGGTTGAAGAAGTCGAAGAACCCGGCAACACGCAAGCGCGCGACATTTGCTCTGAATGCGCGCAAATGGAAGAAGACCGGCAGGAGGAAACGGTGAAAATTGCAAAGAACCTCGGCAAGCCAAACCAGCGGCTCATCGAGCCTCCACGTCGGTTCATCATGAAGGTCAAGCCGACGCTGGGCTTCTACGGCCGCTTCATCTACAGGTAGGTAATTATGCCCAAGCTGATTTCAGGAGGACGTGCCGGAAGCATTTCCTATTCGCGGATGCCGCAGATCAGGCACATGAAGGAAATTTTCCGGAGTGGACTCAACCCGGCATCGGGCAGTATCCCCGCCGGAACGCGGGTGAAGATTGTCAACAAGCCGCGAGCGAAGGGGAGGTAGCATGGTCAGAATTCTCAGAGCGCTCGACCCGATGCAGTACAGGACGTTGCAGCGGGGCAATCCGCCTGCGCAGACGTTCGGCCAGAAATTCTCCGGTGATGCCAACGTCGAGGGAATCGCAGCACTGGCCCGGACACGCATGGCGGCAAAGCAGAAGTACGAGTCGTCGTCCTGGGCAAAGACGAAGGTTCCGAGGGCGTAAGGAGGAATTATGGCGAAGAAGGCATCTGTCAAGCGGCTGTACGTGAAAGACCCGTACAACCTGCTTTCGGCGTACCCGTACGGCTTCGGGCGCAACCCGACGGTTGCGACGTTCGCTCCGGAAACGGAGAATTTCTCATCGAACACGAACCCGGCGTTCGATCCGTCGAAGGCTCCGGGTGCGGTCACGGTCAAGCAGCGCGCACCGAAGCCCATTGGCGCTGCGACGGGGCACATGAAGGCAATCCCGCCGAACCGCTTCACGTTGTTCGGTGGCAAGACGCTCAGAAGAAGGTAGTCATGTCCGACCAGCTTGTTGAAATTTTCGAGCAGTTCGACGATGTGGTCGCTGAGATGACAGGTGACCCGTCCGGCCTCGTACCGCTTCCTGTCGATCTAGTCGAGCGCGTGACGGAAGGCGATGATGATCCCCGCTTCGCCACATTTCAGATCGAGTCAGGCTGGTCGAAGTCGAAGCGGTACTGGGGGCCGGAATTGTTCGATGCGGTCGTGTCTGAAATCAACAACTCCGCACGGGGCGGCGAGGCAATCGTCGGCTACCAGGGGCATATCAAGCCCGAGAACGATGCCTATGAATTCCCGCCGATTCAGCTTCAGTGGCTCGGAGCAAAGCTCCTGCGGACGGGAGACACGGCAAAGCTCGCCGTCAAGGCGTACGTCCTGCCGGGTACGCGCGCACGGGACTATTTCAAGCGTGGTCTTGTGAAATCCGTTTCGTGGCGAGGCAAGGTGCGGCAGGAGTCGTTCGAAAAAGGTGTGAAGATCAAGGAATTCGTAATCGAGAGTATCGACATGGCTCGGCCGAGAACGGCCGGGATGAGTGCGCGACTTGTTGGCTCACTCACAAGTGAAATGGAATCGGAGGGAGGTAACGAAGTGAAGCCGGAGGAAATTTCGGCACTTCAGGAGAACGAGCTTCGCGCGCACAATCCCGGACTCGTTCAGACAATCGAGTCGGCAGCCCGCCAGCCGCTCGAAACGAAGGTCAGCGAGATGGAGGACACCGAGAAGAAGCAGAAGCCGGTGATCGACTTGATTCCGGAATTTCGCAAGGTTCTCGGACTCGCTGAGGACACCGACGACCTGAACACCGTCCAGGCCGTAATTTCGCAGCTTCGCGCGCACGGGAAGGCTCTGCGTGACTCCGTGCTCGACAAGGTGCTGACGAAGAAGCTGAAGGGTGGCGAGGAGCGCGACCGGCAGCTAGTCCGCTCCCTGATCGCCACCGAGATGCGCGACTCCAACCTCGTCCTCACGGGCGACGAGGAGAAGGACGAGAAGACCGTCAGCGAGATGGTCAATTCCGTCATCGACAACTCCGACGACCTGAAGGCCATCGTGTCCGAGATGGAGGAGACTCCTGCCACTCCTCCGCAGACTCAGACGCCGCGTGGCAGCCAGCGCGAGTTGAAGCCGGGGATGCAGACCAGCTCAATTCGCGTCCGTTCTGCCGCCCGCTAGAAAGGAGGGAACGTGTCAAACGGAGAGACAGAGAAGAAGAGATTCAACCCGCAGGACGACGCCATCGCGGCGGGCGAGCACATTCCGGAAACGACTTTGGAATTGTCCGGCCAGCCCGGTGAGGGAGGAGCGCCGCATCCCACCCCGCAATTGCCTACGCCATCGGCGCTGAACAACCCGTATCTCTCGGAGGAGGATCAGAACATGGAGATGGAGGCGCAGATCGTCGGCCCGCCTCAGTACGGATCGCCCGATCCAGTCACGTCGGCGGGGCAATTGCTTCCGCTCGAACAGCACCCGCTCAACCCGGAGGCGCTTCCGGCTGATCACCCGTCTGCAATTGCAGCCGATTACGGTGCGGGCTACCAGACGACCGTGACCGGCGGTGTTCCGCAGACGGAGTTGCAGACCGCTCTTCAAGGCGCAGGTGCGGCAGCGGAGAGCTACGACGACATGACCGTCGCGCAATTGAAGGAGGAGGCGTCGGCGCGTGGGGTCGAAGGCTACTCCTCGATGAACAAGGCCGATTTGGTCGCGGCTCTGGAAGCAGACGACGCGGCCAGCTAATAACCGAAGGGAGGGAATTCGATGGGGCAGCTAAAGCATGATGGCCGTGCCACCCAGGGCGGCGTCACCGCTCCTGCCGGTGACTTTCCCTTCGGGGATTTGTTCCGGATCAACGGCTGGAACGGCATCGCGCTGACGCACATCGCGACCGGCGACACGGTTCGCACCCTCGATCTGGAAATTGCTCCGGATCGCGTCTGGTACGTGAAAATTCCGGCAGCCGCAGCACCGGCCGTTGGAGACTTCCTCTACTGGACGGCGGGCGCGGGCCTGAAGCGCGGCGACACCGACTTGACCGTGACGGCGACAGGATCACCCGTCGCCAAGGTCGAGGAGGCGAAAGACGCGAACAACTACTGTGCAGTCCGAGTCCTCAACGTCGGGCCGTAAGGGAGGGAATTCACATGACAAGAAGCAAAGGTGGAGTCCTGATCCCGGACGCACGGACGATGGACTCGATCACGAAGCACGACCGCAAGCGCGGGACGATCACCATCGAGCACGACGGCACATTCCGTCCGCTGGAAGGTGTCTCCCGCTCAATCGTGCCCATCCGCGACGGCGAGCGCGATCCCAGTTCCAACCTGAATCACAGGAATTGGACTGGGACGAGCACGGTCGGTGAAATCGCGACGGTGCAGACGCTCACGGTCAGCGAGATGGAGTCGCGGCTCACACCGCAATTCCTGAACGACTCGATGGCCATCGACCTGTTGCAGCCGGTCAGCGAAATGATCACCACGTCGCAGGGCGCGATGGACTTGTTGGAAAAGGTGCGGCTCGATATCGACACCGGCCTGGCCGACGTGCCGCTCCTCTACCAGCCGCTCTTCGACCGCGTGAATGGGCCGTTCCCAGGCGGGTCGGTACAGATCGGTGGCGACGTTCTCTTCGATGCGAACGTCGTCTTCTTCCAGAAATTCGAAGCAGGCGAAGTGGTCTTCGGGACACTCGCCCGCACCGGGGCACCGACGTTCGTGCCCATCGCGACCTACGCGGCCGGTTTCGAGTGGACGGAGGACATGATCGAATTCGACCGCTCGTACGAGATTGGCATGAATTCTCGTGCGTTCGGCCGAGCGTACAACTACCTGCTCAACCACATCCACCTGTCACCGATCATCGCCTACTCGTTCACGGGCAACAACGTGACGGCGGCGGTGACGGGGCAGGGTTCGCTCGTCGCCAATACGCTCGTCCAATTCCAGCAGGCGTATCGCACGGCGGCTCTCGCAGTCCCGCAGCGTGTGCCGACCTGGATTCTGGCGAACGAGGCGGACAGGTTCCAGATCGAGGACTCGCTTCTGACTCCGGTGCTCGACGGTTCGGGCAACCCGCTGCGCCGCGTTCCCGTCGAGGGAATTATCTACTACAACGGCGCGACGCTCACGAACGGCGTCAAGAACTACACGTATCCGGGCGTCACTGCCGGGACGTGCTATTTCATCATGCCGCGTTTCCGGATGAAGGAGCTTGTCCACCACGACCTTCGCATCGATATCGGCCCCGCCGATATTTCACGGCTGATCGAAGGGCAGCAGGTTGCGCGCGTCAGGCGCGGCCTCTACCTCGATCTTGTCAACTCGGTGCAGAAGATCACGCTGTCCACGTCACCGACGTAAAATTTCAAGGGGGCTGGCGGTGGCCCCCATGAAATTCCGGAAGGAGGAACATGGCTAAGCCAAAGGAAGCGGCGGTGACGAGTTACAAGGCACTGACGTACCTGCATCTCCCCGTGATCGAGAAAGATTACAAGCCGGGTGATCCGGTTCCAGTGGAGGAATTGGAGGCGGCAGGCCAGAGCGAGGATTCCATCAATGCTCTGGTCGAGGCCGGGTCACTCGGTGGCGAGGAGGACGACGTTCACCACTCGCACATCATTCCCGATCCGTCGATGCCGACAATCGGCAGCGTCGTGGAGAATTCCCGTCGGCTGATCGCGCAGTTGGAGGCGACGGGTGAGGAAGTGCCGGACGAACTACGCACCGTCGCAAAGCTCGACTATACGGCGCTCGCGACCGGCGACGAGGGGAAGGCCGGTGACGCAAATGCTTAATTCCGATACACTCCGTCACCAGACGGTCTGGGTTTGCGAGAAGTGGTCGGACGAGGCGTGTGACTTCGCGGCGAAGAAGTTGGAGCGCGTTGGAATTACACATGTCCCGGCCGAGCTTCGTGAAATCCAGACACCGACGCGGACGTTGCTCGTTCCCCGGCTGATGCCGATCTACGAGGGGATTCCAAGCTCCGTCCTGCGTGAAATCGTCGGCGAGCCGGAAGAGTGCGCTGAAATCCAAGGCAACCTTCTGCTGAATGAGGGAATTCAGCGCTTGCAGGACATGACCATGATTGCCACCGTCGTCACGAATCAGACGGCGACGAACCCGTGGTCGAATGCCAACGCCTTCACGGGCGTCGGAGACTCCAACACGGCCGAGGCAGCCACGCAGACGGAATTGCAGGCTGCAACGAACCGCTTCTACAAGGCGCAGAATGCGACCTATCCGTCGCGTACGAACCAGACGGTGAGCTTCCAATCTGACTTCACCGGCACGGAGGCGAACTACGCCTGGGCGGAATGGACAATTTCAGCGTCCGCGACGACGGCTTCCGGTGCAGGCTTCACGACCGGCACGACCAACTTGAATCGAAAGGTGGCGTCACTCGGCACGAAGGCATCGGGAACATGGACGCTGACGGCGCAAATTACGTTCTCGTAGCCGATGCCCGGATTTCATCCAATCGAGGCGCTTCGGAGAATTTGGACACCGGAGCGTGAAGTCGAGGAGTTGTTCGCGAATCTCGCCCCAGGTACGGCACTGGATAGCGAGATTCGCGACTTCTTCTGCCGGATCATCGACAAGTACGGAACCGTCGAGTTGGACATAACCGATCCGCCTCCGCATTTCATGGTCAACTGGAATGTGATTCATACGCCGCCTCCAAATTCCCGGCGCATGGTGACGATCTGGAAATCACCAGACCAGAGGCAGAATGGGAACTACAACTAATTACGCACTGCGCTACCCCGAACTGACTGACCCGCCGAACGTTCAGTCGGACATAAAGAACCTGGCCAGTGACGCGGATTCAAATTTGCCCGCAGTGCCACTCGGTTCGGCGCTGGAATGGGATTACCTACCGGCGTCGATCCCTGCCTGGGCGTTGCTCTCGTACGGGCAGGCGATTTCACGGACGACGTACGCGGCGCTAGCAGCCCTGGCCTCGGCAGCGAGCTACCCACATGGATCAGGAGATGGATCAACAACTTTCAACATCGCAGATAAGAGAGGCAGAGTCTCGGCTGGCAAGGATGACATGGGAGGTACAGCAGCTAGTCGAATTACTGCGGCAATTAGTGGAACAAATGGAACAGTTCTTGGAGCAACTGTCGGCAGCGAAGGAGTGACGCTGGCGATTGGGCAAATTCCTTCCCATGACCATACCGCTGCAACCAACTACCAAAGTGCAGATCACACCCACAGTGGTAACTCAAGTGGCTCGTCTGCCGATCACAGCCATAGTCTCCCAGACCCGGCTCATGCTCACAACATCACGTACAATTACGGTGATTACGACTGGGGTGCGCCAGCGGCGACAGACCAAGGTATTATCGGCAATGTTGGAACGTGGAGTGCTGGTACTGGTGAGTCAACGGGTGGTGTCACGTATAACCATACCCATGCTCTAACTACTGGCGGTGCTTCCGCCAACCATACTCATGGAATTACAGCACAAGGTGGTGGTGGAGCGCATCTCAATATGCAGCCCACGATTATCTGTAACAAGATCATAAGGGTGCTCTAGTGGGTACTACAACGAATTACGCACTTCGCTACCCGGAGCCGACCGATGTGCCGAACGTGCAGCCGGATTTGAAAAATCTGGCGCAGGATATCGACGGCAAGGTAATCGTCATTCCCATTGGCTACTCGCTGGAATACGACTACGGCGCAGCACAAATTCCAAGTTGGGCCTTGTTGCAGTACGGACAGGCAGTGTCGAGGACGACGTATGCGGCGCTGCACGCGCTTGCCTCAGCCGCGAGCTATCCGCACGGCTCTGGCGATGGCTCAACGACGTTCAACATTGCCGACAAGCGCGGTCGTATCTCTGCCGGGAAGGACGATATGGGCGGGACTGCTGCTAACAGAATTACATCGGCGATTTCAGGAACAGCGGGAACGGTTCTCGGAGCCGCAGTTGGAAATGAAGGTGTGACGCTGGCGGTAGCTCAAATTCCATCGCATGATCACAGTGCTGTTACGAATACTGCCAGTGCTAACCACAGTCACAGTGGTACAACGGGAACTGTAAGCTCAAACCACACGCACGGCTGGTCTGACCCGACTCACGCACACAATGTCAGATACTCAAGAGGCTGGCTCGGACAGGCATGTGTCAACCCTTCTCAAACGAGTAACCCAAGCGCCGCTGCCACCTATGGTACCCAGGGAGCGGGTACTGGTACTTCTACATATGGTCAGTCAGCAGACCACTATCACGGTTGGAATTCAGGTGGAGCTAGTGCGAACCATTACCACGGAATTACAGCGCAGGGTGGCGGCGGTGTTCACATGAATACCGGGCCGACAATCATCGTCAACAAGATCGTGCGGGCGTTGTAATGGGAACGACGACTGCCTACGCCCTTCGCTATCCGGAATTGGCCGATCCGCCGAATATCCCGAACGATCTGAAAAACCTGGCGAACGACGTTGACGTGAAGATTCCCGGAATTCCGATTGGAGCCTCGTCGGAGTGGGATTACGGAGCAGCACAGATTCCAAGCTGGGCGCTTCTGCAATACGGTCAGGCGATTTCAAGAACGACGTATCCGACACTCGCCGCATTGGCGAGCGCGGCGTCGTATCCACACGGGAGCGGTGATGGATCAACGACCTTCAACATCGCTGACAAACGAGGCCGTGTTAGTGCTGGCGACGACGATATGGGAGGAACGGCGGCAAATAGAATTACAGCGGCTATCTCTGGTACGGCTGGAACGGTGCTTGGAGCGGCTGTCGGTAACGAGGGCGTCACGCTTGCCGTAGCTGCAATTACATCTCACAACCATACTGGTGCTACAGGTACTCACAGTGCAGATCACTCTCACAACGCTAGTACCGGCACTATCTCTGCTGATCACTCGCATGGGGTTTACGATCCGGGTCACTCTCACGGAATTGATCGTGGTAGAGGTGCTAACAATGCTGGCTACCCGGCTTCGACTGACCAAGGGTCTAACCAGCAGCAGAACGATTGGGGCACAACTGGTTCAAGTACAGGCCAGTACGTGAATTGGTTTTCAGCCGATCACACGCACACTCTTACAACGGGAGGATTCTCAGCGGATCACAACCATCAGGTATACGCCCAAGGTGGCGGTGGTTCACATCTGAATATGCAGCCAACGATCATCGTCAACAAGATCATCAGAGCACTCTAGGAGAGAACATGACTCACGCGCTTCGATTCATTACTACGCTGCGAATCATCTGGTGGTTGGCGGCAATTAGTCTGATCGTGTCCGGTTTCGTGCTCGATGGAATTTCAGAGCCAGGGCACCATGCTGCGTTCATTCTCGGAGGAATTGCACTCGGTCTGTCATTCCGTAAGAGTGATAGGGATGGCTAAGCCAGCCGAGAAATACACGAACAAGCAACACGCGAAGGCGAAGCAGCATCAGGTTGATCACATGACAGAGGACTACGCCGGTTTTCTGGATCAGATGGATGCTGATCACGAAGAAAACATCAAGCGAATGAAGGACGAGCATAAGGCTCACAAGGAGAAATTGATCGCGCAACACGAGAAGCAGAAGGCCGATCTAATGGCCGAGGCAGAAATTGAAATCATGCAAAATGACACCGGAGAGCCACTGGAACTTACTCCGGATATCATCATTCTGCCTGGTGATTACTATGCCGTAGACCCCATCGGTGGGCCGTATGGCATCTCAGCAGCAGACCTAGCAGCCAACTACGAAAAGGTCTAGTGCCCGACGCGCACAAGAATTTCGCGTACTCGACCGTCGCCACGGCTCCGTCACCAGCGGCCAGTGGAACGTCGCTCGTCGTCGCGGCAGGAGATGGCGCGAAATTCCCAACTCCTCCGTTCAACGTCACGGTTTGGCCCATCGGAGTGATCCCGCTGGCGACGAATGCTGAAATAGCCCGCTGCACTGCGATTTCAACCGATACGCTGACGCTTGCGCGGGCACAGGAGGGATCGAGCGCGCGGACGGTGATCATCGGGGATCAAGTCGCTGCGACGATCACAGCCAAGACGCTGACCGACGTAGAGAACCAATTGATCTACGGCGGCGACTACGCGGCAGGAAATTACGTGGACGGTCAGATCGTCGTCTACAACGGGATCGCCTATCTCTGTACGTCACCGACGAGCGTAGCTCCGTCTGCATGGCCCGGTGGAATTTCACCACCAGCAGCACCATTCACAATCGCATACGGCACTAGCTTACCTGCCTCGCCCACAGATGGGCAGCTAGCCATTCTCGTAGACTCGATAACAAATCCCAGCTACCAATGGAAATTCAGATACAACCTCGGCTCAACGAGTCCGTACAAGTGGGAGTTTGTAGGTGGTAGCATCTATTCTTCCGGGCCTACAGGTGCTCTCAACAATTTTTCGACTACAAGCGTTTGGACGGATTTGACCAGTGGGCCGGGTTTGACTGTGCCGCGATCAGGTGTGTATGCAATTGAATCCAACTGTTACGTCCAGAACAACAACGCGGCAGGCGCATACACCGCCTACAGTCGTGTGCTCGCATCAACAACGGGAAGTTTGGGGCAGCCTTCAATGAGTGGATCGACTGCTTATTGGAGTGGATTCCTTGCTTACAAACAGCTTGTCACATTGGTTGCGGCTGAAACGTTGAAGATGCAAATTCAGCAGAACAACACGATGGCCACAAACTACGGCATCGGGTTTATCGGATTGTTGCCGATGAGGGTCGCATGAGCACACCGAATCCTGGCACGACCCCTTGGGTGCCGATGTGGAATCTGAATGGCGGCATGGATTTGCGCTACCAGGGGGCTTGGGCCGCTGGAAATTACTACGACGGTGACGTGGTTGTCTACCAAGGTGTCACGTACATCTGTGTGCGCCCCACAAACAAGGCTCCCACACCTTGGGCACCAGGCCAACTAGTCGTGTCTCCGTCGGTGCGAGCCTACAATACTGCATCACAGTCAATTCCTTCTGGTACTTGGACGGCGCTTACATTCAGCACCGCTCGTTATGACCAAGGCCCAGCGGCGCATTGGAATGTCAATACTCC
>Ga0209465_10000934_pt1 | contig 13227 bp, 13 predicted proteins | sample PanSoiPlot1MoBio_FD_188321 | JGI IMG/M metagenome (GOLD analysis project Ga0209465, IMG submission 188321) | Tropical forest soil microbial communities from Panama analyzed to predict greenhouse gas emissions - Panama Soil Plot 1 MoBio (SPAdes)... | ecosystem: Environmental > Terrestrial > Soil...
GGCGCACTCGGCACGAAAGCATGGAACGGCTCGCGTCGGTCGATAGCTATGAGCAATATCGGTGGCAATATGGGCAAGGTCAATTTTCCGGGCAGGCTGTCTATTATGTCCGCCACGATGCCGAAGGGCATCTCACTCGCTTGGTCAGGTGCGGTCGTATACGCACATGCGAACAACACACGCTGACCGGCGACTACGAGTTGACGTATGGGGCGCCTTTCGGTCCCAACATAGATTCGACAGACGCCGAACTTGCCCGCCTGATCTCCTCCTGGCGCGTGCGAGATTGAGCGTACACATGGTCGCGGTAGGGACGAAGATTGCTCCCCGCCCCCCGCACAGATCCCGGCGTGCGCTGCTAACGCACCGGGCTCCTCCCTCGGGTTCTGGCGTCGAAGCGATGTAAAGGTTGAGGGTGCAGTATCCTGATTGGCGGGAAGAAACGATTGGTCATGTTGGTGAACTCGTCCCAACGGAGGAACGCCCGCTGGCTTCGCCGTTTGAGCGTCTTGAGCTAGCGCCAGCGAACCTCAGCAACGAACCACCACAGGCTCGGGTCGTTGCCCGAGACCGCGTAGTAGTTGAGATGCCCTTTGAGCATCCGTTCCACCCACGCGCCGGTCTTGATGATGGGGTCGTGCATTCGTCTGCGCAACTCCATCTTGATCGCCTGTAGCTGTCGTACCATGCGCTTCTTGATCGTCTTGCGCCCGATGACGAAGGAGCCCCATTTGCGTGATCGCGTACAGAAATGCGTGAAGCCGAGGAAGTCGAAGGTCTCCGGCTTCCCCTCTCCACGCTCTGTCCGCTGCTTGGCCGCATGCCGACCAAAGCGGATCAGTCGGGTCTTGTCCGGGTGCAAGGCCAATTCGAACGCACGCATTCGTTCCTTGAGGTCATCGAGGAACGCCGTCGCCTCATGCTCGTGCTGAAAGCCGACGATGGTATCATCCGCATAGCGGATGATGATCATGTCGCCCGACGCCTTTGTCCGGCGCCAGCGATGGCTCCAAAGGTCATACACATAGTGCAGGTAAACGTTCGCTAGGATTGGTGAGATCACCGCCCCTTGCGGCGCGCCCCGCTCGCCGCGTATCACCCGTCCATCTTCGACAATGCCCACCTTCAGCCACTTCACCACCAGACGAAGAATGCGCTTGTCCGCGATACGGTGTTCGAGGAAACGGATAATCCAAGAGTGGGCCATGGCATCAAAGAAGCCCCGGATGTCCGCGTCGAGCACCCAGTTCACCTGTCTCCGGTGGATGCCGGCATGGAGGGCGTCCAGCGCGTCGTGCTGGCCGCGTCCCGGTCGAAATCCGTAGGAGAATCCTATGAAGTCCTGCTCGTAGATCGCCTCCAGTACCGTCACGACCGCTTGTTGGACAATCTTGTCCTCCAGGCACCAGATGCTCAGAGGTCGCTTCGAGCCGTCGGCCTTCGGGATGTAGCTCCGTTTGGCCGGGCGTGCTCGGTAGCTGCCTTTGTGTATCCGCTCGTGAAGGTCATTCAGCTTTGCTTCGAGGTTCTCTCCGTAGGCCAACCACGTCACGCCATCGATCCCAGGCGCAGCATCGCGCCTAAGCGCATGGTAGCTTTGCTTCAGGAGGTCGATGGTGATGTGATGCAGCAGCGCGGTGAACCGCACACCTCTACGCTGTCGCGCCGCTTGGCGCACGGCTTCCAGTCGGCTCGACGCGATGCCCCGGCTCGGTGTCCGGACCGCGGTCGCCTGGCCGCCGTTTCCCTTGGGCGAGGCCCTTCCCTCCACGATCTCCGCAGAGGACAAGTCCTCTTTGTTCGACCGCTTCGCCGGTACTACGACCTCGTCCGAATCCTCATCCGCGTGCATGCTCATCTTTCGGCCTTCGCCTTCATGAGCCGGTCCGGCATGCCGCGCCGGACACGGATGAGGCCTCCCAGGTTCCGTGCAAAGGACGTCTCCACGTGCATGGGGTCTCCGACTGCGCGAGGCTCCCCACCGCCAAGCCATTCCGGCAGGAGGATGTTGCCTTCTCGTCTTCGAACTGGATCGGCACCTCGGAATTCGACCCGTTTCGCAGCTCAATACCCAGCCCATGGTCTCCCCTGTGAACGCTTCAAGTTGAGCCTTGCGGCTAGCCCTTGCATCACTCGGGGCCGGGGCGGCTGGCTAGGCCTTACCCCGTGAAGGACTTACACCTCCTATCCTTTGCCAGCTTGCCTGGCGCACTCGCCTTTGGGTCATGTTCGACCGTTGTGAACTATCGCCGCGGAAGGCAGCTTATCCCCTCGCAGCTTCCGTGCCCGGCGAATGTGGGTAACGTACGCGTCGGGCCAGGTGCGGACTCTCGCAGCGCAATATCGGTCCTGTCGTCCGGCGCAGAAACATTGTACGATGACGAACGGTTAAGCAAAATTGACTTGACTGAGAGCTGCCCAAAAATGGCGACGTTCCGAGGTCTCCGCCTCAAAAAACTGGCAGCTGCGGCCATGACATCGATCTGGAGGGACAGATGCGCACTCGCTTGAACTTGATATTGGCCGCGACCGTCCTGCTCCTAAGTTGGTCAGAAACGATTGTGGCAGAACCGTTGACGCTGGGTTCGGGCAAATCCGTTGAGATACTCGGCGTCGGCCCTGTGGTGTCTACGCAGGGCGAGTCGGCTTTGGTGCTAAAATATCGAACATTGATTCCTCTGAAGGACATACCGACCCTGCGCAAAGAGGTCGACGAAATTTGGGAGCGCTTCGTGGTCGATGCCGAACGCGGGCACTATCAGATGGCCGCCATCTCCGCCAACGAGCCTGCGAAGGGTTTCATTATCACGTGGGAAAACTCATTCGGTTTTGTTTTTGAGAAGAAAGATGGATCGTGGCGCACGCTTGAGTCGAAGGAGCGCGCGTTGGCAAAGCTCGATCCGAGTTTTGTGAGGGAATTCGTTGAACGACTAGACACGGCAACCGACCATAACAACATGAATGCTCTTCTTCTTTACATGGCAGATGACTGGACCGGCACGAGCACGAGCCCTGATGAAAAGGCGCCCGCTCTAGAGACGATGGATCGTTTGAAGTATGTCGGAAGCGCTCGTGCAACCTTTGCGGCGGCGACGCGTGTACAACATCACCGCGAGATCATCAGCATCTCCGTCGCCGAAGGGGGCACCACTGCGCGTGTAGAAAGTCGGGAGACTTTAGAGGCTACGATTAAAGAGCAACAAATCGCGGTCGTTGAGCGTTCGACGGACCTGTTCGAATTGCGAGACAATGTGATGTTGTGGACCAAGTCGATAGGCGTGGTCGAGAAGCGAACCGATACGCGAAGCAATTAGGCTGGCTGTCGGGATCGGAACTCCTACGGGCTGCGCCACGGCCAAATCACAGATGGTCCTTGTGATATTGCAACTCGGTTTCGGCGCGGATGTCGGGTTTGGGTCATAAAGAGCCGGACTCGACCGCCTCGCCTCATGACCGCTGTACCCTCGATTGCGGAAGATCCGGCGAGGCGGGGACGAGGCGCTGAGGCTGCGCCACAGTGCCGATCATTGCCGGTTGCGCCTAAAGCGACATTGCGCCTAAAGCAACACTTGCCTCCGCGCCTTCACTCGCTATCAGCATCTCCGGCAGCATCAAGCAGCTCATGCTCGAGGTCGGAGCCGGTCATCAGCACGATCTTGTTCTGCTTGATGAAGGTCTGCATATCCTGCACGGCCTGGTTCGGCTTGGTGGCGCTGTCGGCGGCGAGCAGGTTGTGCGACGCCAAGCACGCCAAAGCGAACGACAAGCGCGGCTAGCAGGCCAATCGCGAGCCGGCCGAGATGATCAAAGCGGCGGTGCACTCCAAGAAAAACAGCGACAAGCACGGCGAGCATTTCGTACCCGGTTGGCGGGCTATATCCGAGCAAGGACCATCCGCGCTGGAACGGTAAGGACGTCCACTCGTGCGGATGAGGGTACGGCTCGTGATGATATATCTCAACTGCCGGATTTAGGTTTCAGACGATTTAGCGACCGGCGTCAACCAAACCTCTCTTTTTCAAAAGCCGGTTCAACATTGTGCGCAGCGGCATTGGATCGACCGGCTTGTGGAGCAGATGATAGCCGCTCTGCCGTGCCTCCTGCAGCAATGCGCGGCTGATATCTCCGCTGACGAGAAAGGCAGGGATCGGGACGCCGAATGCGGCGCGCAGTTGTTCGATCGCCTCGATGCCGGTGTGTTGGTCGGAGAGAAGAAAGTCTGAAATGACAAGATCGGGCGGGCATTCCATTTCAGCGAGATGGATCAGCGCCTCTGCGGCCGAGCGAGCGGTGACAACTCGGCACCCCCAGCTACGCAACAGTCCACCCGTTCCTTCGAGCGCCAATACGTCGTCATCAATCACGACAATGAGCTTTTCGGCCGTCAGATTCAGCGCCCCGACGGCCGGAGCCGGCGGCCCAGCGGCTTTTGCGGTTGCGGCAGCCATCGGCACAATGACGGAAAATCGCGAGCCGCGGCTGATACGGGACGACAGCTCAATGGGGTGATGGAGCAAGCGACACAAGCGATCGACGATGGCAAGGCCGAGGCCAAGCCCTCTCCGGTCACGCTGCTGATCGTCAATCCGGTAGAACTCGCCGAATATCTTTTGATGTTGATCATGCGGAATGCCCGGGCCCGTATCCCAGATTTCGATGCGCAAATCACTGCCGCGTTTGCGACAGCCGATTAAAACTCCTCCGCGGGCGACGTATCGCACCGCGTTGGACACCAGATTGAAAAGGATTTGCTCCAAAAGCACGAAGTCACTGCGAACCCACGCGTCATTTGGAACGACGCGAAAGTCCAGTCCCGACTCCTTTGCGGTCCCGGCGAAGGTCGTCTGGACCCGCTCGAGCAGCTTGGCCACAGGAAATTCGGCGATGTTCGGCGTCAGCGCGCCGGCATCGAGCCTGGAAATGTCGAGGAGCGCCTTGAACAGCTCGTTCATCATGGCGACCGCGGTATCGATGCGCTCAACGATCCGCTGCCGCTCCGCGGCGGTCGCCGCGGTGCGAAGCTGCGCGACGAACAACCCTAAGGCATGCAGCGGCTGCCGCAAATCGTGGCTCGCTACCGCCAGAAAACGGGATTTTGCGGAATTGGCGAGCTCAAGCTGATGTGTTCGCTCCCTGACCTTGCTTTCAAGGTACGCATAGGAGTCCTGCAATTGTTCGGCCATGCGGTTGAACTGGTCGGCGAGCGCTTCAAGCTCGTCGCCGGTCTCGATCGCGATCCGCTGCGTCAGGTCGCCCTGCCCGATGCGCGCGGCGCGGTCTCGCAGTGCGCGAATCGGGATGACCATCCGGCGCGCGAGATAGAGGCCGGCGAATGCCGCCAGCACCAGGGCCGCGAGGAAAATGACACCGGAACGCAAGAACGATCGGTAGATCGATGCGTAGGCCTCATCAAGTGGCAGCTCGATGAAGACCCGCCAGCCGAGCGGATCAACGTGCGCATGCACGCTCAACACCCGGCGGCCTTCAATGTCCTGTGCCACCAGGGGCTCCGGGTCCTCGGCCACCGAAGCCTCCGGCGGCCCTGGAGTGTCCTCCTCGAGCGCGGCCCGGACCTGCGCGAGATGCGACATGTCGGTGTTGCGCAGCACCAAATTGATCTCGGGATGTGCAATCAGCCGGCCGGCGGGGTCCACCACAAGGGCTCTTCCCGTCGCGCCGACCTTGATGTCGTTCACAACGTCCCAGATGAACGTGAGATTGACCTGCGCGACGATCACGCCGTAGTTGCGGTGCTGCCCCCGCATCGCGACGGTCATGTAAGGTTCTGATCCCCGCTCGAAACGGACCGGTCCGAAAAAGACGCCATGAGCCACGGCTTCGGTGAAAGCGGGGTCGTGCGAAAAGTCTGTGGGGGTGTCATTCTTCGGGCAGACCGCAAAGCGCATTTTGCAGAACTGTGCGCGGCCTTCGGCGTCGAGTTGCCGCAACTCCGTTATGGCCTCGACTTGGCGCAGAAGCCTTTCGGCATCGAATTGCCACTCGTCGGCCAATTTCGCGCTCCATGGAAACTGCGTTGCCCAACCGAGCTGGCCTTGGAGCTCCTTGACGAACTGGCCGATCCGCATCGCCGCGGCCTTGGCCTGCTCGTGCTGAATGCGGCCCAGCAGTGCTTCCTGCTCCTTAAAGGAGAACCAACTGTCCAACAGCCCATTCGCGGCCAGGGCCGCGCATACTACAGCGACGAAAAGCCCAACGTATTTCCGGAACAGTCGCCCGCGAGGTGCTGGGGCGGCGGCCGCACCGGGTATGCTCCGCGGATCTGTGCCTTGTAAGCTCACGGGCTAACCTCGCTATGCCGGCGACCCGGAACGCCCGTTGCCTTTTGTTCAAAGCGTCGGCGGTGTCCGGCCTGCCGAACTGCTCTATTTGATCATCCGCGCGCCAATCTCGCACGTCTCGGATCGCGCGCAACAAGGCAAAACAATCTAGCATTTCGGGACGCGCCGTACACCTGTGTCTGAAGGAATGCGTGCAGGCCGTTTCTGATCTCGCCTGTCGCCTCTCACTTAACTGAATTGCATTGGCTTTGGCTGTTGCGGCCGAACAGCGGCGGCAGTCAATCGATCACTTGGTCGGCGCGCACCAAGACAACGCGCGGCACGTCGAAGCCGAGCGCCTTGACGGTCGTGCGATTGAGCACCATTTGGAACCGGGCCGGCGCTTGCACCGGCAGGTCGCCCGGTTTCGCGCCCTTGAGGATGCGATCGACATAGTCCGCGGCCCGCCGGTATTGGTCGAGGAAAACCGGTCCGTAGGAAATCAGGCCGCCGCCGGTCACGTAGAACTGGTTCGGATAAACGGCCGGCAAGCGGTGCCGGGCCGCCAGGGCTATGATCAGGTCGCGATGCTGCGTCGCAAATGTGCTCGCCGTGACGACGAGGCCGCCATTCGCCTCCCGCGCGAATGCCGTCACGGCCTGCTCCATCTTATCGCTGTCATGCACGTCGACTGGGCTCAACTCGACGCCGAATTCTGGCGCCACGGACTGAATTGCGGCAAGCTGAGCATCACCACTGAACACCGTGGTATCCCGAAGCACCGCCACGCGTGTCACGCGGGGGGCGATCTGCTTGAGCAACTCCAACCATTTGCCGCTGAAGCTGTATTCGATGTTGATAAAGCCCGTGGTGTTACCGCCCGGCCGGCTGAGGCTCTCGACAAAGCCGAGGCGAACCGGATCGATGGTTGCGGTGAACACGATCGGAATCTTGCGGGTGGCTTTTTGCAACGCCGCCATGACCAGACCCCCACCCGCCAGGATTATGTCCGGGGCGAGTTCAACCAATTCTTCCGCAAGTCGGCGGTGGCGCTCGGCGTCGCCCGCGCCCCAGCGAATGTCGATCTGCAGGTTGCGGCCTTCGGTCCAGCCCCGGTCTTGCAGCGCCTGCCGGAACGTCGAGATGCGGGCTTGTCCTTGTGGGTCGTCCGCGGCCAGGGGCATGAGCACCCCGATGCGCCGCATCCGGTCGGTTTGCTGCGCGCGCACGGCGAGCGACCAACTGGCCGCGGCGCCGCCAAGAAGAGCGATGATATCCCGCCGCCGCATACAGCCCACCTCTTCATGATGGAGGAGGAGGTGATACTGATACTATTGTCGGCTTGACTGTCCCGCCGCCGACCAGGTTGAACCGCCGCCGGATGTTTGTGATCCCAAGGGCGGAAGCGGCCTTCTGGTTGATGAACAGTTCGAAGGTAGAGTTGACAATACTTCCAATGTCATTTGGGTCAACGGGCGGCGGACCAATTATTGTCGCCAGGAGGGCTGCGGCCTGCCAATACAAATTCAACAAATTCGGCCCGTACGACATGAGACCGCCGGCATCCACGTACATGCTGTTTGGATAGATCGCGAACAGCTTAGCTGTTGAACTATTCGCATCGCTCACGGCCTGGATGATCGTGTTACGTAACAACGCTGTCCGGGTGCCCGCCGTCACGATGAGCCCGGCTTTGCCGTCAGGCCCTGCAAAGTCGCTGATATCGCTAGCGACCGTCGATACTGCGTTGATTGGCCTGGCGGTCTCCAATCCGATTTGTCTATTTTGCTCCCCCATACAAGGATGCGCAGTGTCCTGATCGTAGATGACCGCCCATCTTGTCACATCAGCGATCTGCTTGAGCAGAACCGGCCAGTTCGCACACAAATCTGAGGGGCTAAATGATTTAATGCCGATGATGTTCGATTGATAATCGGGGTAACCGGGGTCGCTCGGATGGTCGGTCAAACCCGCGAACACGATCGGTTTTGTCCCCGCATATTGGCTCAACGCGTACATGCTCGGCCAACAGGAGGCAACAAGATAATCGGACTGGCTGACCAAACTTTGGGCTATCCCAGGATAGTCTCGATATTTGCCCTCGCCGAAGACGAACTTGAAAGCATGGCCGCCGCCGGCAAGCTCTCTCTCCAAGAGGGCCCGACGGCGACCGCTTTCTCGATCTCCACCAGGTCCCTCGGAAGTTTTCAAATTCATGAACACTCCAATGCGAGCCATTTGATCCTCCCCTGAAAGAACACCCGGCTGCCACGCCAAATCAGCATACGCTTTACACGGGTGGGTAAGTGTGATATTTATCATAATAAATATGTTATGCTATTAATTTACCTGTATCGAGGGAAGGGATCATTCACGCTCCAGGGGTTCGCGACGGAGTCCTTCTACGTGCGCATTGGAGCTCGGGTTGCGCCGTGCGTCCTCAGCAATTGCGGTCGTGCGGATTGAGTACATACGGCTGATCGACGAGCGGCTAATCGTCCTCTACGTGACAGGCGAAAAAGATAAAGTATCTTCCAGGCCTAGGGAGATTTTCGCCGACGGCTTATTGAGGGGCTTTTCCGGTCCTTTTCCAAAGGCTTCGGTCGCTGCCACGTTGTGCGGCAAAGATTAAGATTTGAGGCAAAAGGGGAGAATCCAATGAGTGGCAATAATGATTTGAACGACCTTCAGGCAGGCTGTGAACCTGCGGAGAACATTTGTGCGGCGCCCGAAAAAGCAGATGCGCCGGCTCGGCGTTTCGTCCTGCCGTGGCGGCTCAACGCGAATGCTGGACATTCGCTCTGGCAACAAAGCGACGACGCCAGTTGTGGCAGCGGTCCAGTCGACTGACGCGGCAGCGCTATCCTTCCGCGCTCCACCGCCGCGCTTCGAGGGGCGCGGTCAATGAGTGCGCCGAGGATAGTTAGCGGGCTTTGCTCTGCGGTCGGCATCGGATATCGCGCTGCCATCGGCGCCTGGACGCGCGCGAATCTCGATCGTTTCGACGTCCTCCAAGTCACTGTGGATCACTGCATCCACGGGGGCAACATCCAGCGATCGGCGATTTACGATCTCGTCGGCCGGATTCCGCTGACGGCGCACGGCGTCGGGCTTTCGATCGGCACCGATGCGCCGCTCGACCTCGCCTATTTGGATGAGACAGCCGCAGTCGTCGAGCGCCTCAAGGCGCCCGCCTATAGCGAGCACCTTGCCTTTACCCGCGTCCCCGGCCGCGATCTCGGCAAACTCCTACCGCTGCCGAAGATCGAGGCGGTAGCCGAGGCGGTGATCGCGAAAGTCAAGATCGTGCAGGCGCGCATCCCGGTTCCGTTCCTGCTCGAAAACATCACCTAATTGTTCGAATGGCCGGACCAGGAACTGTCCGACGCGGAATTCATTACACTGATCTGCGGCGAAACCGGCGCCGGACTGCTGCTGGATGTCGAGACTCTTTATCTGAACGCGTCGAACCACGGCTTCGATCCGTACGAATTTCTCGACGCGCTGCCGGCCGGCCTCGTCAAGGAGGTGCACATGGCGGGCGGTACAACCGTGCACGAGAACGTTCTCGGGCGGCCAATTCTTGTCGATTCCCATTCTCACCCGGCGCCGGGCGAGGTGTTCGATCTGCTCGATCATGCCCTCCTGCGCCAGACGCCTGCCGCCATCGTGCTGGAGCGGGATGAGCGACTCGACGCCGTCGATGAAATCCTTGACGATGTCGAGCGCATCCGCTCGCGCCTGGCCCGCCGGCACCCCAATCACGTCCATGCCCCGCCCCCTGCTCGATCGCCAGGTTAGCCTGCTCGAATATCTGACGAGCGGCGCCGCCATATTTGGTCACGGCGACGCATCCCTCAAGCCGGCCCCGCACGGGATCGATCGCGGGTTGCTCCATCTCGTGGCGCGTTTCTCTCATGACAAGCGCATGGAGAAGATCGTCGCGATCTTTCCGAAGACATTCGAGCTGTTGGGGGGCGACGCAGACGCGGTTGCCCGTGGGTTCGCGGACACGTGCCCGTCGGTCGACACGAGTCGCATCGAGAATGCGCGCCAGTTCTACGATTTTCTCGCCGCGGGCCAGCGCGATGAGCCGCTCAAGCCACCGCATTTACAGGACGTTGCGGCTTGCGAGCTTGCATTCGCCGATGCCCGCGTCCTCGGCGGCGATCGGGATTTGAAGGCAGACAAGGCTCGGATTAGACCTCGAGGTTGGATTCGTCGCGACTGCGGAGTGGTACTCCTGCGCTGCTCTCACGATATCCGGCCGATCTTCGAAGAGGTCTCGGGAGGAACTGCCGCGACCCAACGCGACACGCCGCTCGCAATCAGCTTTCCGCGGGGCGCCGAGCACGCCAAGGTGTTCCAAGTGGCTCCCGTCGTCTTCGACATGCTCGCCGCCATCGGCGACTGGACCGATCCCGCCACGCTCGGCGTCCCACCGGAACTGAAAGAACTCATCCGCGATCTTGCGCAATGCGGGCTTATCGAGGCGCCGTCATGAGAATCTGCGTCATCGGAAAGTTTCCGCCAATCGAGGGCGGTGTCTGCACACAAACTTATTGGAGCGCGCATGGTCTGGCCAAGAACGGCCATGATGTCCATGTCGTCACCAACGCCAAAGAAGCGGTCGCACCACACCGGATGCACATGCGGCCGCAGGACTGGGACCGCTGCGGGGCGGTGTACGGTGCCGGTTCCGTGACGGTGCACTGGACCGACCCGGTCGATCGCTCGCAGTCGCATATTCCGATGAACAGCCCGTTCGTTTCGAAGCTCGCGACGATTGCGGCGCGCGCGCATGTGGAACAACCTTTCGACGTCATCTTCTCCCACTATCTGGAGCCCTATGGGGTGGCCGGTTATCTTGCCGCGCAAATGACCGGCGTGCCTCATGTGGTCCGGATGGCTGGCAGCGATGCGGGGCGTCTGTGGCAGCATCCGCAATTCGAGCTGCTCTACGACCATGTGCTGCGCTCCGCAGAGCTCGTGGTTGCGGCCGGCCCTGTCGCGGAACGCGCAATCCGACGCGGGGTCGCTTCGGATCGCATTGCGCCCGCCGGCCGCTTCGCGGTGCCTGAGGACGTATTCACACCCGAGGGACCTAAACTCGATATTCGGGCGCTGCGGACTTTGGCTGAGGTCGATCCGGAACTTAGGGATCTCGTATGGGGCGATTTTTCGGCTGACCGGTCCTATTTCGGAGTTTACGGTAAGCTCGGCGAAACGAAGGGGTCGTTCGCGCTGCTCGCGGCCATGAATCGGTTGGTGCAGGCCGGCTTGGACATCGGGCTCGTCGTGCTCGCGCATGAGGGGCCGTCGGTGCAAAAAAGCTTCCGGTCGCGTGGTGCGGAACTCGCCTCACCGACCGTATTCTGCAAATTCCGTTTCTTCCGCATTGGCGCGTACCTGAGTTTCTACGCGGCTGTTTAGCTGTTTGCTGCCTTGAGCAGGGCTTCCCGATCGAATTCCATGCCCCAATGATCCCGCGCGAAGTCCTGCTTTGCGGAGCCTGCTTGGTCGGCTCCACGGAAGTCATCCGCAAGCTTCCGAACCCGGAGCGGCTTGTGCACGGGTACAATTGCATCGCCGTCGAGGATGTGAACGACGTCGCGGCATTGAGCGAAAAACTCGCTGCCATCGTTGCCGACCCTGCACCGATCGCGCTCGTCGGAGCGCGCGGACGCACGTTTGCGCGCGACGCGCAGGAGAATACCGACTTTCCGCAAAGGCTCGAGTCCATTCTGGCGAGGGCGGCGCGACGGGAGCCTCCAGCAACCGCCACGTCGGGCATTGCGAGTAGGCAACGCGACGAGATCGGCTCTTTCCCGCTCACGCGAATGGCCGCGGAAGCCCTTGCAAGTATCAACGGGCAACCGGTTGGGAGCGCCGTTGCCGACACATTGCTTGAAGCGATTGATCTGGACCGCGCGCAAAATGTCCTGGTCGACATCAATCGGGCGATCGGCGATGGACAAATCAGTCAGGCTGCCCTCGCGCAAGCGGTAGCGGCCGAAATTGCCATTGCGGCTGCGGAGAGCTGCGATTCCAGGTCGTGCGACGGCGCGCGCAGCGATCCTCTTTTTCGCTTGAACACCCGCCGCTGGGCCATCGGCGAGCTTGATTTCGGTACATTGGTGCCGATCAGCGATGGTCAGCTTCGGATCCTCCGCTTTGAGTACGATGTTTCCGAATTCCGTGGCACAACAACAATCGCTGACCTTCCACCGACGGCCGCTTTGCGTTCAAGCTATGTCGTCGTTTTCCCTCAGGAGGCAAATCGAAACCCCTTGGTCGTGGATGCAATGACTGCGCGGTTTCTGGAACTTGTCGATCGTCGCAAGACGGTTGCCGAAATTCTTGGGCAATTGGATCAAGACGACTCAATTTCGATATCCGGCCATTGGGCCCAATGGGTCGAAAGCCTGTTCGTTTGGGGATTGATCGGACTGCGGCATGTCGATTTCAGTACCTGCGGGAACAGGTCTGTCCCAACAGAACCGCGAGATGGCCTTTGACGACCATGCTTGGCAGGCCTTGTCGGCTGGAGCGAGGCCCTGCAGACCGGTCGTGCCCGTTAACAGGACATAGCTTCTCATGGCAGAAATGACCAAACCGCCGGACCCGAACACGAAGGTTCAGTGGCCGAAATGCGCGCCCGGTGCGATGGATGCGCACCTGCATCCGGGGGGAAGATCATGCGCAAACTTGCAACGTCCGCTCTCGCCTTCTTGTTGACAACCGCCGCGGCGTCTGCCGACGACATTGTTTTGCGCGGGATGGGCTCGCTTCACGTCGGGGTGCTTGGGCAAACCTGTCGTACCCCCAATGTACTCGGCAAGGCCGTCTTTGTGTAGCGTTTCGGATGACAGCCCCATCTCAAGTGGTGCCACGAACACGTGGGCCGCCATCCGATTATGGAGCTTCCCAAGGGAAGAACTCGCTTATG
>Ga0209465_10000935_pt1 | contig 13204 bp, 11 predicted proteins | sample PanSoiPlot1MoBio_FD_188321 | JGI IMG/M metagenome (GOLD analysis project Ga0209465, IMG submission 188321) | Tropical forest soil microbial communities from Panama analyzed to predict greenhouse gas emissions - Panama Soil Plot 1 MoBio (SPAdes)... | ecosystem: Environmental > Terrestrial > Soil...
TACTACAAGAAGCACGGCCGCATGATGCCGGAGAACGGTCGCGACCAGATCAGGACACACGACGCGATCCTGTTCGGCTCCGCCGGCCACCCCGACATTCCCGATCACATTACGCTCTGGGGCCTTCGGCTCGCGATCTGCCAGCCGTTCGACCAGTACGCCAATGTCCGCCCGACCCGCGTGCTGCCGGGAATCACGTCGCCGCTGCGGCACGTCACCGACAAGGAGCTCGACTGGGTGATCGTGCGCGAGAACTCCGAGGGCGAATATGCCGGCGTCGGCGGCCGCGTGCATCAGGGCTCGCCGCTCGAGGCCGCGACCGACGTCGCGATGTTCACGCGCGCCGGCGTCGCCCGGGTGATGCGGTTTGCCTTCGGGCTCGCCCGGTCGCGGCCGCGCAAGCTGTTGACCGTCGTCACCAAGTCGAACGCCCAGCGGCACGCCATGGTGATGTGGGACGAGATCGCCGCCGAGGTCGCGCGCGAGTTCTCCGACGTCACCTGGGACAAGATGCTGGTCGATGCCATGACGGTGCGGATGGTGATGCGGCCGCAGAGCCTCGATACCATCGTGGCCACCAACCTGCATGCCGACATCCTGTCCGATCTCGCCGCCGCGCTTGCCGGCTCCCTCGGCATCGCGCCGACCGGCAACATCAATCCGGAGCGGACCTTTCCGTCGATGTTCGAGCCGATCCACGGCTCCGCCTTCGACATCATGGGCAAGGGCGTGGCGAACCCGGTCGGCACCTTCTGGTCGGCCGTGATGCTCCTCGAGCACCTGGGCGAGAAGGCGGCCGCCGATCGCCTGATGGGCGCGATCGAGCGGGTCACGGCCGATCCGCGCTTTCACACGCCCGATCTCGGCGGACGCGCGCGGACGGCCGACGTGACCGGCGCGGTGATCGACGCCATCCACGGCGCGAACCGGTAAGCGCCGACGGCCGCTGCTGCGTTGCGGCATGGCAACTCCAACGGCAGCGCGTGTCTGGCGCAACTTTCCCGCTATCCGGCCCGGACGCGGCGTGAGATAATTCACAGACGGGCGACCGAGGTGGGTGGGCCATGAACAAAAGTCGATGGGCTTGGGGGCTTGCCATGCTCTGGCAGGCGGCGGCCGGCAGCGCGATGGCGGCCGACCTCACCTACAAGGCGCCGCCGGCGCCGGTCGCCTACAACTGGACCGGCTGTCACGTCGGCTTCGAGGCCGGCGGGGCCTGGGGCAGCAGCCAGCATATCCAGGACGATACCCGTCCGGCCCGGGGTTTCGGCCTTCCCCTGAGCAACCCGTTCGACGTCTCGGGCGCGCTCATCGGCGGCACGCTCGGCTGCGACTACCAGGTCAACAGCCTGGTGATCGGCGTCGAAAACGACATCTCCTGGACCAGCATCAGGGGCAGCACCCACCTCATTCCGCCGTTCGCGCCCGCCGCCAATGTGCTCGAGACGAACGAGCGATGGCTCGACACGCTGCGGCTTCGGCTCGGCTACACGTGGGATCGCTGGTTTCTCTACGGGACCGGCGGCGCGGCGTTCTCCGACGTCGGGATCAACCTTTGCAGCCCGCTGGCGGTCGCCTGCGGCAGCAGCTCGCACACGGTCACGGGCTGGACGGCCGGCGTCGGCGCCGAGTATGCCTTCTGGAACCACTGGTCCGCCAAGCTCGAGTATCTCCACGTCGATCTTGGCACCACCTTCTTCTCCGAAATTTCCGAGCCGAACGGCTCCTACCTTGCGCGGGACGTCAAGCTCACCAACGACGTCGTGCGCGCCGGCGTGAATTACCAATTCGACTGGCCGCATCGGTGACGGCCGACGCGACCTGAAGCGCGCGCCGAGCAGGTCCGCCCGCACTCGGTCGTGGAGGAGTGGCCCTGGCGCCGTGCATCCTCGCGCGATCGGTCATTTCATGGCCGGGCGATCGCATGCTCCGCCATGCCCATAAGCCGGAGCTTGCGCTAAGATCCCCGATCACCGGCGCACGCTGGCCGCCGCCAAGAAACAATGGGAGGATCGCCATGGATGCCTTGGACCGTCGACGCTTCATCGCTTCCGCGGCCGGTGCCGGAGCGACGCTCGCGGCCAGCGCCGCGTTCGCCGAAGAGGAGGGGGCCGCCATGACCAAGCGCTTCGCCGAGCAGCGCTGGACGCTCGACAACATCATCCGCGCCAACGGCATCGACTGGGACCAGCCGCGCTCGCTCTATCTGTCGGCGCCGTGCGGCATGGAGTCGAACGCGGACTTCGCGGCGATCCGCGCGCGGGTGCAGAAGATGGCGGACATCGGCCCGGCCTTCGAGTCGACCGCGAAGCGCCGCGAGGCCAAGGCGCGCGCCGCCGAAGCCGACGGCAACATGGTCACGGCACGCGACAACTGGTTCATGGCCGCGATCCACTACGGCGCCGCCGAGTGGCCCTATGACGATTCCGGCCGGAAGCACGTCGAGCTGCATCAGAAGAAGCGCGAGTGCTACGCCAACTACGCACGGCTCGCCGACCGCAAGGTCGAGGCGGTGTCGATCCCGTTCAAGGGCAAGGCGATCCCGGGCTGGTTCCACCTGCCGCCCGGATATGCGGGGGGCAGGATCCCGGCCGTCATCTCGATCCCGGGCATGGACTCGTTCAAGGAGACCGGCGTCGCCCTCGGCAGCGACCGCTGGCTGGCGCGCGGCGTCGCGGTGCTCGCGATCGACGGGCCGGGCCAGTACGAGAGCCCGCTCAACGGGCTCTACGTCTCGATGCAGAACTGGATCGACGCCGGGCCCGCGGTGGTGGACTGGCTGGTCGGCCGGCCCGAGATCGATGCGGGCAGGATCGGCGTCACCGGCACGAGCTTCGGCTCGTTCTTCGGCACCATCGTGGCGGCGCACGAGCCGCGCATCGCCGCGACCGCGGTGATCTCGACCTGTCTCGAGCCCGGCTGCCGCACGATCTTCGAGGAGGCGTCGCCGACCTTCAAGAAGCGCTTCATGTGGATGTCGAACTACACCGACGAGGCGAAGTTCGACGAGTTCGTGAAGACGCTGACCTGGGAAGGCCACGTCGAGAAGATCAGGAGCCCGTATCTGGTGGTCGCCGGCGAGGCCGACGAGCTGAGCCCGCTCGAGCATACCGAGCGCATGATCAAGACGATGACGGGGCCGCGCCAGCTCGTGGTCTATGCGGACAGCCGCCACTCGGTCGGCAACGTGCCGGCGGCCAATCTCGGGCCGTTCCCGCCGATCCTCCTCGCCGACTGGCTGGTGGCGCGGCTTCACGCCAAGCCGTTCGCGAGCGAGCGCTGGTTCGTGCAGGCGACCGGCCAGGTGGTGAAGACGGCGCTGTGATGCTCGTGGTGCGTCATTGTGCAGACGCGCTTCGGCGCGAGTGACGCAATTGTTTCCGCTTTGGCATCAATGGATGCTAAAGCCGCCGCAGTCCTTCAAGAAGGCGATCCATTTGGCGACCATCTCTCGGTCGGTGGTGTAGCGACGGTCCCAGTTCTCGTTCCATCCGCGCCCGTCGCATCCATTGCACCAGCCCGTTTGGCCGTGGCATGTTCGGAGAAACGCGCCGAACGTAAGGGGGTGGGCATGTGTGCGATCCGCAACTCGGTGCGCGCATCGACGCTTCTGAGCGTCCTCGCGCTGGTCTGCTTGGCGTGCCCGACGGTCGCCTTGGCCCAGGCGAGCGAAATTCCGGCGGTTTCCGCCGGCAAGATCACGATCGTTCCGTCCAAGCTCGACAAAGCCTGTCGCCGGGGACGCGCGACCCTCTATGACGAGTGCTCGGATCAGCTCGGCATCTTCGAGATCGGCACGCAGCTTGCTGCCGCCGAGAACAAGGTTCTTCTCGTCTCCTACGGCGCAGAATGGTGCATCTGGTGCCATGTCTTCGCGAGGTACATTCACGGAGAAAAAACACGTTTCGAGTACACCTATGGCAGTCCCGCTGCGCCGGAAGCGCGAGAGACATCGACGCTGTTCGAGCGCGAGAAGCGCGACGTGACCGCCGAGGCTGCCGCGTTGAGTGCATATGTCGGGCGCTCATTCGTGGTCGCTCATATCGACGGCCAGTACGCCAACGGCCGCGCAGTCCTCGAGCGGACCGGTGCGGCGGCATTCCTGAATGGCGGGATCCCGTTCATCTTCACGGTTGATCGTCAGGGCCGCTACGCGGCGGACCTCGATGACTCGGTCGAGATCCGGCGCGACACGGCCGACTGGTATCGCGGGTATAACCGCCGCAAACTGCTGACCCAGCTGCAAAGAATGTACGCCGCAGCGTCGAAATGAGACTGGCGCATCGAAGGGTGAATCGCTGCAGGCGGCAGTGGATTCGTACGACTGGGTTGGACTTGTTGTGGCGGTTGTCCTGCCGCTGCTGTGGCGCCGACCGTCGCCAGTGCCGTCATCGAGCGGCGCTTGGCCGTCCATCGTTGTAGGTGGGCAAAGCGACCCGCCTTCGCTCGCTGCGCGAGCTACGGATGGGTTTGAGTCCGGCGAAGCGCGGAGCGCGTAGGCGGAAGCGTGCCCACCACTGACGCGCGTGGGCACGGCGCACCGATCTCGGGCTTGTCTTACTGCGTCACTTGCCCGAGATCGGCATCATAGTGCGCAGGTCGGGTAAACCCGACCTGCGTGCGCCTTTGCCCACCCTACGAGTCACTGCGAATCACGCGTCACAGGCCCGCGAGATACTTCGCCATCGCGTCGCGCTCGGCGGGCGAGAGCGCCTTCATCAGCGTCGCCATGTCGGCATTGTTGGTCCGCTCGTCATTGGCAAAGCTGTTCATGGCGGCGATCAGGTACTCGTAGCTCTGGCCGGCGAGGCGCGGCGCCGGCAGTCCGCCGGCGAACTTTTCCTGATGGCACTTCGCGCACAGATCCATGCCGGCGGGCTGCGCGGCGGCGGCCGCGGGCGTGGCCTTGGCGGGCCAGCTCTTGGCCGCGAAATAGGCGGCGGTCTTGCGCCACTCCTCCGGCTTGATGGTCTCGGCGATCGGCGACATCACCGCGTTGCGGCGATCCTCGCTGCGATAATCGTGCAGCTGCTTGACCAGGAAGCTCGTCTGCTGGCCCCAGATGATCGGGGTCTGCGCATTGATGGGCTCGCCGTTCGCGCCGTGGCAGGCATTGCAGGCCTGCAATCTGGCCTCGAGGTCGTCGGCGGCCTGCGCCGGAACCAGGGCGAGCAAGCCAACACCGACCGCAGCGGCGCACGTGACCGAAAACAGACTCCTCCTGACCATGGCGTTTCATGCCCTCCCGAATGTTTATCAGCCTACTCTATAGCACGAAGGCAGGCTGTGCATGCAGGTACGCGCGAGGTGCTGCAGGCGTCGGCGCCGGCCGCAAACTCACCCCTTGCGAAACAGGCTCGCGAATACCGCCCGGATCCACTGGTTGCCGGGCTCGCGATGGAACCGGTCGTGCCAGTACTGGTAGATCTCGATCCGCGGCAGCCGCAGCGGTGGCTTGACGATCTGCAGGTCGAGGTCGCGGGCGAGCACGGTTGCGACCGAGAGCGGCAGGGTCGCGACCGCGTCGGTGTGCTTGGCGAGCACGGCGGCGCCGATGAACATCGGCACCCGGCACAGCACGTTCTCGGGCCCGATCGCGGCCTCGAGCGCGCGCTCGGCGAGCTGGTGGGCGTGCCCGGTGCCCAGGGTCGAGACCAGCACGTGCTTCTCGGCCGCGAACGCGGCGAGCGAGGGGCTGCGCCTCAGGCGCGGATGGCCGCTGCGCACCACGCCGACATAGGTCTCGGTCCACAGGAACTGGCGGCGGACGCCCTTGGTGAGCGAGGGAAACGAGCCCATGGCGAAGTCGAGCTTGCCCGACTCGAGCCAGGGCTCGAGCTGGCGGGCCTCGACCTGCATGGTGTGCAGGCGCACCCCCGGCGCCTGCCGGAGCAGCAGCTTGACGAGCGGCGGCAGCAGCTTGATCACCCCGGCGTCGACCACGCAGAAATTGAAGATCCGGCGCGACGTCGCGGGGTCGAATGCGACATGCTCGGTGCGCAGCGCCCGCATTCGCGTGAGGATGGCGCCGACCGGGTCGCGGAGCTGCAGCGCCTTGGCGGTCGGCTCCATGCGCAGCCCGACGCGCACGAACAGCGGATCGTCGAAATAGCGCCGCAGGGTGGCGAGCGTCTTGCTCAGCGCCGGCTGGCTGAGGTCGAGCACCTTGGCGGCGCCCGTGAGGCTGTGCTCGCGCAGCAGCACGTCCAGCACCTCGAGGTGATGCAGGTCGATGCCTCGATAACCTCGCGGAATAGTCGCAATATCCATGCCTGCATAGAGTACGCCGCAACTTGGGCGTAGGCTAGGCCAACCAGACAAGCGGCGGCGCAGGCCGCCGAAGGGGAACGCCCGATGCTGCAGGCCAAGCGCGCGGTGCTCCGCACCGGTGAGCATTATCTGCGATCGCTCGACGACGGGCGCGTCGTCTGGGTCGGCAACCACAAGATCGACAACGTCGCGACCCACCCGCTCACGCGCGACTATGCGCGGCGCACCGCCGAGTTCTTCGATCTCCACCACCGCAAGGACCTCGAGGACGTCCTCACCTTCGTCGACGACGACGGTACCCGTCGGTCGATGACCTGGTTCCAGCACCGCACCAAGGAAGCGCTGATCCGCAAGCGCAAGTACCACGAGTTCATCATGAAGCACTTCGTGGCGGCGTCCTGCCCGCGCACGCCCGACGTGCAGAACTATATCCTGGTCACCTATGTGGACGATCCCGAGCCGTGGGAGAAGGCGGCGGTCGGCGCCGACGGCCGCAACCTTGCCCGCAACATCGTCGAGTTCTACCGCCACGCGATGGAGAACGATCTCGTCTGCGCGCCGCATTTCGTCGATCCGCAGGCGGATCGCTCGAGCACCGCGGCGCACGGCGCCTCGCCGGCGCTGCGCGTGGTCGAGACCAACGACGAAGGCATCGTCGTCAACGGCGTGAAGGCGATCGGCACCGGCTCGGCCTTCGGCGATTTCCTCCATCTCGGCGTGTTCTTCCGCCCCGGCGCCAAGGGCGACCAGATCATCTACGGGGTCTGCCCGGCCAACACCAAGGGCGTCACCATCGTGTGCCGCGAGAGCGTGGTGAAGGACGATCCGGTCGAGCATCCGCTCGCCGCCCAGGGCGACGAGCTCGACAGCACGGTGCTGTTCGACAACGTGCTGATCCCGTGGAAATACGTCTTCCACATCGGCAATCCGGAGCACGCCAAGCTCTATCCGCAGCGCGTGTTCGACTGGGTGCACTATCACGCGCTGGTGCGCCAGGCGGTGCGCGCCGAGCTGCTGGCGGGCCTCGCGATCCTGGTGTGCGAGCATCTCGGCACCGCCAAGATCGATGCCGTGCAGTCGCGGCTCGCCAAGATCATCGGCTTCCAGCAGTCGGTCTACGCCCACGTGGTGGCGTCCGAGGACCTCGGCTTCTATACGCCGGGCGGGCTCTACAAGCCGAACATCCAGCTGTTCAACTGGGGACGGGTCTATTTCCTGCAGCAGTTCGGCGCGATGATCCACGAGCTCATCGACCTGTGCGGCCGCAGTGCGCTGATGTTCCCGACCGAGGCGCAGTGGCGCGATCCGGCGATGCGGCCGTGGTTCGAGCGGCTCAACCAGGGGCCGACCGGCGAGCCTTACGATCGCATCAAGCTCGCGCGCGTGATCCGCGATCTCTATCTCACCGACTGGGGCGGGCGGCTCTACATGTTCGAGAACTTCAACGGCACGCCGCTGCAGACGCTCCTGTCGCTCACGCTCAAGCGCGCCGAGTTCACCGGCGCGGGCCCGTTCGCGGCGTTCGCGCGCAAGGTCGCCGGTATCGACGTGGCGCAGGACCCGGTCACCGAATACACTGGGGTCGCCGACTACGCCAAGGCGCAGGACGCGGCGCGCGAGGAGCAGCTCGCCGCGAGCCTCGTGCGCGGCGGCGGGCGCGCGGCCTGACGCAAACCGCAGGAGAACCACATGCCCAAGCAGCGCATCAGCTATGTTCCGATCGAGAAGATGGACGCCGCCATGCAGGAGGAGATGCGGCGCTGCGAGCGCGAGGGGACGCCGCGGCCGGAGAGCACCGCCGTGCGCGCGCACGTGCCGGCGGCGTTCTGGTTCTTCGCCAACTCCTGGCGCGACCTCTTCCGCAACGGCGTGCTCGACCATGCGATCAAGGAGCTGTGCCGCCTCTACGTCTCGCGCTCCGTCCAATGCGAGTACTGCGGCAACCAGCGCTCCGTGAAGGCGACGACGAGCGGCGCGCTGATCGAGGACCACGTCAAGGACCTGATCAATTTCGAGTCGTCGACGAAATACGACGAGCGGCAGAAGGCGGCGTTGTCCTATGCGGAGGCGATCGCCTGGCGCACCGAGACCGACGACGCGTTCTGGGATCGCCTGCATCGCCACTTCACCGAGCCCGAGCTGGTCGAGCTCGGCTGCATGATCGGGCTCACCCTGGGCCAGCAGAGCTGGCTGCGCCTCCTCAACATCGAGCACCATCAGGTGATGGCGACCACGTCGGCGTCGATGGCGCCGGGCTACGAGGATGCCGACAAGCTCGCCGCCACCAAGGCGTCGAGCGAGTACTGGGCGAAGTCGAAATCGAGCCCCTCGAAGGTGGCGTGACGCGATCGCTGCGCGGGCGCGGCAGGGGGGAATGCGATGCGCAAGAGCGAGCAGGGACTCCTGGTCACGCATGTCGGCAGCCTGCCGCGCGGCGCGCGACTCAACGAGCTCTTGATCCGCGCCGAGCTCGGGGAGGGGGTCGCGAGCGCGGAGCTCGAGGCCGAGGTCGAGCGCCGGGTCGCCCATGTGTTCGGCCAGCAGCGCGACCTCGGCATCGACATCTGCAATGACGGCGAGCAGGGCCGGGTGGGCTTCCAGACCTACGTGGCCCAGCGCATGGCGGGCTTCGGCGGCCAGTCGAACCGCCGCCGCCCGCGCGACATGACCGACTTCCCCGACTACGGCAAGCTGCTGGCGGAGCGCTTCCCGCGCCGCGGCAAGCAGTTCAACGCCCCGCAGGCGGTCGCCGAGGTGCGCTATCGCGACACCACGGCGATCGACGCCGAGGTCGCGCGGCTCGCCCGCCACGCCAAGGCGGCGGGCCGCGATCCGGCCGACTGCTTCATGACGGCGCCGTCGCCCGGGATCATCTCGAGCACGCTGCTCAATGCCCATTATGCGAACCACGAGGACTACGTGTTCGCGCTCGCGCGCGAGATGCGCAACGAATACGCGGCGATCACCAAGGCCGGCTTCGTGCTGCAGATCGACGCGCCCGATCTCGCCATGGACCGCACCATCGGCTTCCAGGACAACACCGACTCCGAGTTCCTCGCGACCTGCGAGACCCATGTGGCGGCGATCAACCGGGCGATCGAGGGGCTGCCGGCGGAGCGCGTGCGCCTGCACTGCTGCTGGGGCAACTGGGAAGGCCCGCATACCAACGACATTCCGTTCGCGAGCGTGCTGCCGGTGCTCGAGCAGGCGAAGGTCGGGGCGCTGAGCATCGAGTTCGGCAATCCGCGCCATCAGCACGAGGCCGAGGTGCTGCGCGGCCGGCGGCTGCCCGACCGCCTGATCCTGGTGGCGGGCGTGATCGACACCACCACCAATTTCGTCGAGCACCCCGAGGTGGTCGCCAAGCGCCTGCTCGAGATCGTCGACGCGGTCGGCGATCGCGAGCGCGTGATTGCCAGCACCGATTGCGGGTTCGGGACCTTCGCGGGCCGTGAATGGGTCGCCGAGGACGTGGTGTGGGCGAAGCTCGGCGCGTTGCGCGCCGGCGCCGACATTGCGACGGCAAGATTGTGGGGACACGCGCCAAACAAAGGAGTCTAGAGACGTTCCGATTCGGTAGGAACGGAACGTGCTCTGGGCGCATGATCCCGGATCGAAAGGGGGATGCGATGCAGGCGCTGTACGACGATCCGTCATGGCTGGTGACGCTGGGACGCTGGATGATCGTGTTCTTCTTCCTTGCGGTCGGCCTGCGCAACTGCCTCAAGCCGCAGGTCGACGACCACGTCCATCGCCTGAAGATCTTCCATGCGCCGTTCCCGCCGGTCACGTTCTGGACCGGGCAGACGCTGGAGTTCGTCGGCTGCGCGCTGGTTCTATTCAACTGGCATCCCGCGATCGGCGTCGGCTGCCTGATCGTCTTCACGGTGCTCGCCTCGGCGCTGCTGCTGCGGTTCTGGGAGGTCGACGACCCGTTCAAGAAGGCCGTGATGCGCAACGCCATGTTGGCCAACACGGCGATCGTCGGCGGGCTCCTGCTGCTGCTGCAGAACGTCCGATGAGCGGGGCGCGCCTCGCCCCGCTGCCGCCCGAACACGCGCCCGGGCTTGCCGAGGAGTTCGGCTCGTTCATGAGGTCGCTTGGCTTCGTGCCGAACAGCGTGCTCACCATGCAGCGCAATCCGGCGCTGGTGCGGGCATTCGTCGCCATGCAGGGCGCGATCTGGAGCCGCGACAGCAAGGTCGACCGCGGGCTCAAGCGGCTGATCGCCCACATGGCGAGCCGCGCCGCGCGCGACCCCTACAGCATGGCGCATACCGCGAGCGGCGCGTTGCATTTCGGGGTCGACGCGCGCAAGCTGGCGGCGCTCGGCGATTTCCATACCAGCACGCTGTTCAGCCCGGCCGAGAGGTCCGCGCTCGCACTCGCGGTCGCGGCCGGCATGGTGCCGAACGGCGTGAGCGATGCGATGTTCGCGGAGCTCGGGCGCCACTGGAGCGAGGAGGAGATCGTCGAGATCGTGGCCGTGATCGCGATGGCGGGATTCCTGTCGCGCTGGAACGGCGTCATGGCGACGCCGCTTGAGGACGAACCGCGGTCGGTCGCCGAGCGGCATCTCGCGCCGCAGGGCTGGTCGGCCGGCATTCACGGCGCCTGAGCGGCGCTTGCGCATTTGCAAGGCGCGGGGCGGGCACGTCCCGCCGACACTCGTTGAGGTGACGCGAAGACCAGGGGAGGGCCAAATGCCGGGTCGTTTCGATCGTCGCAGGTTCCTGCAAGCCACTGCAGCGGCTGCCGGTGCGGCCGCCTTTCCGATGCCCGCGGTCGCGCAGAACGCGCCGCTCAAGGTCGGCCTGATGACGGTCAAGACCGGCCCGCTCGCCGCCGGCGGGTTTCATCTCGAAGAGGGCTTCGTCACCTATCTCAAGGCACGCAACTTCACGCTCGCGGGCCGCAAGATCGATCTCATCGTGGCCGACACCGGCGGCAACCCGGCAGGCGCCAAGACCAAGGCGATCGAGCTGGTCGAGCGCGACCACGTCGATCTCGTCATGGGGCCGCTGGCGGCGTTCGAGCTGCTGGCGATCCTGGACTATCTCGCCGAGCACAAGGTGCCGACGCTCGCCTTCGCGGGCGCCGAGGACGTGACGCAGCGCCGGCGCAATCCGTATCTGGTGCGCACGTCGTACAGCTCGGCCCAGGGCCTCTATCCGCTTGCCGACTACGCGGTCAAGGAGATGAAGGCGAAACGCGCTATCACCATGGCGGACGATTTCGCCTTCGGCTACGAGCAGGTCGGCGGATTTCAGCGCGTGTTCGAGAACGGGGGCGGGCGCATCGTCAAGAAACTGTGGTCGCCGCTCAATACGCCGGACTACACCCCCTACATCGTGCAGATCCAGGATTGCGACCTCGTGTGCGAGGCCCTGGTCGGCTCGAACCCGCTCAAGTTCACCAAGCTCTATCACGAGCTCGGCACCAAGCAGGTGCTGATCGGCGGAACGACGGTCGCCGACGATACCATCATGGGCGCCTTCAGCGACGAGGCGATCGGCCTCATCAATTCCATTCCCTACACGCTCGACCTCGATACCGAGCCCAATCATCGGTTCCTCGCCGAGATGCGGAAGAACTACGGCCAGGATGTCGCGATCGGCACCTATTCGGCCTGCTTCTACGTCAACGGGCAGATCATCGAGGCGGCGCTCGAGAAGACCGGCGGCAAGTCCGACGACCCGGAGCTCCTGATGAAGGCCGTGCGGTCGGTGTCGCTCACCGACACGCCGCGCGGACCGCTGCGTTTCGACGACTACGGCAACCCGGTGTTCGACGTCTATATCCGGCGGATCGAGAAGCAGAACGGCAAGCTGGTGAACCGGACGATCAAGACCTACCACGAGGTCAGCCAGTTCTGGACCGACGATCCCAAGTGGTTTTTGCAGCAGCCGGTATTCTCGCGCGACTATCCGCCGCTCAAGAGCTGAAGGCGGGCGGGCCGCGGCGCGCGATCCGGGGGACATCATGAGACGGCGCGACTTTCTCGCTCTGCTCGGTGCCGCGACCGCCTGTCCGCCGCGGGCGCATGCGCGTGATTGGCCGGCGCGGGTGGTGCGGATCATCTGCCCGCTCGCGGCCGGCGGCGGAATCGACGCGACGTCGCGCATCGTCGGCGCGCGCCTGGCGGAAATCTGGTCGCAGCAGGTCGTCGTCGAGAACAAGACCGGGGCGAGCGGCAACATCGCGGCCGAGCTGGTCGCGCATGCCGAGCCGGACGGCTACACCATCTACATGGCGACGTTCCCGCACGCGACCAATCGCTTTCTCTATGCGTCGCTCAGCTACGACCCGGTTGCCGACTTCACGCCGATCATCCTGATCGGCCTCTATCCGCTGATGATGGTCGTGCCGAATTCCTCTCCGGCCCACTCGGTCGCGGAGTTCATCGCCTACGCCAAGACCAGGAAGCTCAGCTATGCGTCGTCCGGGCACGGAACGTCGCTGCATCTCGCGGCCGAGCTGTTCAAGCGCGCCGCCGGGATCGACATGACCCACATCCCCTACCGCGGCGCCGGCCCGGCCTTCACGGATCTCATTCCCGGCCGCGTCGACGCCATGATCAACTTCGTCTCGTCGAGCCTGCCGCTGGTGCAGAGCGGCAAGCTGCGCGGGCTCGCGGTCGCCACCGCGAAGCGGCTCGAGGTAGCTCCCGATCTGCCGACCATGGCGGAGGCCGGCGTGCCGGGCGTGGAGGTCTCGTCCTGGGCGGGACTGCTCGGGCCAGCGAAGACGCCGCCCGACATCGTCGCCAAGATTCACGCCGATACAGTCGCAGCGATCGCGGATCCCGCCGTCAGGGCCAATCTGGAAAAGGGCGGCGTCGTGCTCGTCGGCTCCACGCCGGATGAGCTCGGCGCGTTCCTGCGCGCCGAGATGGACAAGTGGGGACGGGTGATCCGCGAGGGAAACATAAAGG
>Ga0209465_10000938_pt1 | contig 13189 bp, 8 predicted proteins | sample PanSoiPlot1MoBio_FD_188321 | JGI IMG/M metagenome (GOLD analysis project Ga0209465, IMG submission 188321) | Tropical forest soil microbial communities from Panama analyzed to predict greenhouse gas emissions - Panama Soil Plot 1 MoBio (SPAdes)... | ecosystem: Environmental > Terrestrial > Soil...
TCATCGGCCCGCCCTGGAACAGCTTACAGACGCGGTGGAGCCGTATCATGAGGCCCCACCATTCTATCTAAGCCTTCAAACTTTCGGTAGTTTCTCGATCAGGAGCTGGTTCACCACGGCGGGGCTTGCCTTGCCCGACGTGGACTTCATCACCTGCCCGACCAGGAAGCCGAGGGCGGCCTTCTTTCCGGCCTTGTAGTCCTCCACCACCTTGGCGTGCTGGGCCAGGATCTGATCCACGACCGCCCCCAGAGCTCCGGCATCCGCGAGCTGGGTCAACCCTTCACGGGCCACGATGGCGCGGGCGCCCTCGCCCGTCGCGAGCATTTTCTCGAACACGTCCTTGGCAATCCGGCCGCTGATGGTGCCGTCCTCGATCAGGGCGATGAGTTCCCGGAGGGCGGCGGGCGAGATGGGACAGGTCGCGATGGCCTTGTCGTCGTCCGCGGGCACGATGCGCAAGATCTCGTTGAGGACCCAGTTCGCCACGGCCTTTGGATTCGTCGAGCCCTGGGCCGCAGCCTCGAAATAGTCAGCGAGCCCCCGGCTCTGCGTCGCCACCTCCGCGTCGTAGGCGGGGAGCCCGTAGCTCGCCACGAAGCGTTGGCGTCGCGCCGCGGGCAGCTCGGGCAGGGTGCCGCGCACTTCGTCGATCCAGGCAGGCACCACGTTGAGCGGCGGCAGGTCGGGTTCGGGGAAGTAGCGGTAGTCGTGGGCGAACTCCTTGGAGCGCATGGAGACGGTGTGCACCCGGTCGGGGTCCCACAGCCGCGTCTCCTGCACGATGCGCTCGCCCGTGTCGAGGGCACGCGCCTGGCGCGTGATCTCGTACTCGAGCGCGTGCTGGACGTTCCTGAAGGAGTTCATGTTCTTGATCTCGACCTTGGTCCCATACTCCTTGGCCCCGGGCCGCCGCAGCGAGATGTTGGCGTCGCAACGCAGCGAGCCTTCCTCCATGTTGCCGTCGCACACGTCGAGGTACACCACGATGGCGCGCAGGGCCTTGAGATAGGAGGCCGCCTCTTCGGGCGTGCGCAGGTCGGGCTTGGAGACGATCTCCATGAGCGGCACGCCCGCCCGATTGAAGTCGACCTGGCTCGAGAGCGCCGTCTCCAAGCTGCTCCCCTCGTGCACGAGCTTGCCCACGTCCTCCTCGAGGTGCAGACGCTGGATGCCGATCCGCCGCGTCTCCCCCGCTACCTCGATGTCCAGGTAGCCGTGCTCCGCGAGCGGCTCCTCGTACTGGCTGATCTGGTAGTTCTTCGGCATGTCGGGGTAGTAGTAGTGCTTGCGCGCGAAGCGATTGTCAGCGTTGACCGTGCAGTTGATGGCCAGCGCCGTCTTGATACCGAACTCGACGGCGCGCCGGTTGATCACGGGCAGGGTCCCCGGCATGCCCTGACAGACGGGGCAGGTCTGGGAGTTGGGCGCGGCGCCGAAGGCGGTGGAGCAGCCGCAGAACATCTTCGTACGCGTGCGGAGCTGCGCGTGCACCTCGAGGCCGATGACGACCTCGTAGGCGGTGTCGCTCCGGCGCTGCTCGGCGCTCACCGCGGGGTCTCCAGCGGCGGCTTCCGCTCATGCCACGAGGTCGCCGCCTCGTACGCCTTCGCCACGCGGAGGATGGTCGCCTCCGCGAAGGCCTGTCCGATGATCTGGAGTCCGATGGGCAACCCGATCTGGGTGAAGCCCGCGGGCATGGAGAGACCGGGAAGCCCCGCCAGGTTCACGGGAATGGTGAAGATGTCGTTCAGGTACATCTGGAGCGGATCTTCGCGCTCCCCCATCGTGAAGGCCACGCTCGGGGTGGTGGGGGCCACGAGGACGTCCACGCGCTCGAAGGCCTGTTGGAAATCGCGCAGGACGAGGGTGCGCACCTTCTGGGCCTGACCGTAGTAGGCGTCATAGTAGCCCGCGGAGAGGGCGTAGGTGCCGAGCATGACTCGCCGCTTCACCTCGGCACCGAAGCCCGCCCCGCGCGTGCGCGAGTACATGTCGATGAGATCGCGCGCCCTGGGCTCGCGAAGCCCGTACTTGACGCCGTCGTAGCGCGCGAGGTTCGACGACGCCTCGGCCGGTGCAATCACGTAGTACGCGGCCAGCCCGTACTCCGTGTGCGGCAGCGACACGCTCTCCGTCTTCACCCCGAGGCCGCGCAGTGTATCGATGGCACCCCTCACCGCGGCCTCCACTTCCGGGTCGAGGCCATCGATGAAGTACTCGTCGGGAATCCCCACGCGCAGTCCCCTCACGTCCTGGCGGAGGGCTCGGGCGTAGTCGGGCACGGGGATGGCCGCCGAGGTCGAGTCCATCGGATCGTGGCCGGCGACGGTCTGGAGCAGGAGGGCGGCGTCCGCCACGTCCTTGCCGAAGGGGCCGACCTGGTCGAGCGAGGAGGCAAAGGCGATGAGGCCGTAGCGAGACACGCGGCCATAGGTCGGCTTCATCCCCACCGTGCCGCAGAAGGCGGCGGGCTGACGGATGGAGCCGCCGGTGTCGGTGCCGAGGGTGCCCGCGGCGAGATCGGCGGCCACGGCGGCGGCCGATCCGCCGGAGGAGCCGCCGGGTACGCGCGCGAGGTCCCACGGATTGCGCGTGGTGAAGAACGCCGAGTTCTCCGTGGATGAGCCCATGGCGAACTCGTCCATGTTGAGCTTGCCGAGCATCACCGTCCCCGCCTCGCGGAGCCGGCTCACCACGGTGGCATCGTAGGGCGGCCGAAAGCCTTTCAGGATCTTCGAGCCGCAGGTCGTCTCGACTCCGCGCGTGCAGAAGACGTCCTTGAGAGCGACGGGAACGCCGTCGAGGAGGCTCCGGGGCGCCTTCGCGGCAAAGCGCGCGTCGGCCTCGGCGGCCTGGGCGAGCGCCGTTTCGGAGGTGACGGTGAGGTAGGCCTTGACCTGGGGATCGAGGGCAGCAACGCGGCCGAGGTACTCGCGCGTCGCCTGCGAGGGGGTGGCCGCTCCACTCCGGAAGCGCGCGGCCAGCTCGTGAATGGTGAGGCCGGTCAACACGGCCTAGCCTTCCACACCCTCTTCGATGATCTTGGGCACGCGGAAGAACTCCCCGATCCGCTCCGGCGCATTGGCGAGCATCTCCTCCTGCGAAAGCGACGGCCGCGGCTCGTCCTCGCGCATCACATTGGTCATGGGCACGGCGTGCGAGGTGGGTGGTACGTCCGCCGTGTCGAGAGCGCGGAGCTTGTCGATGTAGGACAAGATGCCGTCGAGCTCGCGCCGCATCCGCTCCTTCTCCTGGTCGGTGAGGGCGAGCCGTGACAGCCTCGCCACGTGCTCGACGTCCCCCATGGTGATTTTCGGCTCCCCGGGCACTAGAGCTCCTCCAGGTGCGCGTACTGGAGCGAGAGCCGCTTCCGCCCCACGCTCGCGAAGTGCACGGTGGCGATGATGTCCGCCCCCTCCTTCTGGATGCCCACCAGGAGTCCCTCGCCCCAGCGCGCGTGACGCAACTTGGCCCCTACCCGGAACGGAAGATCCTCGTCCTCCACGACGGGCACCGGCACCGCGACCGCGCGCGGCATCGCGGGCTCGGAGCGCGAGGCGTTGAGCAGCACCACCTGCTCCCTGGGGATTTCCAGGAGGAAGCGCGAGGGCTCGCCGAGGCCATAGCCCTGGATGCGTCGGTGGAGGGCGTAGGAGAGCCAGAGCCGCTGCTCGGCGCGCGTGATGCCCACGTAGCAGAGCCGGCGCTCCTCCTCTAGCTCCTCGCTATCGTCCATCGAACGCATATGCGGGAACACGCCCTCTTCCATCCCCGTGAGGAACACCGCGGGGAACTCGAGCCCCTTGGCCGAATGCAGGGTCATGAGGGTCACCCCGGCCGCCTCCTCGTCGAGGGAATCCACGTCGGCGACGAGGGCGATCGTGTCGAGGAAGGCCTCGAGGGGCGCGCCTTCCAGGCCCGCCGTGGCCTGGGTCGCCACGAACTCCTCGGAGGCCGCCACGAGCTCTTCGATGTTCTCGAGCCGCGCCTCCGCCTCCGCTGTCCGCTCGGCCTTGAGGGCATCACGATAGCCGGAGGCCGCCGCCACCTCGTCGATGAACGCGGGCAGCGTGAGCCGGCCGCGCTGCTCGGCGAGGCGACCGATGAGCCGGGCGAAGTCGTCGAGAGCGCGACGGGCCTTGGCGTTGAGATCGGCGATGGGCTCGGCGCAGGCGGCGAGGAGCGACCGGCCCTGGGTGCGGGCAGCGTCGGCGAGGCGATCGAGGCTCGCCTTGCCCACGCCACGGCTCGGGGCGGCGATGGCACGGCGGAAGGCAAGGTCGTCGGCCGGATTGACGGTGAGGCGGAGATAGGCGAGGAGATCCTTGATCTCGCGCCGCTCGTAGAAGCGCACGCCTCCCACGATGACGTAGGGGATGCTGGCGCGCCGGAGCGCGTCCTCGAGCACGCGCGACTGCGCGTTGGTCCGGTAGAAGACGGCCACGTCGCGGTATTCGAGGCCCTGCGCGGAGAGCGAGCGCACGGTCTGCGCTACCCAGCCCGCCTCCTCGCTCTCGTCCCACGCACGATAGACCTGGGCCGGTTCGCCCTCCGCATTCTCCGTCCAGAGCCGCTTGTCACGGCGTGCCCGGTTATTGGCGATGACGGCGGAGGCGATGTCGAGAATGCGCTTGGTCGAGCGGTAATTCTGCTCGAGGGGAATGATCTGGCAGTCGGGGAAGTCCTTCTCGAAGTCGAGGATGTTGCGGAGGTCGGCCCCACGCCAGCGATACACGGACTGATCGGGATCGCCCACCACGCACAGGTTGCGATGCTCCTGGGTCAGGAGTTGGATGATGCGGTACTGGGCGCGATTGGTGTCTTGGTACTCGTCGACCAGGACGTGCGTCCAGAGGGCGCGATACCAGGCGAGCGCGTCCGCCGAGCCTTCCAGCAGCTTGACCACGAGGAGGAGCAGGTCGTCGAAGTCCACCCCGCCCGCCGCGCGGAGCTTCTCCTCATAGAGGCGGTAGAGTTGAGCGATGCGCTCCTCGCGGGGCGAGCGGGCGAGCCGCTCCGCCTCCTCCACCGAAAGCATGTGGTTCTTGGCATGGCTGATGCGATGGACCACGGAGGCGGGCGTAGTCTCCCGCTCGTCCATGTCGAGCTCGCGCATGGCCTCCTTGACCAGGCTCAGCCGGTCCTCCTCGTCGTAGATGACGAAGCGGGGAGAGAGCCCAACCAGGCGTGCCCGCTCGCGCAGGATGCGCACGCAGGTGGAATGGAAGGTGGCGATGAGGGGCGGGCGGATGCCCGCGGGAAGCACGAGATCTTCCACCCGACGGCGCATCTCGTCGGCCGCCTTGTTCGTGAAGGTGACGGCGAGCACGTGACGCGGATGCACGCCTTCCACCCCCAACAGCCAGGCGATGCGATGCGCGATGACGCGCGTCTTGCCGCTGCCCGCTCCCGCGAGGACGAGGACGGGCCCCGTGGTCGCCTGCACGGCCTCTCGCTGCACGGGATTGAGCGAGGCGAGAATGCTCTCCGGGGCCACGGCGGGACGCTGCATGGGTAGCTACGATATCACACGGCGGCGACCTCGCGGTCGCGCGCCGGCCCTCCTACTCGACGGTGACGGACTTCGCGAGGTTTCTCGGCTGATCCACGTCGCGTCCGAGGCGCACCGCCACGTGATACGAGAGGAGCTGCAGCGGCAGGGCCATGAGGATGGGCGAAAGCAGCTCCGCGGTGGCGGGCACCGTCATCACGCGCGCGGCGCGGGCGGCTATGTCCCGATCTCCCTCGTGGGCCAGCGCGATGATGTGGCCGTCGCGCGCCCGCACCTCCTCCACGGTGTTCATCATGCGCTCGTAGGAAGCATCGCGCGGGGCGAGGGCAATGACGGGCATACCGTCGTCGATCAGGGCGATGGGACCGTGCTTCATCTCGCCCGCGGGGTAGCCTTCGGCGTGCAGATACGACAGCTCCTTGAGCTTGAGGGCGCCCTCGAGGGCGAGGGGATAGTGAAGGCCTCGGCCCAGGAAGAGGAAGTTCTTGTAGGCGGCCATCTCCTTGGCGAGCTCCGCGATCTCCGGCTCCCTCTCGAGGGTCTGCTCCATGAGCCGCGGGAGCTCGAGCAGGCCCTGGATGTGCTTGCGTCCGTCCTCGGCGAGGAGGACACCGCGGCGCCGACCCAGCCAGAGGGCGAGGAGATAGCATGCGGTCAGGGTCGCCGTGAAGGTCTTGGAGGAGGCGACGCCAATCTCGGGCCCCGCGTGCGTGTAGAGCACGCCCGTCGACTCGCGCGCCAGCGCCGAGCCGACCACGTTGGTGATGCCCACGATGGGGGCGCCGCGATCACGGGCCGCCTTCACCGCGCCCAGGGTGTCCGCCGTCTCGCCCGACTGGGAGATCGCGACCACCAGAGTCTCGGGGCCGAGCACCGCGTCGCGGTAGCGGAACTCCGAGCCGAGATCCACGTCCGAGGAGAGCCCGGCCAGGCGCTCCACCAGGAAGCGGCCGACGATGGCCGCGTGGTACGACGTGCCGCAAGCGACGAAGACCACCCGTTGCAGGCCCGCTACCACGTCGGGATCGAGGCCGATCTCCGGCAGCACGACCGTGCCGCCTTCTGGAGAGACGCGGCCGCGCAGGGTGTCGGCGACCGCGCGCGGCTGCTCGTAGATCTCCTTCAACATGAAGTGGCGATAGCCGCCCTTCTCGGCGAGGATCGGGTCCCACAGGATGCGGGCAGGAGCGCGCGAGACGGGCGCGCCTTGCAGATCGGCGATCTCCACCCCGTGCCGGGTGACCACGGCCACGTCCTCGTCCTCGAGGACGACCACGTCGCGCGTGTGGGCGAGGAGGGCGGGGATGTCGGAGGCGAGGTAGGTCTCGCCCTGGCCGAGCCCCACCACCACGCTCCCCGCTCCGTGCTTGGCCGCCACCAGGCGGTCGGGCGTGCGCTTGGAGAGCACCACGATCGCGTAAGAGCCCTTGAGCTCGCCGAGGGCGCGGCGCACCGCTTCCTCCAGGCGCGGCGTTTGCCCGAGGTGGCGCTCGATGAGGTGCGCGATCACCTCCGTGTCGGTCTCGGAGGTGAAGACGTGTCCTTCCGCGGCGAGGCGCTCCTTGATGGGAAGGTAGTTCTCGATGATGCCGTTGTGCACGACCACGAGCGTGCCGGAGCCGTCGGTGTGCGGATGCGCGTTCTCGTCGGTGGGGCGGCCGTGGGTCGCCCATCGCGTGTGGCCGATACCCACCGTCCCCCGCACGGGATGATCGCGCAGGATACCCTCGAGCACTTTGATGCGCCCCGCCGCGCGCCGAACCTCGAGGCCCGAGGGCCCGAGCACGGCCACCCCGGCCGAGTCATAGCCACGGTACTCGAGGCGCTTGAGACCCTCCACGATGACGCCCACCGCGTCCTTGTCGCCGAGGTAGCCGACGATCCCGCACATGGCTCAGTGCTCCTTCTTGGGCCCTCGGCGGGCGCGGCGGCGGGTGGCCCAGCCTTCTTTCATCACCTGCGGGCTCCGCTCGACGGCGAGGGCGCCGGGGGGCACGTCCTTGGTGATCACGGAACCCGCGGCCACGAAGGCGTCGTCGCCGATGGTGAGCGGCGCCACCACGCTGCAGTTGCTGCCCACGAAGGCGCGATCGCCCACCTTCGTCTCGTGCTTGTCGGCGCCGTCGTAGTTCACGAAGATGACGCCGGCCCCGATGTTGACGCCGTCCCCCACCGTCGCGTCGCCGATGTAGGCGAGGTGGCTCGCTTTGCTTCCCCGGCCGATGCGCGACTTCTTGACCTCGACGAAGTTGCCCACCCGGGCCTTCGCTCCGATGTGGGTCTTCGGGCGCAGATGACAGAAGGGTCCGAGCTCGGCCTCGTCCTCCACCACGGAGTCGGTGATCACGCAGTAGGGCTTTAGATGCACGCGATCCCCCACGCGCGTGTTGCTCAGGTGGCAGCCGGTGTTCACCGTGCATTCCGCGCCGATGCGCGTGCGACCTTCTAGGATCACCCCCGGATAGAGCACGGTGTCGTTGCCGATCTCCACCGTGTCGTCGACGTAGGTCGCCTCGGGATCCATCACGGTGACGCCCTCGGCCATGAGGCGTTCGAGGGTGCGCCGCCGAAGCGCCTTGGCCACCTGGGCGAGCTGGCGACGATCGTTGACACCGAGGCATTCCTCCGGATCGCGAGCGGCCACCGCCTCGGTCACCGCACCGTCCTGCGCGAGCAATGCGATCACGTCGGTGAGGTAGTACTCGCCCTGCTGATTCTGGGGCGTCACGCGGTCGAGAGCGCTCCAGAGCCGGCGGGCCTCGAAGCAGTACGTGCTGGTGCCGATCTCGCGGATCGCGCGCTGCTCTGGCGTGGCGTCGCGATGCTCCACGATGGCCACGGGCCGACCGTCCTTCCGCAACACGCGGCCATAGCCGGTGGCGTCGTCGAGCACCGCGGTGAGCAGCGTGGCCGCCGCGCCCGCCTCCCGATGCCGCTCGACCAGACCGCGGATCATTGCCTCCGACATGAGCGGCTGATCGCCCGGCAGCACCAGGATCGTCCCGCCGCCGTCCCCACAGGCCCCGCGCGCCTGCAGCAGCGCGTGGCCGGTGCCCAGCCGCTCCTTCTGCTCCGCATAGGAGAGGTCCGTCGCCTCCCCCACCGCTTCACGCACCGCATCAGCGTCACGCCCGATCACCAGGACTACTCGCGCTCCCAGGGCTCTCGCCACCCGCACCGGATAGTCGATGAGCCGGCGTCCGCCCAGCAGGTGTAGCGCCTTGGGACGACGCGAGCGCATGCGCTTCGATTCGCCAGCTGCGAGGATCACCGCGGTGAGATCACGCATCATCGCCTCCAGACTAGCACGCCTCGTGCCACCCCCCAGACCCCGACCTCAAGAGCCCGCCCGGGCTCAACACCCCACTCCCAAGCCTCACAGTGCAACGGTCTGCAGATTCCGCGGAGTAAGTGCGTTCTTCCCAAAGGCGGGCCAGCGCGAGCTCCTTGCGGTCCCACGATCGACACTTGGAGCCTCATCGATCCTCGGAAAGCGGCAAAGTCCGCCACCATGACCGCGCCGACCGACGGCCATCCTAACAGTCTCGCTCAACATGCCAAAGGCAGCCAGCGCGAACTAGTCGCCCCACGATCGACAGTACGAGCCCCATCGTTCCCGGAAAGCGGCAAAGTCCGCCACCATGACGATGCCGAGCGTGCCGCCCTAACCATCTCGCCCACGGTCAACATGCCTTCGGCATGTTGAGGTTAAATGTCTCGCAGATGAGACAGGATGGCCTCGATCCTGTTGGGCAATGGAGACGCAAGCTCCACGCGCTCGCCCGATGCCGGATGGACGAAGGACAGCCCCGCCGCGTGAAGGGCAACTCCCCCGAGACCCTCGATCAACTCTGCGGGGATCGTGTCGCTCCGCTTCTGCCTACCATAAGTCACGTCACCGACGAGGGGATGGCCCAGAGAGGCCAAGTGGACGCGGATTTGATGGGTACGCCCCGTCTCGAGACGGCACTCGAGATAGGTGAACCTGGCAAGACGCTCGAGCACGCGGAAGCGCGTCACGGCACGCTTGCCCGTGCCGGGCCGCGCCACGGCCATGCGCACGCGGGAGCGCGTATCGCGCGCGATCGGCGCGTCGATCACACCGCTGTCACGAGCGAACCTCCCATGAGCCAGGCAGAGGTAGCGACGCGACATGGTCCGGCGGCTGAGCTGAGCGGTGAGGGCATCATAGGCCGCGCGCGTTTTGGCCAGGACGATGAGTCCGGAGGTGCCCTTGTCGAGCCGATGCACGATGCCGGGACGTCGCGGGCCGCCCACGCCCGAGATCTCCGGCGCGTGCGCAAGGGCGGCCGCGGCGAGCGTGCCCGTCGACTGCCCCGCCCCGGGATGCGTCACCATGCCCGCGGGCTTGTCCACCGCCAGTACGTGCGCGTCCTCGAAGACGATGCGCAAGGGAATCGGCTCCGCCGCCATCTCGTCGGAGGGGGGCGGCGGCACCACCGCGCGCACCCGCTCTCCTGTCTTGAGGCGATGCGCGGCCTTGCGCGGAACGCCGTCCACCTCGACGCGCCCCTCGTCGATCAAGGTCTTGATGCGCGTGCGCGAGAGCGCGGGGAGGCGCGCAGCCAGCCAGAGATCGAGTCGTCGGCCCGCCTCGGCCGCGCTCACCGTGGCCGCCACGGGGCGGGCGGCCCCGACGGTCATGTCTCGGCGGGAGTGACCATCAGCATGTGCAGGGCGAGCAGCGCGACGCCCACGCTGATGGCCGAGTCGGCCACGTTGAAAGCGGGCCAGTGCCAGCCGCGCCAGTAGAAATCGAGGAAGTCGACCACCGCGCCGAAGCGCGCGCGATCGATCAGGTTGCCCGCCGCCCCGCCGAAGATCATGCCGATAGCGATGGCGGCGACCTTGCCGCCATGGGGCAGGAGCCGTGTGGCGAGCGTGGCGAGGACGCCCACCGCGATCATGGACAGCACGGCGACCACCCAGCGCCAGCCCGTCGGAATCGTGCCGAGCATACCGAAAGCGAGGCCGGGATTCATCACGAGGGTCAACGAGAAGAAGCCGTCGATGACGGGCACGGGCGCGCCGGGCGGCAAGCGATGGAGGGCGAGCCACTTCACGACCTGATCGAGGACCAGGACGGCCCCGGCGACCGCCACCACCAGGGTCATGCCCGGGTGAGGATGACGGGGAGGCAGCGCTCGCAGAGCGTGGGGTGACGCGCATCGGCGCCGACCTCGGGACTCCAGGTCCAGCACCGCTCACATTTCTTCCACCCGAGACGCTGAGCCGGGACCACGGCAAGGACAAGACCGGGGATGTCCTGGCTCTCGTAGGCAACGCCCGCGCCCGCGGGTGGTGGCTCCGTGAGGCGCACCGCGGAGACGTTGAAGAGCGTGGCGAGGAGTGCCTCACCTTTGCCCGCGAGCAGCGGGCGCCACTGCTCCTCGGGCGCGCTGACGACGTAGAGCACGGCGTCGACGCCCTTGCCGATGAGCCCCTGCTTGCGCGCGCTCTCCAGGGCCCGCGAGACTTCGCCCCGCACCTCGAGCAGTCGATCCCAGTCCGTACCCAGCCGTTCGTTCACCCACTCCCCACGCTCGTCGGGCAGGGTCACGAGGTGCACGCTCTCCGGCTTGCCGCGCCCCGGGATGTAGGTCCAGACCTCGTCGGCGGTGAAGGACAGGATGGGAGCGAGAATCCTCGCCAGTGCCGTGAGCATCTCGAAGCACACCGTCTGCGAGGCGCGCCGGCCTGGATCATCGGGGGCCCGTGTGTAGAGACGATCCTTGATGATGTCGAGGTAGAGCGCGGACAGATCCACCGCGCAGAAGTTGTGGGCGGTGTGGAAGACCACGTGGAACTGGTATTCCTCGTACGCGCGGCGCACGCGGGCGATGAGCTCGCCCAAGCGCATGAGAGCCCAGCGGTCGATCTCGTCCATCTGGTCGTAGGAGACCCGGTCGTGGTCGGGATCGAAGTCGGCGAGCGTGCCCAGGAGGAAGCGGAAGGTGTTGCGGATCCGCCGGTACGCATCGGAGAGCCGATTGAGGATCTCGTGGGAGAGGCGGATGTCCTCCGCATAGTCCTCGGAGGCGACCCACAGACGCAGCACCTCGGCGCCGTACTTCGGGATGAGCTCCTCCTGGGTGACGTAGTTCCCCTGTGACTTGGACATCTTGCGTCCCTCGCCGTCCACCACGAAGCCGTGGGTCAGGACGGACTGGTAGGGCGCGCGATTCCGGGTACCCACCGCCTCGAGGAGCGAGGAGTGGAACCACCCGCGGTGCTGGTCCGAGCCCTCGAGGTACATCTCGGCGGGCCAGCGCAGCTCGGGACGCGTCTCCAGCACGGCGGCGTGGCTGCACCCCGAGTCGAACCACACGTCGAGGATGTCCGTCTCCTTGCGAAATTCCTCCTTGCCGCATGTGGGACAGCGCGTCCCGGGGGGAAGGAGATCCTTGGCCGGTCGGGCGTGCCACTCGTCGGCTCCACGCCCATCACGCATGATGGCCGCCACGTGGTCCACGAGGCGCTCCTCGAGGAGGAGAGCGTCACAGCTCGTGCAGTAGAAGGCCACGATGGGCACGCCCCAGATGCGCTGGCGCGAGATGGTCCAGTCGGGACGATGCGCGATCATGTTGAAGATGCGATCGCGCCCCCACGCGGGAATCCACGTTACCTCGTTCTGGACGGCGTCGAGGGCGCGCTGGCGCAGACCCTTTTTGTCCATGGAGATGAACCACTGCTCGGTGGCGCGGAAGAGCGTGGGGTTCTTGCAGCGCCAGCAGTGGGGATACTCGTGGGTGAGGGCGACCTCAGCCACCAGGGCTCCGATCTTCCGAAGGTGCTCGACGATCCGCGGATTGGCCTCCCACACCGTCTGGCCCCCGAAGAGCGCGACCTCGGGCAGATACCGCCCATCATCGTCCACGGGGTTGTAGACTCGGAGCCCGGCCTTGCGACCGAGCTCATAGTCCTCCTCGCCGTGCCCGGGGGCAATGTGCACGAGCCCCGTGCCCGTGTCCATAGCCACGAAGTCCGCAAGCACCACCGGTGCGTCGCGGTCGATCCATGGATGACGGGCGATGGTGCCCTCGAGCGCGCTGCCCGGAACGCTGACCTCCGTGAGGGTGGCGCGCCCGCGCACGCCGGGAAGCTCCATGAAGGCGGCGGCGAGCGGACGGGCCACCACCAGGAGATCATCGTCGAGCCGGACCACGGTGTACGTCTCGCCGGGATGTACAGCGATGGCGAGGTTGGCGGGGAGCGTCCACGGTGTGGTGGTCCAGATGACGAGCGACGCCTTGGCGCCGCCCAGGGCCTGCGCGAGGGCTTTCGAGGGCGAGCTCACGGGGAACTTCACGTACACCGACGGCGTGGTCTGCTCCTCGTACTCCACCTCCGCCTGGGCGAGCGCCGTCTTGCAGTGCATGCACCAGTGCACGGGCTTGAGGCCCTTGTAGACCACGCCCCGGCCCACGAAGCGTCCGAACTCGCGCGCGATCACCGCCTGATAGGCCGGCTCCATGGTGATGTACGGGTGCTTCCAGTCGCCGAAGACGCCGAGTCGCTTGAACTCCTCGCGCTGAATGTCGATGTACTTCCGCGCGTACTCGCGACAGCGGCGGATCTTCTCCATGGGATCCATGGCGCGCCGCACGTCCACGTCGGCCGTGTCGAGGCCGAGCTCCTTGTCGACCTGATGCT